>Ga0157371_10000055_pt1 | contig 174136 bp, 248 predicted proteins | sample C45metaG_FD_113462 | JGI IMG/M metagenome (GOLD analysis project Ga0157371, IMG submission 113462) | Corn rhizosphere microbial communities from Kellogg Biological Station, Michigan, USA - C4-5 metaG | ecosystem: Host-associated > Plants > Roots > Rhizosphere > Soil | place: USA: Michigan...
CGGCTGGGAACTCTGTCTCAGGCCAAGCGGTTGCTGGAACGCGGCTAAGAAACTTTTGTAAGTTGCGGTGCCGCTCGGACTCTGATAGAGTTTGAGTATCAACAGCGATTCCGTAGGAGGAACCATGGCAGTCACACGTTTGTGGGAAGTCGAGAAGAAGGACCGTCGCAAGTTTCAGGGAGCGTACCGACGCGGCTGGAACTACTCGGACAACACCGACATCCCGAACCATCAGGGACTGGACGGGAACCCGGACTCCGGTATCCTGTACTGGGGCTGGGAGGATGGCTATCTGGACCGTGCCGCTGACCGTGAGTACGGGCACATGATGCAGGAGCACGACCACAACAACCCGGACGAATGCCAAGCCGTAGAAGATCGGCTGCATGCCGCTTGGCTGGCTACCGTGGAGAAGACTCCCGTCGCTCGTCAGGAAGTCGTAGGCGAGTTCAAAGATAAGTAAAAGTTGTAAGGGCTGGCCGGTTGACGGCTGGCCCTTACTGCTATAGACTTTGAATACCGAACCAACTAGGAGGAAATCATGTTCAAGAAAATCCTGACCACCACACACCACAACGGTGTGACCACCGAGGATGTTGTGGAGACCGTTGGCCCTGATCATGTCGAAGCGGACATTGCCGCAGAGATTCGGAACCTGCGTCCGATGACGCGGACGTACGGAAGGATTGCTCACGTGGAGAAGACCATGACCACGTTGGTCATCGTCTACACGTCCGGTACCGTGGAGATCTTCCGGTGGGTGGCTGAATAATGTCAGCACTGAAGCGCATGGTGGCGCGGCTCGATGGCCGGAACAAGCGCACGTCTGCCGGATTCGTTACCACTACAGCGGAACTGGCGAAGATCCTGCCGGAACTCTCCAAGCTGGTATCCGTGTCCGTCATCGAGAAGGAGCGGTATCCGTATCCGGTTGCCAATGAGATCGACATCGAAATCAAATTCAGCTTGACACTGGAGCGGGACAAGCTGTAAGCTGGTTCTACCAACAACAACCGTCCTAGGAGGACAAATGCCGCAGACTCTGAATGACATCATCGATCTCTCCATCCAGCCGGAGCTTGACTTCAGCAAGATTGAGGCGTACGGTTGTCGTATGGCGGGATGCCAGACCGATGGCATCACCATCAACCGCGCAACGGAGTACGTTCTCCGGATCGGTGGTTACCAGCGGAGGGTTTACAACTGGGAGCAGTCCGGTGGCAACTCCCGGATGTACGTCAAGACGGGTTGGGGAGAGCGTTCTTTCCTCCCGGAGGAAGCTGTTACGCTTCTGACCTACGGCAAGCCGGAGTACGGTACGCTGAAACTCGTGGCACATTCCGTGCAGGTTGCGGATGCCGCTTAGCTCTGATACTGTTTGACTACCAACAACACAGGAGGAACCATGAGCCAGTCGCACGAAACGATCGAACTGAACATCGAGACCATCCTCACTCTGGACGACCAGAACGAGCCGCAGGCCATCACCGTTTCCGGTACCGGGAACATCCCGCGTTCGGCAGTCCGTGCCATTGCGGAGGAAGCGCTGGAGTCCTTCACCGGAAAGGTCTTGCACGAGTACCGTGTGCAGATGTCTCCCGTTGAGGAATCGGAAGAGGGAACCGTCTTCGAGATCTACAAGAAGCTGACTTTCGGAACCCGTCCACGGGCACCAATGAGCGCTGCGGAGTAGCTGCCGCAGTTACAAAACTTTCAAAAGGGATCGGGCTTGCGGCTCGGTCCCTTTTGCTGTAGTCTTTGATTACCAACAACGGCTAGGAGGCCACCGTGAGCGACAACTACAACATCAAGATCCAGCGCAAAGACGGCTTTACCCTTCAGGCAGTCCAGAACGTGAGCATCAACACAGCGTGGCGTATCCTGCCGTGGCTCATTGAGGATCTGGTTATGCGCGGTGAGGGTAGCGATCCGTCTGCAACCTTGGAGCACATTGCATGCCGTGATGCGGTACGCGATCACTTTGTCCAGCATCCGCACATCTGGTTCAACCAGTTGGCAGATACCGGATACGTCTCCCTGTTTGACCTGAGCATCACCATGGACCACAGCTAGTTACAAAACTTTCCTACGGGAGGGAAGTTGCATCTACGGCTTCCCTCCTGTAGTCTTTGATAACCAACCCAAACCGTCCTAGGAGGACAGCATGACCACCTTTTCAGATGACAGCAGCGTTGACGAGCAGATCGAAAACGTGTACGCACAGGCTACGGATCTCTTCGATCCGGGCACGGTTCTGGACATCGACAACGACGAGTACGCTCGCGGTGTGGTGGAGTTGGTGACTCGGCTCCTTGGCATGGATGACAAGGAAGATGTTGCGGACATCATCACGGAAAAGCTCAAGCGTCCTGTACCGGAAGACAAGGACATCACGTGGACGGATCTTGAACTCCGTCCTAACGGAGAGTTCTACATCGAGCGGCTGAAGGCTTCCACGTCGGAATACTGGCCGTTCCGCGTGGAGCGGTACGATGACATGGGAGCATGGCGCTTGATCGATGGCACATCGGATGTGCCGATGGCGATCATCCGTCCCGGAACTCAGCACGAATCGTGGCGCGTTACCGTCAACGGCTACGCGCAGGTCAAGCCGTTTACCAACCTCAAGGCTGCTGTGATCTACGCAGTCGGAGAGTTCAACGGCTGATTACAAAACTTTCTTACAGGGCAGGAGTTGCAACAGCGGCTCCTGTCCTGTAGTCTTTGAGTACCAACCAAGCCGTAGGAGGCAACAGTGAAAGACTTTGACATCCGCCGCAAGTTCGTAGGAACCACCGCAGACGGTGAGCGCGTTTACTTGGATGCTCGCCTTATCTCCTTCACGGGAAGCGAGACCCAGACGGTGGACCACGTGAAGATCACGGAAGGTCAGCGGTTCAGCATCTCCGGACAGTGTGGACCGGAAGCCACCGGATCGTTTGGGCAGATCGTGGACGATGTCCGCAGGATCACCAAACCGGCAGAGGGTTTGAAGCTGTCGGATCTCGCGGATCTCGTGGAGATCTGGGAGACCTACCACCTGAACGACATGAAAGCTCTCTGTGAGCATCAGACAGTCAAATGGGAGTACAGCCGTGGTTACAAGAGCATGGATCTCGCTGGGATCGGTCCTTGCCCTGTCACTGGTTACCGTCCCGGCTCGCTGTGGCTTTACAAGCCGGTTCCGGATTCGGTACTCGCTCGCGTGCTGGAGATCCTGAGCTAGTTACTAAAGTTTCTTAGGAGCGGAGTTGCAATAGCGGCTCCGCTCCTATAGACTTTGAGAACCAACCGAACAGGAGGCCACAATGGCTAAGTTTGTAACCACGATTCCCAACACTCCCTTTCAGCAGCGGATGGCACGCGGCCACCGAATCCGCAACGGGCACGAGTTGGCAGCGTTGCATGTCAGCGACGATGGGATTCTGTGGCACAAGGTTCGCACGTGCTGTGGTGAGCAGATCCCGGAAACCGTAGAGACGTGGGAGCAGCACACTCCTACTCCGGATCGTCCGCAGTTGTAAAAGTTTCTTAGGGTAGGAGTTGCAACCGTGACTCCTACCCTGTAAGCTGGTTCTACCAACAAAGCCTAGGAGGGCAAGATGTCACGGTTTGAAACCGAAGAGGGACGGATCGAAGCAGCTAAGGAAGCTGGACGGAACGTCGCACGGCATGAGATCAAGGATGGCTACGATGAGCCGCGCAACTGGGATCGGGACGGAGTCCACAACGCGGGAGCGTTTAGCCACCTGTCAGCGGTTGGATTCTCCCGGCTGGGATCTCGGATGTACTCCCAAACCTTCATCGATGCATACAAGCATGAGTTTGAAAGCCTCTCCAAGGATGTCCCGGAGATCTCCGGAGAGGACGCGCTCGCAACGCTGGAAGGCATGCTAGCGGCAGAGATCCGCAACGCTGACCAGCTTTCTTACAAGCTCGCAAAAGAGCGAGAGGAATACAAGAAAGATCCGTCGGCGGATACAAAAGCCATCCGCGACATGACAGAGATCCGCTACAACAAGGCGGTTCTGAAGAAGCAGGCGCTGAATTTCGCCATTCAGCAGATCCGCTAGCAGTTACAAAACTTTCTTTTAGGAGCGGAGTTGCATCCGTGACTCCGCTCCTATAGTCTTTACTTATCGGAGCAACCGGCTCCCCTTAGTCCTAGGAGGACAAAATGTCTGAACTCGCTCACCTTCTCGCTGGTTCCGTTTCGGATGCCAAGGTCACTGAAGCACCAGCCCAGCGGAGCGCAACAGGCTACGGTAGGAAGCTTCCTACTCCCTACATGGTTCGGATCTCCAACCGCTGGCACCGCGTTTACGTGATGAACTACGGCAACGCTGGTTCTTCCTACGTCGTGATCAACGGCAAAGAGCATTTCCTCTCTCCCGGAGCGGAGTTGATCGTTGAGACGGTTCGGGACGGCGGAACCGCTCAGGATGCCATCCAGCAGCTTCAGGCATGGCCGGACATCTTCCGTATGGAGGAAGGTCTCTAAGACTTACAAAAGTTTCCTACCGTAGGGAGTTGCATCCCGTAGCTCCCTACGGTACGCTTGATTCATCAGCACAACGAAAGACTTTAGGAGTCGAAATGAACAAGAAGACCGCTAGCATCGTCCTTGCAGAGGTTCAGAACTTCGTGGGAGTTACGGAAGGATATTCCGCTCCGCAACTCATGGACAACGACCATGAGGGACTTTCGGAAGGTTCATGGTCCATCTGCTTTGAAGGTGGCGGAAACGTGGAGGATTGGGCGCTTCACTTCCGGACAAAGGTTCCCGGAGTTTTCGTTGAACCGATCAGTAGCTGCATTCTTGGAGTGCATGACGCGTAGTCGATGTTTTCTGGTTCTGGGATTGACAACCGATCCCAGAGCCGGGATGCTTTTACTACCACAAAGCTAGTCCTAGGAGGACACAATGACTGTAGTTCACACTCGCAAGGTTCACGCTGTGAAGCAGGTTCCTTACTCCAACCGGTACGATGTGGAGATGGTTGGAGGTCCGCTGAACTTCCCGCAGGTTGTTTCTGATGTGGAGGTTTTCAGCAAGTACGTAGGCGGTGGCCGGAGCGTGTGCACAATCCGAGTTCCCATGAAAAAGCTTCAGGGAGTCCCGGACTTTCCGTCTCTGACCTCCCGGCAAATGGACGGGATCGCAAAGCGGATCGATGGCCGGTACCGTCTCCAGTACTCCCAGAGTGGCACGGATTCGGTAGGCCAGCCGGTTTACCTGCGTTCCTACGCATTCAACGCAAACGACTAGGAGATCCAGCCATGAGAGCAGAACTCAAGACGCGCACGGACACGGTAAAGACTCCCGTAGGGAACGTGCAAGTCAGGCGGTACAGCGCACGCGGTAGCCTCCGTGGAGTCTTCCTAGAGGGCAGGGAGCTAGGCGAGATCCAAGGGCAAGGGAGGTTTGTCCTAGTCAAGCCGCACAGACGCTACGGGCAGCAGTGGAGGGCAGCTAGCTACGCTGAAGGCATCCGGCAGCTAGTCAACATTGACGCTCTGGACCATGGGAAAGACAAGGTCTTTCCGTAGTTACAAAACTTTCTTAGGAGTAGGGAGTTGCAAAAGCTCCCTACTCTGATAGTCTTTACTTATCGCGGTTCGACCGGAGCCGCTGAAGTCCTAGGAGGACACAATGACTGATCACGGATTCATCTCCCTTGGCAAGTTCTCATCCGCACGGGATTCGATCCTTCACTGGTTGGCAGGTGTGGAGTGGTGCAATGCATCCTCCGGACACGTTGAGGCTCCTACGGGATGGTTTGCCAAGATCTCTTTTCTTCCGGCAGAGATCCACATCCCAAACACTGAAATCACTTCCGTTCTGGAAGAATGGTTTCAGGATAATCCGGAGGTTACGGACTCTCCGGAACTCCGGAAGGAACTGGAGGGTTTTTTCATCGTCCGGGAGAACGAACAGGGTTTCGTGTCCGTGGAAGTGTTCCCTACGGAGGCAGCTATGAATGTTGCCTACGGAGCGTTGGAGGATGCTTTCTCTGAATGGGACGGCGAATAGTTACAAAACTTTCTTACCGGCTGGGAATTGCAAGAGCGGTTCCCAGCCTGTAAGGTAGGAACTACCAACAACCGATGTTCCTAGGAGGAACGATGTACCAGCCGCGTACGCAGTCCAGCAAGTTTCGCAATGAGGATTGCCCTGCTGATGTTCTAGCCATCTATGACAACGGCGGAAAGTCCTTTGATCGGTTCACAGTCTTCTATAAGCCTGTTGAGCCTCTGAAGGATCTTAGGGGATGGATTGGCTATCGTGGGATGTCAGAGCGTCCCAGCAGTCCGCAGGGTTTCGGCATCTATGATGAGATGGAAGCCTACAAGGTAGCACAGTACCGGAACAGGGTTTACCGGGAATCCTTCCAATGGTCAAAGCTTCCGGAGGAAGTGAAGAGCGTAGTTCGCGCCGATTGTGCGGACATCGTGGAAGCTCGCAAGCAGAAGTAAGCATTTCGGAAGGGGAGCAAACCGGCTCCCCTTCCTCCCTAACAAGTCCTGAGGAGGACAAAATGGATTACTGGATCAATAAGCGCGGTTTCTCTCTGGTTGGCACTACGGAAGCCGGAGTCTTTCTAGCTCGGAAGGAACGGGAACGGAAGTTCCTGCTAGTCCGTGAAGACTGGTTCACGGGAGAGCTTCGGCAGTTTACTCCCATAGTCCGAACGGAAGCGGAAGCGCTTTCCTACCTGTCCAACTCTTCTACCCTTGCAACCGCTTAGGAGCCTGCTGTGAAGTCTGTAATAACCTCTCTGGAGCCGAACCGCGAAGACGCTACGTTGGGTCTCACTCCCTACGCTGTGACCATCAAAGGATCTCCGGAACCACGCGTCAAGATCGTGGAATCGCGGGACATCACAACGGGCAAGGCTACGGTGCGAATCATAGCCATGGCAGCGGCTGGGATGCCTGTCCTAGCGCTTCCCACGCTGGACCAGATCGCTAGGCGGATCTTGCCCGGAGCACGCGTTACAGCGCGGCTGCATGGCTCCGCAGCGTTTACTAGGGTTTACGCAGCGGACTAGATCCACAGGACTTACAAAAGTTTCATAACTTCAGGAGTTGCGCCTAACGGTGTGACTCCTGTAGTCTTTCTATATCGGTTCAAGGGGAACCGCAGAGCTTAGGAGTTACAAATGTTCGGACACGTTCAGACCACGTTCAATCGCTCGGAAGTTGAAACGCTGTGCGAGAAGCTGACAGCGGCAGCGGTAGCGCTGGAAATGCTGGCAGAGGATGACAAGATCCTGTTTCATCCCGGATCTACCACCAACGGACATGCTCCGGCTTTGAGCGTCTTCAACGCTAACGCGGAAGGTCACCGGAAGGTTGTACGCGTTGATTGGCTCCCTGATTTCAAGATCGGAGACAGCCGGAACACTGTTGGCCGGATCTTGTCCCCTCTCGTCGTTGGCATGACTGCGGCAGCGGACTTCCTGAATCCGTAGTTACAAAACTTTCCCAGTGTGGCGGATTAGGAAATAGTCCGCCACACTGGTAACGTAGTACTTACCAAACCGCTTGAAGTTCCTAGGAGGAACAATGAAACTGCATTCCGACAAACTGACCACCGCTGAAATCCGCGCATGCTTGGAGCGTGCCATTGCTAAGGGCAGGGTTTCGCGTCTGGTGGACTTCTCCGAATTGGCAGAGCGTGGGAGCCGTACGCGTGCTAACGCGTGGGAGATCCGGCTTGAATGGCTGGGAACGAAAGAAAAGGGAGATGGCCGGAAGTGGACTAACTCCGGTACGCGTGGCAGCGGAGAGGCTGCAAGCGGTGGCTACGCTGCATTCTGGGATGAGTGGGGCTGGTTCATCTGGGAACTGTACGCGGTAGACTCCGAATTGGTATTCGGACACTACAAAACCGAAACGGAGTTTCACGAGATGACTCGTTTCAAGTTCGCGGTGGCTGAGTAGTTACAAAACTTTGTTACGGGAGCGGAGTTGCTTAGGTGGCTCCGCTCCTGTAGTCTTTCTATATCGGTTCAGAGGGAACCGAAAAGCTGACTTAGGAGTCACAATGTCTGAAGGTAAGCAGGTCACAGCGGAAAACCTCAACTCTGTAATGGAGTTTGATCACGTGCTGCACATTGCTAACGGGATCGCTGAGGATGTCGCGGAATCCTTCTACTTTGAGGTTACCCAGTTCAAACTGGAAGATGGCCGCTGGGAAACCGAATACATCCTTCCTGAAGGCTGGCAGGTCATGCGTGGCTACACAGGGCAGCATGGCTACAATGGTCCGGACATGCATAACTCTGAGTTCATCGGCGGTGGCATGGCTAGGGACATTCTGGAGGCTCCCGGCCTGTATGTTGCCCTTGCCATCTCCGCTAGCTGTGGAGGCTTGGAAGATGGCTGTGCAGAAGATGACTGCACCTGTGAGGGTGAGGGTTGGGTAGTAGCTTACAAGCTTGACGGCGAGTAGTTACAAAAGTTTCTTAGGAAGGTCCGGAGTTGTAATGACTCCGGATCTCCTATAGTCTTTACTTATCGGAACAATCCGCTAACTTAGGAGTCAAGATGACTTACGAAATTACCACGTTTGAGCAGTACAACCCTTTCTCCCGTGTGGCTGATCGTAGCGTGCTGGTGATCGCTGATGAGCACGTGCGTAACTTCCTCTCTCACCTTCCGGAGGAAGCGCAGGAGATCATCCTAGAGGAAGCGGAGTGCAACGGTGGCACGCGTTTTGTGGGCAAGGATGGCAAGTACAACCACATCAAAAAGCGGATCTCATACGCGGATCTCCGGACTCCTACGGCAGCGGAGGAAGACGCAGAGTTTGAGGCTCGCCGGATGGCTGTAGAAGACCGGGAAGACCGGGAAGCGTTGCGCGGACGCTGCGGCGACTAATTACAAAACTTTGTTACGGCTGGGAGTTGCGCGGATGGCTCCCAGCCTGTAAGTTTGACTTATCGGTTCAAGGGGAACCGATGAAAGACTTTAGGAGTCAAGATGAGCAAGCTGGAAATCGGATCGCTGGTCAACGTTGAACTGCTGGCAGCAGGTTGGCACGGAGCGGAAGTTACCGGAGTCTCTGAGGATGGCAAGCTGTACAGCGTGAAGCTGCTGGAAGCTTCCGATGGCTACGAAGTAGGGCAGGAGCTTGGAGGCTTCCATGTAGATCCTACGGCTGATTACTTTGGAGATGCTGAGGCTCCCAACATCAAAGCTGCTGAGGTTTACATCATGCGAGCGGATCGCACTCCGGAGATGTCATGGTGGCAGGCAGGGGAGAGCATCGGAGTTAGCCACTCTGCTAAGTCTCTTCCGGCCGCTGTAGGCTCCCTGCTGACCTGCTGGGAGGTAGAAGGACGTAGGAGCCGTGGAGAGCACACGGAGACTCCAGAGGCTGCGGCAGCGCTGCTGACAGGTGGCAGGTACTGGAGCGCTGACAAGCTGGTGACCTACTGGTTCCGGTTCACTGGTCAGTAACTTACAAAAATTTCATAGGGAGTGGGAGTTGCAATGTGGCTCCCACTCCTATAGTCTTTCTATATCGGATCAAGAGATCCGGAAAACAACTTAGGAGATTCAAATGTCTGAAGCAGCAAACCGTGGCGGCGTTACCCTTACCGGCGCAGCGATTGACTTCTTTTTCATCCGCCGGATCGTCACCGCGTACGAGATGGAAGATCGCGGGATGCGTATGAATCGCGGACCTTCTGCCCTTCAGCAGACTAAGATGCTGGGATTGGTTCCGGAAAACTCCCGGAGCAAGAAAGCCGGATTGCGTGCGGTGGTTGCCAAGGTTCAGGAGATGATGCCGAGCTACGAACCTAACGATAACGTGAAGCGGCTCATGGCATAGAGTCAGCAGGGAGAGGGACCGGGAAACCGGTCCTTTTCTTTTGCCCGTGACTTACAAAACTTTCTTAGGTTGCGCGGTGGCAGGATCTCCTATAGTCTTTAGGTAGTTAGTTGATAATCCAATAGCGAGAAAAGAGCAGGTCATGGCAACATCCAAGGAAACCCTGAAGATTGCAGTCAAGATCATGAAGCGGATTCGGCGCTCGTGGGAGATGTACGAAGACGAATGTGCGGAGTACGCAAAGCAAGGCTACCGGCCTCACTACTGTTTCCACGGTGTGGACCAGTGGACGGACTACGACAACATCTGTGGATGGTGTGAGGAAGTAGGCAACGGCTGGGATTATGTGCAAGCGCTGAAGCAAGCGCTGGCAGAGGCTGAGGCAGCAGTTGAAGCCAAGCAGAAGCGCGTGGATCTCCTGATCACGGTACAGGTCCAGAAGATGCCTGTAGAGGATTGGGGAAAGCTGCTTGAGTGGGCGCATGAGCCACTAGCCAAGTATGACGAATTGTAAGAGATAGGGAGTCAGCCTAACGGTTGGCTCCCTTTTCTTTTTGCCCTGCGGCTGGTGGTTGGCTGCGGATCTCTGTTGCCTGCCCTGCGCGGCTGTGTGAGCCTCTGAGAGCCTGTTAGGTGGCTGGTGGTGTGGTTGTGCCTGCGCGTGATTCTGAGCGCTTAGAGAGGCTTCTAGAGGTCCTGCGCTGGGACAAAAGAAATCCCGCTAGCCTGTTGGCTGCGGGATCTCTGGGAGAGGCTAGAAGGCTACTGTGGCAGCGGAAAATCATTGATGCTGCCAACTACCACTAGAGCGGCTGCTAGGAGCGCTGTGGAGGCTGGAGAGGCTTTGAACCGCTGCCCTGCGCGTCGTGCGCGGATCTCAATACGATCTAGCGCGGTTTCGCGTGCTGCGTGGTCACGTGCTGCGCTGCGTTCTGCTGCTGTCATCATTGCGGGATCTCCTGAAAGTTTTGTAAGTGAGAGGAAGTGAAAGACTCCGGAGCCTTTCGACTCCGGAGCCTTCAGTCTAGCGGATGAAACGGACTTCAGACTCTAGGACATTGAACGTGTCTCCGGAGGGAATCGCGGTGACTTCCAGAGTGTAGCGTCCCTGCCACGGCTGGCCGTACTCATCAACGCGAAGCTCTCCGGCTGCGGACTCCGGAAGTCCCGTGAGAGGGAAGCTAGCGGCGTGGATCTGGACAACGTCACCGATTTTGTAGCTGCGTGCCTTGTTCATTTTTCCTCCTGAGTGGTTGGTACCCTCTGAGCTTAGCAAAGATCCGGACCTGTTGCCAAGTCCGGACCTTTGTAAGTTTTGTAACTAGATGCTGCTGGTGCTGATGCCGTATGAGGTTTTGAAAGCGCGAACCGCGAAGTCAGCATTAGGCGTGCGCTGGTTGGTTCCGGCTGCGTAGGTGATCATGTCCCAGATCTGACCTTCACGATGGGCAGGGACCACGTTGTAAACGAATCCGGAGTACTTCCGGGAGAGTTCCGTTTCGATCTCTTGCAGTTCTTCCTGCTGGGCTGCGTAGGCTGCGAGATCGGCAGCGGTGCGCGTTGCGTAGTCGATGGCATCCCGGACGTTGTTACCGTCCCGGATGATGGATTCGAAGATCTCATCAGCGTTAGCTGAGTCGATCAGGGAGAGAGTGGAGCGAAGCGCAGTTTCGATCTGCCCGTAAACTCCTGCCTGCGGAGCAGTGACTTCCATGGCGTTTGCTGAGAGGCGAGCGGCGTCCAGAGCTTCAGCGAGTGCGATCAGCTTGTCATCCATTGTGACTCCTAGGTTGGTGCGATTGGTTGGTACAAAGAAAGACTATCGGTTCCGGGACCTGTTGGCAAGTCCCGGAACCTAGGGAACTTTTGTAACTAGAAGATGTGGTTCAGGAGATCCGCAAATTCTTCGTCCGTTGCGTGAATCCATTCCGGCTCCGCTGCCATGCATCCGCTGCAATAGTCCGTAGGCTGCGGCCCACGCGTTACAGTCTCGCCTGAAGTGTAAACGTCATCCTGTCCGGAGTGTTCACAGAGGGAATCGTTGCTGTCAGTCTTCCAGTGGCGTGCAACTCGCTGTGCCATGTCTTCCTCTCGCGGTTGATACTTTCAACCTCTGAGACGATTCTAGGGCAGGATCTCCTGATGTGGCAAATCCTGCCCTAGAAAAGTTTTGTAACTAGTTCGCTGCGGCTGCTGGTTCCGTTGTGACCACCGTTTCCGGCTTGGCTACGTTTGGCGCTGGTTCCGGCTGCTGCTTGCCAATCTGGCAGAACGTGCCAACTCCTGCCCACGCGTCTCCCAGTTCAAGGCTTGAGCAGATCTCTGCTTGAGTCTTGACGAAAACGTACTGATACGTGGGATTGATCACAGACCTAACCGCACGGTAGCCATCAGCTACGGGACCGACAGGAGCTAACGTGACGTAGGTATTGGCGAACGTCCCGCGATCCGTGAGACCTGAGAGCGCATAGGCTTCCTCAAGTCCGCAAATACGGTTTCCCATCAGCGCACAATCCCAACGCGGATCATCCTCCGGAGTGATCTCCTGCTGTGGTTCCGTGGTGGCAGGAGCCTCTACGGTGGCCGGTACGGTGGCAGGATCTTCTACCGTGGCAGGAGCCTCAACGGTGGGAACTTCCGTTGCAACTGGAGCAGTGTATGACAGTTCCGGCTGCGGTTCCGATACGGTTTCGGAGACGGGCTGTGTGGTCTCCTGCGGCTGCGGTTCCGTGGCTGCGGTAGTCGATACGGTGGGAGCGTCCCACGCTGGCAGGATGGCATCCTGAGAGGCTGAGACAGAGGTCTCTGCTACGGGCAGGATCTCCGCTTCCTGTGGCTGCTGTGCTGTGGCTGCGGTTGTAGTGGTCAGGGCAAGGGCAAGGATTGCGAGAGGTGCAAGGATGCGTTTCATTGTGTCTCCTTAGATTGGTGAACCTTACCTGAACAGGGTACCACGGGATGCGGTACCCTGTCCAGCTTGGATAGTGTTTGGCTAAGCGTGCTTGACGATGTCCCAGCGCATGACGTGGTAAGTGTTGGGGAAGTCCAGTGATGCAAGGGCAAATTCTCCCCTGATGGTTGCCACACTGGAAAGCTGGGATGCGTCGATGGTCCTGCTGTAGCTGAGCATAAGCTCTGTGTCTGATGTGTTCTCAACGTGGTTGTCATCGACAGTCTGCCAAACATCCTGCATCAGCACGTCATCCTGTGGTGCGGCCTGCTGCTGTGCCTGCTGTACCTGCTGCGCTGCTGGTGCCTGTGCTGCCTCTACATGAGCGTTAGTGGTGGCTGGTGCACCAAAGACAATGGCAAGGCTGGCAATGACTGAGATGAGAAAGCTAAGCATGATGACTCCCTGTTGTTTGGGTGGTTCGTTACACATCACATTACACACATAGGACATGAGACACAAGTCAAAGTCTTTGATAGTTCGAATGTGTTTCGTTTTGGTTTGGAATGTGAAAGAAACTTTTGTAATCGAACATCAGCGCACATGGCACGTCACATTGCGTAATGAAAGTTTTGTAAGTTGCGGCAGCGGCATGCGGCCTGTAGAATGGATGCGGAGGCATTCTCGAAACAATTGGGGTTGCTTTTGGCGACACAGCACTAGGCTCCTCACAGATTTTAGTAAAAAATACTAAGCATGTACACTTGTCAACCCCTCCCCTCCCCTCTTGTGCTACAATGATTCCATGAGCAGAACAAACTGGGACGAAGCCCTCAAGTACGTAAGCCCTCTCGACCACTTCAAAGACGTGTACGGCACAGACCGAACCGAAGAGGTCATCCTCCAACTCACAAAAGCCGGTGGCACCTTAGCCATCTCCCAAGACAAACTCCACATGTCCGAATACTCCTTTGAGTATCTTCAGTCTCTCTTCCAGAAGTGGTACTCCGAGAAGTTGAACTGGCTGGCCGAATCTGGTAAGCTGTCCGGATGACCCCTGAACAAAAACTTGCGTCCATCCGCATCTTTGCCGAACGCGCAGTCAAGCAGGACCCCAACGCCTTCCTTAGCGCACAGTGGCTCCTGAACCACATCGACTTCAAGTCCGCCCCACAGGAAGACACCGACATGGTCTCCCTCATCAAGAAGGACATGCAGCTTCACGCAGCAGACTGTGCGACCAACCAGAAGTCCATCACCCGCGAGTACAAGGGCTGTACCTGCTGGCTTGAAAACCCGAACGAAGCAGAGTACACTCTTCCTGAGACCACAACGGTCTTCCAGATCAAGCCCCTAGATCCCAGCACCAAACTCCCGAAACAGGACTTCACGTCCCGACAGCACGCGCTTGACTGGTTCATGATCAACACAGCCCTTTCCAACGATCCGGACTCGGACGACTACTGGGGTAACTTCTACGACATCAAAGAAAAGGAAACCCCTGCATGACCCCGGAGCAGAAGCTAGCGGCCATCCAACACGCCCTGAACGAACACAGCATAGAGATAAAAGGCGGTCTCCTCATCGAACCCATCGTCTCTACCCGCCTCATTCAGAGCATCCTTGATCAACCCACTGCACAGCCACAACCCACCCGTGTCCGGACGAGATCTCTCTCCTTCGGCTTCCACTAAAGTAAAGGAAAACATGACAGGCATTGCCTCCTACCTCATCAAGAACGACGACGAGACCCTTGACAAGCTTGAATACTTCGGCCTGTCCTATGCGAACCTTATGGAAGCAGGCGTAACCGACGCTGACGCGCTCCGCAAGGTCACTCAGGCGTTCCTTGACACCCTCCCCACGCTCAGCACCAACCCGCTCCCCAAGACTCCCGAGTCTCCGGTCTCTGACACCTACTTCCATGTCTTCCACAAGTCAATGAACAAGCAGTCCGCCCTCTTCCCGGACAGCTACAACAGCCACAGAGACGCAGAAGCGGCCCTCGTACGCAACTACTACGACCAGAAGCGCGGCGGCGGTGTTGAACACTTCCTTTCCCTGTTCGACATCCGCGAGTTCAAGCGCCCCAACGTAACCATCCAAGGCATCACCTTCACCCGAGAGCGCCCCAAGCGCTACGAAATCATCTTCAAGCAGACGCAAAGGCGTTCCCACCACTACACGAACACCTACGCACGGTATGAAGACGCACAAGCCGTGCTTGATCACGCCTATCCAGCCGTCGCAGCCCACCAGCGCACCCCTGAAGACCGCTGGAGCAACCTCTACGAGATCCGGAGCATCTGATGAAGCAGATTGATCCCGACGACGAAGCCACCTTCAACAAATTCATGACCTTTGCCCACGCATTTGCGGACATCAAGGGTCTGAATTTCCCCGATGAGTCCATTGAAGAGCATCTTCTCAACGGATTCCTTGACTCCCTGCCCGATGACTCCTGTCCAGCGGTAGCAGTGTCTACTGAAGCGCCCAAAGTCCACGCAGATACGATGGTTGCGGTAGGCTGGTTCATTGGACTCCGTGACAAACCGCGCAACGGTCCCGCCATCAAGCTCGGAAAGCTCATTTATGAGACCTATACCGACGCATCAAAGGCCCTTGACAAGGAATTCAACAGAAACGGAGCCACCAACGTCTACCGTTCCGGCCTCGCACCGTACTCAGAGAGAATCGACTACCAAATTGTCCCCATCTATCGAGCCGTCTGACTTCCCAGAGCCTCCGGAAGCCCCTTCAGAGGCCGTCAATGCCCAACTTGACGACATTCGGGCGCGTTTCAACGTCCTTCTGCACGGATTTTTCCACGATTCCGACGCAGGAACGCCCATTTACGACCAACTCAAGAAAGAATACGACGACGAAGAGCGTTTCAACGAACTTCTGGCCTCCGGAGCAACAGAACGCCTCCACTACGGCACTTTTGTCTAACAAATCAACGAAAAGGAATCCATGACTACCGCAAAATACGACATTCCCGCCATTCTCGCCCTCCCCGTCGAGAAAAACGACCGCCAAGTCACCACCGTGGGCCAATATGTTGCCACATCGACCCGAAAGAACCTCCTCAACACGTATTTCTCCCCCTCAGAGCGAGTTTCATGGCGAAATCCCATCCTTGCAGCCCTAGTGAAGGCCCAGATCATCACCGGCACCCTCCAGAAGGACGGAAGCCTATACAATGCGAGTGAAGCCCAAGGTCAAGAGGTACTTGAGGCCATCGGAGAGTATCTGATCAAGGCAGACTACTCCGCACTCCCGGAAGCACCCGTCATCAAGGAATGGTACGTCGTTGATTTCGACAAGACCTACGGCTCCAACGAAATCACCCTTCAGGAGATCATTTCCGGCCCCCACACCGAGGAAGAAGCCCGTAAAATCAGGAAGGAAGCGTATTCCACCGGCGCGTACGAGTTTTCCTCCTACGTCCTCCACATTCCCGTCCCCACTGACCTTCCTAAGAAGGCGTGATACAATACAATAACCAACCGAAACGACATCGCCACATCTGGCGGTGTCGTTTTTTATTTGTGAAGAGAAGGAGGGTCTCTGAGTGGAAAAGATTTTTGAGATCATCAGTACCTCTGGTCCACAAGGCGGGTTCGTGGCAGTTGTTCTCTTGCTTCTTTTCTTTGTTCGTAAACAGGAAGCTGGAGTCCGAAATGAGATCAACGGATCTCTCCAAAGGCTCCAGACCGAAAACGATGGACTCAGGGCCAAAATCAAAGAACTGAATACGGAAATCGACACGCAGCGAGAGGAACGAAGAGCGGCTGAAGACCGCGCAGACAAACAAAGACGACGTGCAGAAGCCGCAGAGTCTAAACTAGGAGTAACCGATGTCACAGGCTGATGAATTGAAAACGGAAGGGACTGACGGAACATCCGTAGCAGCCCTTGCCGAACGCTTTAAGAGGTCATACCGCTATACCAAGATGGGACTTGTGGCTCTGCTTCTATTCGGCCTACTGTCTTCCTTTACCTTCTGGCAAGTCAACACTGAGAAAGATATTGCCGTCCAAAACCAACAGGTTCTGTCCCAGTCGATGGACAAAGATCTCTGCAAGGTCTATCCCGAGACTGAAAGCTGCAAGATCTCCGCTCAGATCAAGGAGTCCCCTACGGAAGCTGTCATCCCGAAGGACGGCAAAGACGGTCAGAACGGTAAAGACGGTCAGGACGGAGCCAACGGTACAGACGGACGCGGAGTAACCAAGTTCGATCAGGCCACAGGTAACCTCATTGTCACCTACACGGACGGACAGACGCAGGATCTGGGACGTATCGTCGGACGGGACGGAGAAAACGGAGCGACAGGAGCCACCGGAGAAAAGGGAGCAGACGGACGCGGTATTGTCTCATCCTCCATCGAAGGCGGCGCACTCATGGTCACCTACACAGACGGCTCAGTCCAGAACGCAGGATTCGTCGTCGGCCCCAAGGGTGACAAGGGTGATCCGGGCCAAACCGGAGCCACAGGAGCGTCGGGAACGGACGGTAAGGACGGTTTGAACGGCCAGAACGGGCTAACTCCTACCGGCATCAACTCCGACATCTACGGAACCGTGACAGTCACCTACAATGACGGCTCATCCGCACAGGTCGGCAAGATTATCCTTCCGAACATCGAAATCTTCCAGTGTGTCGATAACGTCATGACCCTGAAGCTTACCAACGGTCCAGCGCACACAGCACCTGCCGTATGCAGTCTACCACAGGCCATCCCCAACCCACTAAAGTAAGGAACCACCATGGAACTAGTCCTCGCGGCTACAGCGGTCTTCACGATCCTGCAACCGTTCATCAACGCGTGGATCAACCGCATCAACTGGACACCAAAGCAGAAGACACTGGTAGCATGGGCGGTAGCTATCGTCATCGGCGCAGGCTACGTCTTCTTCACTGCCGGTATCGGTAGCTGGTACCAGCTATTCCTTGCAGCACCACTGATCTTCGGCTACGGTCAGGCAATTCACCAGTTCCTCGTGAAGAACATTGCCACCAAGTTCGAAGCAATCACTGCCAAGGGAAGCGCGGTTATCGCGCCAGCAGAGAACACCGACAACGCAGAGCTTGTCACGGACAAGACCATCGATCTTCAGGGCGGCTCCGTTACCGTCGAAGCTCCGGTCACCGTGAAGCAAGCAGATACACCACCACCGACCGATCCAGAACCTCTCAAGAGGGACGAAAACGTAGTCGGATAACCCAAGGGCCGCTCCTCACCGAGCGGCCTTTGTGTTTTCTGTGCAACGGTGATACAATCGACACATGACAACGAACTACCAACTCCAGACTCCTGAATCCCTCTACGTGCTCATCCAGCACCCGACGCTTTCAGAGTCTGTCAACGTATACGCAGCAAACCGCTCCGATCTGGAGACCCTGCTTGACAACCTTGAACTTGCCGGTGTGGCTGAAGGCCGGTTCCACGAAGACCTTGAAATTGTCGAAGACTCCCTGACCGATGTCGTAGACAACCACGGCAATCAGGTTCCCTTCCTGCTGGAACTGACCAAAGCTGACCTCTCGCTTGCCACCACCTTTGAGTTCATGAACTTCCTCGGAGTCGTCGCTGAATGAGTGAACTCATTGCCCTACAAATAGCCCGACGCATCCGAGAAGATAGAGCTATGACACAAGTTACCACACCCAAGCCTCCCAAGGCACCAAAACCCGAGAAATCCGCCCTTGTCAGGGCATCCATCCTCCTGTTCATCCTTGCACTCGCCTCGCTGACCGTTGCAGCCTTTGTCGGCTCTGCCTACCTCGCTGTAGGTGCCCTTCTGTGGGGCAGTGGCTCCATCACCGCTGCTGTCCTCTCCCTAAGGGAGTAACATGACTGTAGACGAGTATCTACGCTCCTCTAAGGGAGTACCACCCATCCCTGAGAGATGGACGTGGGAGGTCCAGAAGGCAACGTACACCAAGAAGGACAGCAACAACATACCTGTTCAGTACTCGCTATACGACGTGTACATTCTGGATGAGAACAACGACGTACTGAGCAAGCAGACCTACGAACCGATGAGTCAGGATCTCACCCGATTCCCGATCACCACCAATGAGAACTTCCTGACCGTCGTTCAGGCAACCTACTTCTCCCTGTACAGATCCCGAAAGCCGGATTTGCCGGAACTCCTGACACTGCCCAATCTATGACCAAAGACCTCTACAAGAACTGTACCGACCTCACGGAAGAACTCCACATGGCAAAAGACGAACTCTACATTGACGTGCGCTTCACATTCAAGCGCGAAGTTGAATTTGAAGGAGAAGATCCCACCCTCCGGCCTGTTGCCATCAAGCGACACAAGGTCAAGGGGCTGGACGATGACGAGCTAGACGGCATCGGAGAGTCCTTCGCGCAGAGTAGCTGGCTTCAGATAGCTTTGGCCCAGATTCCATCTGTCTTGGCGGATAACAACAAGATCAAGCTGTGAGTTAGTTGACAAAAACCCTCTCTTCTGTCATACTGATTTTACGCGCACCAACGACAAGGGAGGGGAAATGACCAATCCAGCACCAGAGAAGCCCAAAGAGGGCATAGAAGGAACCTTTGAGATCAAGGTCTTCCAAGCAGATCGGGCGGCAATGGTCCACACCGAAACGCTGAAGAACAGCAGTGAGATCGAACCTCGCCTCAAGGACCTGACCAGAGAATACCATCTCGGTACCTACATCACTGTTGCCGACCCCGGAGTCTATATGTACACGGACGGAACCATACACGTGAACAAGATATGATCCAACTCCTCAGAGCATACATAGACGGTCGTGTCATTGCGGCGGAAGCTTATGATCATGATGAGCTTCTGCCGCAGCCTGACGTTCCCCCATGGGCACGCATGCGCTGCTCTCCCACACCCGTGTGGCAGAGCCGCATGGCACACCTAGCAACCTTTGGCGGGTACGATAAAGTCACCGTCACATCAATCTACCCATCGACAAAGAGCACCACATGAAATTCGAATTCAGAGTCTTCCAGAACAACCAATCAGTACCAGTTCACACCGAAGAGTCGGATGTGGAGAACCCAGCACCGAAATGCCATGAGCTTTCCGTCAAGTTCCACCTTGGCCCTCCCACCTATTCGGTGGATTACGGCTGGCGGTACACTGACGGCTATGTATCTGCTTCACCCCTAGAACAAGAAAAGGACAAATGACTTTCCAGATCATCAAGGGCGATCTGTTCGACCCCGCCCACAACTTCAACGCGCTCGCACAGGGTGTCAACACCAAGGGCATCATGGGCGCTGGCATTGCGGTGCCGTTCCGGGAGAAGTTCCCTCTCATGTACCGTGAGTACATCCAGTGGTGCGCCAAGTACGAGGCCGTTCTTCCGGGCCTCCTGCACGCCTTCTACGACGTTGACGGTGGAGTCCATCCCTCACGTCCTGCCGTCTACAACCTGTTCTCTCAGGTCCAGCCCGGAAAGGACGGCTCCTACGCCCTGCTGGAACGCGCCACCTTCCTCATGCTGAAGGAAGCAGAGGATTCTCTCTCAGTCTTTACGGCTTTTGATTCAACCCGTCCTGAAGATCCTGACCTGATTGACGGCAAGTTCCGCGTTGGCCTGCCATGGATCGGCTGTGGCATTGCCGGTCTCCAGCGTCACAACGTTGAGCACATCTTCCGCCGATACCTCACCGACTCTGAGGTTGAGTTCACTCTCGTAGAGCAGTAAGGAAACAGTATGGAACTTTTCTTTGTCCTCTTTTTCCTTGTACTGACCGCAGTGCTGATCGTGGGCGGGAAGTTCCTCCAAAGCAACCCGCAGATCGTCCAGCGGACAAAGAAGATCCTCCATGCGAACCGCCAGCCGCCCTCTGATCCAGTAGCCGACCAGAGGGCGCTGGAGACCGCCTTCAAGAACCTCCGGAAGGCCAAGCAGGAGGAACACTACCTGCATCTGAACCAGTGGCAGCAGGTCTATCTCCAGAACCTCAAACCGACCGACCCCGAGCGCGTGGCCCTTGAGGTCAAGCGCAACGGAATCAACGTTGAGGAAGCCAAGTTTGTCGTCTCTGCTCCCGCCGACACAGAGGAGATCAGCTACTCCCACCGAGTGGTCAAGGGCCTTTCTGTCCTCAGGGGTGAACCCAACAAGCAGTCCCAAACGCTTGCCACCCTGAAGAACGGCACCAAGATTCAGATCGATGGATACACCTACGGTGAAAAGATCGGCTACACTGATATCTGGTACCGTATTGACGACAAGAACGGCATCTACGCTACCGCGTACATCTGGGCAGGGTCCACAACCCAGCCCGAGCCTAAGGGACTCCCGCGTGTCTTCCCCGAGAACACACCCAAGTCCCCTGCGGCAGTACGTGACCTTGAGCGCAAGATCGACCTGCTGAACGCTGAGGTTGAGAACAGCCTCCGAAGGACAGCAGGGAAGACCAGCCGTGAAGTCAGGGCTGAGGTCATGTTCGTACCACTCAAATCCCCCAAAAGTACTCGATGGGACGCAACTCCCAAAGAGTACATCCCCTCCACTATCCAAAAGGTAATCAAATAACGAAAGAGAATCATGAAAGAAAAACTTATCAAGGCTTACTGGACAGCTTGGCGCTGGCCGGAAGTTCATAGCGACTCCAAGGACGTGATCTGGATCAGCCGCGTCCTCGCTGTTGCCATCCCGGTTTTTCTTGTGATTCTGACCTTCCTGATCGGTGTATCAGCCTTTGGTGTCGTCCTGTCCGCCATCATGGCCGGATTTGTCGGTGTCGGGCTGATTGTCCTCACCGTATCCGCCTTCTACGAGGAATACCCTACAGTGGAAGACTTTGAGGCACGTGAAGCAGCCATCAAGGACTTCTTCATCGGCTTTCCGTCCATCACGGACGTTCCGATCATCGAAGATGACGAAGATGAGTGGATCGCGTACGGCCACATCGACAAAACCCTCTTCCTTGATGCCATTGCCCGAGTCATCTTCCGTGTTACGGAAGACGGAGCACTTGCTGACCGGTTTATCGGCAAGGAAGATCAGGTGGAGTACCTGTACGCCCGTTTCAACAGCCCACAGCAGACGCACTGGAAAGACGGCATCACCTTCTGCCACGAGCACTCCACAGACTGCTTCCCCGTTACGAGAATTGAGATACATGAGCCAGACAACTAGACCAATGCGCCCGATCACTGAGCGGGACTTCCACGGCTACCCTGAAGAGGTCACAGCCCTTCCCATCTACGAAGAAGACGACGGACAGGTCTTTGGCTGGGGCCATATCGATCCTGCTGAGTTCGTACTTGCCATTCAGCAGATTGCCAAGTACCATGAACTGGACGACGACTTCTCCGATGTGGAAGGTACCGACATCTCCCACACATACGCCAAGCCTCACCCGTATCTCACGGATGATGACCTTCAGGGAGACATTGCGTTTGTCCTGTGCGCTGAAGAAGACGAGGGCGCGTTCCCGATCACCTACTTCCAGCCCTAGGAAGCCATGGCAGAACGAATCCAACTCCCGATCCCCACCGGAGACCTTCTCCCGGCTCAGGAACGGCTAGAGAACGCTCTCAATGCCATCAAGAACCGCCTGCTGTACGAAAAAGGCGAGTGGGACCAGATGCTGAGGGAACTCGATATGGGCTTCTGGACCGAGGACTCTCCGGAGCTAGCCAAGCAGCGGAGCTTCATGCAGGGACTTGACATTGCATGGAGTATCGCTCAGACAGAAGCTGTACGACGAACCGACAGCCCGACCTAAGGATACACAATCTCATTAGAACTAGTACTGATTCTCTCCCTGCTGGCCCACATGGTGGGGGACTATCTGATTCAGAACCACTGGATGGCCTCTCAGAAGACCTCACAGTGGTTGCCAGCAGTTGCCCATGGTGTCACGTACGCCATCCCGTTCATATTCATTGTTCCGTCGTGGCCTGCATTGTTGATCATTGCGGGAACTCATATAGTTATCGACCGCTACCGACTGGCGCGTCACGTGGTATGGTTCAAGAACCAGCTAGCGCCCAAGGACTTCCGGCCTCTCACTCCGGCACTGAAGACCACCGGATACGCTGAGAGCACTCCCGTGTGGCTCTCCACATGGCTGATGATCATTGCGGACAACACGCTCCACCTGATCATCAACACGCTTGCCATCGTATTCCTTGGACACGTCGGGCTGATGTGGTGATTCATCCACAATGCGAGTGTTGTGCTAAATGTCGTGTACTTCAGGATGAAGAGTGGTGCCTGCAATGTGACTATTACAGTTGCGAGAGAGGTCCCGACTGCCGGGACGCAACATTTACGGAAGAAGTGTTCAGTGGCTGACTCCTACGCAAAGAAGGTCAAAGACCTTTGCCACAAGCTCAACATCGAACTGGAGGACTACTCCAGCCTCAGTAAGTACGCGGTACGTCTGAAAGCTCCCCAAGGACAGTTGTTACTGTTCGTGGAGGAGAATGAGTACAGAATCTCCAGAGTTCGTCAGAAGGGTGGACGAAAGGAGCCGTTCTGGAGCCGAGTGTTCGAAGTCGTAGAAGGAGGACTGGTTTCTGCTGAAGAATGGCAGCGGATGGATGCCTCATACAGGCGTGAGAAAGAAAAGGGAAGACTCAATCCGGAGTCAACTCACGACACATACGTCAAAGGGTGGTTCACTGGAGTCACGCCAGTTTGACACTGAACAAGAAAAGGATTAGACTCAACACATAATGATTACCTTCAAAGCTAAAGACACATCCGGCGAGAACATCAATTCCGCCCTCCACGAGTTCACCTTCCCCGCTGGGGAGAAGCACATCAAGCAGACAGAGGATCGGGAGATCCAAGATGTCGAAATCGCCATCTGGCAGCCGACTCCGGACTCCATCCACGATGACCTGTTCACACTCGGTATGTGGATGAACTTCATCATCCAGACGGATGTTGAGGTTGCCAAATCCAACTCCTCATTCACTGGTACCCACACCGTTCTGCTCATGCCCTACGTTCCCGGTGCACGCGCTGACCGTGGAATCCCGTTCGGTCTGGGTACGTACGCAAAGTACATCAATGACCTGATGGTTGACCAGATCATCATCTTTGATCCTCACTCCCAGCGTACTCCTGAAGTCCTTCACGGCTTTGATAACCTTACGGTTCTCTACCCTGAAGATCTGTTCGCACTGGGCCACATGGCTGCTGTCATCAATGGCTACACGGGCATCATTGCCCCTGACAAGGGCGCTGTCCTGCGTGCTGAAGGTGTAGCCAAGGCTGCAAACCTTCCGGTCTACACTGCCACCAAGGAACGGGACGAAGCCACCGGTAAGCTCTCCAACTTCAAGATTGAAGGTCTGCCTACTGACGGCACCTTCCTTGTGGTCGATGACATCTGTGACGGAGGCGGAACCTTCCTTGGTCTCGCTGACGCAGCAGGTCTTGAGAAGAACCAGCTTGACTTGTACGTCTCGCACGGTGTATTCTCAAAGGACGCGCTGAAGAACCTCAAGGAGAAGTTCGGACACGTCTTCACCACCAACTCCTTTGCTCCCAAGCGGGAACTCAACGACGATGACGAATACCCGATCTACCGTCGCTTTGATGTGATCCGTCTGATGGAAAGCAAAATCAAGTACTGATGGGCTGGTGGATCGCGCTCAACGTAGTTCTCTACATTGCCGCAGCCGTAACCCAATTCGTATTCGGACTGTGGATTGCTGCCCTGATCCTCGTGATCTTGGCCGCACTGCTCACATTGATTCTGTCAGGCGGAACCATCAACGTCTTTGACGCATTCGACTAACTGAAAGGCTATACCAATTACTGCTGATCTTGCTTTCCTCAACCCGCTGCTGGACACCGACTCCTACAAGCTCTCCCACTTCAAGATGTACCCTGAAGGTCTGGAAGAGGTAGAGTCCAACTTCACGTCCCGAAAGTCCCGTGTTGACGGTGTGGCTCACGTCCTCCAGTTCGGACTTCAGGCATGGCTCGCTGAGCGTACCCGAGCATGGGATATGTTCTTCTCATCCCCCAAGGATGAAGTCATTGCCGAGTACAAGGAGAACATCTCCACCTTCGTCAATCCCGGTTTCACGCTGGAGCACGTGGAAGCTCTGCACGATCTGGGCTACCTCCCGCTCCAGTTCTCACAGGTTCCTGAAGGCACCCTTGTCCCCATCGGTGTCCCGTCCGTCCTGATCCGCTCCACCCACAAGAAGTTCGCATGGCTGGTCAACTACATCGAGTCCGACCTGTCCGCAGGAATCTGGCACCCGTCCACCGTCGCAACTCTCGCATGGCGGCTCCGTCGCGTCTTTGAGAAGGCCGCAAAGGAAACCGGTGAGAGCACTGAGGGCGTTGACTTCCAGCTCCACGACTTCTCCTACCGTGGACACGTCAACCGTGCAGCGGCCAAGGCAGCAGGCGCAGCCCATCTGATCTCCTTCAAGGGATCTGATGCTGTTCCGGCTGTGCCGTGGATCAAGCGCTACTACCCCGGAGCACAGAACGGCCTGCTTGCAGCCTCCGTTCCCGCTACCGAGCACTCCGTGATGTGCGCCTACGGTCGGGCCAATGAGATTGACGCGTTCCAGCACCAGCTTGACACGTTCCCCACCGGCATCCTGTCCGTGGTCTCTGACACCTACAGCCTGAAAGATGTCATCACCAAGTTCCTGCCGGAACTGCGTGACCAGATCATGGGACGTGACGGCAAGCTCGTGATCCGTCCTGACTCCGGTGATCCGGCAGACATCATCTGCGGCACCAACCGCGAGTTCGGTACCAGCGGTGACGACTTCTACGCAAAGGGCGCGATTGAAGCCCTGTGGGAGTTCGCTGGTGGTACGATCAACGAAGAGGGCTACAAGGTTCTGGACTCCCACGTCGGCCTGATCTACGGTGACGGCATGTACAAGGAGCGCATTGAGGACATCAACGCACGTCTGAAGGCCAAGGGCTTTGCCTCCACCAACTGGGTTGCCGGTATCGGTTCCTTCTCCTACCAGATGATCACCCGAGACACCTTCGGTTCCGCTGTGAAGGCTACGTTCGTTGTCGTCAACGGTGAAGAGCGCAACATCCAGAAGGACCCGGAGACCGACGACGGCACCAAGAAGTCCGCTACGGGCCGACTGGCCGTGCTGTCCAAGGCTGACGGTACCCTGTACCTCGTGCAGGAAGCCACGGCTGAACAGAGGGCCAACAGCCTGATTCAGCCGGTCTGGGAGAACGGCAAGTTCATCAAGCGCCAGTCCTTCAACGACATCCGCGAGAATGCAAAGCGCTGGACTGAGATCCTTGAGCGCAACGGCTCGCTTACGTAAGGTCCGCTACGATGTACTCCGGAGGGTTCAAGCTCTCCGGAGTGCATTAGCGGCCTACTCAGAACATCTCAGACGCAAGAACAAGATCACCTACAGCAAGAACATCCCTGAAGGAGACCACATCGTAGGAGATCTGTGGATAAAGACCGATGGTATGCAGATTCACCTGTGGACCGGCTATCGATGGCGCAGGATGAAGCCTAAAGGTTGACAAAACTTCATAAAGGTGGTATGATAGGATAAACTTAGGAGTCATTATGACCAAACACAATCTCCCAGAGCTATCCAGAGAAACCATCGAACAGCTAGTGGCCCTCAGAGGGACCAACAAAAGCGAGTTCTACGCGCTGGTATACGCGCTACGGGCCGCAGGATGGACTCTGAGGGCCATTGCTGTCCCGCTGGACGTATCTCGTACCTGTGTCGATGGCTGGAAGCAGAAATACACGTCCGACACTCCTCTTCCTGAGGTAGAACCCCTTCCCGTGGTCGCTGTCAAAGACCGCACACACGACACCAAGAAGTTCACCCTCACTGACGAAGAGGCAGCGGAACTGAGAGAGCTTGCTACGGAAGCATCTCAGGTCCGCAGATTCACGGATGTCAACGCTCCATCCCGAAAGGCGGCAGCGGAACTGGAATCCCTCCTCCTCGCCTACAGCCAGCGCGGAGCTTCCTACCTTCAGCTAGCCAAGGCGTGCGGGGTATCCCGTACATCCATCACACAACGACTGGACAAGCACAGATAATGCCAACAATCGTACTGGACATTGAGCCAGCAGCATACTATTCACTGGATCTGTTTCCAGCATCCGTCAATGCCGGTGGACCTGATGGGCCACTTCTAGGAGAGGAATTCCGTGTCATTGTCACGGACAACTACTTCTATGTCTTCCAAGAGGTTGCAGGACTCCCTGAGATCCTGATCAAAGAGCCTCTGACGCTGTTTGAGGGCACTAACAAGACCGGATACACTGTCACTACCACCATGAACGTTTACTACGTCCGTAGGGCCGCAAACTGTGGCTGTGGGAACCGTCTCCGTGGCATTACCATCTTCTCCGGAGTGCCACACCAGTCCTATCTACCGAAACCAAAATAAAGGAACACTATGACAGGAAAGATCCCCCGCTTTGGGGCAGAACTCTTTGGCGGACATGTCGGAACCGGCACTGCCGTTCAGACCGGCTGTGTCTACTGTCTGCATGCAGGTCTGAAGGCCCCCGCGCTGGATCATGTGACCTACATGTGGGCCGGAACCAGCTATTGCAGTGACCACCTTCAGGAACACATCTTCAAGACCGCAGGAGCAGCAAATGGCACGTAACCAAGCAGTCACCGGCATCAGCGATTCACTGGCTGTCTACCGGCTTACAAAGCTGGTCATGGAAGACAAGATCACGGAAGATCTGAGGGACTGGATCTATGACAAGTTCCCTCACGGTTCCAAGGTCCGATACCTCATCAATTGCCAATGGTGCGTCTCCGTCTGGGCAGGACTGGCGGTCTTCGGTCTCCGTGCAGTCAACCCCAAGGCAGCAGATCTCCTCTCCGGAGCGCTTGCAGCGTCTGCCGTTACAGGAATCCTGTACGCAAAGGGAGTTGACCAGCCAAACTAGGATAGTGTAGACTCATGGTAGAATTGAAACACTAGTTTTCAATTCAATGCCGGAGTAGACATATGTCCATTTTTGATAAAAGAAACTCTTCTCGGGCTTCAGAAGATCTTATTGCGCCACAGCGCTACAATGCTCCCCGATCACTTACGGCTTCCGCCGCACGTATCGATCTGAAGAACAAGAAAGAGATCGACGCGATCAACAAGCGTCGTCAAACAGACAAGTGGCAGCAAGAGGCGTGGCAGTACTTTGACCTAATCGGTGAAATTAAGTACTCCGCGAACCTTGTTGCCAATGTCATGTCCAGAGTCAACCTCTACTCCGGATACGTGAACGATTCTTCCACTGTACCATCAGACGTTGATGATGTCGAGAGCCTGCCGGAAGGTTTCGCACAGGATGCCAAAGACATCCTCTACCTGCTAGAATCAGGTAACGGCGGAACCTCCGGCTTGCTTCGTGGTGCAGCCCTGAACCTCTTCCTCGTGGGAGAGTGCTACCTTGTTCACGAACCAGCACGCTTCTCAAAGCACGAGCCTGCTAAGTACCAGATCCGTTCCATCTCTGAGATCGTCTCCACACAGGGACGTAATGCTCAGGTTGCCATCAAGCCACGCCGCGACTCAAAGCCAGCAGACATGCTTCCGCTGCCTTCCAACGGCTACATCTCCCGTATCTGGCGCAACCACCCTGAGTACTCTGAAGAGGCTGACTCCTCGCTCAAGGGTGTCCTTGACCTGTGTGATGAACTGCTGCTTGTCTCCCGTACCGCGAGCGCTACAGCCAAGTCCCGCCTCAACGGTGGTCTTCTGTTCGTACCGGACGGTCTGTCCAACGTAACCCAGTCTGAGGGTGGCGAAGAGCTTGACGGCGAAATCGCTCCCATGACCGATGATGTCTCCGACTCCTTTGAAGAAGAGCTTATCGATGCCATGACAACTCCTATCGCTGATATCTCTTCTGCGTCTGCTGTTGTTCCTCTCGTGGTCCGTGGTCCTGAAGATCTTGGTGACAAGATCAAGCTGATCAAGTTTGAGCGTTCGTTCGACCCGCAGCTTGCAGCACGTGCAGACCGCCTCATTGAGCGTATCCTTGCTGGTATCGACATCCCCAAGGATATCGCGGCAGGTATGTCCAATGTCAAGTACTCAAACGCTATCATCATCGAAGAGCAGCTTTACAAGGCCCACATCGAGCCGCTGATCCTCCTGATTGTGGACTGCCTCACCATCGGCTTCCTCCGTCCCGCTCTGCGTGCACAGGGATACGATGAGAAGTTTGTGAACCGTGCAGTGGTATGGTATGATCCTTCTGCCATCACTGCGAAGCCTTCCAAGGCTGAATCCGCTGTCACCCTGTACGGCCTCAAGGCTATCTCTCAGGAAGCTCTGCGTCAGGCACACGGATTCACTGAGGGCGACAAGCCTTCCGATCTTGAGCGCGTACAACGTATCGCTGAAGACCGTGGCAACCTAACGGATGCAATGTCCGAAACCCTGCTAAACACCATGATCCCTGAAGACCTGAAGAATCAGGCAAGGGAAGATGCACTGGCAGCTTCTGATCCTACCAGCGCCAACGCCCTGCAAAACGCCCTAGGTGGTGACCCAGCGGCAACCGGTGCTCCGGCAGACGGATCTGCTCCGGCAGAACCAACACCAAGTAATGAGTAAGCCCCTCCGACACTGATGGAGCCGTAATAAATGGCATGGAATATCAGCACGGCAAAACGCCGAGCGCTCGTCAAGCTTCAGCTACGAGATAAGAACGGTCGATGGATCGAAATGGGCGGTGGAGTCAAGTGGTACTCCTCCCGCCTAAAGAAAGTCGTATCTGGTACCGTTGTAGGTACACAGGGTGAGAACGCCCTTGTCCGACTCCCTAAGGAGAACCCAACACACGAACCAGCACTTGTCTCGGTGCCAGCACGCAGCATTGCTGTAGTTGATGCCAAGACGCGTATTTCCATTCCGGGTAAGAACGCCCCTGCGGACGCTACCCCTGAGTTCGAAAAGCCTGAAGCAGTTGGCAAGCTGTCCAAGCCTGCCAACGGATTTGTCAAGCCCAACGACCGTCCCGAGGATTGGAAGATCTCTCAGACGGACGATGGCCGTACCTACATCTCCCGTCCTGACGGTGCAGATCTGTACTTCCCTGCCCGTAGCCTTGACATCGGTGATGAGATCATTGCTCCGGAAGGCGCTGAAGCATCCAAGCCGTTCTCCATCGGTAAGTCGTGGGGCCGCAAGAAGGCTGAAGCGGTCAGCACCACTGGCCCGAAGATGGGTACCGTCATCGACATCAACGGTGACCGTTACGCTGTCGTGCAGCTTGCAGACGGTGTTGTCGTTGACGACCCCAAGCGTCCCGGAGAGAAGACCAACAAGGTTACCGTTGGTCTGTCCAACTCTGTCATCAAGGCAACCGATGGTCTGAAGCAGGCTCTTGGTGGTGTCTTTGACGACGAAGGCTTCAACGAAAACGACGGCGGCGACGATCAGGAGGTTGACTCATCCGAGGAGGCCAACTCTGATCACGCTGGACGTGAAGTCCCTGAAGAGGATACCAACCCTGAGGACGATCCTGCTGCTGACGTAGAGGTCGATATCGCTGAGGCTACCAAGGCTGCTGAGCCGGGAACCGACAACGAAGAAGACGCTCCGATTCGTGAAGAGGAAGATCCTGAAGCCAAGGCTGCTGCTGAGGCCGATCTTGCACGCCGTGTTGCCGAGCATGAAGCAAAGCGCAAGGAACTGGGAGACCAGTACGACGAAAACGGTCTGACAGCAGACGAAGCCAAGATGGTTTCTGCCTATGACCGCCTTGCTGCCGGTGCCTCCGACCCTGACCGTGCCGCAAACTACTTTGACAAGGCCGAAGCTCTCCGTGAAACGGGCAAGAAGCGTCTCGGGGAGTCCAACGACAAGTCCGAGAAGCCTGCTGACAAGCCCAAGGAGGCCCCTCAGACGGCTCCGGAGCCTGAACAGGAGCGCCAGTCCGACTCTAACGATTTGGAGGCCCCTAAGGAGAAGTCAGAGGCTGAGAAGCGTTATGACAAGATCACCGATGAGATTCGTTCCATCAAGTTCCCCGGAGAAGATCAGGAACCTGATCTGAATGATCCGCGTCTGAAGGCAGCAGAATCTGCTGATGACAACGCTGTGGACTCTGAGCGTGAAGGTATCAAGCCCAACACCGATGAGTGGTATGATATGTGGACTTCCACCTATCACTCTGCTCTTGAGGATAACAAGGCTGAACAGGACGCGAAGTCTCGCCAGCAGGAACAGGATCAGGCTGTAGAGGAGGACGCGTACGCTGCGGCCTATCACAAGCCTGCCCTCCTGTCCATCACCACACGCGGAAACACCCGTGGAGAGATGGAGTACTTTGATGAGGTAGCTCGTGAGTCTGAGATCGATCAGGGTTACCACATGGAAGGTAACAAGTTCATTGTCACCGACCTTGACAAGGCTCAGAAGGCTATTGACAACATCATCGATGTCTGGAATGATAAGCAGGAGTCTGCCCAGAAGGGCGGATACTCTGCGGAAACCCCTGCAAAGGTCCGTTCGGTCCTTGCTGGCCTTGAAAAGCTGGATGCACAGGTTCGTGAAGCCAAGCGCAACAAGGAAAAGCACGCCTCCCGCTTTGACGGAAACTACGACATCACGGCTGACCGCCGTCTTGGTAAAGTCCGTCCGGGTGCTGAAGACTCTGACTACGCTGTAGATCGTACCTCCGATGAGCTTGTCAAGGCAATGCCCATCGGTGGAACCCTTACAGTACATGATCCAGACAACTTCTACTCAGGAATTCCTGTCGTCAAGATCGATGACAACACTTGGGCACGCCAAAAGGGTGTTGCAAGCCGCGAGTGGGACTTCTTTGACGACTTTGACATGTCCGATGATCTCCTCACAGGTGTCAAGCTTCCGGACAACCCGAAGAATGACTTCACTGAGAAGGATCTCAACGATGCACGCCGCGCCAAGGAACGCAAGGACCGTGACGACAAGGCGTTCAACGACAACTGGAACGCACATCAGGAGAAGCTGAAGGCTGAAAGGGATGCAGAGCAAGCTCCTGCCAAGGAAGAGCCAGCAAAGAAGGAACAGGCTCCTCTCACAGAGGGAGACCAGTTCGAACTGCCGCTTCCGGGTGTCCAGAAGCAGGGCAAGCGCGAGGACAAGTCTGCTGCCCACAAGAAGACTCTTGACGGTCTGGAAGAGGGTGACCGTGTATCTTACACGAACGCCCACGATGAGACTTCCACCTACCAGAAGCACGCTGATGGTACATGGGATCTGCTGGACCCTGAGGATGAGTGGGAGGATCAGTCTCCTCTTGAAGAGGCTCTGACCTCTGACGAAGTTGCTGCACGTACAAAGCGTGGAGACCTTGAGGTTGCTACTGTAGCAGACCGTGAGGAAGCTGACAGGGAAGAGAACTACAAGCGCAGGCTCCGTGGCGACGACTACATGAAGTCCAACCCTGATCCTGTTCGTCGTAAGAACAATGGCGACGAAGGCAAGTCCCAGACTCAGCAGCAGGCGCAGGATGCCAACTCCGCTGACCAGCCATGGAGTGCTGATGAGATTCAGGGCACTATGCGTGACTGGTTTGACTTTGCTCAGGCTGTCAAGAATGGCGACAACCGCGCCATTGAAACGATGGCTAACAACAAGCGTACCGGTGACGAAGAAACTGATATCATCGTCAACGACAAGGGCCAGCCGTTCGATCTCACCCTGACTTACAACGATGACGGAGATCCCGTTGTTCGCTTGAGCAATTTCGATGACTCCAAGGACATCTACGGAGACTTTGAGATTGACAACTCTGTCATGCCCAAGCAGCTTGCTACACTCATCCACGAGTCGATCAACGCTGATGATCCCCATGCAGCAGTTGCCGAGCGCAACGGAAGCAACGATCCTGTTGATGACCCTTCAGTTGGTCAGAGCTATGAGGTCAGCAGTCACATTGGTGAAGGTAAGAACTACCTTGCCAAGGCTATTGAAGATCACGGTGACTCTGGCATTGTTATCAACGGCACCACAGCGGATGTCACTGACCTTGACAAGGCACAGGACTTCCTGCGTGACGCTGTTCTTGACATTCAGGGGAAGATCAGCGATCCTTCCGCCCGTAAGAACTCCAAGATCGAACTGAACAAGGCTCAGCGCAACCTCAACAAGATACTTGCTGATGTCAACGCCAAGCAGTTCCAGCGCGACGGAGTAACCCGTCCGCCAAAGTGGATGAGGGACAAGCAGGACTCAACTCCGGCCAAGTCTGAGGATGCCCCTGCTCCTGAAGCGGAGGCTCCCAAGGCTCCGGAAGCTGCCAAGACCAACGTACCACTGGCTGATCTTGAGAAGCAGGCCAAGGCTGACGGAGACACTGTTCTCTATCACGGTGGTCTGCCTGACGGTACGACTCTCGATGACATTGATCTGAACCGCAATGGAGAGCAGCAGAACAAGCGTGGACGCTCATTCGGTGGATTCTATCTCACCGATGAGTCTTCCAAGAGTTGGTCCGACGACTACGCCATGAAGCGTAACGGTGTCATGCACGGTTTTGTCATCGACAAGAACGCCCGTATTGACGACCGTGGAAAAGCACAGATTGACCGCCTCTCCGCAGAAGACCGCGCTGAAGCTGCCAAGACTGCCGATGTCATCAAGGGTAAGGACCTTCTGGGACGCACCCAGTATGTCCTGCTCAACAAGGATGTCATCAAGGGTGTTGGTGAGACCAACATGAAGGACGACAAGTCCTCTGAGGACTCTGCTCCTGAGGCTAATGCTCCGGAAGCTCCTTCAGCACCTGAAGCTGATGTTACGCCTGAGGAGTCCGCTCCTGAGGCTGACGCTCCTGCTCCAGTTGACATTGTCGATCACCTGAACCAGAATGCTGTACTGGGAGATGACGCTGAGCGTCGTGCTGCTGGCCTGTATCTCGGTGGTGCTCGCTACAACTCTGTCCTACGTGACGCTGCTGAGAACGGTAAAGAGGTTCACCCTCAATTCCAAGATCAGATCGATACCCTCACGGGATTCATCGAGAAGCAGCCGGAGTTCGGTCAGGAGACCAAGCTCTACCGTGGAATGAGCCAGAAGTTCCTTCCGGATGCAGAGAACCGTGTTGGCGACGTTATCACTGAGCCTGCGTTCCTGTCAACCTCTCTCAAGAGGGATCAGGCTGAACTGTTCTCCGGTGTCGGTGGTGGTGTCCTCATGGAGATCACTGCACGTCCACAGGACAAGGGCCTTTCGGTCAACATTGCTCAGATGCATGATCAGTCTGACATTCCGGAAGAATACCGTGCTCCTAACGATGTAACCGCCCGTGAGGCTGAAATCCTCATGAAGCCGGGAACATCCATGCGTATCACGGGTGTTGACGAAGTCAACGGAACTAAGGTTGTCAGGGCTGAGATCGTAGACGCACCTTCCGACAAGGTAGATGCTGAGATCATCCCTGAAGAAGCTGAGCTTCCTGAGGCTGAAGTCGATACTCCTGCTGTTGATGCTCCTGAAGACTCCATCAACTCCCGTGGCCTCACCGATGCTGAGGAAGAAGAGTGGAATCAGGCTGAGATCGATGCTGACGTTGAAGCCCGTGCAGGAGATCCTGACGGTGTCCAGATGTACAAGGATAAGGCTGATGCCATCCTTCAGCGTGGACAGGACCGTCTCAACGGTGTAGACTCCACTGAGGACTCTTCCGCTCCGGAAGAACCAGCAGTTTACACTGAGGGTGGACCCGGACGCGTTCCTTCTCTCAAGGAGACCATCAAGGCGATCCGTGAATCCGGTGTCGAATCCGTTCACATTCCGCTCAGTGATGCTCCGAAGAAGGACTGGACTCCGGATGAGCTTGAGGCTAAGTTCGACAGGGACGAGAAGAACGGTCTGGGGAACCTCCAGTTCGACGCTCTTCCTGATGAGTACAAGCGCTACAAGGACTCATCTGCTCCGGCAGATCCGATCAACCTTCCTGAAGAGGCAGCACCAGAAGCATCCGCTCCTGAGACTGCTCCTGAAGGACCGGCTCCAACTCCGGAACAGCAGGCCAAGCTTGACGAGTACGACCGTCAAATGGACGCTGCTGTAGAGGCTGACGATGACGCAGCGTACGACAAGGCATCTGATGCTAAGTACGATCTCATTGACGCAATCCGTAATGGTTCGGCATCCAACGAAAACTCTGATAGTGTTTCAGACATGGAAACCGAATCTGAACCTTGGGTAAACCCGCTGGATGCACTGGGCATCGAACGACGCACACCTGAAGCGATTGAGGGAGAGAAGTATCCTCCGACTCAGCAGCAGCAGGACGTGATTGATGCTGTTCTGGCAGGTCTTGACACGAAGGTTCAGGCTATGGCCGGTACCGGTAAGACTTCCACGCTTGTTGCTCTGTCCCGCCGCCTCACAAAGGAAGGCAAGAGCGCGATCTACATTGCGTTCAACAAGACAGTTCAGGAAGAAGCTGAAGAGCGCATGAAGGGCCTGAAGGTGGAAGCCAAGACCGGTCACGGTACGGCTCACACGTGGGCACGTACCAACATGCCTCACCTGACGACCCGTCTTGCTGGCAAAGATCCGATGTACCCGATCAAGTTCGACAAGAAGACCAAGCAGGCAACTGACTGGGCTGACAAGAAGCCGGTTTCCTCTTCACGAGAGATCGCTAACATTCTCGGTGTTGAGAACAACCAGATTCACGAGGACGGTACTGGTATTCCGCTCTCCAAGTCCAGTGTTGTTTTGGCTGTCAAGAAGACTGTCGGTTCCTTCCAGCTTAGTGATAAGGATGAGATCCTTCCGGAGCACGTTCCGGACTCATTTGAAATCGATGAGGCAGACAAGCCGAAGATTGTTGAGTTCGCAAACGCGTACTGGGATGACCTTTCCCGCGAGGATGGTGTGTTCCGCATGGAGCACGACACCTACCGTAAGCACTGGGCGCTTTCACGTCCTGACCTCACGGATGGTACCGGTGGCAACAAGGCTGGCGCATCCGTGCTCTACATTGACGAGGCTCAGGATACCCCTCCTGTCCTTGCCAAGGTAGTTGCAGACCAGAAGATGCAGAAGGTCATTGTCGGTGACCAGAATCAGGCCATCTACGCGTTCGCTGAGAACATCGACTACCTCTCTGAGGCAGACGGTGACGTTGAGCTTCCGCTTGACAAGTCATGGCGATTCGGTCCTCAGGTTGCTGACATTGGTAACCGCTTCCTCCAGATGCTGGAATCTGACAGCCGTGTTGTCGGTGGTGGCCCTGAGTCCAGCATCGTCTACGGCATGGAGAACGCTGACGCTGTTCTTGTCCGCACCAACGCTGGTATGATTCAGGTCATCCTTGAAGAGACTGCTCGTGGCCGCAAGGTTGCTGCTCCTCCGGGAACTCGTGCAGATCTGATCCGCATGGCTGACACGGTCGAGAACCTGCGTGATGGCTGGGCCGGAGAGAATCCTCACGATGATCTCCTTGGGTTCAAGGACTGGAACGAAGTCATGGCAGCGAACGAAAACGGAGACCGTAGTGTTTCCAAGATCGTGAGCATGTTCGATGAGGGAAGTCCAACCAAGCGTGGAATGATCAAGGACTACCCTGCGTTCCTTGCTCAGCAGATGTCCAATGTCCGAAAGGCCATTGACAGCCTTGTCATGGAAGTTCCGGAATACCAGAACATCAAGCTTGTCAAGGAAGGTAACCGTACCTACCTTGAGGGTGCAGACCACCTGACCGGTAACAAGAAGCAGTTCGCGTCATACGACTTCAGCGCAGCCGTTGGTAAGATGAAGTACCCATACGCGGCCAAGCCGAGCATGAACTTCATGGAGAAGAAGAAAGCCTACCACGAGGCAGGCGGACTCGGAACCGAAGGCTGGCGATTTGACTCTAGGTCAAAGCGCTACTACACTGATAGCCCAGAAGTAGCTGCTGGCATCGAGAAGTACTCGGGACAGGGAGACGTTATCGTTTCCACTGCCCACAAGTCCAAGGGTCTTGAATGGGACCGCGTCCGAATCAGTGATGACTTCCGTGCTCCTTACGAGGACAAGAACGGAGCCATGGTTTGGCCGGAGGATGACGAGTACAAGCTTGCCTACGTAGCCGTTACGCGTGCTGCCAAGGAACTTGATCCGGGTATTCTGGACTACGTTTTCGCTCACACACAGGAAAACGGTGGAGATCCCAAGAAGAAGCGTTCGATGGAAGATTCCACTCCTGCTCCTGAGCAGGTTGAGGAAGAGAACCTTCCGAACAACGTTCCTGAAGAGGTTGCTGCTGAGGAAACAGACGTTCCTGAGGTTGAGGCTCCTGCCGAGATCCAAGAGAACCCTGAAGCCGATGTAGCTATTCCGGAAACGGAGCCGATGGGCCTCCCAGCCACAGACTACACGGAAGAGGAGTTTGCAAAGCTCCCTGTTGGAACTCGTATTCCAAGGGGACGCGGAGGCGAGCACCGCAAGGTTGGACCGAACGAATGGGAAAGCTACAACGAAGACGGTACCAAGCTCTCCGGAGGAACAAATACCGACTGGGTTATTCAGGCCAACGAAGAACTTCAGAAGCCTGCTCCAGTTGAGATTGATGCTCCAGAGATTCCGGAACAGGACGAACCTGTCATCACTCCGGATCTGGTTGACGCTCCTGAGCCTGTCTCAGAGCCTGATCCTGTACCTGTAGCTCCGGCTCCTGCTCCAACGCCTCCACCGGCTCCTGAGTTTGACGACGAAGGTCTGACTCCTCAGGAACGCCGCAGGGCTGATGAGCTTGAGCGCTGGATCGCTGAGGTCTACAAGGGCAACGCCCAAGGCAACGTGACGGCCATGGAGAACGAATTGTTCGACATGCTGGAGCGTGGCGAGAAGCGTATGAATCCGGCTCCTGAGCCTCCTACAGCGGCTCCACCGGCTAGGGAGACCACGACAACGCCTAAGGGACGCGCACCACGAGGTACGTACACCGATCAGCCTCTGATGGACTCCAGCGGTAAGCAGATCCAGATGGGTGACATGATTGGACACCCAAGGCTGGGACCGGTAGCAGTGACTGGTTTTGTTCCGCACTCCGGACGTAATACCTTCATTGATCCGGTAACAGGCAAGGAAGCGTCAGTCAAGGCGGCTAACGTCAAGATCGTCAATGACGTTCCGGACGAAGATATCACCGATATTGTTGGACAGCCCGGAGAGCGCTTCCAAGACCCGGCAACGGGTAAGAAAGCGTTCTACAACGGAGATGGACAGCCTATCGTGACCGGCCAGCGTGTCGTTGATCCTCGTACAGGACGTACAGGTGTTGTTGTCAGCGTCTATCCGGGCGCAGACGGCCTAGCCTCTGTCCCGGTTCAATGGGACGACGCTCCTAAGCCTGCCAAGCCAACCCGTGTCAAGGGTATCCTCTTGAAGCTGGCTGGTGTATAATGACCGCAAACTACATAGAAGGGGAATCGATGGAAGAGAACGTTGATGTTGAAGACGGTCTCGGTGATGAAGTTGAGTTCGGACTAGTTCTGGACAAAGACGACAAAGCCTTGATGCTGATCAGGACGGATTTTGAGGAGGGGGCCATGTATTACCGGTCTTCCAACTCATGGGTCCAGATTACACCAGACGATGAGATTCCGCTACTTGATGACTATCCTCTTACGAGGGTGTCAGGAGAAGCGGTCGAGATCTGGGATGCTCATGGAGATCGAACCAAAAATGAGTTCGCTGATGTCCTAATGGACGACGTGGACTAACCTAACACGAGAAGCCCGTGATGTCAATCATCACGGGCTTCTCTCATGGTATACTTGTAGCTAACTGTAAAATTTTGTAGGGGTCTGGAGTTCCAACACTCCCGCATGACCTATCCTTGGAAGGCGAACACTTTGGCAAACGACTACCACTGGAGAAGCACCAAAGCCAAGAAGCAACTCAGAGACCGATTTGGACGCTGGATCTCCCTTGGAGCCAAAGTCCGTTACCGTGGAGACGGTGCAGAGCAGTCAGGTACTGTTACCAGTGTTGTAGATGGTAAAGCGTACATCGACCAGAAGAACCGTGACGGATCTGTCACGCAGAAGATTCTTCCTGCAAGCGCCATCCGTGTTCTTGCTTCTAAGGCTACGCTTCCCCCTGACGGCAAGCGCATCAAGGCCGACAAGTTCTCTAAGGCTCTCAATTCTGATGACTTCAAGTCCATCATGGAAGAGCACGGAGAAGCTGTAATCGAGCGCAAGGACGGCTATTCTCTTGCCGCGTCCTACGAGTCCAACGAATTCGAAGACGAAGCACAGGGCACGGACAATCAGGTCAAAGACGGCTCAGAGCCAACCCAAGAGGAAGAGCGCTCACGTAAGCCTTCCAGCCCTGTTGTCTACCAGCTTTTCGCTCCCGCAGGCCGCAGCCTTGGTCTCTACGGTGAGGACGCTAAGGATGACTTTGACCAGATGGCCGATGAGGAGATCTTTGGTGACGCTAAGCGTGCCGATGCTCCTGTTCCGGGAACTGGTCCTGCTCCGGGTGCCGGAGGTCAGGAAGCTGAGACCGCTCCTGTCGTGACCGCATCGGGTGAGCAGAAGCCTTACCGTGTTCCTGAGGCTGTCAAGGCTGAGATCCAGAGCACACTAAACTCCCACGACTGGGCCTTTGCCGTCGATGAGCTTCAGGTTGCAACCCGTCTGGCAAATGACGATACTGTATCGTTGGAAGACGTAAAGTGGGTTCACCAGTTCTTTGCTGACCGCTCTATCGATGAGCGTATCCGTGGTGGATTCAAGGGCCGCAAGTGGGCTTCAAAGATCGTAGAAGAGCCTTCCGCAGAGTTCTCCATCCGCGAGGATGCAGATCTGGGACACCCTAAGTACACCTTTGATGACGATGTCATGGCATACTTTGCTGTCGGCAGGGATTCAGGATCTACCCTAGTTCACAGCATGCTTGCTGTAGACTATGAGACCGGAATCGTATACTCTTGGAGTGACGAAGGCTTTGCTGTTGTCGAAGGTCTTGACATTCAGGATGTCGATGAGCCACAGCTTATCCCCATCGATGAGATGACCGCAGATTCCTTTGCTAAGTGGATCGACTGCAAGACTGGTGAAGACTTTGACATTCTGGACACAGATCCGGAAGAGCGCAACCTGTTCACGCTGGCTGATTCTGAGATAGACTATGAAGAACTTGACCGTACTTTCAGCATCATTGCTGCCGGTCAGGTTGGTGACGGTGAATATACACCTGTTGAGCGTTCTCAGAACGCCAAGCAGCAGCGTCGTGGAGCCGGTGGAAAGTTTGGTGAGACTCCGGACCAGCCTGAAGCTCCAGCACAGGAAGCCGCTGTCAAGAAGGCACGCCTTCCAGTCGCACTTCCGCTGGTTCCGAATCCTGCTGCACGTATCGCGGAGTGGCTAGCCACTGCTGCTGAAGCACCTGTCGTAGCGGCTGCTGAGCCTGTAGCGCCCGTAGAAGAGCCGACAGCAGACAGCCCTAACCCAGAGTACACTGAGGAAGATCAGGCCGTTGAGGACGCTGCTACAGGTCCAACAGATGAGGCTCTGTACTTCGCTATCGTTGACGAGGTTGACAAGTCAGCCGTCATGGATGCTATCGCCATCGTCAAGGTTCAGGGAGCACCTTCCGCGTACATCCGTTCTCAGATGACATGGCAGGCCAGCCCTGACACTCTCACGATCCTTCAGGGAGCTACACCGCCTCCTGTGGTTGAGCTTGACGTACCCGAACCTGTCAAGACCGTTCTGTCACAGATTGACGCTCACGATCAGGGCAAGGATACCACTCCAGCACCTACTGCTGAAGAGGCTCCACAGGCGGGTGAGGTCCCAATTGCGGCTTCCGGATACTCTCTGGCTGATGGCTCATATGCTATTATTGATACACTATCACTAAGAGATGCTGTTGTAGCCGCTGGTGCCGCTCCCGACATCCTTGTCAAGGCCCACATCCGTAAGCGTGCCCGTGCTCTGAACCGTATGGACCTAGTTCCTGCCGACTGGAGGCAGTTCACTCTTGCCGAAATTGGAGAGATCTCCGCTGCTGAGACTGTCTACGGTGAGTTTGGTGAGATCATTGTCGCATCCGGTGTTCCCGGAATTGCCGACACTCCATCTGACTTCAAGAACGTTGCCAAGCTCAAGGCTTACTGGAAGCACGGCAAGGGAGCGCTCAAGATCCGCTGGGGAACTCCGGGAGACCTGACACGCGCCCACAGGCACCTGTCTAAGTACGTCGGACCACAGAGGGCATGGGGACTCGCTCAGCGCCTGCACCAAGAACTTTTTGGAGTGAGCAACATTACTCACGACCGCGCAACAGGGCAGTACGTCCCGAGAAGAAAGAAATAAGCCGTGAAGATTATGCCTAAGCTTGATGAAGATCTCATCAAGTCCCTAGATTATTCGGAAGCCATGGTGGCATCAGCAGCAGCGTCTGCACGCCTCCTAGCGGAAGAAGAGGGAACCGAGTTCGGTCCTCTCAATGTTTCCGCTGTTGAGTCATCTGGCTCTCGCTTCATTATCCCTCTCGCTGTGCCTGAAGAGCTTGCCTCAGGTGATGAACGTTCCTTCAAGAAGAACTCTATCACAACCCGTGAGCTTCCGCTACCCCTGATGTGGCAGATCAAGACCGGAAACGGTCACGATGGCTCTGTAGTTGTTGGACGCATTGATTCGGTCGAGCGTCTTGACAACGGACTGGGAAATGTGCGTGGTGTCTTTGATGTCGGTCCCTTTGGCCGTGAAGCTGAGCGCATGGTTCGTGGAGGATTCCTCAGGGGAGTCTCCGTTGACCTTGACAAGTTTGAAGCTGAGGTAGAAGAGCAAGTCTTTGATACCAAAGAAGAGGCTGAAAAGGCCGCAAAGAAGAACTCCATCAAGAATGAAAAGATCGTAGTCGAATCTGCACGACTGATGGGTATCACTATCGTACCAAAACCAGCATTTCAGGAGTGCTTTATCATGATTGAAGAAGAGCCATCTCTGGATTTCGAAGAGGCACCCCTGCCTGAAGGAATCTACGAGGAGACACCGGAAGACTTTGAGTACCAGTTGGCTGCTCTAGCCGCTTCCGCAGCACCTATCGTACCACCTAAGGCTTGGTTCAAAGATCCCGGCCTGACACAGGCTACACCACTCACCATCACAGATGAGGGCAAGGTATTCGGACACATTGCATCGTGGACGACTTCCCACATCGGTATGGGCCGTGGTGTCAAGCCTCCTCGCTCAGCATCCAAGTACGCATACTTCCGCACAGGAGAGCTTCGCACGGATGAAGGTGACATTCAGGTTGGACAGCTAACTCTAGCCGGTGGACACGCTTCCCTGCAAGCTTCCGCTGAAGAAGCAGTCAAGCACTACGATGACACAGCATCTGCCGTTGCAGACGTTATCGCTGGTGAAGACGCGTTTGGTATCTGGGTAGCTGGAGCGCTCCGTCCCGATGTTACACCATCTCAGATTCGTGCGTTCCGTGCATCATCCCCATCAGGTGACTGGAGGCCCATCAATGGCCGTCTGGAGCTTGTTGCTGTATGTCAGGTAAACGTACCCGGATTCCCGATTGCACGCGCTATCACAGCCTCAGGAGGCGTTCCCGGAGCACTTGTTGCTGCCGGTGCAGCGTATCTTGCTGAGCTTCGTGAGAGCACAAAGATTGAAGATCTGGAAAGCCGCATCAACAAGATTGAAAACTCAACACTTTCTGCCGACGTTGCTGCTGTTCGTAACCGTATGTCTGCTGTACTGGCTTCCCGTGATGCTGAACTAGCATCCAAGGCTGAAGCTGCACGTCAGCGTATGGCTGCATTTACACAGAAGAAGGCCGAGACTGAGCTATCCGCCAAGGTGGAAGCTCTTCGCGCTCGCTTCAACCGATAAGGTCAGAGGCCCCTCTCCGGAGGGGCCTTTTGCCGTCTATCACAAGCATGACTGCTTGTCAAACTTTTTACGCACATGCCTAAAAATCGTGATACAATAGAGTCATACTTTTAAAGCTTGGTCATATAGATGGCTGACCTTCTGCCGCAGGACTAATTATTTCGCTGAACCGCTCTGGTTCACCCTAATCATAAACAAAGGAGGGACTTGTGGATTCCATCCGTGAAAATCTTGATCGTCTAGCCGATCTTAGCCCGGAAGAACTACAGGCTCTACAGGAATCGATTGCAACCGAGTTCGGTACGCTTTCTGATTCCGTTGGAGACAGCCCGACTCGTGACGCTGTTGACGCTATGAACGAACTCGCTGATGCCAACGACGTTGTCGCCGGAGAGCAGGCTCGTAGAGTAGCAGAGGCAGAAGAACTGGCAACTGCCGCAGAAGCTGCCATCTCCCGTTTCAAGGGGGATGAAGGTGCCACTGAAGAAGAGGCTCCCGTTGAGGAACTAGCCGCAGAGGGAACACCAGAAGAGGAAAAGAAGGAAACTCCTGAAGAGGAGAAGTCCGAACCAGCCCCTGCTGAAGGAACCCCTGAGGAAGAGACTGAAGAGTCTCCTGAAGAGGCAGACGCAGAAAAGAAGAAGAAGGATCTGGAGAAGTTCTCAGAGACTGAAATCGAAGAAGCGTCCGAACCTGTAGTTGAAGCTGTAGCTGAGTTCTCAGCATCAGAACCAGTTGAAGCACCAGTTGCTGAAGCTGTCGCTGAAGAGCCAGTCGAGTCTGAAGCCGCTATCGAAGAAGCTCCGGAGGCTGAAAGCGCCACCGAAACCCCCATTGAAACAGTAGCAGAAGTTGCTACAGAAGATTCTACCACAGAAAGTTCGGAGGAACCTGTGACTGCCTCTAACACACCAAATGAGCTTGCATTCGAAGCTCCAGCAGAACTACGTCCTGCATCTCTCAAGGTCTCTGCTCCGGTAACCATTACCGCTGGTGCTGACCTTCAGGGTATCACAGCAGGTGCTGAACTGTCCAGCCTCAAGGAAGTTGCTCAGGCGCTTCTTTCCCGTAAGCACGGCATGGGCCGCACTTCCGGTGGCGACGGCGAACAGCACACTGTTGCTACCTTCTCCACGTCCTTCCCTGACAACCGTATGCTCTTCAGCAATGACGTTGAGGGTAACCGCGCAAAGATCAACGCTGTTGTTTCTCCTGAAGCAATCGTTGCTGCCGGTGGTCTTACCGCTCCGGTTGAGACTTCTTGGGACATCTTTGAGCTTGGCGAGACCTCTGTCCGCCCCGTCAAGGACGCTCTTGCGGTCTTCGGTGCTGATCGTGGTGGCCTTCGCTTCATGACCCCACCGCTGCTCTCTGACCTTGAGGGCGCTGTCTCCGTATGGACCATGCAGGATGACATCGACGCTGCCTCCCCAGACGGCCCGAACCCTGTCAAGCCATGCCTCCGTGTTGCAGCCGGTACTGAAGTTACCGTCTACACCGACGCTATTCCGCTCTGCCTTACCTTCGGTAACCTAGGCGCTCGCGCTTACCCTGAGCTTGTCCAGCGTCACACCGAGCTTGGAATGGTTCAGCACGCACGTTTCGCTGAGATCCGCCTGCTTACCCGCATTGGTGCTCTCTCCACCCCAGTTACCGCTGACGCTGAACTTGGCGCTGCTCGTGACATCTTCGTCCAGCTTGAGCAGGCTGCTACAGCTTACCGCTCACGCTACCGCCTTGATCCTAAGGTTCCGCTCCGCGTACTCTTCCCTGAGTGGTTCAAGAACGCGCTCCGCGCTGACCTGACCAAGCAGCTTCCGGGTGACGGACGCGACGGTACCTTCAACCTGGGCGAAGCCGAGATCAACAAGTGGTTCGCTACTCGTAACATCAACGTTTCATGGTTCATCGATGGCGAAACAGGCCAGATCTTCGGTGAGCAGGCTCCGGGTGCACTTCTCGGATTCCCCAAGGAACTGATCTGGTACCTCTTCTCTGAGGGCACCTTCGTATTCCTTGAAGGCGGTGTGCTTGACCTCGGACTCGTCCGTGACTCAACACTCAACGGCACCAACGATTACAAAATCTTCCTTGAGACTTTTGAAGGCGTTGCAAAGGTCGGTGTAGAGTCCCTACGCGTTACCTCCAAGCTCGCAATCAAGGGTTCTAGCTCCGGCACCACAGCGGTCGCAGGCTAGTCAAAATCATATCAGTAAAAGTAGCTGGACTCAGAATTAATCAGTAAGGAATCACATGGCACGCAGTAACACAACCCTAGTCCCCACAGCGGGACTTGAGGTCGCCCCCTTCGGTATTCTGAGTCCAGCTACCACTACGTACAACGAAAGTGAAAGCTTCTGGACTTCAGGGATCACCTATGAAGCGGCAGATGCTGGTGTAGTGGTAAAGAACGGTTCCATCTTCGGAATCGGCTCTGCCACTGACGTAACTGTTATTGATAACACGGACGACAAAGAGCACTTCAAGATCTACTTCCCGTTTGACATTCAGGCATCCGTCAAGGTTTCCACTATGGGAACCAACCCGGATGATGTTGAGGCAAGCGCGAAGAATGCTCTTGACATCGTGACTCAGAAGGCCATTGAGGCGGAATTCTGGGACGGCGGGATCGCAAGTTCTCTAACATCTGACAATAATAACAGATGGCTTGCTTCGGCACAATCTGTAGATGTCACCCCAACTCCGGGAACCGGTGTGAAGGTTCAGTATGGTCTGGCTCTTCTGGAGCAGGCCATTGCAAACGCATCCATCGGATTCCAAGGAGTCATCCACGCTCCTAGAGATGTCGCATCAGCGCTCCGTCTGGAGGCTGACGGCAAGACCCTCAGGACCAGCCTTGGCACTCCCGTAGTGGCCGGTGTCGGATACTCAAAGAAGGGTCCGAACGGTCAACCAGCAGCGGCAGGCAAGGCATGGATGTATGCCACAGGCCCTGTATCAGTCCGCCTCGGACCAACAACAGTTACCCCACAGAAGCTCAATCAGGCAGTGAACATTCGTATCAATGAGATCGAATACTACGCTGACCGTCCCGCAGCAGTTACTTGGGCTACCACTGACTCGTACGCAGTACTCATTGATCTAACACTAGATTACGCATAATTAGGAGATAAACCATGGCTCAAGACAACGCTTCCGCAGTAGCGGGTGTGGCGATCCGTCTAACAAGACTGGATGCAGCCGGAGCACCCGTAGTCGGAGCAAGCGCATCATACGTTACCAAGAAGTTCGTCTCTCTTGGTTTCACCCCAGAATACGAGACTGGTGAAGAGTTTACCACCAAGGCAGCAGACGGGTCAACCTGTGCTACTTGGCGCTCCCCAGATACTCTCAAGCGTGTTACACTGAGCATTGCTCTCTGTGACCCCGATCCCGAGTTCACCGAAATGATTGCCGGTGGTACTCTACTCTCCGCAGGCGGAAAGTCTGTCGGTTGGAAGGCCCCACTTGTTGGTGTCGATGCTACACCTAACGGTGTTGGTATTGAAGTTTGGGCTATTGCGAACATCGGTGGCCGTCAGGCTGCTGTGAACCCATACTGGCAGTTCGTCTTCCCATACGCACAGATGCACATGGCTGGAGAGCGTGCAATCCAGAACGACCTTATGGCTACAAGCTTTGAAGGTTGGGCTGTTGGAAACGCCAACTTCGGAGACGGCCCTGCCGCTCCACTGTGGCCGTTCGCCTCTGACGCTCCAGTTGCTTACGCACGTACCACTTCCATCCCTGCGGGAACTGGCTACCAAGCTGTAACGTAAGTTACAACCACATAAATACCACTGGCTGGTCTCTTCGTTGAGGCCAGCCAGTCGTGTTTGTAGCCTATGATATAATTGGAAGAAGCGAACATTGGAGACTAAATGACTAACCTTTGGATTAGTGCATCCGAAACTATAGACCCTGCGGGTCCATACTCACAGTCTGCCGTTGAATTTGCCAGCTTGATTCTGTTCAAACTCTCTGCTGAAAAATACACCGGGATTCATACCACCACTGAGGTCTACTCCTCAGATGCTGGGTTGTCAGTTGCAGTCACTCCCGCTCTGGTTGGCGGCAACATCTACAACCTCCCGAGATCCTATGACGGAGTCCGTAACCTAAGGCTACGGCACAGCCCTGTCCGATCCATCCAGAGTGTCGAATATATGGGAGCACTTCTTGATCCCAGTGAGTACAGCCTACGGAACAACGCCTATATCGTACGGAAGCAGTCCCTTCCTTGGGTACTGGATTCCCTCACCGAACTGTCCATCACATACACCTACGGAACTCCTCCTCCTTCAGCAGGGAAACGCGCAGCACTGAGGCTCGCCAATGAATTCATCCTAGCTGATATGGGATCTCCTGAGTGTGCCCTTCCTGAGCGTGTCTCATCTGTCTCCCGTCAGGGTGTACAGGTGAACTTTGACACCAGTGACTTTCTTCAGAACGGAAAGGTCGGCATCTATGAAGTTGACCTTTTCCTTGCCGCAGTAAATCCTAACAAGGCCAAAAAGAGGCCCAAAGTCTTCTCGGTAGACAGACCGAGAGGAGAAAGAGTAAACTAATGAGCGATATCGATCCTTATGCACCAGTGTACCCCGTAACCGAATACGCCAAGGAATTCAAGAAGGAAGAGGCGGAAGCCCCTGCTCCTAAGGTTGAAGCCCCTGCTGAGCCAGAAGTACAGGAACTACAGGTTCCCGATAGCTCAGCCAAGGATGTCCTTGCATGGGTTGGCGAAGATGTAGACCGCGCCAAGGCTGCTCTTTCTCATGAAGAAGACAACCAGAAGCGCTCCACACTCATCACCAAGCTCAACGCCATCATCGACTAATAACAATCTGAGGAAGCTATGATCAATCCTTTGGAATTCGTAGAAATAGCTGACCTCCTCATGGATACCATCGTTTCCACATATGCAGATCACGGGGTACCGCTTCCAACGAAGCGGTACCTCGCTGTTGGTGGTATCGGTGAAACTGCCCACAACTGTGAGCAGGTAACCGTTTCCTTTGAGCAGGGCTATTCCGGCCTCCCCGGAAATCAGGCACAAGAGCCTGCAAAATGCAATACCCCGAGAAGCGCCGTATTCATCGTTGAAGTTGTTCGGCACGTTCCGACCATCAACTCCAATGCTACCATCCCGGAGACCCTGACACCAAGCCGTTACCCCATCGTGAACGCTAAGGTTGCACTGGTTCCGGATGACAAGCAGTCGGATGTCGCACGAACGCAGATGAAAGACGCAATGCTCCTGCTGGATGCTGGCATGAGAGCCGCTGACAACCAGCTAGGAGGCGCTATGGTGGACGTAAGTGCCGGAAGCCTATCCGGAGACTACCAAGCCATGATTCTGTCCGTTACAGCCACTGCTGTGACCAATACGGTTGAGTTTGGTCTGTAATGAAATGGGTAATGGATCATGCAGCATACGAGCGGATGGTCAACCATCCCGATGAAATGGTGGGACGCTATCTTACCATCGTTGCTGCCAAGCTCAAGATCCTTGCCAAAGCGCAGGCCGGATACAAAACCGGAGCGCTACGCAACTCCATCAACTACCGCGTGGTAAATAGCGGTGGTGGATTGGTTGCTTTCGTGGGATCTGACAACCGAGTTGCCTTCATGCATCATGAGGGAACGCGCCCCCACATCATTGCCGCGAGACGTGCCCAAACATTGAGGTTTTATTCTCGTGGTAGAATAGTGTATGCAAAAGTTGTGCGTCATCCCGGTACAAGACCTAACAAGTACCTGACGGATAACCTACGAAAAGTCATCTGACGCAATACGAAATAACGACACAGGAGCCACACATGGCCGCTTCACGCAAAATCAAGTCCTTCGCCGCCCCAGTTGCCGAAACTGAGGAAACCGTTGTAGAACCCATTGAGTTCGACGTAGCCGGAGAGACTGTTGAGGCACTGGGAGAAGTTCCCGGAGCCGTACTCCTTGACTTTATCGCCAATTCTGGCAGCGATAGCTCCTCCGATACTGCTAGCGCAATCAACACTTACCTCAAGGACTCCTTTGATGAGGAAAACGGTAAGAAGTTCCAGAAGATCATTCGTGACCCCAAGAACAAGGTCAAGATTGAGCACCTTTCTGAAATCGTAGCACACCTTGTGGAGGAACGCGCCTCGCGCCCTACGGCAGCGTCCTAGCAGTAGGACGCGATTTTCTGAAGTGGTGGTCGTATATTGACGGCCACCACCTCCGTAAAGGGGTCGATCTGTTGAAACTCTTCCAGACTCTGGATGAGTACAGGTCTTTCAATATCATAGACGATATCCTAGTCGAAGAGGCTATACGGGATGCGGAAGTGCACGATTCTTTGACCAAGATTCGAAAGCACCTTGACAAATCATACCTCATGGAGGCAGACGACTCACCGTATAAGGACATTGAGGGATACATTCCCGGTGTCTATGACGAAGCAACCGACGAAGGATTTGGCGGTTGGGGAATAGCACCGATGCAGTAAACTAGGAGACCGCTTTGGCAATCATTGGATCAGCTTATGTTGATATCCGCGCTCTAGATCGTAATCTACAGCGCGACATTGACGACGCAATGAAGAAGGTCAAAGACCCGATCATTGAAATCAAGGCCGAAGTTGACCTAGAACCTGTCCGCAGAAAGATTGCGGAACTGCGTGCTGAACTCAAGAAAAATCCTCTCAAGGTAGCAGTTGAAGTTGACGACTCACACGTTGTTGACAAGCTCGCGGAAGCTCACCAGCTTTACGAGGACAACCCGCTTCACTCGGTAGCAACTGCCGATACATCCCAGATGCACACCGCCCTGCAAGCCGTCCGTGAGACGTACAGGGAGATGCCCTCAACCGTTACTGCCAATGCTAACACAGCTAGGGCTGAGGCGCAACTCTCTGTACTCTCACGACGCAGGCGAGTCAGCATCATTCCGGATATCGAGATCCCGGAAGACTTTCAGCAAGCCTTCAGAGGCATCGGATACTCCATCATGGGTGCCATCCCTGCTGACAAGGTCAGGGCCTCTATTACTGGCATCCTAGCCAACTTTGAATCACTCCTGCTCACAGGTGCCAAGGTTGCAACGATGTTCGGCTCTATTGCCGCGTCCGCCCTCACAGCCAGTGCCAACGTTCTCACAGTCGGAGCCGACGTTACTAAGGTCGTCGGACTCCTCTCTGTTGCGCCTGCTGTCATGTCCGCTTTCGGTGTGGGTGTGGCCTCTATGGTTATGGGGTGGAAGGACTTTGCAGGGGCACTTGATGAGGACCCCAAGAAGGCTTCCAAGGCACTTGCCAAGCTTCCGAAAGAAGCACAGGCTGCTGCACTGTCTCTGAAGGGCCTAGGATCAGAACTCCGTAAGTCCTCACAGGCTGAGTTCTGGAAGACTATGGGAACGTCCATTCAGGACTTCATGAAGCCTGCCTTTGACAGGATCAAGGAAGGATTCCAAGGATCTTCCCGTGAGTCAGCCAAGTTTGTAACAGGCGCTCTCAAGTCTTTCCAAGAATTTGCGGAAAAGGGTAACCTTGATGTAGTGTTCGGTAACATCAACAAGGGCCTCGCTGCTGCCTCCGGCGCTGCAAAGCCATTCTTTGATGCCCTAGGAACTATCACCCTTGTTGGCTCCAAGCACCTTGAGCGCTACGGGACCAACCTCACTAACCTTGCCACCAAGTTCGATGCTTGGGCCACCCGTGTCTCCCAGAGTGGAGAGATGAACACGTGGATCACTCAGGCCGAAGCGAACATGAAGAACCTGTGGTCTATCACCACATCTGCCGTTGATGTCTTTGAGGGTCTTTCGCACGCTGCCGCAAAGGCAGGAGGCAAGAGCCTAGCTGACCTCAACAACGGCATGAAGAACTTCGCCGGTCTAATCAACTCTGAGCCGTTCCAGACTAAGCTGGTGACGGTCCTTGAGGGTGCCCGTGCTGGTACACAAGCTCTCAGTGAAGGCTTCAAGGACATCAAGGATGTCGTCAGCAAGGGTTCTGTAGCTCTCTCCGGATTCCTACACCTTGCAGGACAGGTTGGCGGTAAGCTCTCCTCCAACATTGCTGCAATGTTTGATGGAACGGACTTGGGCGCAGGTATCATCAATGCCATGGCTGGCGCTCGCAAGGCCATGGAAGACATGAAGCCTGCCTTCAAGGACGTTGGAAAGATCATCGGTGATATCGGTGATATCGCTGGTGTTCTGTTTGTCAACATGGCTCCGGGCTTTGTCAAGCTTACCTCTACTCTACAGCAGGTAATTGAAGCGCTCAAGGATGGCATCATGGATGTCATCCCGGTCTTCAACATCTTCATTCAGAACATCCTTGAAGTTATCGCTCCAATTGTTGTCGGAGTCGCTAAGGCTGTCGGTGGACTTCTGGAAGGCTTCGCTGCCTTGCCAGAGGTTCTACGCAATGTTATCATGGGCTTTGGTCTTTTCCTAGCCGTCCTGAAGTTCCTTGACCGTCCGCTGAAGAACTCGGTCAGCCCTCTTCAGAAGATGAAGGACGGGATTACTAACCTTCGTGACTCACTGTCTCAGAAGTGGAACACAAATCCGTCACTAGGCGCTGTCAGGACAGCTTTCTCCGGACTCGCCGGATCAGCGTCTGTGGCTGTCGGTGCTGTAGGCAACGCCTTCAGGCAGATGGCTTGGATGACTCAGCACACTGCTGCTGCCATCGGTGAAGGATTCAAGAAGTCCTTCAGCCAGCTTGGCGATCAGATGAAGAAACTCGCGGCTCCTGCCAAGGAGTTCGCTTCCATGATGCGTGCTGCCATGGGAGAAGCGCTCTTCCCTCAGGAAGTCCGTGATGGCTTCCGTCAGGTCGGCTCAAAGCTCATGGAAGTTGCCCGTATCTACACGGGATACTTCACCGCTGCCAAGGACAAGATTGCTGCCATCGGCAAGTCCATTGCCTCTGTCTTCCCTGCAAGCCTCCTAGGACCGGCTCTCAAGGCCCTTCCGGGAGAAGTAGCTAAGACTCTTGCCTACGCTGGTCAGAAGGTCGCTGACGGCATTGCAAACGTTGCCAAGACCATTGCTGGTCCTGCTGTTGGCTACGCTATGCAGAAGATGAAGGATGTCATCTCCACTCAGGCTCTTTACGCTTCCAAGCACCTTGAGAGCATTGGAAATGGTATTGGAGCGGCTGTAAACGCCATCAAGGCTGCTCCAGCGGCAATTGCTTCTGCTGTCGGAAGCATGGCTGCAAAAGCCGGTGCTGCGTTCAACACCATCCGTGAAGGAATGGCTAAGGCATTCAACGCTGGTGTGCTTGCTGCTGCTGTTCACCCGCTGACTGCTCCGTTCGTAACAATGGCAGATGCTGCACTGACAGGTGCAAAGACTGCCCTTGGACACGTCCAGAACATGGCTAAGAACATCGGTTCCGCCATCAACACCATGACGGTACCTGCTCGTGCTGCGTTCTCCAGCATTGCTGTTGCTGCCAGCATACAGGCTGGTGTTATGGCTGACAAGTTCAAGAACGCTGCTGAACGAATCGGTGGAAACATCTCAGCCGCGTTCCGTAACGCTGGTGCAGATCTCTCCAACGTAGCCTCCAACATGACAGCATCACTGGGCCGTGGGTTCTCCGGAATGGGAACGTTCGCGTCCAACGCTGCATCACAGGTCACCGACACCATGCGTCGTGCTGGCTCCGCTGTCGCTGAAAATTTCAAGCCTGCTGTCGAAGCGGTCAAGGGACACTTCTCCGGAATCGCCTCTGCGGTTCGAATCGCTGCTGCCCCTATTGCAGACCTTGGAAGGTCCGCTGGGACTGCTGCTGGCGCTGTAGGACAGCTAGCCGGTGCTACCGCAAAGTGGGCCGGTAGCGGCCTCCTGAGCGCTCTTGGTGGTGGCTGGGGTCTGGCAATTGCCGGAGCTACAGCCGCGATTACTGCCATTGCTGATGCACAGGCAAAGTCCAAGGCCCGTATCGATGCGTTCTCGGATTCTCTGGACAAGCAGACCGGTAAGATGACTGGTCTGACCAAGAGCCTGATGCTGAAGTCACTCTTTGACGGCAACACTGATGCTTGGGATGACTTTGTTCGTGGCTTCGTCCAGAGGTCAAAGTCTGTTACTGAGACTCTTAGTGACCTCAAGGTGGACACCAAGAAGTACTATGACACCATGTCTGATCCCGGTGCCCGTGATAAGTACCTCAAGGGTATGGGAGAGGTTATCAATAACCTCAGGACCGGTAAGCAGACTTCCAAGGAGCTTGCCGAATCCCTAGACATGAGTGCAGACGCGCTCACGGGTCTAAGCATCAAAGATGCTAACGGAATGGCTAACTCTCTTGAGCACGCGAAGACCAAGGCCGAAGATATGGCTAAGGAACTTCAGAGGGCTGAAGAGCAGACTAAGCTGGTAGCAAAGGTGACTGGAGTCAACTCTGCTGAAGCTGCTATTCTGTCCAAGAACTATGACATCCTCGCAAGCTCTACCAGCAGTGTATCAGACAAGTTCAGTGCACTCAAGGAGAACATGCGTCTTGTCGGTTCCGATCAGGAGAAGGCAAACCTCGGACAGAAGGGTTACCAGCAGTCTCTGCGCGACACCAAGAGCCGTATCGAAGACATCGTAAAGGCCAACGAAGGAATCCTCCTTCCAAGCCTCTTTGAGGTTGGTAAGGGCTTTGACTTCACCAAGCAGGCCGGTGCGGATCTGCACTCTGCTCTTGAGATTCAGGTTGACGGTATTCAGCAGCTTGGCGCTGAGGCTATCAACAAGGCTCTTGCAGAAGGCAAGAAGGGTGAAGAGGTCCAGAGGGCCGCGCTGACTGCAATGCAGCCTGCCATCGACGCTCTGCGCCAGAACCTGAAGGATCTCGGATTCAACCCCGAGCAGATTCAGGGGATCATCGACACCTTCAACTTGGTTCCTAAGGATATCAAGTCTTCTATCTCGGTGCAAGGTGCTGAAGAGGCCATGCGTCAGGTCGGTGCGCTCAAGATTGCTACTGACCTGTTCGTAAAGGGTGACTACGAAGCCACCCTGAAGGTTCTTCCGGATCAGGCTAAGGCTGCTATCGAGAAGGCCACAGGTATTGCCAACGGCTTCAAGGATGGCAAGTACGAAGCCATGCTGAAGGTGCTTGACTCTACTGAGGGTGGACGTACAGCCGCTCTTGCTAAGCTTATGACGGTGGTTGACGGAAAGTACGATGCTGAACTTACAGCATTGAACCTTACCGGACCAGAGGTTGAAGCTGCCAAGAAGGCCGGAGACGACTTCGGTAAGCAGACCTTCACTTCCAAGATGGACTCAGATAACGCTGCGTTCCTTGACGCTAAGAAGAAGGCTGATGAGGAAGGACGACTGTTCTCTGAGGTCACCTACTCCTCCAAGATGGCGGCAGATTACTCGCTGTTCACGCAAGCCAAGGGTGCAGCAGACGCAGCGGGTCAAGGATTCCAAGGAACGACCTACACATCCAAAATGGACTCCGACACTGCTGCCTTTGAACGACAGAAGGCCATTGCCAACGCAGGCGGTAACGTCTTCGCGGGCACAAACTTCAAGTCAACCATTGACGCGAACAATAGCCCCTTCATGGCTGTCCACAACAACGCAACCATCACAGGTACCACGTTCGGCCAGAAGACATTCAAGACCAACCTTGATGCAAATGATAATGCATCTAGGAAGATCGACAATGTTGATAGCAAGAAGATCGGTGACAAGTCCTTCAACATCTTTGCTTTCATTGATGACAACGTGAGGAACATTGCCCGTGGTCTTGGAATCCAGCTTGCACATGGTGGTATCATTAATGGAGCAGGAGTTCAGACTTACGCTAACGGTGGCATCACGCTTCCTAAGGTGAATGCATACGCTGGCGGTGGATTTGAGAACCACGTAGCTCAGATCTCTCGCGGACAGACTCCGTTTAGAGTGTGGAGTGAGCCGGAGACCGGTGGCGAGGCATACATTCCTTTGGGCAAGATGAAGCGCCCCCGCTCGCTGAAGATTCTCGATGAGGTAGCCGATATGTTCGGATTCACTCTTGTCAAGAAGCTTTCGTTTGCTAGCGGTGGAATCATGAAGTCGGTTCAGCCTAACACATCTTCACCGTTCAGCGCAAGGGCTAAGTCTGAGGCATACGTCATGTCCGCACCAGCTACTCCTGCATCGGGAACGGCAACCATCGTAAACTACAACGTCCACCCGTCACAGGGACTCGATGAGAAGCAGATCGCAAAGGCTTCCATGGATGAACTGTACTGGAGACTTTCCACTAGTATTTAGGCTAAGCAATGTATTTGAAAAATGACAGAATCGTAGTGACGCTCAATGATAAGCTGCTGTTCAAATCCTATAAATCAGCCGAGCAGGCTGGTCAATACATTCTAGACCCTACCGCTCTGACGGGATGGGACGACGGATCAGCTACCAGAAGGTCAGCTACCGCCCGTCCCGTCAGTAACGGTGACTTTGTGGAACCTCACACCATTGCTGCCCGTCTGATTGCCATCTCAGGAACTGCGGTGGCAACCAGTCGCGGAGAGCTTCAGCGCATGAGGGACAACCTCATGGGGATGTTCGGTGAAAGGGACTATGTCTCAATCAAGGTGGAGACGGGTGCGTCTACACGATATTCTACGGTAGGTCCCGAGAACACACCATCATGGGTACAGCTAGGGGATACCTTCGCTGCCTTCAGAATGGAACTGTACGCCCCTAACCCCTTCATTTATGGAGAGGAGAGGAGGGCTACCCTTGGTGCGACAACAAGCGCTGGCGGTGGTCTGAAGTATACCTTGACATACCCTCTGAACTACAATCCTCTGGATGTTTCTGTCTACGCCCCGCAGATTGTCAACAACGGAAACACTCCTTCGTGGCCCAAGTTTATTGTGACTGGTGACTACACTGCTGGATTCACAATCACCGATGGATGGGACAAGAAGGTCACATACACAGGTGCTGTTACTCGTAGCTCTCCGGTAGAGATCGATATGGAGCGAGGAGTCGCACTTCAGAACGGTAACGACCGATCCGTGTACCTCTCAGATCGCCAGTGGTTCTCCATTCCGGCACAGGATTCACTTCTCCCACAGTTCAAGCCCACACAGGCCGCTTCAGGCTGGTGTGATATAATTTATAGAGATACTTTTATCTAGAAAAACGAGGAATGACATATGACTTCAGGTTGGGGCGTTGATGCCACACTAAACCAAAGCGGCGGTGTAACATCTGGAACTACATCCGCAGATGTTCGTAGAGTCTGGGGCGGACTCTACTCTAAAGGAGTTATCAGCGGACTGACAGTCACACGCAGCGCAAACTCCATGCAGTACACTGTATCATCCGGTGTCGCTGCTGTTCCTATGGCTACAGGTGAGATCGTCATGGTCCCTGTTGATCAGACCACTGTAACCGCTCAGTCTGCTCCCGCTTCAGGTAGCCGTCTTGACGTAATCTACGTTCAGCAGAGGACTCCGGCAAACGGTGACTCCAACGTCCTTGTTGGTGTTCTTGCCTTCCCAAACAAGGACTCGGTCATTCTTCCCGCGAACTCTCTGGAGATCGACCGATACACTACATCTGCTGGACAGATCAGCACAAATGCGTCTGTCCGTTACGGCAACACTGCTTATTCTATCCCATACGGTGGTACTTTGGGAAATCTGCACTACTGGCAGAACAAGTACGATGGTGATCTCTCCAACAACCTGCTCCGTGAGGGGTACGGAACGTTCTGGCTTCCAACAGACCGCAGAGTCCGATTCCAGTACAGTGTAGTCCTGAGTGCACGAAATGCTGCTGGATTCGATCAGGGTAGGTACTGTGAGTACGGCTATCTCTTCAGGTCAGAAGAACTCGGTGGAGACTTCGTCCTACACACCACTCCGGGACTTCACCAAGCATGGTCAACCTATCAGTTCGAATCCACCACAATTCTCCCGCAGGGATGGAACACCGTCTCAATCGGTGGCCTGCGAATCGTTGGTCCGGGAACTGCATGGCAGCACTACGGAACTGATACACAAGGCTTTGGCCGTCGTGGTGGGGAATTCATGGTAGATGACCTTGGACCGGCTGAATAATGTGGTCGGCCTATCTTTTCAAGATGACGACAGGCCAGATTGGACCAAGGCTCGCCTTTGAGTCCATGGACTGGTCCATTGAACTCAATGGAACCGAATCCATCAATATGAGGCTCCGAAAGAGTGAGCTTCCGGATTCTGACCTCAACTACTGGCTTTCCCCATGGTGGGCAGGAATCGTCCTCATGTGGGACGACAAACCAGTAGTTGGTGGTCCCATCCTAGCACGTCCCTCTGAAACTTTCGACTTTGTCACCATCTCGTGCGGAGGAATCCGATCCATCCTTGCCAAGCGGCAGATGTTCCCTGACTACAGGGAAAACTGGGATCAGATTTCGAAAGAGTATATCCATTTCTACAATGAATCCCTTGGAAGCATTGCCAGAAAGGTCGTCCGCATGGGCCTTCAGAGGCGCAGCGGCGGTCCACTTCCAATCAGCTACCCACAACCAGATGTGGTCGGAGGGCACGAAAGAACCTACCAAGGATTCAACGTTGCCAACACAAATATCGATGACGTTCTGACCAAGCTCTCCAACGTCATCGATGGACCTGATATAATGTTTAAACCAAGGATTTTGCGTCCGGGGATGTTGACATTTGATATGTGGACCGGCACAGATGCGGAACCACGAATTGCTCAGAGGTTCACTCCGGTCTGGGATACTACCCCTGAAAAGGGATCAGTTTCGGATATGAACGTGATCACCACCGGAACCTACCAAACCAGCCGTGTTTACGCGATTGGTACAGGTCAGGATGAAGGGACGATGATCAAGGTTGCTGAAGATTTCCGATACACCAGTCAGGATTATCCGATGCTTGAGACCTCCTTCAGTGACGGAGGAAGCAGCGAGAACCCAGATGTTGTCTGGAGTCACGCTAAAGCTAACCTAGACGCAAACATCGGTCCACTGAGAGAGATCCAGATGACTGTCCGTGGTGACACAGAGATTCCGTTTGGAGAGTTCTGGCCGGGAGATCTCGTAGAAGTAATTACAAAGGGATGGATCACCCTCCCTGATGGGAAGACTCAGATGAGACTTCTCAGCCTGACTGGGGATCACACAGCAAACGTGAAGGTTAGCCTCCAAGAAGAGGCTAGATTCGCATAAACGACACATGAGGCAGTAATGGAAGTAAGACGCATTGGACCTGAGACGGGACTTGTCCGCGAACTCAAGGATCTCCGCAAGAGAATCCAAACACAAGAGACCCGCCCAGCGGGTAAGCAGGTCATCCGCGAGACGCTGACGACTGTAGATCCCGATACTGGGGTCAAGACCATCTTCGGTGAACTTCCTGATGGTTCCTTTGGCATCCAGCCATTTGTCTACGACATCACTCCTCCTCCTGTAGCCACGACTCCCATTGTGTCTGCAAAGCCGGGAGTCATTTCTGTGTCTTGGGATGGTCTCTTCGCCAATAACGGAGAGCTCCCCCGAGACTTCGAATGTGTGAACATCATCGGCCACAAGATGAATGGTACCACAACTGTCTCCTCCAAGCCAGTCGGTACCATTCGTCGTCCCCTTGACTTCACCTACCTTCAGCAGGACGTTATCCCTGTCGGTGAGACATGGCAGTTCTCTCTTGAGGCTGAGGACTACAACGGAAACCTAGCACAGTGGAGCGCTAGAAGCGCCTCTGTGACCATGGAATCGGTTGTGTCGGATGCTGGGGTCAATGCTGCTCTGGAAGCCCTTCAGGATGCCACAGACACCGCCCAGCAGGCCGCTGACACTGCTCAGGGTGCTGCAAATACTGCCCAGCAAGCCGCTGACGATGCTGCACAGGCTGCAAGTGACGCGGCTGGTATTGCTGCGTCCAAGTCCAAGGTACTTATCCAGTCAACTGCACCTGCTGCTGCCGACCAGAACGCCAACGTCCTGTGGATCGACACCACCAACGGAGGCAACACCCCTAAGCGCTGGAGCAACAACGCATGGGTAGTTGTCACTGACAAAGTTGCAACGGATGCTGCTGCTGCGGCTGCTGCTGCCCAGTCCAAGGCTGACACTGCTTTCAACAATGCTGCTTCGGCTGCTCAGGCTGCTGGTAATGCACAGACAACTGCTGACGGCAAGAACTCTTCATACTACCTGCCATCTGCTCCTGCTGGAACTGGCTTCAAGGTTGGTGACCAGTGGTTCGACACTGCCAACAACTATAGACTAAAGGTTTGGAGCGGAAGCGCATGGGTTACGGCTCAGGACGCATTCCTTGCTCAGCAGACCGCTGACTCCAAGTCACTTGTCTACACTCAGGCAACTGTTCCTCCGGTTTCGGCCCGTCTCGCTACCACTGTATGGTACGACACTTCTCTTGGCCTTGATAAGGTTGTTCAGAAGTACTGGGACAGCGCTTCAAGCTCTTGGAAGCCTCTTGCTGACAAGACTGCCACGGATGCCGCTGCCGTCGCTGACTCCAAGGGCGAGACCATCTACTCAGACACTGAGCCTGCTGCGGCCAAGCGCCTCCCACAGAACACATGGGTTGACACCACTGGCGGCATCAACATTGTCAAGCGCTGGGACGGAAACGCATGGGTTGTAGCTGCTGACTCCCGTATTGCCTCTACTGCTACTGCGGTAACCGCTGCCCAAAAGTCAGCCGATGACGCTGCTGCATCTGCCGCAGCCAAGAGCGTTGTCTACACTCAGTCGGTCACTCCCCCTGTCTCTGCACGTCTTCCTCAGACTGTCTGGAATGACACCAGCCTAGGTCTAAACAACGTTGTTGTCAAGTACTGGGACGGAAACGCTTGGACCGCAATGGCGGACAAGGTTGCCACTGACGCTGCTGCTGTCGCTGCCGCAAAGACCAAGACCTACTTCCAGCCTAACCAGCCATCCAACACAGGCAACACCACAGGTGATCTCTGGTTTGATACAGATGACCTGAACAAGCCGTACGTATGGAACGGATCTGCATGGACTCTAGCACAGGATGCTACAGTCAACAAGTCCCTGTTCAGCACTTTTGCAACGGACATCGACAACACCAAGCCCAACAAGTGGATGTTCACTCGGTACAACAAGACCATGCCGAGCAACACCACTGTTCCGACGTACCTTGATATCGCTGGTCTCGCCGGAACATCTACACTTGTAGATGACGGAACCAACCTTGTCAACACCGTTGGTGACAACTACGTTGGGCAGCTTCGCACCATTGTATACCTCTCTGCGGGTAAGACAATTGCCGTCACTGCTACACACGATGACGCTGCTCAGATCCTCGTGGACGGCACTACTGTCTACTCTAAGGGTGCATACACTCAGAACTCCCCCATCAGCTTCACAATGTCCGCTGGATGGCACGTACTGGATCTTCTCTGGACTGAGATCACAGGTGGAGATGGTTGGTTCGCAATCTCTCCAACCTTCTCATCTCAGGTCACCAACATGTATGCTCCGGTGGCCCTGTCATCCCTCTCTGCTGCGGTAACTGCTGCCCAGAGTTCAGCAGACACAGCTATGGCCGCACAGTCCTACTCTCTGAACGCCAGCTTTGATGACTGGACAGCGACTTACCCAACCGGATACAATTTCTGGTCAGGTACAGCAGTCAAGGAAACTTCCATTGTCCGTCGTGCACCTTATGCACTTCGTTTCAACGTAGCAGATGCCACCGCCCAACACGGTGTATCTTTCAGCAGCATCCTTAGCCATGCTCCAAACCTTGAGTACTTCACAGTAGAGATTGACCTCTACCTTGTATCTGGTACTCTTGATGGATCAGGTATGATTCTTGACTGGTCTGGAGCCGGTGCATCCAATAACCGTACCCAGATCAACTTTGTCAGTGCCATCACTTCCCCGGTTACCGGAAAGTGGTACAGGGTTCAGCAGGTGCTTCGCCGTCCTGCGAACTTCACCGGTACATGGACAAACATGTCTGGATACCTCATGGGCCAGTGGTCAGGTCACGGTACTGGTGCTGCTAAGAACATCATCTTTGACTGGTTCAACATCCGTCCGTCCTCCGTGGAAGAAATCCTTGCCTTCGGAGCACCAGCAGATGCACAGGCCAAGGCTACTGCCGCCCAGACTGCTGCTATTAGTGCTGCCGCAACAGATGCTACCAGCAAGGCGAACCAAGCCAAGGCTGATGCTATCGCCTCTGCCGCGTCTGATGCTACTGTAAAGTCCGACAACGCCAAGATCTCAGCGATCAGCGTTGCTGCTACCGCCGCACAGGCTAAAGCGGATGCTGCTCAAGCTGCTGCTATCTCCGCTGCTGCCACTGACGCTACCAACAAGGCTAACACGGCTCAGCAAGCCGCAATTGACGCGTCTCAGGTAAAGATTGATCAGGTTTGGGCTGCTGCTCGATCCTACATCAACCCTGCCACAAGCACAACCGGTATTGTTGCCAAGCAGGGGCCTATCCCTAGTGTCGTGACCTCCGTCAGCGCCATGGGTGGCAAGGCTCTTCAGAAGAGCGGCGGAGTCAGCGGTTGGTGGGAAGATACTAACGGAAAGCAGGCATACGATCCTACAGCGGTCTACCGTTTCAGCACCCGAATTCGTGTCACGTCTCCGTCTGTATCTACCGCTGGTGGTGGATTCTACTGGGGCCTCGTAGGTCTTGCAGATGACAAGACAACTTACGTCAACACATCGGGAGCCAACTCCTACAGCAGCCAGCAATGGGTAACGCAGAACGCTAAGCCTGCCACAACTGGTGACTGGGTTGATTACGTAGTCTACTACAAGGGTGTCTCTACAGGCAACCCAACCGGAGCCGGAACTGTTCTGGACCCTCGCACGGTTCAGGCAAATACCAAATACTTCATGCCCGGAATGATCCTAGACTACGCCAACGGTACTGGAACATGGGAAATCTCCCACTGGTCCGTTGATGTCATCGATCAGGCTGGATACCAAGCTCTCGTAGACGCTGCCAAGGCAAAGACTGATGCCATTGCTGCCGCTGCTGCTGACGCTACAACAAAGGCTAACGCTGCCCAACAAGCAGCAATCACTGCTGCTGCTACAGACGCTGCAAACAAGGCTTCAGCGGCCCAGCAAGCGGCCATTGATGCTGCTGCCGCTGACGCTGCTGCTAAGGCCGCACAAGCCCAGCAGGCGGCTATTGATGCTGCCGCTCTGGATGCACAGGCTAAGGCCGATGCTGCTGAGCAGGCTGCTATTGATGCTGCCGCCATTGAGGCTCAGCTAAAGGCTGACGGAGCCGAACAGGCTGCTATTGATGCTGCTGCAACTGATGCTGCTGCCAAGGCTGCTGCCGCGCAACAGGCCGCTATTGATGCTGCTGCACTGGATGCAACTGCTAAGGCCACACAGGCTAAGACAGACGCGATCACGGCTGCTGCAACGGATGCTCAGACTCGCGCTACACAGGCTAAGGCTGATGCTATCTCTGCTGCGGCACTGGATGCAACTGCTAAGGCTGACGCGGCTCAGATGGCTGCTATTCAGGCGCAGGCTTACCAGCTAAACCCATCGTTTGAAGACTGGACCGGAACCATTCCGGCCAGCTACACAACATTCGTCACCAACCCGACAAAGGAAACCACAACTGTACGTACAGGCAAGTACGCTGTACGCTTCAACTGCACAGATACTACCACACAGCGAGGACTTCAGTTCAACGCTGCGCTGGCGCACGCCCCTTACTTTGAATACCTGACCGTAGAGCTTGATGTCCGTCTTGACTCAGGATCTTCCTTCGGCGGTGCCGGTGTCCTCGTAGACTGGGGAGGCATGACCGGTGGAAACCGTGCCACGATCTCTCTTGCCACGGAAATCCCTGCACCTGTTGTCGGTAGATGGTACCGCATGGTCAAGGTCATCCGCAAGCCTGCTACGGCTACCGGTACCTTCACCAGCTACTCCGCATGGCTCATGGGTCAGTACGGAACCGGTATGGGAACTCAGGCAGTCAAGAACGTCATCTTTGATTGGATCAACGTACGCCCTGCTACAACTGAAGAAATCACTGCTTACGGAACCCCTGCAAGCATTCAGTCCCTATCCGATGTCGTCAGTACCAAGACCAAGTCTTGGTACCAGCCGGGTCAACCTCCGCTTACCGGAAACACAACTGGTGACCTGTGGTTTGACACTGATGACAACAACAAGGTCTATATCTGGAACGGCACTTGGGCTGTCGCTTCTGACCAACGTATCGAGTCCCTGAACACTTCTGTTTCTTCCATTCAGACAACTGCAAATGGCAAGAACAAGGTGATCTACTCCACCAGTGCTGCATCCGGAACAACCGGATACGTGGCTGGTGATACATGGTTCCAGCGTGACGCTTCCAACAATATCATTGGTCAATGGGAATTCACAACCTCATGGCAGGTCCGCAAGCTGGATGACGCTATGGTTGCGAACCTCAACGCTGCCAAGATCATTGCTGGTACACTGGATGCTCAGCGTATCGGTGCAAACAGTCTTTCTGCTGGTAAGCTCATGGTTTCGGATATGGAAGAGCTTATTCCTAACCCGTTCTTCCACCCTAACGGTGAGCCAGTTCAGGCTGCTGCCGGTACAGTCGTCTCAACTGCTTCCTCTGAGGTCTCTGCGGGTGCTCCTTACCCATACGCTATCAAAATCTCAGCACGAGATAACCATCCGTTTGCTACGCCTAACATTGCTGTGCGCCCCGGTGATCAGTTCTACATGGAGGCGTGGGTTTGTGCAGCACCGACAACTACCCGTCAGTTCAATTTCTACATCTTCGGATCAAGTGTACCGGTTGGTAGCCTCTCTGCCAAGTTCGCTTCCGGACAGGCTGTAACTGGAACATGGGTCAAGAAGACCTACTCCTTTACTGTACCACTGAACGCAACCTACACCTACATCAAGCCTGTCCTTCAGGTTGAGACTATTGGTGGAGATACTTCCGACAAGTGGGTTTGGTACGTCACCGGCTGGTCTATGCGTCGAAAGAACACCGGAGAGCTTATTGTTGACGGTGCTATCAAGGCCGGATCTGCTATCATTGATAACCTCGCGGTTAGCAATGCCCAGATTGCTGACCTTGCCATCAGCACTGCCAAGATTCAGATCCTCGCGGTAAAGACTGCTCAGATTGATGACCTTGCTGTTACGGATGGCAAGATCACCAGCCTCAACGCTGGTAAGATCACTGCCGGATATCTTGATTCCAAGGTCATTGCTGCTGGTTCCATCAAAGCTGATAAGCTTGACGTTACTCTCGGTGGACTGAACCTTGTTGCCAACTCCTCCTTTGAAGTTGACAGCAACAACGATGGACTGGCAGATAACTGGAACACATGGGCACGTGGAGCGGGAGACGCTAGCCGTACTTTCGCTAACACACGCCCTGCCGGTCTGTTCCCCGGATCAACCTACGCTCAACGTGTTACGTCCAACAACGTCTCCAATACTGAATCATCTTCCATCCAGTCCAGCACTCTGTTCAGCATTGCTCCCGGAGCAAGTGCTACCCTGAGCCTTTACGCTCGTGCCAGTGTTGCAGGCAACTACCCTGTGTCCATCCGCTGTGAGGACGATACAGGCGCGTACAAGGGTGATGCGCAGTTCATTGCTGCCGTTACCACAACTGTACAGCGCTTCTCTGGAACTGTCATCACCCCTGCGGGAACTACTCGTGCCAAGGTAACCATTACTACCCCAACCTCACTGACCAGTGGACACTGGTTTGAAGTTGACGGTATCAAGTGTGAACTTGGTGACGTTGTCTCCGCTTGGTCTCCGCTGGCTGTTGAACTTCTTCCGGGTACCATCGTTGGTACCTTCCTGAGGGGTGATGCCATCGACGGTATGATCATCACTGGCTCTACCTTCCAGACTACCGCAACTGCAAACCGTGGAATCAAGTTCACATCCACTGAGCTTGCAGGATACGATAACAGCGGAAACAAGAACTTCTCCTTGCTTTCCTCTGGTAGCCTGTCCCTCAAGGGTGATTTGACCTCTGGTTCCACCATCACGGGTGCCACTGTTACCGGTTCGACCGTTCAGACGGAAGCAACAGCCTCACGAGGAATCAAGCTCACCACAACCGAGCTTGCAGGATACGACACGTCCGGTAACAAGAACTTCTCCCTGACAACAGGCGGAACTCTTACCATCAAGGGTGACATCACAGCAGGGTCCACCATCACAGGTGCAACCATCACGGGTGCCACGGTACAGACTGAAGTAACGGCTGCACGCGGTATCAAGCTGACAAGCACTGAGTTTGCCGGATACGATACTGCTGGTGCTAAGAACTTCAGTCTGACTTCTGCTGGTGTTCTTTCCCTGAAGGGTTCCATTGAATCCGGCTCCACCATCAAGGGTGCAACTCTTGCTGCTGGCGCTGGTGGAATCGAGACCAGCAGTTCGGTCAACCGTGGAGTGAAGCTCAAGGATACCGGTATCGTAGCTTACGACAGCAACGGTAACATGACGTTCAAGGTCGATGCTGCAACCGGTCTTGTTGAAGCTCCCGGAATCAAGGCAAACTCGATCACGGGTGATATGATTGCCGCGAACACCATTACGGTTCAGGATCTCCTTGTTGGTGACTTCACCAACCTTGTTGATGATGCTGACCTCAACGGTGCTGGCTGGTATGACCGCTCCGGTGTTGGAACTGCTTCCAACATTGTAGTTACCTCAGGTCTTCCGGGTCCATCTTGGAAGCTTGATGGTGTCGGTACTGAGGTTTCTGTAGCAACCAAGTCCTACTTCTCTGTAGTTCCCGGTTCCGAGTACCGTATCTCAATCAAGGCACAGAACCAGCTTCTCCCGAGTGGTACTCCTGCTCTCTTCCGAATCTACTGGTTCACAGAGACTGGCGCTGCCGCGTCTGCTGCATACTCTGAGCTTTCCATCCCAACAGGATCATGGAACACCTACGCAGGAAACGCTACTCCTCCTGCTGATGCCCGCCGTGGTGTTCCTACCCTCATCCATGGATCATCTGCCACAGGTGGCTCATGGTGGGCAGGTCTTCCTGCAATCCGTCGTAAGAACGGTGGAGACCTCATCGTTGACGGTGCGATTGACGGTACGGTCATCAGCGGTGCCACGATTCAGACTGAAAAGACTGCAAACCGTGGAATCAAGCTTACGACTACGGAGCTTTCCGGATACGATACCAGCGGTAACAAGAACTTCTCGCTGACCACAGCGGGTGCTCTGACAGTTCTGGGAACCATCAAGTCCGGTTCCACCATTGAAGGTGCTACGATTACAGGTACCACAGGTATCCAGACATCGACTGTTGCCAACCGTGGCGCAAAGATCACCAACACCGGAATCATCACATACGACTCCAGCGGCAACATGACCTTCAAGGTTGATGGAACCACTGGTCTTGTGGAAGCTCCGGGCCTGAAGGCTAACAGCATCACTGGTGACATGATTGCTACTGCAACTCTGACAGCCAAGAACCTGCTTGTCGGTGACTACGCGAACATTGCCACAATCAATGAGAACATTCCGGTCACCATCAGTTCCTACGGCCAGACAATGGTCTCCGCTGGATACAACAAGCTGGTAAACGATGCTGGTAACTACCTCATGTTCACAGATCAGCGTGGACCGGTTCCGTTCTCCATCAACGATACACTCTACTTTGAGTTTGAGGCCAAGGCAACTGCTGCAACCACTGCTCAACTCGGTGTCTGGACATACGATGGAACAGTGAACGCTTCCACACTCGGAACTACTGTCAACATTGGCTCTGCCAGTGCCACAGTAACCGGTGAGGTCAAGGTTGTCAACTACCGTCCAAACGCTACACAGTTCGTTGTGGGCCTGAACGGAGTCAACAACAAGGGTATCCAAGTCCGAAACGTCAAGGTTTACAAGAAGTCAGGTGGAAACCTGATTGTTGACGGCTCACTCAAGTCAACCACTTTGTCTCTGATACAATCGACGGTGGAATCATCAAGGCCGGATCTCTATCCGCTACCAAGATCGAATCCAAGTCCATCAAGGCTGACCAGCTTGTGATCTCATCCACGGACAACCTGATTGTTGAGTCTGCCTTTGAGCACCCAACAAATCCGGGAGCTTCGTGGGAACGTGATGCCAACAAGATCATTCAGGTTGGCGGCGGACGTAACGGTGGAAACGCTCTGCGCTTCACTGGAACGGTATCCACTCTCACAAGCTACAACGTGAACAACAAGGTGATGGTTGACGATGACAACCGATTCCGTGTTTCTATGTGGGTCAAGACCAACGCAGCGTTCGGAAACGGTGCTATCCGTCTTGGTGTGAAGCCTTACAAGGGAACCGCTGCTCAGTCTGCTGTGATCCTGTTCAGCAACTCAACGAACTCCGCAAGTGCAAACTACGTACCCGGAACCGATGTATGGACTCAGATCAGTGGCATCACCAGCGCCCTTCCTTCGGGAACAACCGCTGTGGAATTCTACTTGAGTTCTGTTGCCCCGTCAACGACCGCTTACCTTGATGTTGCCTCTGTTGCTGTGACTCGTGCTGCTGACGGAAACCTCGTGGTTGATGGAGCTATTGACGGTAAGACTATCACAGGTGCTACTATCCAGACAGCTTCTCCTGCCCTCAGTGGCGCTCGCCTCGTCATGGACGGAACGGGTCTTCGTGGTTGGGATGCATCCAACAAGCAATACCTAAGCGCAAGCTCAACGGGTCTTGCTGTTACCGGTAGCCTTGGAGCGACTGGTGATGGTGTGGACTACGCAATTTACGACAGCACCACTGGTCAATTCGGTTCACGTCCAGTGTATGTTGGAATTGGTGGCGCTGCTGGTGCAGTTGGTCTCGGTACCGGTGGTCAGACTTGGCCGTACCCGTCTCCGTATAAGACAGGTACACCTATTCCGGGCATCATCTTCAAGCCTACCACTGTAGACATGTATGACGTTGCCAGTATGACGGCCCGTGACGGTGTGACCGTATCACTTCAGAGGGGTGTGACACAGGCTGACTTTGACGCGTGGGCAGCACAGACTGATGGTTCCGGCACTCTTGTAAATGCTCGCAAGACATACATGCCAACCATTATGACTCTGAACCAGAACGGTGTCAACTTCAGCAAGTACGTTGAGGCTCCTGAGTACCGTATCGGTGGAACTTCCCTTTCCACAGCATCTGTGGTAACCTATACAGGTGGAGGATCTGTCAACAACCAGACCCTTACTACCTTGGCTTCATACACTCGTAGAGATGATGCATCGACTGATACGTTCCTGTTCACCGTAGATGCAAATGGGTACGAGTTCGTTGCCCGTGATACTGGTGTATATGAAATCTTCGTTAACTTCGCCATTGGTGGACCAGCAACTGGTCGTTCATTCGTGGAAGTAGTCAATTCCTCTGACAGTTGGGGCGGCGCACGCGCCTTCTTCGGCTCGGGTGAAGACACGCAGTCGCTAGTGCAGGGCGGTTTCAAGATGACCGCTGGACAGAAGTTCAGTATTCGTGCATTCACTACTCTTGGTAGTGGATCAATCAACACTGGATATACTGTACGTATCACAAAGATGGCCGCTCCACTACCTGTCAAGCAGTGGGGAGAGGGTGACATTACTCAGACAGGTAACGTCACTGTTCAGGGTGAACTCCTTGTCAAGCCCAAGTTTGCACAATTCTACAACAACGGCTTCAATGTTGCCAGTGGTAGTGCATCGTGGGACTCCGGACCTGTTACAATGGATACAGCGAAGTGCAAGAACAACGACTTCACGGTAGCCGGTCCATACGCTGGTTCCGTCAGCTTTACACAGACCGGTTGGTACAGCATCAGCCTGTTCATCATCCCGACAGGTGGTAATCCGTTCGACTCTTGGGCACGACTCTTCTTGGGATCAACCGGAGAAAACCTCGTGCAGGACGGTAACCGACCACAGTCCGAGATCTACTTGTCCACCATACCGATTTACATCACCGCTGGTGATTACGTACGATCAACAGTTGTATCCCCCGGTGGTATTACATGTAACAGCGTGTGGAAGATTGCCAAAATGCCTTGGTCCAACGCATAGAAATGAGGAAAGGATGCTAGCCATCTTGGAAAGAATCCGACAGGCCGTAGCCGCAAAACTGGCTCAGGCGAAAGCACTAATCGATACATACAAGCCCGTGGCTCCCGCTGAGGATGTTTCTCCGGAAACACCTTCAGACGGAGGGACACCAACCCAAGGAGTCTAATGGCTTCAGTCCAGATCCAGATCCAGCGAGACAACGGAACCAATATCAGTGCAAACGGCCAAGTGCCGGATGAACTGATCGCGGATACCGCAGCAATGCTGGGAGCTATGTTGTTCGACGCGGCTGCTGCACCAGTAGTCACAAGCACGTCAACTGAAGTAGTCACAACTACAAATCCTTAGCACAGAAGGAGGCAGGCCGTCAATTCGGTCTGCCTCCTTTCGTGGTATAATTGGTACATTACATATGACGAAAGGACAGAAATGTCAGAACTACCTCAGATCGATTCACTCAAGGTTGCCGAAAAGGATATCCAGAAGCTTGAGTCACTGCTAAAGCAGTCTCGCCGCAACGAATCCACCCTTGAAACCCTTGCAGAAGCTCTCCGTGATGAGCGTGATGAAGTACGCGAGAAGCTAGCAGAAGCAGAGCGTAAGCTCTCCGAGCCGGTACACGACATCACGTCGCTGCCTGATGGCAGATAAGCCGTGGAGGCCGCTCCAAGCGAACAGGTACAAGAGAGGCCAAAGTTCGCCGTAAGAGATCTGGTCAGGACCCTTGAGTTCGATGGTATCAAACTTGCTGATAGCTCAAGCCGAGTCCCGCAGCGACCACGTTGGGTAGAGTTCGAACTTTACCGAACACCAATCAACACTTACGTACTTTCCCGTGTAGGCTACAGCCTTTACTATCACTCGCAAGAGTGCTACACTGTACAGCGTAACAAGCTCAGTGCCGTAGATGGTCTGGAACTCAGTGGAGCGTACGTCGCATGTGATAAGTGCAACCCACAGCGAGCAGATATTGAAGGTGTATATCCTGAAACTCCTCGCTACCGAGCATGGCATTGCACCGAAGCCGTTGGTGTTGTCGCACTCCTCATGAAGGAAGACGACAACGGAACAGAGTATCTGACCAACGTTGCACGGAGGCTCCTCATGGAAGCTTCCAAACTGGACAAGAACATTGCCAGCGCGTTCCTCGTAGACCGCATCGGATAGACAAACGGTGTCCTTTCTGATAGAATGAGAATTCTGACGAAAGGACACCTTTGTTTATTCTAATCGATACCGACCTTGATAACCTCATCCCCTTCTACGACCATATCAATGAACTGGATGATAAGCCAGTCTTTGGTCTGGAAGAGTTGGAACATTACGCTCCAAACGGGGATTTCCACATCGTTGACCTCCTACCAAAGGATCTTACACGGTGGCAACAGCTTCGTCTAGGTGCTCTCGGTGCGCGTGTCTTCTCAGATTCCTTCGACAAGGAGTCCCCCATCTACTCTGCGGCTATCCCTACCAAGGACAAGATCCGCAGGATTGAAGTGGATGGACGTAACGCTGAGAGTCGGGCTAGCTTTTTCAGCAACTATGGTGTAAACTACATAGGCCGTACACACCTTTCCCCACGGAACATCTTCGTGCTGGACAACAAGGGTAAGAACCCTCTCCACGATCCCGCGAAAGATCCTCTGCTGGATGCGCTGTACGCCTCCCTGCCTGAAGACTGGTGGGGTTCCTGTGGATTCATCTCCGCAGGCAACGTAATCAAGCTAGAAGCCTTCCTGAGGGACCACCCGGATACTATTCCGCTGGCATGGACCTCCGGAGGCAAAGCAAAACTGGACTTCTTTGGACTGGACTTTGTCCATGTCAGGGAGCCAAACAACACTCAAGAGTATGGCCGCGCTGTACGTGAGGCCGCAAACAGGCTGAGCTACAAGTTGAGCCTACAATAACAATACAACACAAAGGAAAGAATGCCACAACTACCCTCTGACATCGACCTCAGGCTTGTAAACTGTATCGATGATTTGTTTGATATGAAGCGGTGGCTGGGCGAACGTCGGGAGGTAATGGGTCTCGATACTGAAACTTCAGGTCTTGATCCTTACACTCCCGACGCTAAACTGCGCCTCATCCAGATTGGCGATCACAAGACCGGCTGGGCCATTCCGTGGGAAGGCTGGGGCGGTGCCGCCATCGAATGCTTGAACCTGTGGGAAGGGCCTATCACCCTTCACAACGCGTCCTTTGATGCCAAGTGGCTCAAGCAGCACGCAAACTGGGATATGCCGTGGGAACGAACCCATGATACTATGATCATGGCACAGATTGAGCGTCCGGGAGGCCGCAACGATCTGAAGCACCTGTCCACAACCTACATCGATCCGATGGCGGATGCTGGACAGAAGGATCTCAAGGATGCCATGAAGACTCATGGCTGGGGATGGCACAACATTCCGGTTGACTATCAGTCATACTGGGTGTATTCTGCTCTTGACCCGATTCTTGCTGCCCACCTGTGGACGCACTTCCGTACCGATCTAAAGTTTCCTAAGACTTACGATATGGAAATGTCTGTCCGCCGTATCTGCACCAACATGGAAGCAAGCGGTATGCGGGTGGATCTGGACTACTCCCAGATGAAGTTCGAACAACTGAAGCAGGAAGTAGAAGACTCCAAGAAGTGGGCACAGGAAAACTGGGGAATCTCCATTGGTTCCAACGTTCAGCTTGCAGACTTCTTCGAACACACCCTTGGTGCTGAGTTTGAGGTCTTTTCTGCTACATCTGGTAAGCCCTCCGTGGACAAGAACCAGTTGGCAATCTTTGAGACCAGCGAGAATACCAACGTCGCTGCTGTAGCGAAGTTCATCCTTGATGTCCGCAACAAGGATAAGATGTCCAACAGCTACTTCAAGAACTTCATTGAAATGGCTGTAGACGGAGTTGTCCACCCTTCCATCAAGACGATGGGTGCCCGTACCGGACGTATGTCTGTGACCTCTCCTGCCCTCCAGACCATCCCCAAGGATGATAAGATGGGTGTTCGTGGTGCGTTCCTGCCACGTAATCCGGGTGAGATCCTGATCTCCTGTGACTACTCACAGGTTGAAATGCGCCTTCTGGCACACTTCTCCGGTGACGCTGCTCTTCAAACTGCCTTCAAGGAAGCTGACGAGACTGGTGGTGACTTCTTCGTCTCCATCGGTCGGCAGATCTACAACGACCCTAACTTCTCCAAGAAGGACAAGCGTCGTGGTCTGATGAAGAACGTCATGTACGGCGCTGCTTACGGCTCCGGCATCCAGAAGATGGCAGACGCAGCCGGTGTTCCGTTTGAACAGATGAAGGCCGTTTCGGACGACATCTTCAACACGTACCCCGGAATCAAGAACTTCATGGAGAAGACTGAAAAGCTCGGTAACATCCGTGAAGCAGAAGAGGGAGTCGGCTACATCGTAACCGGCACTGGTCGGCACATTCCTGCCGACAAGGGCAAGATGTACACCCTCACCAACTACACGCTTCAGGGTACCGCAGCGGAACTGATGAAGCAAGCAATTGTCCGTCTGGATGCTGCTGGTTACGGCCCGTACATGCAGATGGCTATCCACGACGAAATGATCTTCTCGATCCCTCCTCACATGCTGGAGAAGGCTCTTCCTGAGATTCAGGATCTGATGTCCTACTGCAACGGTGAGTTCGACGTGGACCTTCCGGCTGAACCTGAGGTCATCGGGTCCAAGAACTGGGGCGAGAAGTACGCTGAATAACTAGGAAAACATGTTCTGTAAATGTCAATGCCGTTATCTTCTCGCTATCGACCCCGGATTGGCTACAGGCGTATGCCTGATCGATCTGGAAGATCCCGAGAATCCCAAGAAACTGTGGTCCTGTGAGTTGTCCATTACGGAGTTCTATGATACAATTTGGAACTCCATTGCGGACGGTGTCCATGTGGTGATTGAGGATTTCCGCATCACCACTGAAACGGGCAAGCTCACTGAAGCTCCATGGTCCTTGAACCTGATTGGAGTTGTACAGTACGTCGCCTACCACAGGAAACGCACTGTCGATCTCCAGCTTCCATCACAGAAGCCCTTTGCGACTAACGACAGACTCAGAGCAGTAGATTTTTGGCATGTCGGAGGGGAAGGTCACGCAAATGACGCTCTCCGACATGCCATGATCTGGATCGTGAATCATAACAGGAAGTGGACAAAAAAGCTACTACTGTGATACAATGTTGACTTAGTTGACGAATAGAGAATAATGGCACTAACCGCTGAGATCAGTGCAACTGATCCCACTAAGATAAAGATAACATACGCTGACCGAAGACTCAACCAGTTGATGAATTCGATCCCGTCAGCGCACTTCAACAAAGATGAGACATGGGATTATGCGCTAACATGGCATACCTGCTTGGCTCTTCAAAGCACTCTCAAAGGCAAGCTTGAGATCGGCCCCAACCTTAGGTCTTGGGTAAACGAACTCTACACTAACACAATTCTTCCAGCTTACAACATGCGGTCGGAGATCACTCCGGCTGGATGGGAAGAAGTGATGCCTGACCTGAAGCTCTTCCCTCACCAGAAGGGAGACGTTGCGTTCCTGTCCAGAGTCTTGAGAGGATTCCTCTTCAACGGCATGGGATCAGGGAAGTCAATCTCTTCCATGTCGGCTATCCGGCAGATGTACGCAGATGGACATGATGTGTTTCCGCTGCTCATTGCCTGCCCGAACTCTACAAAGTTCTCGTGGGCAAAGGAAATTGAGAAGGTATGGCCGGGACTTGAGATCCATGTGATCGATGGTACGGCTACTCAGCGCCGCAAGGCATTTGAGACACCGGCTCACGTGTACATCATCAACTGGGAATCCATCCGGTCCCACTCAAAGCTCAAGCCTTACGGTGGCGCTCCACCTTTGAAGCGCTGCACCGAGTGCAAGGGACTGGACAACAAGATCAAGCCTGCTTCCTGTGAAGCGCACGTCAAGGAACTGAATGAGATTGACTTCAAGTCAGTCATTGGTGATGAGATCCACCGGATCAAGGACCCTGCTTCAAAGACTTCTCGTGCGTTCAAGGCAGCAACCGGTAACGCTCCAATCCGTATCGGCCTGTCTGGTACTCCGTTGGCATCGACACCGGAGGATTTGTATTCTCCGCTACACTGGATGTTCCCTGAGGCATTCCCGTCCAAGAACAAGTTCATTGAGCGTATGTGCATCACAGCAGACGCTGCATGGGGCGGCAGGATCGTAATCGGAATCCGTCCAGAGATGGAGCAGGAGTTCTTCAACGGTCTTGATCCCTTCAGCAGGCGTATGCCTAAGGAAGTCATTCTTCCATTCCTTCCGCCGATTGTCCATCAACGCAGAGATGTTGAGATGGGTACCAAGCAGAAGAAGGCGTACGAGCAAATGCGGGACCAGATGATCGCGGAGGTTGAGGCTGGAGACGTTGTCTACACCACTTCCCCGCTGACCAAGATGACCCGTCTGCTTCAGTTTGCTTCTGCCTACGCAGAGGTAGAGTATCGAGACTGGTACAATCCAGCGCTCGGTGAAGTAGAGAAGGACAAGCCGTATGTCCGTCTGGCAGACCCTTCCGCGAAGCTTGATGCTTTCATGGAAGACTTGCCTGACTTTGGTGATGAGTCTCTTGTCATCTTTGCAGTCTCCTCCCAGCTTATCAACATGCTATCAGCACGGTTGACTAAAGCCAAGATCCCACACGGTCTTATTACGGGAGATCAGGATGCCAAGGAGCGAGAGATGCACATGACCAACTTCCAAGCTGGTCACACCAAGTACATCCTGTGCACCATTGCAGCAGGCGGAACAGGTATCACCCTGACGGCTGGCAGCACTGCTGTCTTCCTTCAGCGCTCTTGGTCAATGATCGAGAACTTGCAGGCTGAGGCACGTGTCCACCGTATCGGATCGGAGAAGTTCGATTCCATCCGGATTATGGACTACGTCACCAAGGACTCTGTTGAAGAGCTTGTCTTCAAGGCTGTTGAAGCCAAAACGGACCAACTGGAATTCATCCTCCGTGACAAGGAGATGATCCGCAAGTTCCTGAACCATGAACTATCACTAAAACCAGAACCGAAAGCAGCATGACAGAACCTGTAGAAGAAAAAGTAACGACGGTCACCCCTGTGGATCTCTCCAACATCACACTTGAACCCGCTGAATTCCGCAGCGACGTGAAGGCTGTGCTGGTGGACTCCATGGGCGGTGAACACTCCATCACCCGCAGGGCACGTGTCAGTGTTCAGGGTGAAGGAAGCCTTGAATGGGATGAAGATGAGCAGATCGTCATCCCGAAGACCATTCTGGACGGTTCCGACATCGGACTGATCAAGTGGCTCTACCGTAACCAGCACGGCACTCCATTTGAAGGTCCGGAGTTTGAATGGTACTTTGAGGTACCTGTGTTTGTCTCCCGTCAGATCGTCAAGCACCGCCTCTCGTCCATCAATGAGGAATCCGGCAGGTATCGCACCATGCGCGGCCAGTTCTACGTTGTTCCGGACACTGGCGAACGTCCTCTGGTACAGGTCGGCAAGACCGGTAACTACGAGTTCGAACTTGGCCGTCCTGACCAGCTTGACGCTACCCGTTGGGTGCAGAAGAGCACGGCTGAGGCCGCGTGGGAGAACTATCAGAAGCTCTCTGAGTACGGTATCGCCAAGGAAGTTGCTCGTATGCACCTTCCGGTCTCCCTGTACTCGTCCATGTTCTTCAAGGCCAACCTCCGGAGCATGCTCAACTTCCTGTCCCTCCGTAAGGACTGGGGCGAGGATGCAGTGCATCCCTCCAAGGCTCAGTACGAGATCGCTCTTCTGACCGATCAGATCGCTGAGGTCATCAAGAAGAAGTTCCCCACTGTGTGGGAGTGCTTCGTTGAGAGCGGCTATCAGGCCGTTTGACTCTGACAAACAGATAGGCTAGAATGGGATACAACACAGAGCCTTTCTTGGGGAAGAATCCGGAGTCGGTGTCCATCACCAACTCCGAGATTCAGACCTTCAAGGATTGCAAACGTAAATGGTGGCTGGGGAACTATCGCGCCCTGAAGCCAAAGAAAAAGACCGTCATGGGTCCGCTGTCGCTCGGTTCTCGCATTCACAATGCGCTGGAGCAGTTCTACACCACAGGTGAGAATCCAGTAGATGCCTATGAACGGTACCAGCGAGCAGATAACGAACTGTTCCTCCAGTCAAGGGATTCATCGTTCGAAGAGAACGTGAAGAAGTTCAACTCCGAAGCAGAACTTGGGCGACTTATGCTTGAGGGCTACATGGAGTGGCTGGCGGAAGAAAATCCAGATGCTGATCTGGAAGTTATCGGTGCTGAGAAGAAGCTCTCAATCCGCCTTCACGGCTTTGACGAGCGTGTAGAACTGATGGGTAAGACTGACCTCAAGGTGAAGAGGCGGTCCAGTGGGGCACATGCTCTGCTTGACCACAAGAGCGCTCAGTCGTTCAACTCCTACTATGAGACCTCTCATATGTCGGAACAGTTGATGCTCTATGTTCTGCTTGAAAAGTCAGACAAGGTGAACGGTGATCCTAACGTTGACGGCGGTATTTACAACCTCCTCAAGAAGGTGAAACGTTCAGGATCTGCTAAGCCTCCATTCTACGAACGTATGGATGTCCGGTTCAATGACAAGACTCTTGAGTCTTTCTGGATTAGGACTTTGGGAACGGTTCGTGATATAATGGAACTAAGAGATCGGCTTGACGCTGGCGAGGACCACAGGTTCTACGCATATCCAAGCCCTACCAAAGATTGCACATGGAAATGCCCATTCTTCCAAGTGTGTCCAATGTTTGATGATGGATCATCCGCTGAAGCAATGCTTGAAGAGATGTTTGAGCAAGTCGATCCAAACGCGCGTTATGAAGAAGAAGAAAACTAAAGAGAGCGGTATTCAATGGCCGAAAGAGCCGTAAGCGCCCTCCTGCACGGACTAGCTGGTGCAGGCAAAACAAGACTAGGAACTTCAGCCCCCAAACCTCTACTCTTCATTGACGTAGAGAAGGCTGCAAGGTTCATCAAGGGCCGAAAGATCCGATGGAACCCCCTCACTGAGGTAGTACCTGTAAACGATGGTACATGGGATATCTGCGTTGTCAACGTGGATGAGTACAACAAAGCCGCTAAGGCTTACGAAGTACTGAAGAGCAAGAATCACCCGTTCCGATCTGTACTTGTTGACTCCGTGTCTGAACTTCAGTCCAAGGCTGTTGAAGACATCAAGGGCCGTCAGCAGTTCCAGACTCAGGACTGGGGAAAGCTTCTCTCCCGTCTGTCATTCTTCTGTCGAGACATGCGTGACTTGACTGAGGATGAGGGTAACACTATTGAAGCTGTGATCATGACCGCCATGTCCAAGGACTACGACGGTATTATCAAGCCCTACCTTCAGGGACAGATCGCGGCACAGGTTGCCTACTGGTTCGATATCACCGGATATCTTTACGTCCAGCAGCTTCCTGATCCTGCCACAGGAGAACTCAAAGACGTTCGAATGCTCCTCATTGGTAACCACCCGAACTACGAGGCCAAGTGCCGAGTACCGGATCTGCCACCAGTGATTGAGAATCCGGACATCTCCCGACTTCTCGATGAGATCTTTGGACCTGACGGCACCAACTTGCAGCAGGCAGTCGAAGCTCCGGCCCAGACAGCTATCGCTGCGCCTCCTCCACAAGAGGTACCAGTTCCAGCAGGAATGCCGGAACCACCGAGCTAGATCATCTATCTCAAACCATACAACTAAATATCACTAACCACAAGAATAATTGACGATAGGAAATATGCAAATGCCCGCACAGAACTGGAAAGACCTGATGGACAAGGCCAACGAAGGCGCAAAGGAATTTGCGATCCTTGACGAAGGCATGTACAACTTTGTCGTGAAGGACCCCGCCAAGGTTGGCACCACCAGCAAGAACAACCTCAAGCTCACCATCAACCCGTCCGTTGAATCCGGCCCCCGTGCGAACGCTCGCGTTTGGCACGACTTCTCGGTCAGCGACAGCGCGTACGCCATGAAGAACTTCTTCTTCGGTGACCTTGCCACGCTGGGTCTTGGCCCGAGCTTCTTTGAGACCAACCCGTCTCCCGAGCAGATCGCTTCCGCTCTTCAGGGCAAGCGCTTCGTCGCTCAGGTCGTCCACAAGGTAGGTACTGACGGCAAGACCCGTCCGAACCTTGAGAACATCTCTCCGGCTGTGGGTGCTGCACCTACCGCAGGCGTTCCCGGTGGCCTTCCTCAGGCCACAGGAGTTCCGGCAGGTCTTCCTGTAGCACAGGCCGCTCCTGCGGTCGCTCAGGCGGCTCCTGTAGCCGCTACGGCCAGCCCGTGGGAGACTGCACCGGCTCCGGCAGCACCGGCTGCTCCTGCTGCCCCTCAGGTAGCACAGAGCGCCACCATCCCGCTTCCTCCGGGCCTGCCGTTCGGTAACTAACCCTTACTGAATAAGTGTGTCCCTGTGACTTCGGTTGCAGGGACACACTTTTCCTTTACCCTGAAAAACCACTAAGAAAAGGTCAACCTTGACGAACACTTCCCCAGAACTCAGTGCCATCGAAGGCATCCGATTTCTGACTGAACTTTGCGGTTCCGATGCCCAGAAGAAGGGCTGGCACGAGGACCGTCCAGAAGATCCCACACTTCTGAAGATCTGGCAGGGCAACAAGCTCATGCTGATGGTCTCCGAGCTTGTAGAAGCTCACGATGAGATCCGCACCGGCCACGCGGCCAACGAAACGTACCACCCTGACGCTCCTGCTCCCGGAACTATCACGACAGCGGAAGTCAAGCTGTACAAGCCTGAAGGTGTCCCCTCCGAACTGGCTGACACGGTCATCCGAATCCTTGACTTCTGCTACACTGAGAAGATCGACCTTGGGCAGATCATCGAAGAGAAGCTGGCCTACAACCGCACCCGAGCCTACAAGCACGGTAAGCAGTTCTAACATGCTAACCTTTGCAGATGACCACGAGGGCCTGAAGGCGAGACTTGCCTCAATCGGCTATGATGAAGACTCTGAGCTTGTCAAAGCCATCCTAGCCGTCCATATCACCTTGAGCAGCTACAAGCTGTCTCCGGAAGACCAGTCGGTAGCGTTGGAACTGCTCAGCAAGTCAGGACGTGCAGCGTTGAAGTCTGCACCGAGTTTCGATGAAAACTCATGGCGCGATTTCGACTACGGAAACGTCAAGATTGGTGACTTTGTGCGAGTCAAAAAAGACGCATACGACTCCCCCACAGGAGTCAGACACAACGGATTGGTGGGGGTTCTGAAGTTCATGTCGAACAACCAGTGCTCCGTTGAGTACATCGGACTTGCGTCCGGAAACACCATGAAGCATCCCATGGGAAGACTTGAGTCTTTGAAAAGGAGTGTACAATAGAAGACCATCGATTTATGAGGAGTATCCCAGCATGACCATTACCGTCTTTTCCAAGCCTGCCTGCACTCAGTGCAACGCCACCTACCGCGCCCTTGACAAGAAGGGTCTCGTGTACAATGTCATCGACATTTCACAGGATGAGGCAGGTCTTGAGCGACTGAAGGCTCTTGGCTTCCAGCAGGCACCTGTTGTTGAAGCCGGAGACGATAGCTGGTCTGGCTTCCGTCCGGACAAGATCGAAGAGCTAGCGCTCGCGGCTGCACCGGCTGAACAGGCCGCATAATGCTGCTGGTGTATTTCAGTTCTGTAACTGAGAACACCAGCCGATTCATAGAAAAACTTGACGTACCTGCTCTGAGAATCCCCCTGAAGGTCTCTGATGCTGCTGAATTCAGTGTCGATGAAGACTACATTCTCGTGACCCCGACATACGGGTCCGGAAGGGTTCCGGGGCAGGTCGTCAAGTTTTTGAATGTCGAGCACAATCGTGTAAGATGTAAAGGTGTGATCGGTTCCGGTAACAGGAACTTCTATGAGGATTTTGCTAAGGCTGGAGACATCATCTCTGCCAAGCTACAGGTGCCTCTCCTCTATCGATTCGAACTAGCAGGCACCCCTGAAGACATAACCAAGACTAAAGAAGGACTGAACGCGCTCTATGGCGAAAGTAACCGAAGAAAGCCCAATTGAACTGAATGCGGCCCTCAACCTGTGGGGTCCGGACGGAAAGGTCCAGTTCGATAAAGACAAGGAAGCTGCCAAGCAGTTCTTCCTTCAGGAAGTAAACCCGACCACTCAGCACTTCTATACACTAGAGGAAAAGTTGACGTTCCTCTACGACAACGGTTACTACGAGCGCGAAGTCTTTGAGCAGTACGACTTCAACGACCTCAAGAGCCTGTACCAGCTTGTCTACAGCTACAAGCCGCGCTTTGAATCCTACTTCTCCGCATTCAAGTACGACAAGCAGTATGGCATGAAGTCCTTCAACGGCAAGACCCGTCTGGAGCGCTTTGAGGATCGTGTTGTCGCCAACGCAGCACTGCTTGGTCAGGGTGATGTCACCCTTGCCCGTAAGATCGCTGTAGAGATCGTCACAGGCCGTCTCCAGCCTGCCACTCCCACGTTCGGCAACGCTGGCAAGAAGCAGCGTGGAGAGTTCGTCTCCTGCTTCCTGCTCCGTCTGGAAGACAACATGGAGTCCATCGGACGTGCCATTGTCTCCTCACTCCAGCTTTCCAAGCGCGGTGGCGGTGTAGCCCTGCTGCTGACCAACCTGCGCGAGATGGGTTCTCCCATCAAGCAGATCGAGAACCAGTCCTCGGGCATCATCCCTGTGATGAAGCTTCTGGAAGACAGCTTCTCCTACGCAAACCAGCTTGGCGCACGACAGGGAGCCGGTGCTGTCTACCTGAACGCACACCACCCTGACATTCAGCGGTTCCTTGACACCAAGCGTGAGAACGCTGACGAGAAGATCCGAATCAAGACCCTCTCCCTTGGTGTCGTGGTTCCGGACATCACGTACGAACTTGCCAAGAACAACGAAGAGATGTATCTCTTCTCACCTTACGACGTACAGAAGGTCTACGGCAAGCCTTTCGCTGACATTTCTGTCACCGAGAAGTACCGTGAGATGGTTGCTGATTCCCGAATCAAGAAGAGCAAGTTCGAAGGTGGCGCTCGCGGCTTCCTTCAGCAGACTGCGGAACTCCTGTTCGAATCCGGCTACCCGTACATCCTCTTTGAAGACAACGCAAACCGGGCACACGCGAACGGTGAGCTTGGACGCATCAACATGTCCAACCTCTGCACCGAGATCCTTCAGGCGAACGCCCCAGCAGAGTTCTACGAGGATCTGTCTTACAAGACATGGGGCCGCGACATCTCGTGTAACCTTGCATCCCTGAACATTGCGAAGACAATGGAGGGTGGCAACCTTGCTGAGACCGTCTCTACGGCCATCCGTGCCCTCTCTGCCGTCTCCGATCTGTCATCCATCAACTCTGTCCCCTCTGTCCGTGAGGGCAACCGTTCAAGCCGCGCAATCGGCCTTGGACAGATGAACCTGCATGGATTCTTCATCAAGCACGGTTGGAAGTATGGTAGCCCGGAATCTCTGGACTTCACCAACGCCTACTTCATGACTGTTGCGTACCACGCGTACAAGGCATCCATGGAGCTTGCCAAGGAGACCGGAAGCCCGTTTGACGGATTCGAAAAGTCCAAGTACGCTGATTTCCGGTACCTCAAGACCAAGTATGCTCCCAGTGAAGGGATGTCTTACCCGAACGCTGAGACTGAAAAGCTCTTCGCGGATTACGGCATCTCTACACCTACTTGGGCTGACTGGACTCAGCTTGCTCATGAGATCGCTGAGCACGGTCTCTACAACGCATACCTTCAGGCGATTCCTCCGACCGGATCTATCTCCTACGTCAACTACAGCACGTCCAGCATCCACCCGGTTGCTCAGGCTGTTGAGACCCGCAAGGAAGGTTCCACTGGCCGCGTCTACTTCCCGCAGCCGTACGTCACCAACGACAATTACAATGAGATTGAAGACGCATACTCGGTTGGCCCGAACAAGACCATCGATGTCTACGCGGAAGCAACGAAGCACGTTGATCAGGGCCTGTCTCTGACACTGTTCTTCCCGGACACCGCAACGACTCGTGACATCAACAAGGCACAGATGTACGCATGGAAGAAGGGCATCAAGACGCTCTACTACAGCCGCGTCCGCCAGTCCGACCTTGCCGGAACTGAGCTAGAGGGCTGCGTTTCCTGCGCTCTCTAATCTGAATTTGCCAAAAGCGTACCGGAAATGGTACGCTTTTGGCAGCTTTGACCACTTTTACTACAACAAGGAGACGAATGTCGAAAGAAGCCATCAACTGGAACCGCATTGAGGATGACAAGGACAAGGAAGTATGGGACCGTCTGGTATCCAACTTCTGGCTCCCTGAGAAGGTTCCGCTGTCCAATGACGTGAAGTCATGGCAGACCCTCTCTCCGGAGGAAAAGAAGACCACTATGCGTGTCTTCACCGGCCTGACCCTGCTGGACACTATTCAGGGCACTGTAGGCGCTGTGAGCCTCATCCCGGATGCCATCACTCCACACGAGGAAGCTGTCTACACAAACATTGCGTTCATGGAGTCGGTGCACGCAAAGTCCTACTCATCCATCTTTTCGACTCTCTGCTCCACCAAGGAAATCGATGAAGCCTACGAATGGTCAAGAAACAACAAGCACCTTCAGGCGAAGGCTGATCTGGTTGTGGATGACTACACGAACACTGATCCGCACAAGAAGAAGATCGCATCGACCGTGCTGGAATCGTTCCTGTTCTACAGTGGGTTCTATCTGCCGCTGTACTGGAGTTCCCGCTCCAAGCTCACCAACACTGCGGATCTCATTCGTCTGATCATCCGTGATGAGGCTGTTCACGGGCACTACATCGGCTACAAGTTCCAGAAGGGACAGGAGAAGCTGACTCCTGCCCAGCGCCAGTACTACAAGGACTACACGTTCGACCTGATTCTGGATCTCTACGAGATTGAGTGCAAGTACGCTGAAGAGCTTTACGACGGTCTGGGACTCACGGAAGACGTGAAGAAGTTTCTGCACTACAATGCCAACAAGGCACTTCAGAACCTTGGATACGAACCGATGTTCCCTGCTGAGATTACTGACTTCTCTGCTGCCGTCCTGTCTGCCCTGTCTCCGAACGGCAATGAGAATCACGACTTCTTCTCGGGGTCCGGTTCCTCCTACGTGATTGGCAAGTCTGAAGACCTGAACGATGAGGATTTTGACTTCTAGCTCTTGAATGCTAGGCATCCCGGAGATATACTTCCCACTGTAAGTGATATCACTGCAAGGGAGGAACTATGTTTTGGGAAATACTGCTGATAGCTGTCGCCGCCTACGCTGTGGGAGGCATCCTCTGCATCACAACCCTTACAAGGGATGAGTATCGGAGGATGAGGCTGAAGAATCCGGATAAACCGGAGCCTCAGGTCCGCAGCGAAGCGGCAACTCAAGGATGGGGAAACTCCCTGTTTTGGCCGGTCTTTCTGATGATGCACATCAGCGAGAGGGCCTTGGACAGAGATGCCAAGGTCGAAGAGATTGATCAACGCACCAAGCAGATCCTTGGTGAGCTTCGTGATCCTTTGGGATGGGAGCACCAGTTTGATCAAGCAGCCCACGAAGCTGCCGTGAATAAATTCCTCTCCGGCGAAGGGAAATAACGGAAAGTCCAACTACTTCGGTGGTTGGACTTTTCGTTTCTCTTCCTGTAGACTGAGGCTATGAGAATCGGAATTGATATTGGAAACGTGATCATTGGAGGACAAGGTGTAGATACAACATTCTTTACGGAAGACTACCTGAAGACTCCTGAGGTTGAGGGAGCGTGGCAGGCTCTGTCGCTTCTGCGTCACAAGCACGAGTTGCACGTAATCTCCAAGTGTGGCATAGTCGTAGAAGCTAAATCGCTGAAGTGGTTGGATGTCAACGGATTCTACTGGTCCCTGAAGGCCCACCGTATCCACTTCGTTCGTAAGCGCCATCTGAAAGCTCCGATGGCACAGGCTCTTGAGCTTGACATCTTCATCGATGACCGTCAGGACATCATTGACAGCATGCAGGGAATAGTTGAGCATCCGATCTTGTTCATCTCATGGGACCAAACCATGGCTGAACTGGAGAAGATCTTTGCTACACAAGGGTGACATCGTAAAGGTAGTCTGTGAAGACTACGAAAAGCTGGGGTTGATTTCTGAAGACCCTGATGGTAGAATGGTTCGTGTCGGAAAGAACTGGTTCGACCTTGAGAACTGCGAAGTAACTGTTCTTCACAGTGAGGTTGACACGGAAAACTGACATGTGGTACAATGGATATACACGAAGCGCTTGGGAAGAGTTACTTCTTTGGGTGAAATCACACTCTTGCCGTCTTTTTCTCGTGTCTCCTAGGTTCGTAGCTCAATTGGTAGAGCGTCGGTCTCCAAAACCGAAGGTTGCAGGTTCAAGTCCTGTCGGGCCTGCAAGTTGACAAACTATAAATGTATGGTACAATTGTACTGTAAAGACATGAAGACTCGCCGTCTAACGGACTCTTCATGTTGTAGCGGGGTGTAGCTCAGCTTGGTAGAGCGCCTGTTTTGGGAACAGGAAGTCGCAGGTTCAAATCCTGTCATCCCGACTTTGACCGAAGCGATTGAAAAAGATACTTCCAATGAACCAGTAATGTAAGTATCGGCCAAGGGGAAACTCTTGTCCCTAGTGTAGGAATCTTCCTACTTTGTTTTTCGTTTCACATGTAGTACCCTAGCAGTACCTAAAGCAGTACCCACTCTTTTTCAGGTATTTCTCGGTCAATCAAGTTTGAAAGAAGCGACGAAAACTGATACTTCGGAAACTATCAACTATTTATTGATTAGCGGTTCAATCCCGCAAACAGACCTTCCCGGTCTGATAACCTCAGTTTTCACCTATTCTCTTTCATTATGCAGAAGTAGCTCAATTGGTAGAGCGCCTTCCTTCCAAGTAGGATGTTGCGGGTTCGAGTCCCGTCTTCTGCTCTAGTTACAGATGTGATGTTGTCGAGTTACTTCCAACTCTTATTCGAAACAACACTTGACACGCTCTGTTCTCTGTACTAAGCTTTACACTGTTATCAGGTTCTCCTGAATTGAAAATGACGAAAGGTATATAATCATGTCCAAGTACAACACTTCTTCTGCGCGTTCTCGCGCTGGTGTCGGCCCGATCAAGTCCGCACCTTCCACCAATCTTCGCACCTTTGAAGGTGCAACCGGCTTCGCTCGTGATGCCAAGTCTGAACTCTTCCTTGCCGCTGTCTCTGATTTCGGTGGAGAGGCAACTTTCTACGAGTCTGCCAGCAACCGCGCTGATCGTCTCAAGGGTCTTGCCCATGAGGTCGCTGTTCAGGATGCCGACTGGCTGACGAACTTCACTCAGTGGCTCCGCAACGAAGCCAACATGCGTACCGTCTCCCTCACCACTGCCCTTGAAGGTGCCAAGGCACTCAACAAGGCCGGTATTCCGGGTGGACGCAAGCTGGTCTCCAACGCGATCCGTCGTGCTGATGAGGCCGGTGAAGCTCTCGCTTACTGGATGGCAAACAATGGTCGTAAGATCCCGTCTGCTGTCAAGCGCGGTATCGCTGATGGTGCTGTGAAGTCCTTCAGCGAGTACTCCCTTGCCAAGTACGACACGGCTTCCCACGGCTTCCGCTTCGGTGACGTGATCGAACTGACCCACCCGTCTCCTCGGGACGAGAAGCAGTCCGACCTGTTCAAGTTCGCGCTTGACCGTCGTCGTGACGCTGCCGCAGAGCCTTCTGAGAACCTGACCATGCTCCAGAAGCGTAAGGAATTCCTCGCGCTTTCTGACGCTGAGAAGCGTGAACTGGTCAACTCCGGTAAGGCTCTCGATGTCCTGTCTCAGGCTGGCCTGACGTGGGAGGTTCTGTCCTCTGCGTACGGTAAGGGTGGTCTCGATGCCAAGGGCTGGGAAGCAATCATCCCTTCCATGGGTTACATGGCTCTGCTCCGCAACCTTCGTAACTTTGAAGAGAAGGGCGTTTCTGACGCTGTTCTGGATCAGGTAGCTGCACGGATCTCCGATCCTGCTGAAGTTGCCAAGTCCCGTCAGCTTCCGTTCCGCTTCCTCGCGGCCTATCAGGCGAACAAGGGTTCCCTCCGCTTCGGCTACCCTCTGGAGAAGGCCCTCAAGGCTTCTCTGGAGAACGTTCCGGCTCTGGATGGCGATACCCTGATCCTCGTGGACCGCTCCATCTCCATGTTCGGTACCCTCTCCAAGAGCACTCAGTTGAACTTCGCTGACTCTGCTGCTCTGTTTGGTTCCGCCCTTGCTCTGCGTGCAGAGAAGGCTACTCTTGTGGCCTTTGGCGATAACTCCAAGGAGATCTCCTTCAAGCGCAGCGATTCGGTTCTCAAGACCGTTGAGCGCTTTGAGCGCATGGGTGGTACGATGACCTATGACGCTCTGGTGAAGCACTTTGATCCGTCAAAGCACACCCGTGTTGTCCTCATCACCGATGAGCAGGCAACCGGTGCGTACTACCGATCCACGGCAAACCGTGGCTGGGGATACCAGACCGTTCAGGGAGACATCCTTGATGCCATTCCTTCCACCATCCCGGCATACACTTGGAACCTCGCGGGTTACAGGGCCGGTCACGGTGAGTCCAAGACGAACCGAACCTATCTGGGTGGTTTGTCCGATCAGGCTTTCAAGCTGATCCCGCTCCTTGAGCGTGGATACGACGCTGGCTGGCCTTGGGAAGTCAAGTGACTTTCCTCCTGCTCTTTCCGGTTGCTCTGGCTCTTTTGGGCTGGGGCAACCGGAAGGAGATGTGGTAACTTGACCTCAGTCTGAGGACTGTGGTACAATAGATTTACTGAAGCGCAGAGTAGAGTTACTTCATATCATTCATGGTACGCCCTGTTGGAGGGTTTACGGGTTCAACTCCCGCGTAAAAATCTCTCTATTCGATTTTTCTCAGTGATGCTTCCTTAGCTCAGTTGGCCAGAGCGGCGCTCTTGTAAAGCGTAGGTCGTCGGTTCGAATCCGACAGGAAGCTCTAGTCCAGAAGTGATAGATACCTGTTACTTCCTCTGTTAATGGACGAGACCGTGGTTCGATTCCCGGATACCCCGCTTCATGGGGTATTAGTGTAATGGTTTAGCACTGTAAAATCACAGGGATCGCCTTTTTCTCTGGACAAAATTTTGTGTGAAGTGTAAAGAAGAGTTACTTCTAACTCAAATCAGCGGGTCGCAGGTTCGAATCCTGTCACCTGACCGTTCGCGGTTGGGTGTAGCTCAGATGGAAGAGCAGCCGACATCTAACAAGCCTCTTCTTGCTTGTTCTCACACGATATGGCGCTGTAGCTCAGTTTAGGCAGAGCGACTGATTGAAAATCAGTAGGTCGCGGGTTCGATCCCCGTTGGTGCCACTCCCCCTTTGGGCTATAGGGTAAAGGCAACCCGGCGATCTTTGGAATCGTAGATTCTTGGTTCGAATCCAAGTAGCCCAGCTATGGTATAATATACTTGTTACGTAACACACTTAGGAGCTAAAATGGCACTTCCAACCAACAAGATGTCTCAGGATGTCCTCTTCAAGACTCAGGGCGCACGCGTCACTGAGGACTCAGAAAACGCACGTATCGCTATCCGCGACGACTCCCCTGCTGGTGACTCCACGGGCGAGTCCATTGCAACCGAAAACTCGGAAAACAAGCGTATTGGGACAGTAGTCTATCCTGCATAGATCTAATCGATGAAGGGGCGGACTGCTTGTACAAAGCGGTTCGCCCTTTTTCGTAGTCCGGTGTAGGGTAATGGCATCCCGACTGTCTCTGGAACAGTAGATTCTAGGTTCGAATCCTAGCACCGGAACGCAAGACAATCCCGCATAGCTCAGTTGGTTAGAGCGCCGTCCTGATAAGACGGAGGTCGTTGGTTCAAATCCAACTGTGGGAACATGGAACTACTAGGAACGTACGTCATCTGGGGACTTGTACTAGCCTTGATTGTTGTGGCTGCTAAAGGTCTCGTAGGAAAAGCTGATCCGTCAGAGGATGACGGAATTGACTACGATTCAGACGGTGTGATACTGTTTGGATTGAAACACCGCAAGAACAATTGACACAACGACGAAAGGCATTACATGGAATTTCTCTGGTTTCTGGTACTGGTAGGACTGGCTGTCTGGCTGATCCTGAGGCACAAGAAGAAGGTAGCCGCACGGCGAGAAGCTGAGCGACGTGCAGAGCGTGAACGCGCTGAGGCCATCCGCAGGCAGATCGAATCGGTACAGCGGCAACAGCGAGAACGTGACGCTCGGGCAGCACACCCCGCAGGCCGACTCCTTGGAAACCGACTCCCGAAGTCCAGTACTCCCCGGAGCTACGGCTCCAGCACCGGTCGAAGCTCTTCCAGCCGCAGCAGCAGTCGTAGCAGCTACGATGACTCCGGCACCAACCTTCTGACCGGTATCGCAATCGGATCGCTCTTCTCCGGAGGCAGCGACTCAGGTAGCCACCACACCAGCCACAGCAGCCACGACTCAGGATCTAGCTCCAGCAGCTACGATTCCGGCTCCAGCTACTCCGACTCCGGATCTTCCTCCGGTGGAGGCTGGGAATAAGTTTTACGCTCTCCTCCGGGAGAGTTTGCCCCCATGGCAGTAGCGGATATCTCGCCGGACTTTCACTCCGGAGATCGCGGGTTCGAATCCCGCTGGGGGTACTGGATGTAGCTCAAGGTAGAGTACTTGGCGTTGTGACGGTTGCAAACGGAGCGCGCCCATGTCATGGTTGATCGCCTGATGTGTCGGTTTGTAGCCGAAGTGGATAGCGGTATCGTAGTCCGCTCATCCTTCCGTTTGGCCCTGTAGAGTAGCGGATAACTCATTTCTCTCTCACAGAAAAGATCACGGGTTCGAATCCCGTCAGGGTCACGAGGCATCTATGCCTGTAGTATGGACTAACCCTTCAGAGGCAAAAATAGTATGGAGATGTGGCAGAGCGGCCTAATGCGCTAGTCTTGAAAACTAGTGGGTGTAATGCCCCAAGGGTTCAAATCCCTTCGTCTCCGCGTGTTTGGTTCCGTCCGTTACGGGACTAGGATGACAACCTGATCTGTGAAAAGACAAACAGTCTCTGGAGAGGCCAGTCTGGTTTCGGAAGCCTGTTTGGAACACAGGTATGGGTTCACGCCCTCGTGGGTTCAACTCCCATCCTCTCCGCTTTGGGCGGCCTATCATACACTATAATAGAAGTTGTACCAATTTCTATCTTAGGTGTTACATGGCTGAGAAAACTTTCAACTGGATTCCGCTATTCGATGAACGATCCAAGGACTACCCACTACGAGCAGCCATCAAGGAACGCCCCACAAGGCGAACCAAGAAGTGGCGAAACGGAGTGATCCTTGATCAGGGACGTGAAGGTGCTTGTGTAGGCTTTGGATGGACCGCTGAGGCCCTTTCAACGCCTGTGGCAGTGGATCTCAAGCGAGTCAAGGCTGATGTCCCAGATGACCCTACTGCGTTCGCACAGCACATCTACCACCGAGCTAAAGAGCTTGACGAGTATGATGGTGTGGACTATGATGGAACTTCAGTCCTTGCCGGAGCGAAAGCTATGCGTGAGGCTGGCCTCATCAAGGAGTTCCGCTGGTGCTTTGGCATTGAAGATGTCATCGATGCTCTTCTCACCAAGGGTCCGGTCATTCTCGGGATCTACTGGTACGAGAGCATGTACGATGCTCCAGAAGGCATTGTCTCCGTCTCCGGGGAGATTGTTGGTGGACACTGCATTGCTGCTGTAGGATTCAAGCTGGCAAAGGATTCACCAACAGGTGAAGACACCATCATCCTTCAGAACTCATGGGGATACAACTGGGGCACGTTCGGTCTTGCTGAGATCCGTGTCTCTGAGCTAGCCACTCTCCTGAAGAACTCTGGAGAAGCTTGCGTTGTAACAAAGCGCAGCTACGGTCGCTAGTGGTATAATGAAACAGTTCGGGATCTGTAAAATCCCTCTGGGAGATTAGCTCAGTTGGTAGAGCGCCACTTTTACACAGTGGATGTCATCGGTTCGAATCCGGTATCTCCTACGCTTCCGTGGCGGAATGGCAGACGTGCCGACCTCAAGACTCGGTGTCCTTCGTGGCGTGTGGGTTCGAATCCCACCGGGAGTACTCAAATACAAAGATAAAGACAATACAAGAACAACGGAAAAGGAACATTGACTACTCACACGCGCACTGTTCTCAAGGAACGTCAACTTCATGGTAAGACATGGGAGGGGCAGAAGACTTGGGAGAGTTTGAAACAGACCGTTCTTGTGGAGGGTCCGGACACTGTCTCCATCTACGAGAACACCCTCACAGAAGGTATCTCAGTCAATGGTAAGCCATGGAAACGGTGGTCACTGGAATCAGCAGTGTACTTCTCCATGCGCGGCACCTATGAAGGCAAGCCTGTTCTGAAGGTCTTCCGAAAGAAGAAGTACCGTGCTCCCGGAGCAGCACGTCTAACTACCAGCCTTCGTGATGTCACTAAGACCTCTGGATTCACTGCTGGATACGTCCAGAACGTTCCGGAGGTACGAGAGGCAGTTCTGAAGCTTGTAGCAGCGAAAACGTCAAAAGACATTGAAGATGTCAAGAAATCGATCCCTACTGATGGCAGATCTCCTCATCCTCTTTTCGGAATGGCATTTCCGCTCTTCGCTCATTGGGACGACGCTGTTGCCACTGTAGGAATCCCGCACATGCGGTCATCCAACATCAATGACTTCACTCAGAAGCTGTTTGGCAAGACCCGTTACCGAAAGGACTTGGTCAAGGCTGTAGCCAACTGCCCAGACCCTGACCTCCTGAAGAACGCCTACGAACTCCGTGGACTGGTCCCGATTGACTGGATCATCCGTTACCTCCGGGAATCAGCAGAGCAGCATCAGCCAAAGCGGAATCGGGGGATTACCTATCATACTCCTATGAAGATCCACAATCTTCGTGAAGGGTTCAAGAAGATGACTCCTGCTCAGCGGAAGTCTCTCTTCCCGGCCCTACTTGACATGAAGGCTCACACCCGTTACGTCGTGGAAGACACCATGCGATCCATCGACAAGCTTCCGGAAGAGACTGTCCACACCGTGAAGATGAAGGCTTCAGAACTGCGCCGCGTTCACGATGAACTGGCTGCTGAAGTACGGAAGCTTCGTGAAGCCAACCTGACCATTCCCGTCAGTGACCTTGCCAAGAAGATCAAGGAAGCCACCTTTGACGGGATCTCGGTTGTCCCTGCATCCAACACTCACGAGGTCATCGGATGGGGCAGAGACATGAACCACTGCATTGCCAGCTACAACCGGCATGCTGTCTCCAAAGAGCGGACCCTTGTCGGAATCTACAAGGACGGCAACCTTATCGGTAATGCGAGTTTCCGTGCGGACAACACCTGTGAGCAGGCATTCGGAAAGAACAACCAGCGCATGCCTGAAGAGGTTCTGGAGTCCCTGAAGGATGGCCTGAAGGGCGTTGTCAACTTCAAGGGAGCTTGGGGTGTAGACAAGAACTCCTACTTCTGATATAATTGTTACAACACGACGGCAATTCGGCCTCTGATAAAGAGGGGATTGCAGGATGCCCTGTTCGCCCGAGCAGTAGGACCGTTCTCTTGGCTAAGGTAACCAGTAGGCCACTGGGGAAGTAAGCAATCGGGCATCTGCCTCAATAGCTCAGTGGATAGAGCACTTGCCTACGGAGCAAGGTGTCGGGAGTTCGAATCTCTCTTGGGGTACTGGATGTTTGGAAGGAACCGGAAAGCTGGGTTGATCGGTGTGACGGGAGCCAAACATCTCTGGAAGTGTGCCAGAGCGGTCTAATGGGCATCACTGCTAATGATGAGCGTGTAACAGCGCCGCAGGTTCGAATCCTGTCACTTCCGCGTGAATACTACAAACAAGAAACTGCTTGAGGAAGAGCTTGAACTCCTCAAGAACGCAAAAGATCGAACACTCAGGTCATGCCTCATGGCAGGTATCCTCCACATTCCTGAAGGACTGACGTTCTGGAACTCAGACACAGATGAAGATCCAAGGAATGCTTTCGTGGAAGAGCTTTCGGATGCTCTAGTTGAGCAGACGAAGGGGGACATCGATAGCATAGCCACTTACGCTCCGATCATCATTCAGGGTCCGGTGGAGTTGCTACGAGAAGTCCGACTTCAGAAGTTCGGTGACTCCCACTTTCTGGAAGTCCTACAGGATCGAATCGATGTCATTGAAAGCCGACTTGCGTTGATCGAAGAGGCCGTGGTACAATAGATACACACGTTCGGGCGTGTGGCGGAATGGTAGACGCGCTAGCTTGAGGTGCTAGTGGGCTGAAAATGCCCGTGTGGGTTCGACTCCCATCATGCCCACGACTTTTTGGTTTCTTACGTCTGGCAAAGGAACTAGGGTGGCAACCTGACTGGTCTAGAACAGTCTAATTGCTGGGTTTAGCTCACCCGTGATGTGCACGTCCAAAGAAGCTGCTGGGTGCGTGGCGGAATGGCAGACGCGCAGGGTTTAGGTTCCTGTGTCTTTATGGCGTGTGAGTTCAAGTCTCACCGTGCCCACGATAGCGGATGGCACCGCTACCCCTACCTCAGGGTGAAGAGGGGTCTCAGTTGGTGGACCTAAAAGGGCTAACAGGGTTCAGTCGGAGAACGCTATGACGTGAGTCAGGTAGATCGACAGGTGGCGACTCCCTAAAGTAGTCACGGTGATGGATGCCAGTCCTAGTCCGTTACGCCTCCATAGCTCAGCAGGATAGAGCAGCGGCCTTCTAATCCGCAGGTCGTTGGTTCGAATCCAACTGGGGGCACTGAACGGTCAAGGAGTCGGTAAGATTGCGTTGCCACAGTTTCACCTGTAGACTCTTTGCAGGGTGATATCGTCGTCGCAAAGGCACGTAACACCGTTCAACATGGATCTGTAGCTCAGAGGCAGAGCACCGCACTCTTAATGCGGGGGTCGAGATTTCGAAATTCTCCGGGTCTACTCAACAACTGAATATCAATGGGGTCGTGCGCTGAGCGGACGAAGGCACCTGACTGTAAATCAGGCACAAAGACACATCGTAGGTTCGAATCCTACCGGCCCCACTCTCTCGCCTCTATAGCTCAGGTCGGCAGAGCAGCGTACTTTTAATACGCGGGTCCTCGGTTCAAATCCGAGTGGGGGCACTACGGTACTAAGCATACTGTATAATTGGGTGTATCCAACAACCAAGGATACACTATGAAGAAATTCTTTGCCAAAATCCGAGACCTACTTCACGATCCAAAATTCACCACTGAGTTTCACAAATGGGCAACCATCGTTTGGATACTCCTGATCATCCCGTCCGTCCTCTTCTGGAGTCAGACAATCATGTGGGTTGTTCTGATGTCAGTTTGGGCTAATATCGCTGGTCACTGGTCAGCGTACCAAGCCTCTCGTGCTGAACTCAAGCAGGACGAACACAACAAGTAAGTAAGTCAATTTGTCACTCAAGCAGTCGGGTGATATAATTGACTCAAGTCAACCTCCGGTTCGCTGGAGGTTTTGTTGTTTGGAGAACAAAATGCCACAGTCACGCGAAGACAGGATCTACCTCGCCTACAAAGCCTGCAAGAAACAGTGGGCTAAGGAAGAGGTTGGGCAACTGCACGCGCATGCTGTGGTTGAGGTAGGACGCAGATTCTCCCTCTCCCCAATCAAGGTTCAACAAATCGTCAACGAACGTCGGGACGAGAACCGAAAGAACAAGTAGCAAGCACAGCGGACAAGGCTTTGGCACGTGATCCGGGAAACGGTAGCAGGAGACCTCACGGTCGTTTTGACTACGCCGCAACTGGAAACAAAGTGGTGGGATGCGCGTGGCTGACCAGCTTGCTACTTTTGCTATACCCTAAAGGAAATAATGAACACTGTAGAATATCGGTACAAAGCAGCAATAGATCGCTGGGTGGATGGGGACACCGTTGATCTATACGTGGATCTAGGATTCCACACTTACATCAAAACCAGATTCCGTCTCTACGGTATCGACACTCCGGAGCGCGGTCAACTCCTGTGGGCAGAAGCCACAGCAGCCGCAAAGCATATGGCTCCTGAGGGAACAGACGTTGTGATCGATGTCTTCAAGGATGCTGACAAGTACGGACGATGGCTGGTGAACATCAAACTCGATGAACAGACCGTCAACGATGCTCTGGTGGCCGCAGGACTGGCCCGAGAGTATGACGGAGGAACAAAGACATGGGCAGCACTTCTCCGCTCTGGTGAGGCTGCTGAATACATAGGAGAGCCTATCAATGCCTAATGACTACTCAAAGTCTGTAGGAATCATGTTCCCGTCCTCATGGCCTGAGGATAAGGACGACGCACACTGTACTCTCATCTATCTGGGAGACATGGACGCGCTAACCTGTACCCGTGAGGATCTGGAGATCGTAGTCAAGCGCCTTGACACACGTGCTCCGGAAGAAGTCATCGTTACTGGAGTGGACCTGTTTGGGCCGGAGAAGAACGTTCTGGTTGCAACACTGGACCCGATCAAGCTCCAGCCGATCCGTGATTCCTTTGAGCGTACGCTTGCCAAGATCAACGTCTTCAACGGAAGCCAGTACACGGATTACAATCCGCACGTGACCATCACCGAAGAGTTCGGTGGAACTATGGAAAATGCCATCGAAGACACGAAGCTTCCGCGCACTGTTTTCCTTGGAAAGCCGCGTCTGTGGTGGGGAAACGAGCATTGAGCTTGACTTTCTGATCATCTCGTGATAGTGCCATTCTGCTATACTGTATCTATTGACATACAGTATATGGAGAACTACAATGGCACTTTCATGGCCTGTTGACGCACCAGTCACGCAGCAGTTTGGTAGCAACCCAAACTCCATCCAGCCAAACGGGCACACGGGTGTTGACTTTGGCGTACCTGAAGGAACTGCTATCTACGCAGCAGACTCGGGTAACATCGAATTTGAGGGATGGGCTTCCACCCTTAGCTCAGCAAACCCGTGGTGGATCGCTCCTGCCTACGCTGGTATTCTTGTCATCATCAACCACAATGACGGATTCATGTCCGTCTACGGCCACCTTAGCAGCACTACAGTAGACAACGGACAGTTTGTCGAAAAGGGCCAGCTAATCGGATACTCAGGAACCACAGGTCTGTCAACCGGGCCTCACCTTCACTTTGAGATCTTCCAGTGGCCTCTTCAGCCATACAACGGCTACTACGGTCGTGTCAATCCAAACCTATACGTCGGCGGATTTGCTGGCGCTCCTGAGGTTGCTGGAAACCAGCGCGTCGTTGGAGAGTATGGCGTAAAGGAACGCACGGCAGCAAGCACAGCTTCTGCTGAAGGCCGAACCTTTGCTCACGGAGATGTCCTTACGTTCAAGGGCTTTGTCCGTGGCGAGAACGTCAACGGCAGTGACATCTGGTTCGTTGGAGGATACTCCGGAACATTCTTCCATTCCTCCGCGTTTGATGACAACGGAACCCATGACCTACAGGATCTCACTCCTGCCCCTGCTCCGGTCACTATTGGTGTGACTCAGCGCAAGGTAGGATCTGCTGTCATCCGCTACCGTAAGGATGCGAACACCAGCGCAGAGATCATTCAGGAGTTCCAGCCCGGAGATGTCCTAAACTTCTCTGCATTCAAGCGTGGGCAGGATATCAGTGGAAACAACGTCTGGTTCAAGGGTGCAATCTCCGGAGGTTATGCTTGGTCCGGTGGTTTCGAAGACCAGTCTACAACAGGTCTGCCTGAGGAAGCAACATCTGCTCCTGCTCCTGCTCCGACTCCAACGCCTGCTCCTGCTCCAGAGCCTGAGAAGTACTCCTTTGTCAAAGACTTTGACTTTGTTGAGTACATCCCAGCACAGGGAGACAAGTTCCAGTACGGAAACTTCCCGGAGAAGCCCGAGAAGGTAGTCATTCACCAGTTCGGTACAGTCGGAATCGACACGATCAACAGTACGATCAACACCTTCACGAATCCGACAGCCCGTCAGGCATCCGCACACTTCGTTGTGTCAGGCAAGCGTATTGTTCAGATGGTCTCCCTGAAGGATCGTGCTTATCACGCAGGTAAGGGCGGCAATAACTGGGTAGGCATCGAGACCGATCCGGCACAGGATGCTGATACCACTGCGTCCACCAAGAGACTGCTTGCAGCCCTCAAGGAAAAGTACGGTTACGAGCTTGTCAAGATCCTGCACAAGGATGTTCCGGAAGCAACCACGAACTGTGGAGCTTCCATCACACTGTCCAAGTACAATCTGGATACTCCGGTCATCATCGTACCGGCCCCAACTCCGGACCCTACACCAGCGGACATTCCATCCACTCCGGTTGTTACTCCGGACCCAACACCTACGCCTATTCCAACCCCGGAAAAAGCGGTAGATGAGGAAGCCGTCATTGACGCATTCCTCGCTTTCCTCAAGAAGGAATACTTCCTAAAGAAGTAACTCGTACCACGAAGAGGCAGGGACGATTTGTGTCCCTGCCTTTTCTGGTATAAACTGTTCATTGTCATTGCCGCTCCCCTACCAGAAAGAAAAAGGCAGCCTAGAATCCCCACGACCCATTGGACTTATGAATACTCAAACAAAACTCACTGCAATTGCCTCTACTATCCTGCTCTCCGTGTGCTTGGCAGGCCCCGCAAAAGCCACAACCGAGACTGACCGAACAATCCCTCCGCTTGAAGCAGTAGACGTACCAATCTCTGCGCCCACCACATCAGCACTGACCTACGACAAGCCAACTGTCACCACCAGTGCTGCTCCTGTTGTTCAGGAAGTCGCACCCGCAGCAGCGGTACAGAGCGCTCCAGCAGCCAAGACTGCTCCAGTAGCTCCCGCCCCTGTTCAGACCGCTCCTGTGGCCCCTAAGGCTGCTCCAGCGCCTGCTACACCGGCACCCGCAGCACCGGCAGTTCCAGCTTCCAGCAGGGGCGCTCTCCTGCTTGCATCTGCGTACTCCCAGATCGGAATCACACAGGACTGCACCGCCATGGTTGAGCACGCTCTCGCGTCCATCGGAATTATCTCCGGTGATCTCGCCCCAGCCCAGTTCTTCCGCTTTGGCCCTGTAGTCGGGTCTCCAGAACCGGGAGACATCCTCATCTCTGCTGGTCACGTAGGAATCTACGCTGGCAATGGACAGATGATCTCCGGTGGATTCAACGGAAGCCAGACGGTTCTACACCCCGTCAGTTACGTTGGTGCTTACTCTGCTGTACGAGTTGCGTAAAGTCTCTCCATAGACTATAATTGAATGGATGCCTCAGGTCTCTGGCGAAGCGCGGTTCTCTCATAAGGAACTGGTAGGTGGTTCGATCCCACCCTGAGGTACGTAATACTCAATGACAAAGGTATAAATGACAACTCCCTTCTACGAACTGCCCCTGCTCTCCCTTGACACGGAAACGACAGGTGTTGACGTGTTCACGGATCGCGTGGTAACATGTAACATCACATATGACTACCCTGACGGTCGAGATCCCTTCATTGCTGACTGGATCATCAATCCGGGAGTTCCGATCCCGCAAGGTGCATCGGATGTGCATGGCATCACAGACGAAATCGCTCAGAGAGATGGCGGTGACCCGTTCACGGTGCTCACCAACGTAGCACAACATCTCAAGTACTGGGGCGATCTTGGACTTCCTTACGTTATTTACAACGCTAGTTTTGACACTACTATCCTTATGGCTGAATTTGACCGTTATGGCATTCCTCAGCCTACTGGGTGGAATTGTGTTATTGACCCTTTGGTACTGGATAAAGGGGTAGAACCATATCGAAAGGGAAGCCGAAAGCTGATTGACACAGCGCGGCACTATGGCATAGAATTGTCGGAAGAAGACGCGCACAGCGCAAACTTTGACTCCATGGCTTCTGTCAAGATCTCACGAGCCATCGGGCGAAAGTATGAGATCGACTCCCCACTGGATGAGGTCCACGCGCAGCAAGTCATCTGGAAGGCAAAGCAGGCCAAGGGTCTACAGGACTACTTCCGGAAATCCAAGAATGATGACACCATCGTCATCAACGGAGAATGGCCGTTCCAGACAAGAGAGTTGACACCAACTTTCTAAGTATGGTACAATAGAGTCTTATGGAGTAGAGAAGTTCGGTATCTCGCTGGTTTCATAAGCCAGAGGACGCATTCAAGTGGTTCAAATCCCGCCTCCGTCTCTAGTAGTACGTCACCGCCTTTGACGATAAAAAGGCACCGACCCGTGTAGCTCAAAGGCAGAGCGGCGCACTGTTAATGCGTAGGTTATAGGTTCGAATCCTATCATGGGTGCAAACGCATCACTTCCCTGCTTAGGCTGGTGAGTGGTCGGGAGTAGGTCTTGTATTGCTACGGCCAACCTACTCTAATTATGGTGCAGATTCACGTCCCTCTGTCCGAGCAATCGGTTAGGCACTGCATCGATGGGGACTTAGCTCAGTTGGTAGAGCGGTTGCTTTGCAAGCAGCATGTCAGGAGTTCGATTCTCCTAGTCTCCACGCAATCTAATGCCGCGAGGCCGTTAAACATCCCAACAGTGTTGTGAACCAGCCACACGTCCGCCTGACGTAAAAGGCCCCTAAGCTTTGTCCCTACAATACAATGGAGTATTCATGCCAGATAACGACCCCGATTACAAAACAATCGTGGAAAAGGCGCTTCACGAACTTCAACTAATGAAGGATCGAAGCTGCATCGATTATGGCAGACTCCGATGGATTCTAGAGGGACGACCAGTTTGAGCGGTTAGAGGCGCGGCTGCACTCTAATCCCCTTTGTGCGAGTGCCGGAACGCACGCTCAACTTCCGGCTTTCCCCTCATAATATAGCGGCCTAATATGCTCGCCTGTCTAGTGAGTTACACGGGTTCAAATCCCGTTGAGGGGACTTTTTCATGCCCAAAACAAATCAAAGTAAAGGAAATATGGAACGCCAGCTTGTCACACTTGAAACTATCTCAGAAATCAACCCCATTCCTGATGCAGACGCTATCGAAGTCGCCAAGGTTCGCGGGTGGAATGTTGTCACTAAGAAGGGCGAGTTTCAGCCCGGAGACGAAGTCCTCTACTTTGAGATCGATTCTTTCCTTCCCATTTCCGACCCTCGGTTCGCTTTCCTTGAACCACGTGGTGTCCGAGTACAGGATGGAGTTACGGGACACGTTCTCAAAACTGTACGCCTTAGAGGCCAGTACTCTCAAGGACTTATCAAACCAGTATCTGAATTTCCTGAGGGACTTCCGGATATCGTCAAGTTTGACCCTCCCCTTCCCGCAGGTCTTGAAGGTGCAGTAGAAGGCCAGTTCCTCTACCAGTTCGCTCCCAAGACGGATGCAGAGCGTATTCAGAACCTTGGACGAGTCCTCAATGAGATCCATGAGCACGAGTGGACTGCCACTGAGAAGATCGACGGAACATCTACCACAATCGTCAACGATGGCGGAACCATCCGGATCTGCTCCCGTAACTGGGAGATCAGCCGCCCCAGCGCACGGTTCGATCTTGCCGACAAGCTGAACCTTGCGGAGATCCTTCCTGTGGATCACGCGATTCAGGGTGAGTACTTTGGTGAGAACATCCAAGGTAACCCTCTCGGGATCAAGGGCACGGACTTCAAGGCGTTCAACCTCTACCGGAAGACCGATAATGGCCCTGTAGCTGTTCCGTTCAATGAGTGGGGCGAAGAGCTTAGCGCTCTACAGGTCCCTGTGCTTCCTCTGACGCTCCCGCAGGCCATCCATGAGATTGTGGATCAGGCTGATGGTTTGAAGTCTGTAATCAACCCACAGCGCCTTGCAGAAGGTATTGTGTGGCAGGGACCGAAGGGCTTCCCGTTCTTGGGTAACCGTCCCGGATTCAAGGCCATCTCCAACAAGTACCTTGCCAAGCAGAAGTAGAGCATGATACAATAGTATCGGTGGCTGTAGCTCAGTTGGTAGAGCGCTTGCTTGTGGCGCAAGATGTCGCGGGTTCGAATCCCGTCAGTCACCCTCAGATTGCGAAAATAGTCTAGACCTGATACAATGGTCTAGACTATTTTTGTTCCCCGACGAAAGACAATAATGACAGAAAAAATCCTCCTGACCGGTGCTGGTGGAGCAATTGGCGTTCATATGCTAGCCCACCTGATGCACAACACGGACGCTACTGTAATCGCAACCGGAAGCTTCCGTAACAAGGGGTACTACGACCGCATTACCCGAGTCTGTAGGAATCATCCGGACTGGAAAGATCGTATTGAGATTCTAGTTCACGACCTTACAGTCCCGTTCTCCACCCGTCAAGTGGAATCCCTTCAGGGCGTTGACCACATCATCAACCTTGCTTCCCTCTCGGATGTCTACGATTCCATCGAGAATCCGGTACCGTTTGTCCGCAACAACGTTGATCTTGTCCTGAATATGCTGGAACTTGCGCGTCAGATCAAGCCAAAGACTTTCATTCAGTTCTCAACCGATGAAGTCTACGGCCCCTGTGACGTAAACTCCAACGGACACAAGGAATGGGACACCATCCTGCCGTCCAACCCGTACGCAGCCTCCAAGGCAGCGCAGGAAGCCATTGCCATCTCCTACTGGAGAAGCTATGGAGTCCCTGTCATTCTCACAAACACTATGAACAATTTCGGTGAGATGCAGGGAGTTTCCAAGTTTACTGCTATGATTCAGAAGAAGCTTCAGGAAGGCGAGAAGGTAACAGTTCACGCAGCTTCTGACGGACAGATCGGCACCCGCTACTACTTGCACTCCCGCAACGCGTCGGATGCTGTTCTGCACATCCTGAAAAACCTACCGGCAACGCTCCACCAGCCGGGAGAAATCGACCGTCCAGACCGCTACAATGTGGTTGGAGACAAGCAGGTTTCAAACCTTGACCTCGCTCAGACCATTGCGGATCTGATGGGCAAGGAACTGGATCACGAGCTTGTAGACTTCCACTCTGAGCAGCCCGGACACGATTTGCACTACGGACTCGATGGTGCTAAGCTCAAGGCGACAGGATGGGAATCTCCCTACTCCTTTGAAGACTCCCTCAAGAACACCATTGAGTGGCAAGTCCGCAATCCCGAGTGGATGAAGTAATCTGATCGAGCGGTCCCAGCACCCTTCTGTGCTGGGGCCGCGCCCTCTAACAAACTAAAGGAAAAAGTACATTTGAAGATCGAAGTAAAAGAAGCTACAGTTCTCTCCAACGTTCCACAGGGAAACGTCACCGCAATGTCTATCTCGGTGGACGGCATGGAACACATCATGTCCCTTCTGACCAACCTGTACAAGGACCCTGAACTCGCTGTCATCCGTGAGTACTACACAAACGCACTGGATGCTCACGTAGCAGCCGGAGTCACCGACAAGCACGTTCTGGTCACCCTCCCGTCTTGGGACTCCCCCACATACGTTGTACAGGACTTTGGCATCGGTATGTCTGAAGAAGACATCAAGAACATCTACGCACAGTACGGTGCCTCCACCAAACGCAACACCAACGATCAGGTTGGCGCTTTCGGTCTTGGATGCAAGTCCGCCCTCACCATTGCCACTCAGTTCACCATCGTATCCGTCAAGGATGGCTGGAAGACCACCGCCCTGATTTCCAAGACGGAAACTGGTGTCAACACCATCAACATCATCAGCCGCATTGATACGTCTGAAGGTAACGGAACCACTGTCAAGATCCCTGTTCCGGATGACTACAGCTTCAACCGGAAGGCTGAGAAGTTCTTCCCGTTCTCTGCTCCGGGACTGGTCAAGGTCAACGGCAATGAACCGAAGTACGTTCTGGAAGGTCTGACAAAGGTCACCGACCCCAACGATCCAACCCGTGAAGTCTTCCTTCAGCCTGACACCTACGGAACCTCTTACCTTATCATGGGTAACGTTGGATATGCCCTGTCCGATGATGAAATCAAGTCCTCCCTTGCACGTCTGAAGCGTGAGCACAGCCGACTCTTTCTCAACATGCCCAAGTACTTCCCAGTACCCATCGGATCTGTTGACCTTACTCCGTCCCGTGAAGGTCTGCGGTTCACTGAGAAGACCGAAGACCTTGTTGACGAACTGATCACCTTCATGCTTGACGATCTCGCCCGTATCGCACAGGAAGAGATTGACAACTCCACTAACCTAACCGAATTCTGGAAGGCTCAGGAGAAGTGGGGAAACCTGCTTGAGAAAGACAAGATGAACGTCTGGAAGGGCGAGCACGTTCCGGCATGGATCGATCTGGACAACGAAATGCGGATCATTGAACGATCTGACTACTACGGCTCCAGCCACCAGACCACCAAGCGGTTCAACCTCAAGCGGGATTCCGAACGTATCCTTGTCACCGGCTTCTCTGCCGACCAGTACAAGCGCGTCAACTCCTACCTGACCCCCTACATGAAGGCTGTGGATCTGGACTCCGCTGTCTTCGTGATCACCGACGACACGGAACTGTTTACCAACAAGTGGATTCCATTCCTTGAAAAGGTGACAGTCGTCTCCGGTGATGATATCATTGCCAAGGGCAAGGAACAGCGCAAGAAGGATCGAGCGTCAGCTTCGTCCTCCGCAGGTCCGGTCACTCGTGAGAAGACCAAGTACCCTGTTGTCTTCCTTGACGATGAGAAGATCCGCTGGGTTCCCTCTGATGAGATCCCTGATGATACTCCGTACTTGATGCGTACCCACGTTTGGCAGAACAGTCATCTTGACAACTTCGTGAAGAACCTGTACTATTTTGATCTGAACACCGATAAGGATCTCAGCGCGGATCGAGTCAAGGCTTTTGAAGCCCTGACGAAATCTCGCACGATTATCCTGATGGGTGGCGGTCGATCAGAAACCACGCTGCTGTCTCGCGTTCCAACGACTTATCCTCTCGCGGATGATGCCAAGGCCGCAGCAGTTGATGTAAAGGCTCTGATCACTCCGGAAGTTCTGGCCCACTACTCTGTGACCAAGAGTTCTTGGCAGCAGTTCCTTGACCGTGCTGGTCTCCGCAACAAGATCGACCGGATCAAGGACAAGAAAATCAAGGCAGTCATCATCCCTGAAGAAGCCACTCGTAAGGCTTACGACAAGGCAAAGGCTACCATCGATACACTCTCTTGGGCCATGATCAAGGGTGTTGAAATCCCGTCCATGGAACTCAACGACACCAAGGATTCCACCTTGGAACTGACCAAGAAGTACCCTCTGGTCGATGCCATCACCACATGGCAACTGAACGACAAGAGCCGTAACCATCTCATCACGTACCTCAATGCTGTACACGATGAGACGGAAGCCGCGCTCGCGTCAAAGGTTCTACCGCCCATCCCGGCTGTACCTGCATCTGTCTGAATTACAAACAACTGAAAGGCAATACTAGATGACATTGTTTTCCCTCTCCGAAGACCGCAAGGGCAAGACTCTTACGATCTTCTTTGACAACGGAGACTGTGAGCCGATCCCGGAATCTCACGTCAACTTCAAGAAGATCCTTGGAATGTGGCTTGAAGGTGGCAAGATCGATGACACCGAAGTCCGAGAACTGACAAAGATCATGGAGACGGTTGCCAAGAAGCTTGCCGTCCTGTCCGAGCGTATCACTGTGGACTCCGATGGAGTGTACTTTGATGGTGATCCGCTCAACGGTGAAGTCTCCGAACTGATCAAGAACGCGTACCTGAACGACGAAGAGCTTCAGGTTGGCTCTCTGGTCAACTTCATTGAGAAGGCTATGACCAACCCGTCCCTGAAGTCGCTGGATGATCTCTACCGCTGGATCAAGAACGGTGACTTGGTCATCGATCCTGACGGTGATATCCTTGCCTACAAGGGCACCGTCCTGAACTCCAAGGGCATCCCTGAGTCGGTCCACTCCGGTACGGCATTCGTCAACGGTGAGAAGATCACCGGCAAGATCCCGAACGTCGCTGGAACCACCATCACCATGCCGCGCTCCAATGTCAACGACAACGAAGCCATTGCATGCTCCACAGGTCTGCACGCTGGTACGTACCGCTACGCCTCCAGCTTCGCTCAGCACTTGATTCAGGTCAAGATCAACCCTCGTGACGTTGTGTCTGTCCCGAAGGATGCCCGTGACCAGAAGATGCGTGTCTCCCGGTACATCGTACTGGACAAGATCACCGAGCGCGTCAAGACGACCTTTGCCAAGGCTCCTGTAGCCGTCAAGGAGATCTCCGAGACCAAGAGTGAGATCAAGACCGAGAAGCCTGCTGTACCCGCAGCAGAACGCATTGGAGCCGTCCGTGACTCCAAGGGCCGCTTCATCAAGGGAGCCAAGGTTCCCCGTGACGAGAAGGGACGGTTCATCCGATGAGCCAGAATACAGAAACCTCTAGCAAGAGTGGCATCGGCTTTGTCGGCCTGCTGACTCTGCTCTTCATCGGCCTCAAGCTGGCCGGTATCGGTGTGGTTGCAACATGGTCTTGGTGGTGGGTTCTTTCCCCAATCTGGATCACATTCTCCCTTGTGTTTGTGATTGCACTTGTTGCATTCATCATCTTGGGCATTGCGTTCCTCATCAAAAATAAGTAGTACAATAGGTTTACCGCTCCTCGGGGCGGTATTCCTTTGCCCTTGTAGCTCAGCAGGATAGAGCGTCCCTCTCCTAAAGGGAAGGCCACCAGTTCGAATCTGGTCAAGGGCACGTGACAAAACAATTTGAAGATGATATAATGGTTTCATCAACAAGTTATGTCCGTTGAAATGCTTCCTTAGCTCAGTGGTAGAGCGCATTCTTGGTAAGAATGAGGTCGCGGGATCGATTCCCGCAGGAAGCTCTATGTTTCTGCGTCCCCCATGATGTTTTAGGCCGAGTGGGTACGTTGATAGACCTGAGTCCCCATTTAGCGTCAACGCGCAAGGGCGAGGGTCCGTGGGTTCGAATCCCACACGCAGAGACATTGACCTGCGGGTATGGTCGAAAGGCAAGGCGGCTGACTGCAAATCAGCAGAGTCCCGGTTCGATTCCGGGTTCCCGCTCCACTACGATTTTTGAAAGGACTGAATATGACAATCGCTACACTGCCAGTAAGGGTGCTCAATGCATCCTACGAAGACCTAGGACCGACTACGCTAGATCGTGCCATGGCGCTTGTCGAAGTTCAGGGCCGAGCAGAAATCATCATGGTTGACGAAACCAAGACCATCCGAACAATGGGCGGACGAGAGTTCTTCCTGCCGAAGATGATTCGACTTCTCACATGAAAAAGGTTGATGTATATTGGGCACCGAAGACATGGTCCCGAGAAGGAGTAATCAAGCGAGACGGAGGTATCTGCGGATACTGTCTCAGCAGGAACGGTGACACTGTTGACCACATCCTAGCAAAGGATCTCGGTGGTAAGGGCGAATGGTTGAACACCATGGCCTGCTGCCTCAAATGCAACGGAGCCAAGTCCAACATGACTCTGGAAGCATGGGGAAAGCCCATCCTCCATGACATGAGCAAGGAGAGGGCTATCCCGAAGCAAATGTACTACCGGAGTGAATTCTCCAGACGCAAGCGTAAGAAGAACCACTAGATTGTCCCGGTTACCCAGTAGCCGGGACTTTCTGTTGCCCAAAAGGTGATTATGATAGACTATCTAAAATGGCTGTTCAATAGGAAATGCCAACACGAGAGAATCCGCTGCATTCACGGAGACGAAATCATTCAGGCTGGATACAAGAGGGCGACATGCCTTGACTGCCCGAAGCTCTTTGATTCCCTGCCGGAGTATTGCTCCTTCACTCTGGAGAAGCATCCGTCCTTTGTTGTCCCTGTGACACACACAATGGACCCTCACCACAAATAAGAAGACCCCCTCCGAAGAGGGGGTCTTTCTTTTACAATACTGTAAAGCTTTGGAGATCAAAGCCAATCTCAGAATCAATGACGAATGCCATCAATCCGGGATCGGAGTCAGATCCTGTCTTGTTGGCCCACCAGTCGGAGCCGTTGTCCAGCGTTGGAGTGGCGATCCAGTACTTCTGCTTACCAGTCTTGCGGGACCGGCCTGAAGGCTTTAGTCCTAGTGTATGGTAGTGAGCGGTGATCAGGATGTCTGATTCGGCAATCGGAGAGTTTCCGTGAACCTGCTTGGCCCACCAGTTCTCCATCTGCGCCAGCGAGGAGTCTTCACCGTGCACAAGGCCGATGCCAAGGCCCTGAACGTCGATATTGAGGCTCTTTTCCCAGTCTCCGGGGAATCGGAAGTCTACGTGCCCGTAAGCCTCTGGAGCGAGCTTGTACGCCTTCTGGATCTGCTTCAGGAGGAAGAGGCCCCAGTCGTCTGACGGACGGCCTAGAATGTCCTTGCCCTTTCGCCATGCTCCGTGATTGGAGGGAACTCCGGCTACGGTAACCTTGTCGTGTGTACCGGCCAGCAGCGTGATAAACTCCTGCTCAAGCGTTCCCGCAAGGTCAAGCTGCTGCATGATGCTGAGGTCATTGGTGAATCCCTGCTGAGCGGTGTTTTCGAAGCTCTCAACAACGTCTCCACCATCAAGGAAGACCGCTTCAGAGCATCCTTGTTCTTCAATGTACTTGGCAAGCTTTTCCTTCTTCTCCATGACTCGCTCAATCAGAGCCTTGGAATCTCCACGGGAGCCGACCTTACCGGCCTGAAGATCCGAGAACGGAACAATTAGTGTACGGTTTGGGTTCTTGATCTTCTCAAGGGGACGGAGACCGTTGATGTTGATGGAGCGGTCACGGACTCCAATGGTGGAAGCGTAGGTTTTGACTTCTGCAAAGAGTGTAGTAAGGTCGAAGGTGTCAGGAGATTTCTTGCGGATGTTGAACTTGTAGTAGGAGAGCCAATCTCCACCGTACTGCTGCCACTGACGGACCTGTACAGTTTCATTGAGAACTTCAAAGACTTCAGGATCGATCTTGAAGAAGCGCAGGATGTCGGAGAAGTCCTTCATATCCGGCTTGTTCTGAGCGGGGGAGACGATCTCACCCTCATCACCAACAAGAGTGGCTTGAGGTTCCCATCCCTTAGGGGGTTTGACGACTCCCAGCAAAGGTGCTACGGTAGTTGTAGGAGTTCGGGGGATGCCAACAGGACTTGGAGCACAGTGCTTCCGGAAGTGGTTGGATACAGCGTCTGCCGAGATCTTCTCGTGGTTGTCTGTGATGTACTTGGCGAGAACGGTGTAAGGGGTTGCATCTTCTTCACGCCATGAATGAACAGCTTGAGACATGTCATGAGGCAGGTTGCACGTCACACACTGCTCTTCATATTTCGTAATGGGGTTTGTCATACGGACCATTCTATCATATAGTACGGTTTTGCGTAAATCGGAGCGATATGATAAACTGTCGTCATGACAATCACAACCCCTAAGCCAGAACGCGTCGAAATTCTCAACGAAGCCGCAGGTCTCATCGTAGGCCAGCGACAGGAGGACTACGGTACTCCCGAAGAGAACTTCCAGCGGATGGCTGATTACGCAAACATTCACTTCAAGAAGAACCTTGAGAACAACATCCCCATCTCAGCGCGTCAGACCGCTGAGTACATGATCCTCCTCAAGATGGCCCGTACCATCAACAGCCCGACCCGCGACTCTTACGTGGACATCGGAGGCTACGCAGGCATTGCCGGTGAACTCGCCAAGAATGAAAAGACTGCAAAGCTCATCGTGGACGGCTCAATCCAGTTCATCCCCAACTCTGTCGCCAACACCGGCATCACTTCCGTGAAGGTTCAGGGCTAATGCTGGGAAACTACCAGAAGTACGAAGTAAACGTCAAGTTCATCTACGAAGGTGAAGTCTTTCCCGGAGATCCGGATGATGTTTACCAGCTTGCAGAGCAGGAAAAATCCTTCATCCGTGGAGAACTGGACGCGCTGTTTGAAACAGCAGAGGTCAAGAGTCTCACCGTAACCCCTGTTATAGGAGAGTAATGAAAGTACTTGGACTAGCCGCTGACAATGGGGGTTGCGGCTTTTATCGTCTCCGTGCTCCCGCTGAGGCAGCACTTGCCCTCGGTGTTGATATCACGATTGCAGACGGTATCGATGCAAAAGCCACCAAGTTTCCTGACGGCACGGTTCAAGTAGATGAACTCCACACGGACGCTGACCTTATCATAGTTCAGCGTCCGTTGGACAACTCAATGACCGCCATTATTGAACAGGCCAAGAAGCAAGGCATTGCTACGATGGTGGAGCTTGATGACGACTTCTCCACCGTTCATACTCGAAACGTAGCGCATTCTTCCATCACTGGCAAGGCCACTCTTGGTAACCAGTGGGTAGAGAAAGCTGCTGCCACAGCGGATCACGTATCCATCTCCACTCCACAGCTTGCCAAGTACGCCCGTCATGGCCGATACTCAATCCTCAGGAACTGTGTCCCTGAGTCCATCTTTGATGTAGTCAACGTCAAGTCGGAAGGACAGAAGTGGCCCCGTATTGGCTGGTCAGGCACTGTCCAGACTCACCCGTTCGATCTTCAGGAGACCAAGGGACGAGTAGCTGACGTACTGGCCGAGAATGGTCTTCCATTCAACGTAATCGGTGACGGGCAACAGGTGGCAACGGCCCTCAGGCTCAAGCCTGATCATCCGGTCTATGCTACGGGATGGGTTCCAATCGAGCAGTACTACATGCATCTGTACTCTTTTGTTGACATCGGAATCGTTCCGTTGGAGATCTCTCCCTTCAATCAGGCCAAGTCGGCTCTGAAGGGTCTTGAGTACGCTGCCCTTGGAATTCCGTTCGTAGCTTCTCCTACCCGCGAGTATGAGCGGCTGGCAGCTTACGGAATCGGTAAGATTGCACGCAATCCGGCTGAGTGGAAGAAGCACCTTCAGAGGATGATTGATCGTCCTGCTGAAACCGAAAGAATCGGCAAAGAGTCTCGTGATAGAATTAGAGCAGAACACACCTACCGTGTGAACGCTCCCCAGTGGATTGAAGCTTGGGAGAAAGCTATACACTATCGAAAGACCCAGCCATGAATAAACCGCAACTAATCGCTGAGATCAACAAGCTTCCAGACAACGTTGAGTTTCTAGTCTCCAAAGATGCTGAGGGCAACGCCTTCTCACCACTTGAAGCCTTCTCCCTTGAGTATGTGGATGAACTCGATTATGACTCCGGCATCATAGAAAACGTTTTCACGGAAGAGGATCTGCGGGAGGACTCAGAGGACGGCGAGATCCCTGACAACTTCAGGCTTGTAGCGGTCGCTTGGCGTAGGTAGTACCGGGCATCCAAAAGTTTTTCTCATAGTGTTGACAAGGTGAATTTCCTAAGACTATAGTAGAGGCATAAGCAAAAGAGCACACCACTACATAGCAAAGGAGATTCACCATGGCACATGATCTGGATTTTGACGAACAGGGTAACGCCCGTTTCTTCTCCGGAGAAGGAAAGACCCCTTGGCACAACGTTGGCAAGGTCATCTCGGGAGAGGCAACCGCTGAGGAAGCCCTGAAGCTCGCTGGACTCGACTGGACGGTCAACCTCCGTCCCACGTACCACGAGATCCCGTCCAAGTACGACGACGAAGGCAACGTAGAGGAATGGAAGCTCGTCAAGATTCCAGACCGCTTCTCCGCTGTCCGTGACATCGACAACAAGAGCCTCGGAATCGTTGGCAAGGGCTATCACGTCTACAACAACGTGGAGTCGTTCGCCTTCCTGAACAACCTGACGGACACCGGTTCCGGAGACGCTGTCTTCTCGACCGCTGGTGCCCTGAACGGTGGCAAGTCGGTCTTCATGACCATGAGGATCGGTGACCGGTTCATGGTCGGTGATCAGGATGCTCACGATCTGTACATCATGGCAACCAACAGCCACGATGCCAAGCAGTCCTTCATCGTCTCCATCACTCAGATCCGGGCAGTCTGCCGGAACACGGTTACTCTCGGACTGGCAGCAGCCAAGACCAAGTGGAGCCTGCGGCATAAGATGTCGCTGGAAGGACGCGTACAGGATGCACGAGACATCCTGAAGATGTCCTTCAACTACGAGAAGGAGTTCCAGAAGCTCGTCTCTGAGATGATCGACATTGAGGTCAACAAGCAGAAGTTCTACGAGATCATTGATGAATGCCTGCCTGAGTCTCCGCAGCAGCACACCAAGGACCTTGACGCGATCATGAACGTCTGGGAGAACGAAGAGACCTGCCGGATGGGCGGCGGTGACAAGGCCAACGGCTGGAGGGCCTTCAACGCAGTTACCTTCTGGACCGACAACGTCAAGGACTACCGCACCCCGGAGTCCAAGTTCAACTCCATCATCGGAGCCGGTGTCGGAACCGGTCTGGCTGAGAAGCTTCGCCCCGCAGTCCAGAAGCGGATCATGGCTCTGGCCTAAGAGTTGCGGAAATAACTAAACACTGGTAGGATGGGTCTAGAAATAGATCCATCCTACTACTGTATAAGGACCCATATTGCCTTGGAGCGCTGACGAGAACCGCGAGTGGATTCTCTCCCAGATTTTACCTTCTGACCACATTCTTGACGTAGGAGCCGGAGCCGGTATCTGGGCTGACCTTCTACGCGGAAAGGGAGTCAGCAAGCGCAACATCCACGCAGTGGAGATCTTTGAGCCGTACATCTCCCGGTTCGGTCTGGAAGAGAAGTACAGCAAGATCTACCTAGGCGACTTCCAGACGCTGGGAATCCGTACCGATTACTACAACGTACTCATCATGGGTGACGTTCTGGAGCACTTCAAGATGGAAGATGCCCTGAAAGTCTGGGAGAAGGCTCGACAGATCGTCGGCCCTCAGGGCATTGTCCTGCTATCAACCCCCATCATCGACTTCCCGCAGGGTGAGGAAGAGGGGAACATCCACGAAGCACACCTGTCAGCGTTCGACATGGAAGCGCTCAAGGGCCTCTCAGGAGTCTACGGACACGCTGAGGGTACAATCATCGGCTCTATCGCTGCAAAGGGCGCAGATACGCCTGTAGCGCAGGATCTGAGTGTCCTGATCACCACCATCCCGACCCGGTCTGAACTCATGGTGGAGGCTCATCGGAGTGTAATCCAGCAGTCCCTTCTTCCCAAAGAGATCATTGTTCAGGAGGACACCGAAAGACTAGGAGCGCCCGGCAACCGTGATGCCGGTATCGACAAGGTCAAGACGAAATACGTCGCGCTGCTGGATGACGATGACTACTTCTACCCGGACCACTTGGAAACACTATACCAAACTGCGCTTGACACAGATGCAGACATTGTGTATTCTTGGTTCGACGTTGACGGTGGAGAAGACCCCTTCCCGGAGAACTTTGGAAAGCCTTGGAACCCCAAGAAACCTGTCCAGACGACCGTAACTGTTCTTGCCAAGACCGATGTCATCCGCAAAGCCGGTGGATACACCAACAAATTCGATCTGAACATGGATGCTCTGGGTGAAATTGCCCAAGGGAGCACTGCTGGAGAAGATTACCGAATGGTTTTCAATGCCAATTCTCAGGGTGCCAAGATCGTCCATGTGCCCAAAAAGACATGGGCCTACAGGCATCACGATTCCAACACGTCAGGACACTCTGACCGCTGGTAAGATAAGTATGCTGACTGGATAAATCCACATGGTACACTGGTTGGGGAGGCTCCATCACCAACTGGAGAATAATCATGACCAAACCAGACTACGCTCTAGAGTACGTCTTTCGACGTAGCCAGTTCAACCGTACCATGTGGATTCTTGTCGCTATCTGGGTGGCACTGCGCCTTTGCCGTGCCCTCATTATCCTCACTGTGGGACTCACATGGCTTGCGTCTATCCCTGCCATGATCATCTTCTGGGGATCAGGTCTCATCTGTGGACTGATCCTTGCCACATACTATGTATACCGCCGCTCCGTGCGTATTGATTCAATCGAGCGCGAGAGGAGTAACATAGCCAAGCTAAAAGAAAAGGTAAAATGACCGAAACGTACATCTTTGACCTCATCAATGGTGCAGAGCTTTTCAAGATGCAGCAGGAAGGCCGCATCAACCGACAGGTTCACCCTAAGCTTCCGATCTCCATCTTCAACTACACAGCCGCAGCACAGTTCAAGAACATCTGGACTGACGCTGAGCGGATCTGCCGTGGCTTGATCATTGAGGACGGAACCGGTAAGGTGATTGCCCGTGGACCGTCCAAGTTCATGAACTATGGTGACCCCAAGGCTGCTGAAGTCTCTCTGGAGGACGAGGTCTGGGTTACCCGGAAGGAAGACGGCTCCCTAGGCATCGGCTGGGAGTACAATGGTGAGTTTGGTGTTGCTACCCGTGGTTCCTTTGACTCTCCTCAGGCACGACACGCTACGGCCAAGCTGACTGAGGAAGAAAAGCAGGACATCCTGAGTGAGCGCACCAAGGGCCGAACCGCCATCTGGGAGATTGTCTACCCTGACAACCGAATTGTCCTAGACTATGGTGATAGGGATGAACTGATCAAGATCGGTGGAGTCCGCAACGATTCCGGCCTCATCTCTTTGCGCCCTTTCAAGCTCTTCATGTCCATCCGCAAGGGTGGAAATCCCGTGATGACCTTCAAGGAAGCCCTTGAGCTTCCAATTCCGGATGACCAAGAGGGTTATGTCATTGACATCCTGAAGGACGGATGGATTCAAGGCCACGTCAAGCTCAAGGGTGAAGCCTACAAGCTTCTTCACGGCCTGCTGACCAACACCAACGCTCGCCGGATCTGAATGCAGCTTGCGTGGAGGGCATGCAAGGATCTTCTGCCCAACGATCCCAAAGTGATTGCGTTCCGACTCGGAAACGACCCTCGGGACTTTGAGCGGATTGACACTACCAAGACCATTGAGGAGACCTTCCTTGAGAAGGTTCCCGATGAGTTCTACGGATGGGTGACCAAGCAAATTGACAGCATTGAAGACAATGTGTACAGTCTTACAGGTCAGGCAAAAGTCCTGATTGACAAGATTGCTGATGTCTCGGACAAGCGTGAGCGCTGGGAAATGGCCAAGGATCACCCGCTCTGCACTGAGATTCTGAGGGCTAAGAACTCTGAAGACCTCTCCGGATGCACCGTCTTGGCTTGGAAACTGTCCCGTCCGGGTGACGAGACTCCCTTCAAATCAAAGGAAGAAGACTAACTTGAAGAAACTGATCATTGCCGGTATTGCCGTCGCAGCGCTCGCGCTCACTGGATGTGGGGCCTCCGGCAGTCGCGGCTTTGAGAGTGACGATTACGACTACGGCGGATACTCCAGCAATGGAGGATGGACCGACTCTGATTGGGACATGGACCGAACAACGGTCTATAACAACAACACGTACTGCCAAGGCGGAACGTACATGCCTCTGGCAAACAACCAGTACTCGTGCAACCGGAACGGAGTCGTCACGGCTCCTCTGGTCCGTCCCAAGCAGATCATACCTCCCAAGTCCCAGCAGAAGGCTCCTGCCGACGTTCTGAAGCGAGTGGAGCAGCAGAAGGCTGAACGCCTGAAGCAGCGTCAGGAAGCTGCAAAGAAAGCTGAGCAGCAGAAGCAGCAACAACAATCACAGAAGAATGCCCCAGCGCAGAAGGCACCGGCTCCCGCCAAGCCTCCTGCTCCTGCAAAGGCTCCTCCTGCCAAATCCAAGTAGAAAGAGAAAATGCTAAACCCTAACCAAGAACTTCTGATCCTGCGCGGTTTGCAGGGTTCAGGTAAGACCACCTTCGCCCACCAGTGGGTAGCTGAAGATCCGGACTGGCGCTTCCGTGTCAACCGGGATGACCTCCGCAAGCAGGGCTACAACATGCTGTGGGGCCTGTCAAACCACATGGAGGGAACAATCTCCCTCATGGAGGAAGCCTGCGCCAAGGCAGCGCTCGCGGCTGGTTTGTCTGTCGTCATCGACGCAACGAACCTCAAGGCCCGTACCGTGAAGGAATGGTACGCAGTAGCTGAAAAGGCCGGAGTTCCCGTCCGTGTCCATGACATCGACACTCCTCTTGACATATGCATCGAGAGGGACAAGAATAGGGAGAAGAAGGTTGGCGAAGATGTCATCCGACGCTACAACGACCGGTTCTTCCAGAAGGGGAAGCTGCCACCGGTTCCCGAGAATGTCAAGAAGGAAGGAGTTTCTGTGCAAGGCCGAGCTTACGTACCGAATCCTGACCTTCCAAAGGCTATCTGGGTTGACGTTGACGGCACGCTGGCTGAGAGGGTCCATCCCGGAGCCAACCAGCCTGTCCGTGGACCGTTTGACGAAGACCGAGTGATGGAAGACGCACCGATCCCACACATCGTGGAACTGGTCCGAATCCTTCACGCTGCCGGATTCAAGATCGTCATCATGTCCGGACGTACAGATGGATGCAAGGCTCTTACGGAACAGTGGCTCATCGAGCACGCTATCCCGTACGACGACATCTTCATGCGCCGTACCGTAGAAGATAAGAACCGCAAGGACAACATTGTCAAGCACGACCTCTTCTGGGCGAACGTTGCCCCGAAGTACAATGTGGTCTACGCACTGGATGACCGTCAGCAGGTTGTTGACTTCACCCGTGATGTCCTGAAGATCCCTGTGTTGCAGGTAGCTCCCGGACTGTTCTGATTCGACACAAAGCAGGTTGAGAGGTATGATTATCTCTCAACCTGCTTTTCTATCATCTAAGGAGAAATATGACCACCGAAGTCATTGAGAAGGAACAAGAAGAGGCCACCGAAGTCTCCGACGAACTCAAGGTCATCGAGCTTGAGGCCAACAGCAAGAAGTTTGAATTCGATACCCGCCATCGTTGTGACCACAGCGGTGTTGAAGGTACCAGCACGTCCTGCGGTGCACAGGCATATATCCGTGCCACGCTGAAGAACGGTGACACCCTCATCTTCTGCTCCCACCATGCCAACGAAGTAGAGGCCGCTCTGAAGCCGCTCTGCTCCGAATGGTACTCAGAGACCAGCCGCCTTGTCCATGACCGCAAGAAGGGATCAGAGAACTGACCACGATACTATATCCCGGACCATCCGCTCCAACGTACTTTCCTCACGTAGAGGGTCGCACCTTTGAAGAGGAACTGCTGAAAGGCTTGATTACTCCACCTGATATCAAGATCTACCTTGTAGGTGGAGCCGTACGTGAGATCACCCGTGGATTCCCTGAGAAGGTCAAGGACTGGGATTTTGCTGTGGAGGCTCCGAGCTACGAAGGTATGAAGCAGTGGCTGGATCACAAGGGCTTTGAGATCTTCGTTGAGACTCCGCAGTACTTCACCATCCGCGCCCGAGCGCCCAAGGGACTCTTCAAGTTCGCTGGAATCGACATGTCACACAAGACGTTCGACTTCACGCTCTGCCGCACTGAAGGTGAGTACTCAGACGGACGACGGCCTGATGAAGTCAAGCCCGGAACCCTGCTGGAAGATCTCTCGCGCCGTGACTTCACGATGAACGCAATGGCGCTGGATTCCCGTGGGACGGTCATAGATCCGTTTGGTGGTCAACAGGACATCAAGGATAAACTGATTCGTCTGGTAGGTGGTACAGACCGCCTGAAGGAGGACTCCTTGAGGATGCTCCGTGCCATCCGCTTTGCTGTCCAGCTTGACTTTGAGATGGATAATGATGTCTACGCCTTCCTCTTCAAGGAAGATAATGCAGAACTTCTGAAGAACGTTGACGAAAATCGAATCCGTGATGAACTCACCAAGTGCTTCAAGATCGACACGCTGGAAACCCTGTGGATGCTCCAGAGCTTCCCTGCTATTGCGGACAGATGCTTCAGAGGAGACATCTGGCTCATGCCCACCGTCAAGGGAGCTAAGTGACACCAGACCAAGAGCAAGAAAAACAAATCAACTACACTCAATTTCGACTTGACGAACTGAAGGTACGTCGTGATAAGATCGATGAAGAGATTGCCTACGAGCAGCGAGTGCTAGACAAGCTGCTCGGAGGAGTGGTAGAATAGTGTAGTAAGTCCTCACCAGAGGAAACTACCACAGTAAGTGACAAACATGGCAACAACCGTAGTTCTGGACACATCCGTTCTCCTCTCCGCAGGAAGGACGGCACTGTATTCCTTTGGTGAAAACAACGTAGTCCTCCCCCTCGTAGTTGTAAGTGAGCTTGAGAAAAAGCGCAATGACCCGGATCTTGGTCTCGCGTCTCGCTCCGTTCTACGGGAGCTTGATATCCTCCGGTCACAGGGGGATTTGGCTAATGGAGTCTCCCTAGGGGAGGACTACGGCACACTTCGTGTTGAAATCAACAACACTCACAATGTACCACTCGCGGTTCAGAACCGTAAGACTAACGATGCCGAGATCATCACAGTAGCACACAACCTTGGACGATTCCAAACGGTTGTGCTGATCTCCAAGGATATTCCGATGAAGATCCTTGCCGACATCGTTGGTGTCGAGACAGCAGACTTTGTTCCGGCCAATATCTCCGGAGACTTCATCGATAAGACTGAGACCTACTGGGTAACGGCGGAAGAGATCAACCAGATTCACGAACACGGAACTGTCCGTCTGACTCTGGATGTGCCCCGCAACGTTGGTGTCATCCTTCGCTCCGAAGAGAATCCCAAGAATACAGCCCTTGCCATTGCAGGACCGGAGTTCAAGTTCAACAAGGTTCAGTCCTTCAACGTTTCCGGACTTGAGTCCCGTTCCGCTGAGCAGGCTATCGCCATTGACTACCTGATGGATGATTCTGTCAAGATCGTCTCCCTTGGTGGCCGTGCCGGTACTGGTAAGACTACTCTAGCACTCGCTGCCGCCATTGAGCAACTACAACAGTACAAGAAGATCACGGTCTTCCGCTCCATGCACGCTGTAGGTGGAGAAGAGCTTGGATTCCTCCCCGGATCTGAGGCTGAGAAGATGGACCCTTGGACTGCTGCAATCTACGATAGTCTAAACTCATTCCTCACACCGGCCCAGATCAATGCTCTGAAGACCAAGCAGGCCATTGAGGTTCTCCCGCTGACACACATCCGTGGACGTACGCTGAACAACTTCATCATCATTGATGAGGCCCAGAACCTTGAGCGTGCCACCATCCTCACAGCCCTCTCCCGTATGGGTAAGAACGCAAAGGCTGTCATGTCGTGGGATGTCTCCCAGCGAGACAACTTCCGCGTAGGCCGACACGATGGTGTCTATGAGGTCACCAGCCGCCTACTGGGTGAAAAGCTGTTCGCCCATACGTCCCTCCAGAAATCAGAGCGCTCACCGGCAGCAGAGCTTGTTTCCCGCAAGCTGGATGATTTCGACATCTAACCACTACCACAGAGAAGCCATCGAGTCAAACTCGGTGGCTTTTTCTGTACCCGTATGGTAGAATAGGATGGACTAACTTTATGCTTCTTTACTCTTTAGGAATAGCCCGTGGCGCTACCAACAAACATTAGCTATGGCACAGTAGTAGGACAGTTCTTGGCCGCGATTCAAGACGGGCCTGACCCTGACAAGCTCCCAGAAGGTATCCCTATGAAGGGTACCGTCACTTTTGTGGCTTCTCCTGTCTACGTTCTAGACTACACCGCCAACCCCAACCCTGTCACGATCCTCAAGACACCTATCACATGCTCTCTGGACTCAGAGGGCTATCTGTGTGCACCTTACTCAGCGTCTGACTCTCCTCTGTCTCGTGGAGTTCCGCTGATTGCTACGGACGATCCTGACATCCTGCCTATCGGCTGGACATGGAGTGTCATCTATAACCTCACGGACCCGTACGGCAACCGAGCCAACCTGCCAACACAGAACATTGCTGTTCCATCCGGAGTCACTACTGACCTTACCACAGCAATGAACATTGCTGCTGCCAACGGCTCCATCATCACCAAGGGTGCCACCGGAGATCCCGGAGACCTTGTCGGAGTCACCAACGGAGGATCATGGGGAAGCTCCGTCACGCTTTCCGCGTACCCTCAGACCTACATCTCCACCCTGTCTGCCTCTGTCACGTCCCTGACGCTGCCTACAGAGGTCTATCCGAATGAGTCTGGAACAATCACCCTCGTACTCACTCAGGACGCTACAGGAGGCCGTACAATCACGTGGCCTGCTTCCGTCAAGTGGCCTGAGGGAATTGCTCAGCAGCCAGCAGCGGCTGCAAATTCAATTTCGGTGATTCATCTTCTTTGGACAGGAACAACATGGCTGGGAATGCTAGGAGGTAAGAGCTTTGCGTAGAGACAACTTTGACAGCGGAAGTCAACCAGTCCGCAACCTTGCCTACATCCCAAGCTTTGAAGTTGCCAGCGGAACAGTCAACACCCGAACTAACCTGTACAAAGATCCTCACTGTGAGGGTGTCAGTGGGTCAGTAACTGTCCGTACAAACCTCTGCACAAACCCCGGACCACAGGCTGTAGGCGGAACCACAACAACCATCCGCACCAATCTAAGCACTAACTCACGTGGTGTCAGTGCCTTGCCCGACTACAACGGTGCTAGTTATCAGACCATCACTACAGTAACAGGGATAACAGGGCATCCGGAAGGCATCACGACTGCCAACCGAGTAAGCTACAATGCAGGGGCAACCAATCCGGGAGTAGCTCTGCTCAATCCTGCTCAAGCAAACACTAAGTACACGATTAGTGCATGGGTATACCACGAGACCGTACCTCCAGCAGGAGGTCAAGCCTTCGCCATGGCAGGACTCACCAGCAGTACACCAACAACACCTGTAGCAGGGGTTTGGCAACGTTTGTCATGGACCTACACTACCACAGCATCACCTAGTTACTTTGGTTTCCGTGTAGCATCTCCTACAGGATCAGGAAGCTTCCTCATCACCGGAATTCTCATTGAGAGGTCCGGATTTCTTGGTGACTTCTTTGACGGTGCAGGAGCCAGTAGAACCAATCTCGCCAATGATCCCCGCGCTCTAACCATTACTGGCACTACGGGAGTAGGATGGCGCAATAGTCGTTGGTTCGGTGGGAACGGTACCACTGTCGGTACTCATACTAATATCACCGGTATGCAGGATGGACCTACACCGCAACTAACCACCTATATCCGTAAGCAGTGGACTGGGGACAACCTCAGCACCAGTAACGGTGACACCGGATTTGAGTTGTCCACAGGCTTCAACACTACAGCAGGCGTAGCTTATGCCGGAGGATGGAGTGTCCAAGCCGGTGTCACATACTCTCTTTCAGCATGGCTGCGCCCCACCAGTGATAAAGGTAATGCTGGATTTGATATGACGTGGAGAGATAGTGCAGGATACTATATCACACGAAGTACCTTCTCCACGTATACGCTTCCCGCGAACGTCTGGACCCGTGTCACTGCCACAGTAACCGCACCCTCAGGAGCGATCACAGCAGGTCTCGTATTGGACGTAGATGGCGGTTCGTTGTGGAAGTCAGGGGAATCTCTCGACGGCACTGGTCTCATCATTGAGCGCACAGACACTCCCAGCACTATCTTTTATGAAGGAACTGGTGACTTCAGCTACTCATGGACAGGAACAGCCAACAATTCGGCCAGTATCCAGACCGCCGCAGGTACTCCAGCTATCGGTGGAGCTAACAACGGAATAACGTACAGAAGTGGTATCTCAGGGAACTACTTTGCCCGAACTTTCTTCACCAGCGATCAGATCATGGACAGTGGTCCGAGCCTTCAGGGTACAGCCCCCGGACTAACAGCCAGCAAGACCTATACCTTGTCTGTAGATGTATGGGTAGATCGAGACCGCACCTATAGACTAAGCGTACAAGGGAACGGTACCACCAACACTAGCACCAGCTTTACGCAGACCGCAGGAACCACCGTCCGCAGAATCATCACATTCCAGACGAATGTGTCGGCTACAGGACCATCAAACGTTGCACTGTACGTGCTCCGTAGTGATGTGCTGCCCGGATATATTGATGTATCTAAAATCCTCATCGAAGAGGCCCCCCAAGCTCTTCCATATTTTGATGGTAGCAATCCTGTCCGTAATCTTGCGGCAGGCACTAACCCTTCTGCACTAAGTGGTATTACAATGACCTCTGGGGTCTCCTACAAAGGAGATACATGGAGGCGAGCCAGTGTTGCCGCAGGAAACAGTGGTTGGATTGTTAGACAATACGTCAATCTTTTCGACCTGATTCCGGGGCAAACCTACACCGCAGCAGTCACCGTTGCCAATGACAGTACCGCTGATAGTGTAAGCATTGCGCTGGATTGGTGCGACACAGCAGCAACTACTGTTACACTTGCCCCCGGTGAGGTACGTCGCCTCAGGGTCACTAACAGTAAGGCATCCTACAGCAACGTATACCGGTTTGCCGACCTACAGGTAAACCAGAATACCGCAGGTAGCCGCAGTGTACTTTTCAAGGATTTCACTGTAGAGTTTGGTGCTACACCCGGCTATCAAGGCGCAGCAGATTACACTACCGCGTGGACTGGTGTAGTCAACGGCTCCACTAGTACGATGACGGCTCCGCTTCCCGGAGGGTGGTCTAAATCTGGCAACACTGTCGTCATCCCGACCACTGAGGGAATCAGCGGTAAAGGTATCAAAATCATCAAGAATGGAGGGTACGGATTCGTTGGAACCACTCTCAGCGGTCTAGCTGTAAGCACTGCCTACACATGGTCAGCGGATATTTTGACGAGTCAGACCACTGTCAACACTGTGGACCGAAGCAGTCTCGTCGGCGGGTATAGCCCGAGTGACAGAACTGTCGTGTCCGATCTCGTGACCAGAATTCAAAGGACCTTTACCACTGGACCGAGTGAGACTACCAGAACCATCAGTATCGCTGGATGGGAGAATGCTACCGTGCCGGATGGCAGCATCCTTATCATCGACAACATACAAGTAGAAGCTAACGGGCAGGCTACTCCCTTCTTCTCGGGAGACACACCAGCAGCTAATGAGTTCACCTACGCATGGACCGGAACTCAGCACGCCAGCACCAGCACCGAGACAGCACCGGGAGCCAGTGGATACACTGGATCATACAGCAACCGTATCGCATGGCAGTCTACCCAGTGGAGCGCCAGTGGTACCAAGAGCCTTGCAGTTGCCGGTGGTGCCCCATCACAGGACAGCTTCAGCCAGTTCGGACAGCCGTATCCATTCCCAGCGGACTTCGCCGGGAAGACTTACACTATACTTGCCCGACTCCGTACTGAGGAAGCTTTCCCCGTAGGGGCAGACGGTCGAGCATGGGGCGTTCATATAGCCGTCAACACCACTGGGGCGCAGGTATTTTTTAGCCTCCGTCCAAACAACTATAACACTCTTCCGGCAGGGGTCTATGAGGTCCGTCAAACTATCACCATGCCTGCCAATGCCACAAACATCTCTTTCATGAGATTCTATAACGGCAGTCCAAACCGGACAACCGTATGGTGGGACAACTTCATGGTGGTGGAAGGACGCTACGATGGAGGATATATCAACCCCGACCAAAACCCCCTTGCCAAATGGGACGGTGCGGCGAACGTTAGCACAAGTGTAGGATATCCTCCTACCCTTCTTGAACTTGCCGGAAAACCTAGCCTTGAGTTGGTAGGGGAAGGCATCTCTCCTACGACTACAGTTGACGGTTTTGTTGCCAGAACGCTCTATGCTGTATACGAGGTAACAGATATCAACCAAGGTAGCTGGCAGGTTCCGATTATCTATGGAGTAGCAAGCAGTGAAGGATACACCCTTCAGTCCAACTCAGCAGGAACTATCCAGATGGTACCACGAGCAGACTTTGCTACTGGTGGCGGAAATACCAATGCCACCACTGGATTCAATACAAGGACTTCGGGCAGAGTCCATGTTATGGCTTTTGCCTTCAATGATGGCTTGACGAGCATGCTTGGAATGGGAAACGGAGCTACTGATGTACAAAGAACATTGGTACCCGGAACTGTTGGGTGGACTAAGCATAAGCTTGAAATCCGCCCCGCAGCCCAAGGTATGCGTGGTGTGTACGCGTCTGTGTATATGGGGGAGCATTCCCGAGCTACCCGATTGGCTATTAGCCGATATCTCGGAAATAAATATGGAGCAAATGTCGCCTAGGGGTTGACACGTTGTCTTTCTGTAGAGTATCGTAATTCTTATCAGGAACACCGATACTCTACAGAAGGGCACATCATGAAAAAGATCGCAAGCACCGCAACCGCTGTACTCCTCGCCTCCTCGGGGCTTCTCTTCGTAGGGCAGGCCGCGAACGCCATGCCCTGTGACCTCCCCGGAGCAGGATGTACGGGTGACAGCAACACCGGCTATCCCGGAGGAGTCGCACCGACTCCCGATCCGGGGAAAGGACATGATCCTGTGACATTCTGCCACAACGGAATGCTGAAGACAACTGACGACGACGGAGAACTCCATGGTCACAAGACCAAAAAGGGAGAGCACGTCAACGATGTCTTCCGCGAAGACCTTGGACGTGAGGTAACAGAAGCTGACTGTGCCGTCGTCACGGAACCGGTGAAGCCCCCTCAGCCTGCACCGGAGTTCCCGGAAGGCAACGTGGACATCACCTACCAGTGTGACGCGGTTCCCATGACCCGAACCGATCACATCACCTACAAGCGGATCGACTACGTCTACGACGCTCCCAGCAATTCGTGGGTGAAGGGTCCGGAGCAGGTCACGGACGGGGTCTACGTCTTCCCGCTGACTGACGAGCAGGCGCAAACGTACTGCGGAGTTGCCGTCACCCCTCCCGTACAGGAGACTCCTCCGGCTGTGACTCCTGACGCTCCGGCTCCCGAACAGGCTGCACCGGAGGCTCCGGTAGCTCCTGCTGTCGTCCCTGCCGCTGAGCCTGCACCGCTGGCAAATCTCGGTGGACAGGTCCCTGCAAGCAACGTGGAGCAGGCAGCACAGACGCAGGCACCCGCCGAACTTGCCTACACGGGCTTCAACTGGGGAATGTTCGGAGCCGCGATCCTCTCGCTGCTTGGCGGATTCGGACTCATGCGGCTGAAGCGGAAGCTCGCATAACTTCCACAAGGTAGACCCTCTCCTTCGGGAGAGGGTTTACTTTTTGCCCTGAAACTGCTAAGATGTACCGAATGACCCAAAAAATCATTCTTGAAGCCGTCACTGGCTCAAAAGCCTACGGGCTGAATCACGCACAATCCGACACCGACAAGATGGGCATCTTCGTTGCCCCTACTGTACACGTAGCTGGCCTTGGATGGGCCTCAAAGCACGAGTCATGGTCCAATGCTGGACCGGAGGGTGATGACTACACCTTGCACGAGGTTGGCAAGTATCTCAAGCTTGTGCTAAAGTCGAACCCTACCCTTGTGGAACTGCTCTTCATCGACCAGTACGAGACTCTGACTGATGAAGGCAGAGCCATGATTGACCTTCGTGGGAAAGTCCTGTATACTAAGGGCATCCGCGAAGCCTACTATGGATACGCTAAGGCTCAGTACGAGCGTGTAATGAGGGAATACCCTCTCCATAAGCCCAAGATGGCACGACACTGTGTACGGATCGCCATTCAGGGGCATGAGCTTCTGACCACAGGGACCACGAACGTAAAGGTTCTTGACCCTCAATACCTGTTTGATCTGAATGACATGGGCCAAACAGATCTGTTCAACACTATGGCTAAGCATGTGCAATCCATTGATGATGCAAAATCTGTCCTTCGGGACGAACCAGACCGCAAGTCAGTTGCCGCGTTTCTGGAAGATATACGACGACAAAATCTAGGCTAAGAAAGAAGGAAATGAAGGGACTTGAACGCCTCAAGGGCACTCTGAAGGAGGATGGTGAATCCCGCAAGGAAGCCACATTCCTCTCACGGGATGTGCTTGAACTCGCTATGCTTGCAGCAACCGCAAGCAAGAACCCCAAGCTCGCCAAGGCGGTCACCATTGGCTCTGCTGCCATTACGGTAGGCACTCTCGCCAAGGATATCTGGAAGTTCTACAGGAAGTCCACAGCGGACGAAACCTACACCATCAAGATCATGGAAGATGACGGGATCTTTGAGGTTGTAGAAGACTGGTTCATGGAAGCTCTCCCTGAAGAGAAGCAGCGCTCCGTGTACGCACACTCAACTGTGCAGCGCCATGATCCTCATAGCCGTATGGCTGCTAGACTGGCGGCAGAGGAGGACCCTGAGAAGAAGGACAAGGTCAAGATCAACTACTCCTTTGACGGGACAATCGTACAGCAGCTTGACATTGCAGGACAGAAGGTCTCCATCTGGATCTCAGTTCCCGAGCAGTCGGCCAAGAGTACCGGCAGTGGAAAGAGCCTGCTCCAGCGCTCCATCAACATCATCTGCCCCACGGTGGAAGCCAAGAGGGCTATTCAGGAAGAACTGGACAAGCAGTCCCAGTTCCTTTCCAAGTCCCAGCCGCGCATGTTTGTCTCCAGCAAGTGGGGCAACTTCAACAAGCGCTCCCACATCCAGACGCGCTCCGTGGAATCGGTCATCCTCAAGGAAGGACAGATGGAGCGTATCCTTGGTTACCTGAACAGCTTCCTTGAAAACAAGGATGCCTATCTGAAGGCTGACCTTCCCTACCGCACGGGCATCCTGCTCTACGGTGAACCGGGAAGTGGCAAGTCGTCAACCGCGCTGGCAATCGCCAACGAACTGCGGATGAACGTCTTCATCATCTCCCTGACCTCACTGGACAGCGACGATGCTCTGAATGAGTGCTTCTCATCCATCCCTCCGAACTCGATCATCATCCTTGAGGATATCGATATCGCTCACTCGGTCAAGGACCGTGATGAGGATGACGGTGTCACCATGACCGGCATGCTGAACGTGCTGGACGGCTTCCAGTCCCCTCCGGGAGTCATCACCATCATGACCACCAACCGCCTTGACGTACTGGATGAGGCAATCATCCGTCCGGGCCGCGTGGATCTTCAGGAGGAACTGAACTGTCTGGATACCCACCAGCTTTCCCGAATGTGTGAGTACTTCACCGGATCGGTTCCCGAGAACCTTCCGGAGATCACCCCTGCCGATGGTATCACGTCGGCTGAGATTGTGGGTGTTGTGCGGAAGCATCTTCCCAACTTTGAGAACGCTGGTGAGGACATTGTAACTTTTGTAAGTGACAAGCTCTTGACACCAGCCGCAGCATAGAGTAGGCTACCGCTTTACATAAAAGCTGTCATAGTGTAGAATGGAAGACATAAGTTTCTATCGAAGGACACTAATGTCTTCTACTGCTGACGCAACCCCCACATATAACTGGCTGGTCCACTACCAGTTTTCCTTCCCCAAGTCAGACCTCCGTCCAGAGGATCAGCGCTGGGGTACGGGCACCATTCCCATCCAAACGGATAAGGTTCCTGAAACTAAGGAAGAGTTCAAAGAAATTGCCAGAACCATCGGCAAAGAAGGTGGCTACGAGCGCGTAGCAATCACCAAGCTAGATGTAACCGATCACTTCGTTGAAGATAAGGCAGAGATCCTAGAAGGACTCATTGTCAATGACTAACGAAAATTGGATCAAAGACGCGCCTTGTGCCCGACCTGTAAAGACGGATGACTCTGAAGAGCCTCGTATGATCGAGTTCTACAGTAGTGACCCGGAAGAGCAGAATCGGGCCAAGGCCGTCTGTGTTACATGCCCCTTCCGTCGTGAATGCCTTCAGTACGCGTACGATGGCAAAGAACGTTTCGGAGTCTGGGGAGGCGTAGGAGGGGAAGAGCTACGCAAGAATCAGGCCATCAATGCTCTTGGAGAAGCACACGTCTCCAAGCTGGGAAAGATCCGCTGTGCTTTCTGCGGTCCTCGTACTACGGACCAGCTAGAGGTAGTGGAGCGAAAGCGTACCCGAACGCACGTCATGTGCTCAGAGTGCGGCCTTTCGTGGACCGTCCGCAAGGCGATCAATAAGAAGGAAACCAACTGGTAGATTGACACTGACGCGTCCTACCAGTACAATGTACACGCAAATTACAAGATAAAAAGGTAGGACATGGCTACTCAGTGGTCTGATATTTTCGCGCCCGTAATGGGACAAGGCCGAGAGATCCGTCAAGGGCAAGCTATGCTTGGTCAGGCGATCATCGACGCAATAGAGAACAAGACGAGCCTTCTGGCTCAAGCATCAACAGGTACCGGTAAATCCTTCGCCACTCTCATCCCGATCATCGATGCCATTCAAAAGGCACATGCCAAGGGACAAATCTACCGTGGAATTGTATCCACTGAGACGCTGACCCTTCAGGATCAGTTGGTGAAGAAGGATCTTCCATTCCTTTCAACACTATACAAAGACTTTAGCTTCCGCAAGCTTATGGGCCGTACCAATTACCTGTGCCTTGAGGTTGCCGACAACGCCTCTGTTGGTGACATCGTCATGAACAAGATGGTCGAAAAGCTGAAGATGCGTGCCTCCAATCTTGGGAACGGAGAGCGTGCAGACGTAGAGCGGGTTTTGGGCCGCGAGATCACCAACGACCAGTGGTCCAAGATCGCTTCCTCCTCCACCTTCTGCCCGGACAACCAGTGCAGCGGTAAGGTGTGCTTCTCCACCAAGGCACGAGCAGAAGCAATGAGTGCTGACCTTGTCGTCGTCAACCATGCCATCCTTGCTACCGACCTTGAGATGAAGGCCGGAGACCCGCTGGCAGATGGTATGCTGGGAATCTTCAACGTCCTTGCAGTCGATGAGGGGCACCAACTGGAGCCTGTCCTTGTGTCCCAGTGGACCAAGGAACTGACGGAGCGCGAGCTTGAAACCATGGCCGGTTCCGTCACTGATGGCGTTGAGACTGCCAAGTCAGCGGTATCCAACGCACAGATCTCCTACACTGCCAACACCGCCATGGACGCTGTCCGTGATACACTCGCCAACATCAAGAAGTTCTTCTTCCTGCTGGATGAAGCACAGGGTGGAGAATGGCAGGACTCCTCCACAGCACTCTCCCTGAAGTACCCTGTAGGCATGCCTTCCGGTCCTGTCGCGTTCGCCATGAATGAGTTTGAGACCGAGAACCCTGTCCGCCTTGCTCAGGCTGAGAAGCAGCTTGAAGAGGTCATCAAGTACCTTGAGCCTGCCCTTCAGACGGCACGCGAGAACAAGATCAAGGGTGTCCGCAAGATCAGCAAGGGCCTCCGTGCCTCCAAAGACCTGCTGGACACGGTCAGGATCATGTCTAAGGCTCTGGAAACTGACGATGGGATCATTTCCCAGTACGGCACATACGGTGCGTTGGTGGATGGCTGGGTCCGTAAGAAGGACGGCACTCCGGGAATGACGATCCGTCTGGTTCCGCTGGATGTCTCCGCACGTGCCAAGGCTCTGTGGGGCAAGGAGGGTGGACAAACCAACATTCTGCTCTCTGCCACCCTGACTGACCTGACGGACGGCTCCTTCCGGTACGCCCGTGAGTGTGTCGCCTTCCCGCCATCGGCTGAGATCAACGTGGACACTCCATTCTCGCTCCAGACGCAGCAGCTTGTCTACATCACTCCTGCCACCGGTACTCAGGTGGAAGGTGCGCGGTACGACTTCCAAGAGCTTCTTCAACTGATCAATGCTTCCCGTGGCAGTGCTCTCGTGCTCTTTACATCCCGTAAGGAACTGGACTATGCTGCTGAACAGATCCTTCGCCTGAAGGCGCTGGGACACTTCCCGTATGAGGTCTTCGTACAGGAGAAGGATTCCAACAAGGATAAGCTGATGAAGGGCTTCAAGGCCGATACGCACTCCGTGCTGCTGGCAACCAAGTCCTTCTTCGTCGGCATTGACGTTCCGGGTGAGTCCCTGTCCCTCGTGGTCATGGTCAAGTTCCCGCTGCCGCGCTTCTCTGCGGAGTGCCGCCAGCAGATTACCCACTGGAAGTCAAGAGGCTTCCACCGCTGGTATGAGCGTGAGGCTCTGACCATCTTCCAGCAGGCATCCGGCAGGCTCATCCGCTCCTCAGGTTGTAAAGGAGTCGTTGCCCTGCTAGACTTTAGAGCCATGGACACCACTTCCAACGTCTACAAGACAATGAAGCTGGGTGTTGACAGTCTCGGATCTCCGGTCACTCAGAACATTGGAGCCGTCCAGCAATTTGTAGCGTAAAGGAAAAAGTCTAAGTGCGAGTACAACTCTCCGATGTTCACGGAGATATCAAGATCGATGCCTCACAGGCGGTGAGCTTCCTCAAGGCATGGTTCAATCCGGATGACGTGATCTCCCTCGTGGGACGGGCATCCGAAAAGAAGGGCAAGCTGGATACCCTCTCCCAGTTCGTACCCGTCAAGGATCTTTACTCCCTCACGAATGAGGATCTGGACTCACTGGTTTTCTCTGACGGTGAGAAGTGGAACCTCTATTTCGGTGCTGCTCCCGTCAAGGAAGCTGTCTCCCTGTTCCGTCGTGGAACTGAGGACAACATAGCACGGTTGGTAGGGGTTTGGGCTGATATCGATGTGAAGGAGGGCGGGTTCAATTCTCAGGATGAGATCCTGCTCTTCCTTCAGACCCTTGCGCTCCAGCCTACCATTGTGGTAGCATCAGGTTCTGGAGGCATTCACGCCTACTGGAAGCTGGATGAGAAGTCATCCGCAGCAGGCAAGACCCGTGAGACCTACAAGGAACTCACTCTTCGCTGGTGGGCCTACATCGATGACGCAGCAGGAGAATCCCGCAAGATCGACCGTCTCTATGACCTGACCCGAATCTTCCGGCTTCCCGGAAGTGCGTACTTCCCTCGTGAAGGTTCCGGAGGAAAGGCAGGCAGTGTCCGTCTTCTCTCTGTGAACTCCAACGTCTACTCCGCTGAGCAGATCCTGTCAATCTCACAGGCTGCTCACGTGAAGAAGGAAGAGGAACGCAAGCGCGTTGCCATGGAAGACAAGCAGCTTCGTGAGCGGACCATCGGTGAAGCCATGCGGCAGGTCAAGCTGGGCCACGGCTATAAGTTTGAGGAGTATCAGAACTGGTCCGATGTCATGGCGTATGCTGAGATTGAGGACTACGTCAACACCAGCTATACGTGGGACTTCCTGAGGGATTACGGCTGGACATTCCTGCGGACTCTGCGGGACGGCTCCGATGAGTGGGCGCGTCCGGGACGAAACGAACGCTCTGCGGTGGTCAACTACCGTGAAGATGACAGGGGACCGGCATCACCGGTCATGAGCCTGCTGTCCATGTCCGATGAAACCGGACTGCTGGATCTGTTCGATGCCAACGTACCTTTGACCAAGTTCAGAGTCATGCTACGCTACAAATATCAGGACAATGGGCTTGCCATGGTCGATGACATGCGGGATGAAGTTGTGTCCTTCATGAAGGCCAAGGAAGTAGCCCTCAAGCAGGAACAGGTCTACGCGCAGTACGCGCTCAATCTCACCAATCAATTCAGGAAGGCATAACCATCTCTTACATCTACGACAAAATGCTCTACGTCTACTGCTACATTGAGGTCTTCGTGTGGCAGCAGGTTGAACGGGTCCGGGACTTCCGTGCGAACGTCCAGTGGATCAAGAAGAACGGAGTCTACAGGGGGGAATGAAGCTCTTTGACAAGCTCTCCCGCCTCAAACCGGAGAGCGATACGGTAGAGGTCTTTGAAGCAACTTATGACCAGCTTCGGCAAGACATCAGTGGCTTCCTGAACCAACGTGAGATCCGTGGATACCTGCGGGGAAGTGGAAGGGATGAGGACACAACAGAATTCGAAGACCTGCTTATCGGTGCCGACGTTCTGTTCTGCTCCCTGAAGGCTGTCCTTGAGTCCATGAATGAGGCTCAGGAGATCATCAACAACTGGGATGAGGAAGACACAGAAGAGTCTCCTGAGTACGCTCAAGCGTTGGGAGAAGTCATGATGACCAAGCGACTCTTCCTCAAGCTTGTCCGTGATTACGAGCGGCTGGAGGATGCCCGAGCATACAGCATGCGGGACGCGCTGGAGAGGAGCCGTCCGGGTGCCTATGGGTACAACGGGGGCGCATCTAGGGTAGACAAGCAGACTGTCCGAGTATCCTTCTCCAGTGTCCAGTCCTATCGACGTGATGGAGACAGGCGGGATATCCCTCATCCGCGCCAGTTCAAGGGGTACTCGTACACTACAAACAGGCCATCCTTCAGTACAACCACCCTTCCTAAAGACTGGAAGATCTTCTAAGCGTCTCCCCTCTCTGCTTGCAGGGAGGGGTTTGACGTTTCAAGGTAAATGAAAGGCTAAAGAAATCACTGTAACACGCGGTACAAGCAACTCAAACGAAAGGGGATCTGCTGAAGCCAGACGCATACGCAAGCAATGGCTGCTGGATGTCTTCGGCAACGGAACCATAGCGTTCTGCTGCTTCCATGGCTGCAAGGAAGCCCTCACCTTTGAGACTATCACAGTTGATCGAATCCAACCCGGATGTGAGGGCGGCACCTATCGTCGCGGAAACATCCGTCCCATGTGCGGATTCCACAACTCATCCACAGGCTCCAAACTGGGCCATGAGAGAAAGAAAAAGAAATGACGAAACACTACAATGAACTCAACATCACCTACAAGCATGGTGATGGACGAACGTTCCGCCTTGAACGTGGAAAGGCCACCATCGATCTCGGATATGAATCGCATGGGATGTTCGTAATGAAGCTCAAGTATGACTGGGGAGCATACTGCTACAACTCCATCCTTCTTGATGACAAGGATGAGTTTGACATCCCCGAAGATAAGAAGTATATGGGAGACCTCATCAAGGCGGTCCTCAAGGTGTTCGGAACGGACTACCTCTCTACCATCAAGGATCTTGAGACGTACATCATCTTCAACGACAAGAGAGATCCTGTTGGTTTTGTCAACATCAAGGACAGTCAGAACTACATCATCTTTGACGACTTCTTCAAACTGTATACCAAGTAGACCCAAAAAGGAAAGTATGGTATCATTGATTGTCCCCAAGGACAAGGCAATATCAAAGAAATTTTAGGAACCAATGATCGACAAGACAAAAACACGAGCAGACTACGCCCCCAATGAGAAGAAAGTATGGCGCGGTGAATCTGCACAGCAGGTCTTCCTCCCTGAAGAGATGGAGAAGGAAGTCACTGAGGACGGGAAGCAGAAGTTCCCACCCGGAATCTACTTCCTCGCCATCGAAGAACTACAAGGCGCATGGATTGACGGTGAGTGGGAAGAAGCTGGCTTTGATGCTGACGGCAACGAAATCCCCCGTTCCCGCAGGTACGTCCTGAAGCGCTTCACCGAAACTGGCTTTGCCGAGAACGCGTTCTCTGCTGGCTATGCTGGACCTCGCAAGTACCAGAAAAACTAATTGACGCAGTGACAAGGAAAATATGAATCTAAACACAAAAGGCACAACATGGGAGAAACCGAAACACTTCAAAACCTCTTCGTCACGCTCAAGCTTGACAAGTGGGGAGAAGAGCTTGTAGGTCAGAAATTTGACTACAGCAACTTTGACATCACACTGGCAGAGAACACCCTTCCGCGTACCGAACTGAAGGCTGCTAAGGCTATTCGGGACAAGTTTGAGAGTGTCCTCTCCTACACAGAAGCACGTAACCAGTGGTATCTGTGGGATGGCCGTATCCACACTCCCTGTGAGGGTGATGGTATTGCCATCAAGGTAGCAAAGTACTACTATAAAGCTATGGCGGATGCCCTTGAGTTCATCAAGGGTTACTACGATGTACTGGCCCGTCAGGCAGCTTCCTCCGGTAGTGCCACGGCAGCAGACGATGCCAAGAAGATCCGCGCCCTGTACGACAAGGGAGAGATCGCCAAGCACAAGAACTTCCGTGATAGGATGGCAAGCGATTCAGGAATGAACGCGCTCATCCGTGTCATGAAGACCGAGTGTGACGTGCCTTCCGACTACTACGACAACGATCAGCGCTGGTTCGTCATGCGTGACTTCGTGTTGGATCTTGACGCTCTCCGTAACGGTGAGTGGAAGATGGTTCCGCATGATGCAGCACGGCCTGTCACCAAGTACTTTGATGCCAACTACGACGGCAAGAAGAACCTTGGCTACTGGGATGAGTTTCTGGAACGGTCCATTCCCTCAAAGGAAGCACGTGACTACCTCCAGAAGGTCACAGGAGCCGCGTTCATGGGTGAGTCGAAGCTTCGTACCATCCTGAACCTGCACGGCCCTCCGGGGTCCGGTAAATCCGTCTTCATCAACACCTTCTTCAAGCTCGGGAAGTCCGGAGCAGGATACACCTGTATGCCTGACTCCAAGTCCATCATCAAGGTCTCGGGACAGAACTTTGAGCAGGACTCCTTCAAGGGCAGGCGCTTCATTGGTGTGTCCGAACCTCCCATGGGAGACTCAGTTGACAATGAGTTCCTGAAGAAGTTCACTGGTGATGAGTGGGTTGAAACCCGTACCCTGAACGTGAAGAGCGCTGGATGGGTTCCTCAAGGTGTACTCTTCGTGGCCTCCAACAAGCCACTGAAGATCAACACCCGTGACAAAGCCATCGTTGAGCGCGTGCAGATGATTGAGTTTCCTATCGAGTTCGAAAAGGATCACCCTGATCCCGCCCGTCGTCGTATCAAGGGACTTGAGGATCTGATCATGGAAGACCGTGAGCGTGTGCTTGCATGGGTAATCCGTGGTATGCTGGATTTCGTCAAGGAGGGAAGGCAACTGAATCCTCCGGCTGAAGTAATCCAGCTTCAGGCGAGTGTTGTCACAGAAGCTTCCACGGCCCTTCGCTGGGTTGAAGACTTCATTGAAGACGGCCTGATTGTTGTGGATTTCGATGCACAGCCTCAGTACTTCATCCCCATCAACGATGCTTACGCACGTTACCAACTGTGGATCACCATGAACGGTGAACACAAACCTCTTCCGAAGAGGTACTTCCAACAGGATATTGAGAACAAGTATGGCCTGAAGGTCCGTGAAGGCGGACAGGCAAGGTTCCTAGGTCTCACAGTCACAGCGGAATACAGGAGAGTGCACGGAGCACACGGGGTTGCGGCCCTTGCGAGCGCCGGAGCTTTCTAAGGGAATGCCCTGCTGGTCAGGGCATTTCTTGTACTATCAATCTAAACCATGAAAGAGAGCTATACACATATGTCAGAACTGTCCGGTGAAAAGATCGAGCGACTTCTCTGGAAGGCAGGGTGCGAAGTTGAACACAACGACGGCTTGGAAGAGATCAGCCCGATCAAGGTGACTGTGGGGGACACCGTAGTTATCATCTCGGAAGCATGGTTCGAAGAGGGAGAGTGGTTCGTTGACACTGACACCCTCACGCTGGATAAGCTGGTAGAGGGTGAGAAGGTCGATGAGGACTTGGACTTCATTGACACGGAGGAAGACCTCGTGGAACACATCCTGAAGCTGGGAGGGGAATGAAAGGCTCAATCGTCCGTATAGCTCCCAAGTTTCCCATGCCCACCGGCTACGAGCGCAGGGGCAAGGTCATCGGAGAGAATGAGACCTCAGTCGTTGTCCAGATCGAAGACAAGCCTGTGTCCATCCTCGTCCGCAAGACCCACATTGCCGTGATGTCGGCATGACATTCAAAGAAAAGTTCCAAAACTGGGTAGACCGTACCTATTACACGTGGTACGCTTGTCGAAGAGGCAAGCACTACATGAAGTTCAGTGGCTGCGTCTACTGTGGAAGCACTGAGTACCGGGCAACAAATTACCGGGATTAGCGCTTGACAGGGTTCCAGAACTCCGATAGTCTTTAGATATCAGAGCAACACCGACAACCAACTGGGAGGAAAATACAATGGCAAAGACAGCAGTCAAGGCAAAGCCCACCACTATCGCGGAGGAGCTTGCAGCGGTTGAAGCGGAACGCACGCGTCCGTCGAAGCCGATCTCACCGTCCGCCTACAAACTGGTGGAAGAGATGCACGACATCAACGAATTCCTCGCTCCGTACATTGCACGGAAGGAGGAGATCAAGGCCAAGGTCGCCGCCGAGATGGACCGCAAGGGCGTTGATGTCCTGACCCGCAGGGGCGTGGAAGTCGTCTCCCGTGACGAATACGAGTCCACGTCCTCCGACATCAAGGGTCTGGAGAAGACCTTCCCGGAGATCGCTGCTCAGTTCATCAAGCACTCCAAGAAGTTCCGGTTCAACTGGAAGAAGCGGGTCACGTCGGCAGCACCCGTCATCCCCGAATAGCTGGTACGGCGGTAGCTCTCGGGCTACCGCCCCAGCCTGACCAAGGAAAAGAACATGACAACCCAGAACTACGATGTGCTCCGTGACCAGATCAAGAGCACCATCAGCAACATCGAACACAACACCGTCACCCGTGAGGACCGCGTCTTCATCACTCATCTGCTGGAAGAGGTCCAGTCCCATCTTGACACCGTGGAGAATCCCGGATACTTCGGATTCGCCCTGATTGGTCAGGCGTTTCAAGATGTGGTAGGCTCAACGCAGGAACTCATCAACGACGGTCTGATACAGGAAGAGAAGACCTCCGAATGATGATTCAACCCATGCTCCCGGCACTTCCACCAGCCATGAGCCACATCCCGGCCCGATCTCCTGAGTGGAAGAGCCACGAGAACATCGGCCATGCCAAGAACGCTGTCTCCCAGAAGGTACCACTGACCTCTTGGGGAAGCCGGAGGGCAGGCGCACTGTGTGACATGCACATCTTCGTCTTGGAAGATGGGCAGTATGTTCCCAAGTGGGTAATCCCTCAGGGAATGCAGTTCGCTGATCTTCCATGGAAGAACGAAAAGAAGCAACGCCCTTGACTTTCCAGTCGTGGTCCTGTAAAATGGATCATGTTGGTAGCCAGTAAATCCCCTCCTAGTTTACTGGCGAACGATCCGGTTTGGTACCCGGATCGGGGAAGTCCCGCAGTTGTAGCCTTTGCTCCTGCGGGACTTCTTTTTTGACCAAAATCTCTAACAGAAACAACAAGTAAAGGATCTATCATTTCCACTGCAACCATCTCCGCTCCTGCTGCCACTGCCGATCAGGAAGTGCTGCACACCACGTCTGTAAGCTGGTAGCCAACACCAGCAACTGGCGCAAAGTCGCCAAGGATCTCATCGGTGATGAGCCTGTGACGTACGCTGAGCGGTCCAAGAAGGACACCCTGAGGAAGTTCCCCATCATCAACATCTCCTCCTCCGACAAGGAAGCTCTGGATCGCGTGTTGACAAAGGCAGCAGAGGTCGAATAGAGTATGACTAAAGGAATGATCTGGACCGCGCTAATCACAGCGTTGGTCCTTCTGACCGGAGTCCTCATCGGACATGCACACCATGCTCAGAATGAGCAGGTCAAGAACTTCAACATGGAATGTATTCAGGCTGGCGGAACCATGGAAGTCCACAAGGACATCGAAAAAGTCTTCTGCCAGAAGAACAAGAACTAGAAAGGACAAAATGGGATACAAGAAAGACGTTGCAAAGGGCATCGGTGGAGGCACCCTTGTTCTGATCGTGGTCCTCGTGATCGGCGGTCTCATCTCGGGAGGCATCTGGCTCTTCGGAGTAGCAACCTCCGGCATCAAGGGTCAGGGTGACGCTGTCAAGATCAACAACAGCGCTGAGAACTGGACGAAGAACCAAGCGTACTTCCACAAGCAGTTCGAAGCTGTCAAGGCAGCGGACCAGAAGATCGGAACCTACAAGACCGTTCTGGACACCGACCCCAAGGACAAGACCGCGCTGACCAACTACACCAGCATGGTCAACCAGTGCAAGAACTACGTCGCTGAGTACAACGCCAAGTCGGCAGATGTACTGGCCCGTTACTGGAAAGATCCGGAACTGCCGACCACCATCAACGAACTCAACCCCGCCACCGACTGCAAGTAAAGGACAAACACATGAAGAGCATTACCAAGAAAATCTCTGCCGTTGCTGTAGCCGGTCTGCTGGTCTTCAGCGCCACGGCCTGTTCCCCCAAGAGTGCGGAACTGAAGGAACGTGAAGCACTCCAGAACCAGTCCGCCAAGAAGGACTCGCTGGAACTGAAGAACCTCGCCGCCAAGCGGGATCTGGAGAACAACCCGGAGACGCTTCGCTACGTCTACATCATGAACTTTGGTCAGATCGTCGGCTACTACACGGCCAAGGGCAAGATCTCCTCGTCGGCTTCCCAGATCGCCCCTGAGCAGGATCTGATCAAGATCTGTGAGAACTGCTCCGACCGCCTCATCATGGACTCTGCCAAGGATGACGGCTCCTACGGTGACGGTGATCCCGGAATCTTCTTCTTCACCCCGGATGGTACGATGATCGAGACCAGCCTTGATTACATCGTCTCCACCAACCCCGTCGCCATCGACGTAAAGCGTCTGGGCTAAAACAAAAGACCCCTTCTCTTAGGAGAGGGGGTCTTTCGTTTATCGTCTGTAGAAGTTCTTTGTTCGGATCGAGCCGGAGATCCTGCTTCGTCCTGATCCCATCGTCTGGGGAAGCTTCCTGCTGGCTGCTGAAGAGGCCGCATAGCGTCCTGCCCTCAGTCCGGGAGGAGGAGTAATGACCGCTGCGGTCACGCCCCACACCATGGCATCCAGTCTGTCAGGGCTGTAGCGGCTGCTCTCCGGGTCCCAGAACAGGCACTGGTCTTCCAGTTCAGGCATGATGCCATTGAAGCGCACACGGCCCTGCTGCATGGCAATGACGACCGGTTCTGCACGAGTCTGCTTACCACGGGTAGCGACAACAGGGAACGTGATCAGTCCGTCATCAACAGCGTTGATCGCCATCTGGATCAGTGCGCCGCCTTGGTTTTTCTCATAGACTACGAACTTTGTGTTCCACTTCTTGGCTGCATTCACAACAACCTTGGACCAAACGTCCGGTCCAGCCTTGATTGAGAAATCTTCTAGGACATATACCTTGCGTTGTGTGAGATCGCGTTCTTGGGTACAACCCATGACCATGATCCCACATTCGTCTTTTGGGTTTTCTGCCACTGAAGGGTCCACCGCCACAAACCTCAGGGGAAGGTACGGGGGCCTTCCGGATTTGTCGATGGCCTTGTCCAGCATCTCCTGTGTGAAGACGACACCCTCAGCATCCTCAAGCATCATTCCGTCAAGCTCCTGCTTAGCCAGATCGGAGTTACCGTACTGGCCCACAAGGTTGTCGATGTAGTTCTTGGAGAGGGAGGTATTGTCAAACGTGGAACCTGTGATAATCTTGATTCGACGTGAGGGATCTTTAGCGTTCTCCATCAGGTCGCGCATAACCGCAGTCCTCTTAGGAGTCGTTGCCAGCAGAAGCTGGGGGTTCTCTCCCAGACGGGTAGCAGCAACAAGGTTGGAGAACAGGGTAGCACCGGAAGCGTCAACGTTCGTCTTCCACGCCGCGAACTCGTCACCCACACCATAGTGGAACTGGGGACCACGAGCGGAGTCAGGAGACTCAGAGGACAGCAGGAGGGCCTGTGATCCGTTGGGCCAGTGCAGTGTCTGGACGTGCTGCTTGTACTCTGGACGTTCGTCTGGGTGGTGTACAGCCAGTACTCCGGACTCACCAAGGATCATTGTGTTACGTACGTCAGCGACGGTACGTGCAGCAATGGCGATACGGCATCCGGGATTCTCCAGAGCCTTGCGCCTGATCCACTGGGAGGCTGTCAGAGTCTTGCCGAAACCACGGCCAGCGACTAGGGCTGTGATGAACCAGTCACCATCGGGAACCTGTTGCTCCGGCCTCAGCCAGAACTTTGCGTCATACTGGAGATTTTCAAAATCCTTCTCCGTATAACCCTTGAAGATCTCAGCGCGTTCTGCATCAGACAGCGCTGCAATCTCCTCAGCTAGGGATTTTGCCATTGTGTGCTCTTTCGGGTAGTGTGGACTCTGTTGCCGCCCATGGATTGACGATTAGAACCGTTGATCCGTCACCCGCTTTCGCTCTCGTGGCCTCAATCTGATCGCGTAGATCGACTGGGACATGATCCGGTGTTGACTCATGTACCGTGAAGTGGTACTCTGAGTCTGGAAAGTAGGTGTCGCGTACAGCTTCAGCGATCTCGATCACACGAGTGGTGTCTGTCAGTACGAAAACGGCACTATTGAAGGAAGTCATAGAGTTAGTCATTACTCTATTTTACCATATTCAACCTAAAAGGAGTTCGATTGAAAAACGTCACGCCCGTCCTGAACCGTCTTGAGTACATCGTGGAGAAGGAAAACGTGTACAGGAATCCGGGAGACGCAGCGGTTCGTGCCGTCAAGGAGATCGATGAGAAGTTCATCGTGATTGCACGCAACACCCTTCCCATCGTTGAGAAGACGAAGGACCCGTCCGTCTGGGGATGCGGACAGGACATTCATCGTGTCGGTGGTGTCACCGATCAGAACTCCGATCCCGACTTCCACCGCAAGCGTGCAAAGGAGCACCTTGCCATGGCCGTCCATCTCATCCAGAAGAAAGAAGAGAAGGCTGAGAAGCTGACTGCACAGCGAAAGAAGATCTGGCTGGAACTCTTCCCGAGCGCAGTGGCTACAGATTCCTTCTCCTATGAAGGACAGCCCACTCACGTCAAGCTCGCCATCGATAAGATCGTCTCTCTGGAGAATACGATTTCGACTTCCGCCCACTTCTAGGCTAAGCTAGATACCAACAGCAAGGACCAATTGAAAAAGGAGAGCATGCAGATCATCACCAAGGGCGAAGCACTGGAAGCCCTGAATAATGTACGTCGGGATGAGCGGGAACAGTTCTCCATCAATGGTAATCCGCACCAACTTGGTCCGGTTACCATCTATTGTGTGACGGTGTGGTCCGAAGACAACGTGGACTTCCCGGAAGTAATGTTCGTTCGTGAAAAAGGAAAGGTCAAGGTACATGGCACAGCATAAGGAAAGCGGTCTGGACGTTCTGGATCAGATGTTCGACGCACAGGAGTTCGGAGAGGCGGACTGTGGAGCGTAACTGGGACAACATCATCACGGACCCGGAGACGGGCCTGCCGGATCTTCCCAGCAATATGTTCTGGCGGGTGAAGGAGACTTCCGTTGGATACTTTGAGGTCCGCCTCATCGAGAAGCGAGAGGTCCGCTACTTTATCTTCTGGAAGAAGGTCAAGGAGTTACCGTCTACCCACTACGGTGTAGGCAAGGTACTGGACAAGGAGACTATACGTGCCCGTGCCGAGTTCGCTTACAGCGACTGGCGCTCGTGGGTTCGGTTGCAGCGTGCCAAGGATCTTCTGGGAGACTACCCGCCGAAGTCCCTCTAATATACCCCTTGCGGAATATGATACAATGGAAGCTCACCATTGATTGGAGAATCATGAGTACCATTGCGTCTATTGCTGCACTTGTAATCGGAATCCTTCTCATCCTATGGACCGTCCACATTGTCGTCACCGTTCTTGGGTGGGCACTTGTGGTCATCGGAGCGATCTATCTACTGAACAACTTGCTTGGTAAGAAAAGTCCCTGATCCATAGCATTGCGTGAGTAACAGTGGCCTCATCCGAGCAATCGGGTGAGGTCACTGCTTTACCCAAAGAAAACATCAAAGACTAAAGAAAGAGTACCTTGAAAATCACCCTCAGCAAATGGGTTATGAACGTGAACATCTTTACCACCATCGTTCTCGTCATCGTCCTGTTCTTCGCTGCACCCGTTGTCCTCCCTTCCGTGCCGGTGCTGGCAATCCTCATGTGGATCTTCGCGGGATGGTTCTCGATCTCCACACTTCTGCTGATCCTCAGCCAGTGGCTGATCGACTCGATCAAGGAAGACGCAAGGTAGACACAAGAATCCCAATCGTGTAAGTTAGAAGCCTTGGTCTCAACGATACGAAAGGTCTACTGCCCTGAATGATTGAATTTGTCATCAACTTCCTGAAGAAACTGTTCGGGAAGGAAGAACCACCACCGGAGCCGGAAGCTCCACAAAAGTTCACTATCCCCCATCCTTGGCCCTTCAAGTCTGGCCCTCCCAAAGATGAAGACCCGCTCATCCGGGAGATGATCAGAGGAGTCCAAACCATCCGTGGACATGCGTTCTATGTCTACAGAGGCCAGACTCGCAGGCATCTGAGGAATGAGAAGGGCCGCGAGACACATATGGCCCGACACATCGTCTGGTGGATGGAAGGACGCAAGTTCCCAGACACCGCACGCGGCCTCACAACGACCTGTGGGGAGCCGAAATGCATCAAGCTGGATCACCTTGCACTGGTCCCCAAAGGACCGGAACTGGGGCCTCAGAGGTCCAAGGAGATCCCCAAGGCCAACCACGTTGCAAAGCGCAAGCAGCCTCCGGCACCATCAGCACCAAAGAACAAGACACAGCAAGAGAAGCCACACCTTGAGAAAGGTGACCGCAGCAAGTGCCCCACATCCAAGGTCTACTTCAAGACGCAGGGTGAAGCACGCAGGCGAGCCACCATCCTCAACGCTCCAGAAATCAGGGGAAAGGGCCGAAGGGTCTATCCTTACGACACACCATGCCCCTACTGCTTTGGCTGGCATCTCACCAAGATCAAACCGGGAACCTACAAGCGGAACCCGATCAAGAACTCCTCCTACTGAAAGGTACACATGGCACAGCCCATTCCTGAATTTGTTATTGACCACCTTGGGAAGGAGGTTCGGCCCGGAGATTACGTCGTCTACGCGGTACGCTCGGGCAACACCGGAGCCATGGAACACGGAACCGTTGTCGGTTTTCAGTTCTCCAAGCCGAAGTACTGGGACACTCAGATCCTCAAGATCAAGATCCAAGGTCCGCACGCTGACCGTCGTCCGTCCCTCATCGAAGAGCAGCACAAACGTTTCGCAAAAGTAGAGCCTCCGAAGTTGTAAATCTGGCAGGCATGCAGTACCATTGAAATAGCGCAAGACGCTCACAACGTAAAGAACAAATCGGAAGGAACAAATTGTCCACTCTTGCAGAACCGAAAGCTCCTGAACATCTGACTGACGCGGAGCTTGACTTCTCGGTACTGGATGCACTCGATTACGCACCGCCGTGCGAGATCCCCACCCACGCCACCAACAGCATGTGCAGCAAGTCTGACGCTGAATGGATCGTGGAAACCCACCACCTGTGCGCTCCGGCCACTCGCCTTGTCTGTGAAGGCTTCAAGGACTCCATGGTCCAGCACGGCAAGGATCTTGGCGGCAAATACACTTGCCGTAAGTGCGAGGAAACCGTAGACTTTGAGGAATTCTTTGACGTGATCGGCAAGATCTGATGAGTGAATCAGATGTAATCGCACGTCTGGCTAGGGCCTGTGCCCGTGGAGAACGACAGCTAGCCTTTGTCAACGAACTGCTGGCTGATGAAGCCTACGTCAAGCTGGTACCGATCCCGGTATACTGGGGCGGAAGGCATCAGGCAGAAGGAACGTCCTACGGAAACTCCGGTATGGGCGGGGAAAGCTGGCGGTCCCTGAGGAAGCGCCTGATCTCCAACGGATTCATCATCAAGGGTGATCCATGGAAAGGCAAGTCACGGCAGATCCACATGAGGTTCAGTGTCTAGGGAGCCAGTCACACGCAGTGGCTGGTGCCTGAAGTATCCTGTCACCGAATGGAACCAAGCTGAGCATGACAAGTGTCCCATGCACTTTCCACAGAGGTCTTGCACCTGTGACTGTGGGCATAAGGGTGAACGTACTCTTGAGAGTAGGGGCATGACATATCAGCCCTTCATCCCGCCCAAGGCAGTCATAGCGAAAGAAGAAAGTGAAGAGTCGTAAGACAAGGTCCCTGTCTCTGGGGATTGCTGGCCTGCTTGCCAGTGCCATGATCACCGGCTGTACCCCTAGCGGTGAAGTCATCGATGCTGACTACGCCAAAGCCTGTCAGGACAAGCGGACTGAGATCCGAGTAGAAGACAACAACTGCTCTGAGAATGGCCGCTCCGGAGGCTACTACGGCTGGTACTTCTATCAGACCGGAGGAGGAACTGTTCCACCTGTTGGAAGCAAGATGACAGGAGGAAGCACCACTGCTCCTGCTGCTGGCAAGTCAGTTGCTCCGGCTCCTGTCAAAGGTGGAACTGTTGCCCGTGGTGGATTCGGAACCAGTGCAAAAGGTGGCTCCATCGGGGGTTGACATCCCGGCTCTCCTCAATTAGTCTAAGTGTATCGAAGTTACCAACGATTGAAGGAGGAGAAGTCATGACGGAATGGATGGACAGGGAACCCAAGGCCGAAGAGCCTGAGGAGATCAAGCGGGACAGGTGGGGAGGTATCGTCGGTGCCACCAATGAAGTTCCCGGCATGGTCCGCTGGGTCTCTGGAGAGTCCCACTACTTCCTGAAGCACAACTCGCCCGGACGGCCCATCTTCGCTCTGGGGCTGGAGCACCGGATCGGAGACATGGCCTACATCTTTGACACGTCCATTGAGTTCGATGACGACGAAGCTGTAGACCTGATCGACCGGATCGCCTCATTCCAAGACCTGCCCACGTACTCCGAACTGATGGATGTCAGCAGCAAGCTCAACGCTCTGCTGTTGGAGACCGAACGCATGGACCGGCCCGAGGACCGCTACTTCCGGGACAAGCTCCGGGACATTCTGGGCAAGTCATGAAGCACGTCATTGCCATCAACGTCCTCCGGGATGAGATTGAGCAGACGCAGAAGGACATCCTGTACCTTCAGTCCTGTCTCGCCAAGTCCAAGATCAAGTCGGCCCTCATGCCCAACCGTGAGGCCACCATCCTCAGCGTCAGCTTGCGCTGGAAACGACAGATGAAAGAAAAAGTCAAGAAGGTGAAGGCCCTTGAAGAGGCAGTCGCCGCGCTGGAAAGGGATATTTGAAAGACGCAATTCGCTTGCAGGGTCTCCGGTTCGTCGGCTTTGAAGAAGCCAGCGAGCCGGAACCTCGCATGTCCTACCCCATCAAGACACAACAGCAGTACGAGTTCCTGTTCCACAGTCTCAGCATGGGACGGAACTGGATGCAGATCTTCTTCCCTCCGCGTGAGGAACTGTTGACCCGACTCAACCGCAGACTCAAGGGGTTCAAACTGGATGAACCTCACAACTGGCGCGGCCTCCGTGAGGAAGATCTGATTGACAAACAGCAAAAGTTCCCCTATAGTGGAACAAGTGCCCGAAACCATACCAAGTAAAGGATCAAACACTTTTGAAGATTGACGAAAAGACCGGCCTTGTCCAGCTTCCCGAAGACCTGTTCTGGAGGGTAGAGGAAGACAACCGCAAGGCCGATGTCTACGACAACCGCAGGGAACTCAAAGGACTGAAGCTAGCACTCGTCCGCAAGACCACCACGACCGTTCCGGGTGAAGAAATCACCACCACCGAACAGGTTGAACGGACGGGCTTCTGGAACCGCCTGTTCCACGGCCCGTATGAGACCAAGACTGTCGTCACAAAGGGGGAGGACAAAGAGGAGCCGGATGAGGATGTCATCTACACCAAGTCCTCCTTTGAGACCTACTCCACTAAGGAAGACTACAGCGATCACAAGGTCCGAGAAGGATTCTCCTACTGGCATCAGGACACATGGAGCAACCGTCTCTACTACATCAAGCAGTTGCCCACCAGCGCTGAAACCCTGACCAAGCTCTCTGAAGAGATCTTCAGCCTGTGGATCGACCGTGAGCATGGACGTGCCCTTGCCGAAGATGCAGCACGTTACCGTGACTCCTTCGTCGGTGACTACCCGCCCAAGTCTCTTGTAGGTGCCTCCGCTTGATCGACATTACAACCGGCCTTCCTGAGCTTCCTGAAGGGTACTGGTGGGAGGTCAAGAGTGATCGGAAGATCAGCCAGTGGATTGACACGGCTGCTGTCTACGATGAGGGATACTCCGTCAACATCATGAAGATGTTCACTGAAACCATCGCTCTGAAGAGGAAACACTGGTGGAGTATCCGGAAGACTTATGAACCCGTAACCCCCTATGAGCGGGAGTTGACTGTGGAGAAGACGTTCATCCTCAAGCATGATGTCTTCAGCGCGTTTGACTCCACGGACCTCTCTGCCACCATCACACCGGAAGGTGTCCTGAAGGCAGCACAGCGCTGCAAGGATACATATGACCGACGAGTAGGCTCCTACCATCTGGTCGGTGTATACCCACCCAAGAAACTCGTAACGACGAAAGATGACAATGCTTGATTTTGATGCTATGGTGGAAGCAGCAACAGAGATCCTGATGCCAGCCGCCGAAGAGACACTGAACGGTGTCACTGATCTGATTCCGGAACTGGATGACGTTTTTCCTCTGGATGAGTTCGGTACGGAGGGCCTGTGGTAAGCTTACGACAGGAGATCGCTGAAGCACTGTACAACCACTGGAGGAGTTCCGACAGTGAACTCAAAGTGTCGTGGGCCGATGCTCCCGACAACCTGCGTGGTGTCTTTCTCCGACAGGCCGACGTGGTTGAGAAGGTGATCGATGGCGGGTCCTGAGGAGAAGATACGCAAAGTTCTTGAAGAGCACGAGGCATACACCGTTATCCGGTACAAGGACAACGACGCTGACAATCGTGTAGGCTATCAGTGCAGATGCGGAGAAGAGGATGCTCCCGATGGAGAACTCTGGGGCCGATCATGGCTCATCAACCACCAGACGACAGAAATTGTCAAAGTACTATAAGAAAAGGGTAAGAGAAATCGCTAATCATACTTTCGCACTAAATGACCTTGTCCACGTCACGCGTGGATTCTACAAGGGACAGGCTGGCCGGATCATCTCCAAGAGCCTGAACTCCGTCTCCATCAAGTCCTCGCAGGGAATTGTCACGGTGAACGTCGGAGATGTGGCCGCAGGGTCTTCACCGATCCCCATTCCTCCGGCAGAGAACGTCTACCCGTTCAAGCCCGGACAGACCGTCAGGGTCAACCGCAGGACCAGCCAGCACGACGGGAAGTCCGCCATTTATCTTGGCCCCGATCCGGATTACTCTGCCATTGCACGAGTACGTCTGGCAATGTCTCCCTACACCATTGTCACGTTCTACTTCAGTGATCTGGTGGAAGTTCCTGAAGTCACGGCCAAGCCGAAGGAAGCTCCTTTCCTTTCAACCACCAGCCGCGTTGAAGGCAAGCAGATCCATTTTGATGATGTGAAGATCGGTGATACGATTACATCAACGCGCACCTACAAGAGCGGTGACGTGGAGACATCGGTTATCCATACGGGTGTCGTCTCCAAGCGTGGCTTCTCGGGTCTGTACACCAGTGACTCAAACTGCATCAACCCTCGGGGCACTGAAACCCTGACGCTGGTCAAGGCCGCTGTGGAGAAGGACGAACTGCTGGAGACGCTGAAGAGCTTCCAGTCCAATACGGTTCTGGTGTTCAGTACTTCTGTCACGTTCTCCTACACGGCTGTGAAGACCGGCCAGAGTTGGATTCTGACAGCATCTTCTGGCTCCACCCGAACCATCACCAGCGGTAAGCTCCGAGAGATCATCGGAAACCGCAAGTACACCAAAGTCAACTAACAAACGAAAGGTCCACACTTTATGACTATCAAAATTGGCGATTACATCCGCGTAGACATTGACAACGAATGGCTCCGCTCCGGCTGGCAGGGCATGGAAGGCGTTGTCACGGGCTTCTACCAGTCGTGGTCTGACAAGCAGCCGCTGGTCCAGTTCAAGGTCACCAAGGAAGCTCCCGGAGGCTCCTCATCCCGCAAGGTCGGTGACGTGGTCAACGACATGGGCCTGCGTCAGCCCAAGGTCAAGGTTCTCTCGTCCAAGTTCAAGCTCGGTGACCGTGTCAAGTACGTCGATCCCATGTACTTCTCCTCCTACAACCCGATTGACTACGAGATCGTAGATTTCGTTCATGCATACGACGGCCTGTACCACGTTCGGTGCGCTGAGATCCGGAATGGCTCCCGTACCGGTCTGATTCACACTCACGGTCAGAAGGAACTGGCGCTCGCTCCCAAACAGCCCAAGGAGGGTGATGAAGTCTTCCTGAAGGACATCAAGGAGGGACAGACCATCCGGATCTCCGGTACCCGCCACGGTATCAAGATCGTCCGTGAGGCTGTCGTTGGATCGATCTCCGAGTACGGCATCTACTCTCACGATGGCTCGCGGATCGACCACACCGGAGTCCAGTGGAAGTACGTTCTGGTCAAGGAAGCACCGGAGAAGGGTCCGAAGAAGGAGACGCTGAGCAAGATCGCCAATCTTCCCGGACATCACGTCGTCTACCAGAGTGGCAACGGCCACTTCGTGCAGGCCCTTACGAAGATCGGTGGTGAGTGGTCATGGCTTCACGTCAAGCCGCGCAACTCCGGTACCGAAATCGTGACCAACAAGGAAGTCGCTGAAGCCCTTGAGGCCGGTGCAGTGATCCTGAAGCCTGCCTCCTAATGGAAGGTACGCTGATCATCATCTTCCAGCTGCTCATCATTGCAGCTTCCCAGTAATAACTACACGTGAAAGGGCGGGGCTTGACGGTCCCGCCTTTTCACTGTAAGCTAATAACAACGCGAAAGGAACATGTGAAAGTCTGGCTCACGCTGCTGACCCTTGTAGGAATCATGGCAGCAACCGTTATTACGATGGCGCTGGTGATGATTTTCAGCGCTCCGGTCTGGACCGCAGTACCTGTCACACTCGTGACCGTCGTGGGACTGGCGTGGCTGGGCACACGAGAAAATGTTGCCCCTCCGCTGGTCATGAAAGAATCCGTCTGGAATGACGAAGACAACGAACAGAAAGAAGACAAATGACCTTCCCTTACAGCACCAACCGTGACGACTACACCGGCCCTCTGCTGCCTAAGCGCAGCATCAACACCATCCAGAAGGGTGTCTCTGTCTTTGCCGGAGCCGTTACCCTCGTGGTAACCCTGCTGGCCGCTGGCTCCTTCGCTCTCGCCATGACCATCAGCCCGGGGTGGTTCATTGCCGTAGCAGTATTCGGCGGCTACGCGCTCATCTCAGCCATCTGGCTCTACGTCGTGCGGATGATGCTGAAGTCCGCTGGACAATGGCGGTAGTATGTGCATAAACTGTGTAGACCATAACGTTCCCGGACTGCTGTTTCCGGAGCGTCCGGTCATCGGATCGGAACTGTGGCTGTCGGCTGTACGTGCTGTCTCCATTCAGGAAGACTACGTCAAGTCACTGGAGCGGAAGCTGGAAGATCCCAACAGGGATGTATTCCAGCGGCAGTTCATCAAGTCTCTAATTGACACCGCGTCAACAAAGCTGGTAACGTTGCGTGCAGCACTGAAGGAAATCGATGAAGGGGGATGACATGAGCGAACAGAGCTTGAACAAAGACCTGCTGGATGGTAGGATTGCAGCACTGGATACTGATGTATCCGACCTGACGGAGATGCTGGAAACGGATGACTCGATTCCTCCCGCAGCCATGGAAGTCTATGAGAGAAATCTTGAAGCAACCAAGAAGCGGCTGGAAGGGCTGAAGAACTTCCGGGAGATCATTGAGGATCTGGATGGCTGACTTCAGCGCAGAGATCGTTATCAACTTCCCGACCGATAAGGGTCCGGCCAAGAAAGGTATCCTACTGGAGGCCAACTCCATTCAGGCGCTCAAGCACAAGATCTATCTGCTGAGCTTTGAAGAGGTTTGGGGAGAGAACGACGCAACACTGCGTCAGTGGAAAGCCGACAACCAGATCAGGACCAAATGATAGCACTCCTCCTGACCCTCGCATGCGCGGCAGTCGGCTGGTGGAACATTGTCAACGGAGTGTTCTGGATGGCATGGATCTGCTTCTTTATGTCCGCCCTCTGCCTGCTGCATTTCATTGAATGGCTTGTGCGGGACGCACGCTAAGAAATTTTTGTAACCGATATAGTAAGGAAAAATGACAGAAACACTGAAGTACACCGAGATCTATTTCCACGACATCAAGGTTGGGGATGAGATCAAGGCAGTCTACACCTACGACGATGGCTCCACCAGTGAGCGTACCGGTAAGGTTACCCGCAAGGATCACCTTGGAAACTTCACCAGTGAAGCCGGAAACCCCATTGCTCAGACACTTGACGTTACGTCGTGGAACAAGGTCTCACAGAGGGCCTTCTACCGCAAGGCAAAGCCTTACGTCTTCCCGAAGAATCCGGGAGCGGTCATCCTCGCGGACATTACCGGTGGCACCATCCGTGACCGCAGGTTCGTTTTCAACGGTGTTGTCTGGCACTGCGCCGGTATCAACGACCCGCGTCACCGCTCGGAGAGTTCGCTCCGAAGTGACTACACCAACTTCCGCACCATCTACGAAGGAGTCTCAGCTTGATCAAGATCCGCAAGAAGGCTATTGCAGCCGCAGCCGTTGCACTGGTAGGTGCAGCCGCCCTGACCGCCTGTGGTCCGGGTACCTCAGACCGCGACATGGCAAACAAGAACATGTCCACCGCAGCGGACAACTTTGAGATCACCCGCCACATCGTAGGCATCAACGGCATCACCGACAAATACCTCTTTGAGGTTGTCGGCAAGTGCTCCATCAACGATCAGGGCAACCAGCTTGAGGTCTTGTGTAAGGAAGGGAACAACCAGTACAAGAAGTACATGATGGGTATCTCTGACAACGTGACCTACATGGTTACTCCGCTGGACAACACCGACGTTTCGGTCACTCACACCCGCGTGATCTTCAAGCCGGAAACCCTCATCCCCGAAATCGAACTCTCTCTCGGAAAGCAGTAGAACTTGACAAACACATCAGCATGGGAAACCATTACCTTTGACCAGATCAAGATTGGTGACAAGATCCGCACCGTCTCCAAGGAGCCGGATGGTACCAAGCGAACCATTGTAGGTACCGCAAAGAGCAAGTCCACCATGTGGCGAGCGTACTACTCAGATGGTGGCAACACTCTGGTAGACGCTGACAACAAGTACTTGGTCTCGCTTGAACGCAAGCGCACGGATGTCTTCGTGCTTCCGAAGCGCGTTGCTGCCGTCGTTGAGGCTGTGCGTATCTCCTCAGGTGAAACGACCCGCCTTGTGCTGGCCGATCCGGAGGATGAGGACAAGTGGCATGACGTGGTCAACCAGTCGTGGATGAGTGATGACGAAGTGAAGAGCCGTTACCGCTCCCACAAGGTCATCAGCAAGGGGGTCAAGAATGCCTAATCCCGAGAAGTGGGAAGGGATCACCTTTGACGAGATCAAGAAGGGTGATGAAATCCGCTGCATCATCACTGATGAAGGCGGATACCGCACTGACACCCGTGGATTTGCCAACGAATACAAGGCAGGCTATCCGGGACCGCGCTGGGTTCATGGCAGCGGCTGGGTAGCAGCCCGTAAGGAAGGCACCGGCACCAGTAAGTCAACCTTCTACCGGAAGAAACCGCCGCCGTTCGTCTTCCCGCAGAAGTCCCTTGCTGTGATCGAAGGATACAACAGGGGTGTGGGATCTCGGGTCAAGCTGTTCAAGCCTGTCCGCTCCCAACGAAGCAGGGAGAACGTCTGGCTCCCCGTCAATCCTGAAGGTGTCAGTTCCCGGTACACCGAGGAATACATCATCGGGTGGTCTGACCTGAAGGTACTGCACGAAGGCGTAGACCTCTGAGTGTACAGCCCGGAGAAGGCATTCATGATCCCAGAGCCGAATGGGACACCTGCATAGCCGTCAAAGGCGAACACATTTGCTGGCGGCGACATGGACATGAGCGTGATCATGGCTGTGCCTGTGGTGAAGATTGGCCCTACGGAATAGGACACGACGAATACGACTGGTAGAGAAAGACCCTCTGGAAACAGGGGGTCTTTCTTGTTGACAGGGATCTGGTTCTCCTATAGTCTTTCTATACAAGCCAAAGAGAAAGGGAATGAGATGAAGGCCACCAAGACCAGCAGCGTCCAGACCGAGATCTTCCAAATTGAGGATGGTCCGATCATGCACTCCGATCCCAACCGAATCCGTCACGTACGGTTCCGGGTCCAGATCCTGTCGATCTCAACCAACGATGGAGTTGTCCGGTCGGCATTTGTCCGTGGCCCCAACATCCTTTCGGACGGCAGTGAAGGCAAGCTGTATCACGACCGCACGCTTCTTCCGTCCTCCTTCCCGTACTGGCTCAAAGACTTCCTCGCAGAAAAGGACAAGTAATGATTGACAAGAACCGCAAGTTCCGCGTAGGGGATACGCTGGCTCAGGACACCGACAACGCTCTTCCGAACAACGGACGGATTCTGTACAGGGTTCTGAAGGAGGAAACCCAAGGCGGGAAGGTCTACCTTCAGATCATCGAGCAGGACCCTGCCCGGTTCACCGAGAACGCCCATCACGTCTCCTCCGACTACCTGCGTCGGGCTACGGAACTGATCTCCGAAGGTCCGGAACCGGAACCCAGCAACAGGGTTACGCACGTCCGTGGAGACCATGTCCGACTGGGAGAGACCATCCGGCACGAGAGCCACTACCCTCACCTGTCCGGAGACTTCCTCGTGGAGGGCATCGAGTACAAGGGTGACACTGTCCAGATTCTGACCCGTGACAAGCCCGATGGAGTACTGCTGACAGTGCCCCAGCCGGTGAAGCTGCCCTTCATGAAGTACTCCATGATTCAGGTCATCGGAAAGCGTGCCAAGAAGCATCCTCCTCTGGTACACTGGAACAAGCACACTGAGAAGGATGCTGACGTGAAGGTCACCAACCGATCAGGGATGCACTGGAGTATGCACTGTGGTGTCAAGCCTGCTGTTGGTGTTATGGCCCGGAACGCTGACTTTGTCACGTGCCCTCGCTGTCACGCAGATGCACTGGAATTTCGACGCACGAGCCTTGGAAGGGATTGGGGAGTCTAATGGAACCTGAAGTGGATATCCAGAAGATCAAGAAGGGCGACTTCTTTTGGAAGGGCACCAGCCCTACCGTTTACGAAGCGCTCAGTGACGAAACCCAGCGCGGCTACGTCAAGTGCCGTGCACCATGGATCTCCGTGGCTCGGGACATGCGCTTCAACACCACCATCGATGACCTGACGATTCTGAAGGAGGCTGACCGTGTCCGCCTTGGGATCTAAGATCGCACAGCGACTGGTGGATCTGGGCCGGATCGATCCTGATGTCTATGACATCGAGAAGACCGGCATCCACCGGACTCGGGCAGGTCACTGGCAGCGCTCTCAAGGCGCATGGGTCTGGGATCTGGAACTGGTTCGCAAAGACGGAGGTATCGTGTATGATTCCTACGGGAGCCAGTACACGGCCACCGACTGCGCCAAAGCCAAGGCGTGGGATTTCTATTCAACAGGCATCGACCACGGGATCATTCCCATGAAGGAGGAACACAATGGCTGAGAACGACGACTACGAGTACGCGGTACAGCGCACTGAGGTAGGACACAGCATGATCGTCGGGGATCACTGGGGGAGCAGGACTTCCGCAGACCGTACGTTTGCTCGGGAGGAACTGATTCAGGCGGCTCGGGAAGACGGCGGACGCGTCAAGTACGGGACCAGCTTCAAGGTGGTCAAGCGGCGCAAGGCAGGACCCGTAGAGGACGCATGACACCACCCGGCAAGACTCGGGGGAAGAAGTTCTCCCCGGAGCGAGCAGCACTGCTGGCTACGCTGATCGAAGACGAATGGCCGATCCGGCAGATCACCAAGACTCACGGTTACAACTTTTCCACCATCAAGCGTCTCTACCCTGACTACAAGGGAATGACGCAGCAGGAGGGAGGTAGGCTCTCGTGGGCCATCAAGCAGGCTGACGAGAAGATGCGCGTCAGCTATTCCCTTGTTGACAAACACTACTGGAGGAAAACAAATGTCTGAATGTCAAATCTCTGATCCGTCCCTGCGGGAACTGCTTCCATGCAAGTTCACCGATTCCGGAGGAGTGCAATGTGAGCGCATGGACTTCCATACTGAGGCTGGGCACCGGATCTCCGGTCACACCATCCAGCACTCCATCTCTGGTAACGCGTGGGACTGCACGGCCTTCAATGAGCCGGTGGATACCGCAGCGTACCGCCTCAGGCTCAGGCGGCAGATCAAGGAACTGACAGAGGAATTGAAGTCTCTGGAGGGTTGACACCCTGCTAGAACTCCGATAGTCTTTCATTACCAACAACCCGTTAGGAGAGGAGCTAGACATGAAGATCAGGCGCATGAAGGCCGGAGACCGCAGCTACTACTTGGTGGACACCGGCACCGGAGAGATCATTGCCACCGCTGCACAGACCGGCGAACGCGGACGGGATGACTACCCGTGGGAATGGTCACTCAGCAATGACATGATCTTCGGCAAGCTGAGCGCTCGGACTGGGCACAGTGTGGAGACGCTTCGGGAAGCCATTGACATTGTGGAGACCGGAGCCAACCAGTACGGACTGCTCAAGCCGGTCGGCCCTGTCGATCCGTTCGACATCAAGGAGAATCAGGTCTTCCGTGTCATGCAGGGCGGACGGTTCAACTACTACCGCTCCACGCAGAGCGCCTACGGGACCGGCTGGAACATCGAGATCCCTGCCAACCACTCCTCCGGTGAACTGACGGAAGTCCATCTCACTCGGGACCAGCACGTCACCTTGTACGAACCCATCTAACCCGCTACACTCATCTTAGAAAGGAGCAGGACATGAACAAGGAACAGGTGGAGAAGATCGCTGAGATCATCCACAACACCAACCCTGAGATCTCCAGCAACGCTGAGGCTCAGAAGATCGCCCGGAATCTGGTCGAGCATGGAGTCCTGCTCGTAGTGGATACCAACGGTGATCCCATGCCGATCCGGCGCATTCAGGACCACGCGTGGATGCAGGGCTACGGCGCTTGCCGGGAAGGCCAGCAGCCGCACAGCCCGTACCGTCAGACCAAGTTCAAGGAGGAACAGTGAACACGTTCAAGCAAGGTGACCGAGTCCGGGTCAACAAGCCTGACTTCTGGAATAATGGCAAGCAGGCCACCGTCAGGAACCACCACCCGAACGGGATGGTGAACGTGGTCTTTGATGCCAGCCCGAGGGACCATGTCTCGGCTGTCTGGCACGAGGATCTGGAACATATCCTGACCGATGAGCAGGAGGTCCAGAAGATCATGGATGTCCTGAAGGAGGTCATCCGGGACTGGACTGAGGACCAGTACCGGGAGACGGCACAGGGGATCTACGACAACGGTCTCCGGTACGATCAGAAGGCCACACGTGGTTAGGGACTTCATCATCGGCGCTGTCCTGTGGACGGCACTCATCGTCTTGGTCATCATCTTCAAGGTGGGTTGACACCCGGCACGAAGTTCCATAGACTATCTATATCTTACCAACACCAATCAAGGAGAACTGATGATCCAGAACAAGGGTGACAAAGTCAAGGTCATCTCGGGACAGCACACAGGCAAGCGTGGGGTCGTTGACTCCTTCTGGCTGGAGATGTTCTGCCCTGACGGCAGGACGGTGGAAGTCGAACTGGACTCGGGCCAGATCGAAGCCTTCAAGCCGGAAGAGCTTGCAGAGGATCTGACCGAGGAGCAGGAAGCTCGCAAAGCTGAGTACGATGTGACACAGACCATTCTTGGATTCCCTGAGGAGGACTAAATGAGGACCGGACGACACCTGATCACGGGCAGTAAGGTAACCCTGAACCGAGACATCACCACTCTGGACATCACCACGAAGGCTCAGAAGGTCTTCGTCAAAGGCACTCCGGGGATCGTGGATGCCGTCTACCGCAAGGACGGGGAGCAGCGGTTCTACGTCGTGCTGGAGGGCACGGTTGTTGCCTTCTTCCACGCTCAGGATCTTGACGATGCCGACGAGCAGTGAGCGGCTGATAGCCCGATCCAATGCCTATATGGAGGCAGCGTCTTCCATGGAGGTACTTGCAGAGCGGACCAATGATCCGCTAGAGTCAGAAGAGTACGAAAGACTTGCAGAGAAGCTGTGGGCCGAATGCACCCGGATCAACGGTCTGGCATTCAAACGACAAGAGAAGGAGAAGCACCTTGAGCACCGACGTAAAACCTAATCTGGCGGTACGGACGCTGTCCAACGCCTATGATTCCAAGCGGGAGTACCCGCAGGCCAAGGTGGAGATCAAGTCATGGGTGGCCGCTGACCTGCTGGACTACGTTCAGGAGCTTGAGGCCAAGGTGGCATCAGCCAAGGTTGACGCGCTCCGTGAAGCTGCTGCCGCTGTCCATGAGAAGGGCACTGGTGTGGACGGGATCGAGTCCCGGACCTACGACGGCTACCGTGGGGAGCCTCGTGGCTTCTTGCAGCGCCACAACGTGACCTCTGTCGGGAAGTGGCTCCAGTTCCGGGCAGAGAAGATCGAGCGTGGAGAACTGGACACTCCCTAGACTTCTCTGATAGTCTTTAGGTATTGCAGGAACAACAAAGGAGAAAAGCATGGCAACGGAACCCACACTCATGAAGCTGAGGCTTCAGCAGATCAACAAGATCGTGTCCAAGTTCGACCGCTTTCCCTCGCTGAAGGGGGTCAGTGAGATTGTTCAGGGGAAGCGGATCGGGGAGAGCGACCTCGCTACTGAGATCCGTGATGTCCTGAACAGCATGCCCAAGGGCTACACCGTTCGGGACCGCTCGCTGAAGACTCGGGCCAAGATGCGCTTCGTGCAGTGGCGCGAGATGCAGGCCAAGGGCGAGTGGCGTAACCTCTCTGAAGAGGAGCAGGCCCGTTGGATGGCCTACGCTGAAGCTGGTACCGACCTCGGGACGATCTACAAGAAGGAGACGTATCGATGAGCAAGCCGCTGAAGAACCCGGACAACGTTGACCTGTCAGACCCTCACTACCGGATCGTGGAGTCCTTGGGAGTCCACGTAGTTGTCACGGTGCAGGATTTCGACTATGCTGATTACAACGGATTCTCCACGCGGAGGATCTACAAGTACACCAACAAGGGTTTCAGGAAGGCCAGCAAGAAAGCCAGCCGCCTGAACGACTAGACCTAGGAGGGGAAATGATCAGGACCAAGATCAAGTTCGAAGACATCAAGGCCGGTGACATGCTGTATGTCGTCGGCAAACACGCTGGTCTGAAGATGGAGACCACCGGCATTGCCTTTGAGAAGACAGGCAACGATACTGCCGGTCACTACTGGATGACTTCGGAGGGTGGCACACTCATCGATGACCGGTACGATGATGAGGTTATCTACCGGCTCGATCTTGTGACTGCGTTCTTCTCCGACATCAAGCAGGGAGACCGCGTTCGCGTCTCGGAGAAGGTTGGGAATGTCGTGACCAGCCGGGAAGACACGTGCGTCTTCAAGGTCAGTGCCGGAAATGAGTACTGGCTCAACGACATGGGGCAGGTTGTCGTGATGGAACACGTTGCCCCCGACATTGACCGCAACATCGAGATCTTGGAACGGAAGGAAACGGGTGAGTAAGACCCTAGAAGAAGTCATCTATCAGGTCCGATGGGTGGACGGGATCAAGAAAGATCCTGCCATGGTGTCGGACGCTGGTCTGGCTAAGGCCATCGAAGAGGCTGGCTGGACTCAGGACCCGCTGGAGGACAAGATCCGGGAGAGGATCGAGACGCTGAAGGAGCGCAGGAAGGCCCTGTGGCAGGAGATCCTTCGCTGTACACAGTACGACTATCGTATCCGGGAGTCAATGGTCAGGGCTGAGTACGAAGAGGCCCGTGTTGAGCAACGTGTACTGGAGTCGCTTCTCCCGTGACCTACGACTTTCAAAACTTTCATAACCGTTCCCGTTTGACTGAAGAGCAGCGATATGCTATTCTGGATTTGCTGGAAGAAGACCCGCATATCTCGATGGCTGAAGTTGCCCGTCAACTGGACATCAAGTACTCGTCCGTCCGCATGGGATTCGAATATCTGAAGGGACGCGACTCACACCAGAAGAGCATTCAGTCGGCTGAAGATCTTCGGATCGCTCAGGCTGTCACGCCTCTGATGAAGCAGGGCAAGACCTTCACGGAGATCAGGAAGCTCACAGGCTTCAGCAGCAACCGTATCAGGAGTGCTGCGCGTCGTCTGGGCCGCAAGGATCTGATGAATCCGGCAACCATTGTGCCGCACGGAACTGCTTCAGGCTATGGCTACCACGGGTGCCGCTGCCTTGAGTGCATCACCTTCAACACCAACCGGAGCAAGAGGCTGTACGAAGACCGCAAGGCACGTGCAGCCACCGATGCTCCGCACGGAACTGAGACGGCCTACCGAAACTGGGGATGCCGGTGCAGGCCCTGTATCGACGCAGGGAACAAGTCCAACAAGGAAGCTCTCACTGTCCCTAATCTGGACAAGTTCCGGGATCACATCGTGTGGACTCGGGAAGAGGATGAGCAGATATTCGACTACTCCTTGACGGCTAAGCAGTTGGCTGTCAAGCTGGGACGTGGAGTCTCTGCCATCAATCTGCGCCGGTCTGGGATGTGGGTTGGGCGTGAGCCTGCTGCTGTGGTAGGCTCATAGCATGAAGAAGATCTTGTGTGCAGGGGCCGTAGCCCTGAGCGTTTTGTTCGTGACAGGCTGTGGCGACACCGTTGAGGATGTACGCAAGAAGGCAGAGTTCGTCAAGGTCTGCAAAGACAGCGGTGGTGACATAGCCTACGATGGGTTCAACGGCATGCACTGCTGGTTCAAGTAACAATCAAACGATAGAGGAGAAATAATTTTGGGTTTCAACAAGGGTGACATCGTCCGTCTCAAGGCTGGACAGCAGACCCACAACAGGGACTTCTACGGCATTGACCTTGAGGTCGTGAAAGATGAACCCGGAGCGTCCAGCCGTGAGCGTCTGATCTCGGTGAAGAAGGTCGGCTCCGATGGGACTAGCTGGAAGGACGCGACGGAGTTCTTTGACTGGCGGCTGGAGAAGGTACGGGTCAAGCGCGTCGTCGGTGAGAAGATCGCTGCTGCTGACATCAAGGTCGGAGACACCATCCATGCCGAATGGGTGAACGACGATCTGAAGCTGATGCGTGAAGGTGTTGTTGCCCGTATCACTCCGCTGGGCAGTCTTCTCACCGCTGGGAACCGCCACATCGACATCAGCGTTGCGGATGACACCTACACCCTGATCAAGGCCGCGCCGGAAGTTGATCTGCTGCTGGAGAAGATCAAGGATACCCCCACGGGCGGTGTTGTCCAGTTCCACCTTCCGACTCCCCGTTTCGCCCGTAAGGGGATCTTCGGCTGGGACATCTACGGTGCAGGCGGTGTGTTGACAAAGTCAAGCGCTGAGCTTGCTCAGATGCTGCGTCCGCTGGATGGCACCCGCTCCCTGAAGTGGCTTTCTTGAGCGAGGGCGTAGGAGTCATCGGCCCGGAGCAGTCCGCTGCTCTGGATGCGCTGGAGGAAGTGTTCGGCCCTGTCGATCCGCTGCTCCACAACGTGAAGGACTCGCATGGTTTGAAGTCTGAGTACGGCTACAAGCACTGGATCGAGCGTAGCCTGAAGGAAGCGCTGATTCACTGGGGCCAGTACAAGCACGCGCTGACGGTGGACTGGGAAGAGGTAGAGCGCAAGCGCCACGAAGCCTACATCAAGCAGCAGCTTGAGCGTGGAGACAAGGTCCGTGACAACGTCGTGGGCGGTGCGTTCAACCAGTTGATGAGCCGTGCGCGTGCGTCCAAGACGGTTGCTACCCTTCAGTACGAAGAGGACGGCTACTGGAACCTGATCGCCTATGGCGCTGAGGATGTCAACAAGGAACTGTTCTCCATGAGCTACATGCCTGCTGACATGGAGGTCACGGTCACGATTGGACAGGACACGGTGATCACTGATAGTGTTTCACGCATGGTGGGTAGTTGTTCACCGCGTCAGCAGTTGAAGGGTTTGGACGCTGTGTTGACTTGGCTGGATGAAAAGGATTTCCTTGTTTCAAATTGATGGGTTGCTGGGGCCGGTCGTCTGGCGTGATGCTGAAGACATCATTGATGAGATCGGCCTCGCGCCTCTCGATCTGATAGCTGAGATTCAGCGACTGGACAACAAGATCGCTCTGGCTTATCAGATGGCGAACCACTTCCACGGGAACGGAAATATGATACAGTCGAATGGCAGGCCGTTCCCCAAGGACGCGACTGATCGGGCTTGGGAAGCCGCCGCACGGATGCTGAAAGGAACACTGGACAATGCACGCTGATCCGAGAAACCCGTTTGAGGTCTATGAGGCCATGTGCAGGCTGAGGGCAGCATGCAAGCAGAGCATGTACGTGACCGTCTACCACAGCCGTGACCCCCGCGTCAAGGAGGCACTGGAGCGTCACGCTACGGCCATGCGGAAGATCGGTGAATCGATACGGGCGGTGGATGGCTGCTGCTCTGCCCATGTGGATATCCTCTGGTGGGGTGAACTGACTAAGTTCAAGTGGTGGCAGTGGCGTGCAGAGCGTAAGTTCATAGACGACTCTGCCGAATGGAAAAGGAACAAGACAGAAGAACTTCGGGCTGCGGCCCGTTCGATCAAAGAATTGGAGTTGGTTTGACAATCAAGAGTGCGTCAATCATTCTGGGTGAACAGCGCCAGAGTGTGACGAATGTTGACACGTGCGTGAAGGCTGATGAGCTTCGCGGGAGGAAGGAAGGATCTGCCTCTATCAAGGATCTCCGGAATGTGGTGGACTACGTTCGTCATATGGAGAAGGAGCTTGAGAAGGCTCCCAAGCCTGAGAAGATGCTCGCTTCGGGTGGCTGGTCCACTCCTGCCGACAAGACGTACGATCTGACACCGGCCAAGAAGCCTACCGACTACATGTCTCAGGGCTACACATCCAGCATCCGCAGGGTCCGCTACGGCTCCCGCTACTGGATGGACTGGACGGTCAAGTGGGGCGGTGTACAGGTCGCTGAAGGATCTGACCTGACCACTGAGGATGCTGAGCGCCACATCGTGCAGGCGATTGAACAGGAGATCAAGCGCCGCAAGGAACTGAACCGCAAGGAGACCTCCTACATTGCTGAGTCGGGCCGGAAGTACATGTTCTCCCACGAGGTCAAGCGTTTCCTGTACGGTGGAATTTCGTGGAGCGTCTGGAACGCTGAAGGCAAGATGATCGCCACTGGAATCACCCGCTCTCTTGCTGATGGCGATAAGGAAGTCATGCGCTCAATGAAGGAATGGGTCAAGGACAAGGAAGGCTCCAAGCCTGTCCACCGGAACGTTGAAACCGTTCGTGGAGACCGGACCTACAAGCACTCCTACGTGGTGATCAATCGTGGCGCTGGTGAGTTCCAGTGGACGGCTTTCGTTGAGACAGCGTTCCGGAACGGGACTACGACACTGCCTCTCGCAAATGGCAAGGCATCGTCTCTTGCACAGGCTGAAGCTAACGCCAAGTCGGAGATCAACACGGACTGCAACCATCGGGAGATCAAGCTCTCGGTGCAGGCTGTGAAGGATCGGTACACAGTTCCGCTTCCTCCTGCTTCTCTGTTCTCTCTCCGCTAGGAAAGGGCGTGACCTTCGGGTTGCGCCTTTTTCTGGGTTCTGATAGTCTTTGGTTATTGGCACCGACTACAGGAGGACATGATGAATCTCAGCATTGCAGCACTGGAACGTCTTGTGGCTTACTACGTACGTCACCACCTGAAGGATGTGGAGCTTCCCATGGGGGAAGGTGTCTTCATCTCCACGGTCGCTGAGCGCATTCAGGAGGAGATCATGTTCGGCACGGAGACTGTCCGGGAACATCTGGTTCGGGGTAACACGGACGAGTGGATCGAACTGGGGATGATCATCGATGAGACGCTGAATCCTGCGTACCTTGACGGTGTCGAGTCGGAGTACTGGATGACCGATGACTCAGAAGAGATGCGCCTGCCTCTGGGTGATGGTCTGGGGACCGCAACGGACAAGTTCATTGCTCGCTGCGCTCATGAGAACTGCGCTATGTATCTGGAGGACAGTGAAGGTCGCGTCCTGCTCATCTGGGGCGGATCTCAGAGCGTGGAAGATGAGGGTCTTGTCGATCCCATGGCACCTGTGATGGGTGGCTGGCGGCTGGCTGAAGAGAAAGCCATGCTTCACTACTGGAACGTGGAGCGCCACTTGGAAGGTCGGCCCGAGTTGTAATTGCTCGGGAAGTGTGTTTGAATAGTTGAAGACTTGTTGGATAAGAAAAGGAGAAGGACATGCCTGTAGGTGGAACGATCACGCTCAAGGGAAGGATCTGGCAGGAGCGAGGATGCTCGATGATCAACTGGGAGATTCGGGACGGGTCGGATGTCAATGCGCGGATCGCCGGAGGACAGGTGAACAACCGTCAGGCCGCACACAACAAGATCATGGGCCACGTCCAGTTGATGTCAGGCCGCTACGGCTGTAAGGTAGGGATCGACGTTGAGACCGCCTTTACCCCTGACCTCTCGGATCTGGAGAAGATCAAGGAGAACGCGCTGGAGATGGCCGGTGCGCGTGGTGCCCACATCGAAGAGGCAACGGAAACGATTCTGGCTCTCGTGGAGGAGCTTCAGAAGACACAGCGGACGCTTCGGATGTATGAGCAGCGGACTGTCAACACCGTTGCCCGGAACCTGTTCCTTGACCGGAGCCGCCACAACACGGAGCAGGAGTGGGCGCACCTGCCCCTTCAGGCCGCGCAGGAGTGGTTCAAGGAAGCACGTCGTGTGCTGGAGATCAGAGAGCCGCGTGTGCTGGTGACGGGTGATACCACACCTGTTCGGCATCTGCCGCTGTCCCTGATCCGCCGTAAGTAAGTTTTGTAAGTACTAGAGAAGGAGAAAATTTTGCACGATCTGTTTGATTTTGGTGTCCAGAAGTGTGCTGTTCGACCGGTGTTCCCGCATGTGGTGCACGACTTGAAGAAGTCGGACTCGCGGTTTCCGGGCAAGAGCTTCAAGGCCACGATCACGGCGCACGCTGATGCCAGCTTCACCTATGAGGCACGGAACGCTGAAGGCCGTGTCATGTGGCACGGCAATGGGACGAACCTTGACGCGCTGAAGATACGCGTTGACAACCTGTCGCGGGTGTACTTCGGTCGGCTGGAGTCGGGCCTCATGTATGAAGAGGAGCGCAGGGCCAAGCGCCCGAACGTCAAGACCGATGCAGGTCTGGCTGCGCTGAAGGCGCTCGCCATCGATCTCTCTGCCGGTTCGCCGTCGAACTCATCTGAGGAGACTCTTGCTGAGTCGGCCCACAGCCTGATCAATGAGGTCCGGGAGCTTCGCCGTCGTGTGCGGATCAAGGAACATGATGAGAAGATCTACGTGCAGCGCACGGCCCAGATGATGTTCCTGAACAAGGACAAGGCCAACACGGTAGCGGAGTGGGACAACATGGCTACTGCCGTCCGTGAAAAGTGGAAGGTGGCTGCTGCAAAGTTCTTGGGGATCAGCTACGTCCCTGCTCCAGCAGCGGCTGTTGAGGACCGGTTCCTGCCGTGAAGTGGCTGAAGCAGATCACGTACATGACGTGGTGGGATCTGCTGGGCTGCTTTGTGCTGCTGCTTGGTGCGTCCTTGCTGGTGCTGATCGGCTCGCTGGCTTTGGTGACAGGGTTCGGTATGGCCTACGTCCTGATGTGCTTCGGAGCCGCTGGACTGCTGCTCTATGCGCTGTGTGTCATGGGCTGGGCCTGTATCGGGATGGGCAAGATGTACGGCTGGGGAATCCGGTTCGGAAAGAACAAGAAGGGAAAGAGGAGAGCATGAGAGATCCAATCGAGAGTTACCACAAGACCCGTGAAGCCACGGAGCGGCTACGGGTCCAGATCGACAATCTGGAAGAGACCGGAATCGATGGTCTGAACATCGAAGACGTGAAGATCCTGCTGGAAGAACGGGAAGAACACTACGCGACTGTTGACCGGGCGGTACAGTTCATGTCTTCAGGTGGTGCTGACTCTCTGGGTTCGGCCATGGCTGCTGACTTCGCACGTCTGAGAGGAGAAGGCTGATGCCAGTACTTGACCCCACGGGGAAAGTTTTCAAGGATGCACGCGGAGCCGTGCTGGAACTCGGTGACATCTGTATCAAGGGATCTGCCGGGGATTCGGTGACGCTCTCTGTCGTACAGATCTTGGGCTTCAAGAGCAAGGTCAAGATCGGCAAGCGTGACGGTCTGTATGGTGACTACCGGGAGGCCATGCGTAAGCTGGAAGAGCATGGCTGGGAGAACGAAGGCACGTGGGCGGATCGAACGTCCCTGATCAAGGTGACCGGCCTGCCGGAGGTAGCTGAGAGGCTGAACACTCCGCGTCCTGTCGTGTCGCTGGTGATGCCTGAACCGACTGTTGCGTTCGAATAGAGATCCTGATAGTCTTTAGTTATTAGCCGCCTAGAGAAGGGAAGAGCAGTGACTGAATACAAGAACGGTGACAAGGTCCGTGTCAATGAGGGAGACCTTGAAGGACTGACCGGAGAGGTTGCCAGTGTACTCGATGGCGGGTACAAGCTGCTGGTCACCTTTGACATTGCCATGGGTGAGGGAAGCATGCTGATGCCTTCGGCCATCGTGTCTCCTGCGTCGGTGGATCATCCTGCGCTGGCGAAGATGAAGCGGCTCTACCCGGACTTCCTGAAGTCGAGCAGCTACCGCTACCGGCTCACGACGTACCTGAACGGGGTCTTCTATGAGTCCCACCCGATCACGGCGGTGGAACTGATGAACGTACTGGGCAAGAACCCGCCTGCCGGTCTGGAGAAGCTGGAGTTCATGCTCAAGAAGGATGACCCGTCTCGTGGTCTGGCGTGGAAGCTGCTCTGGGCTGACGGAGAGTAGTTGACAGGGGGAGAGTACTTGGTACTCTTTTCTTGTAAGCAATTACCAAAGACTATAGAAGGAGAAGTGATGTTCGGCATCAAGGTACATGAAGGCAAGCGCTCGTGGTGGATCACGGAGACCGGAGCGTCCAACCGCAGGAACGCCCGTGGGATCTGGAAGTTCGACTCACAGATGGGTGCTGAGATGGCCCGTGGCTCGTTGCAGAAGATGAACCCGGATGCTACGCTCACGGTGGAGAGGTTCTGATGGCAAACTTGCAGAAGGAACTGGCCGCTGAGTTCGCAAAGCATAAGTTCGACACCGCCTATGAGGCATTTGTCTGGGAGTGCATTTGTGGATGGCGCGGAATCCACAAGCATGAACACCTTGCAGAAATTGCAACGCGTAGGATTGGAGCAAACAAGCGCTTCTCTGAGGCTGAGCTTTCAGCGGAGGCGTACCGGCAGATGGCTCGGGCTGGTGCGCTGGCTGGGATGGCCTCTCTGGTTGAGGAGGATGGCAGACTGCTGATGGCACCGATGGACTCCATGCGGGACTTCATTGGACCGATGAGGAAAGATACGTATATGCTGGCTGTGGTCAACAGGTTTGAGCGCCTGCCGCACTTTGATGAGGAGGAGTAATGCCTAGAGCAAGAGTCAACTCGACTAAGGTGTCCCTGACTGCTGTGGAACTGGAGCAGTTGAGCGCCCTGTACAATGTGGCGTGGGGGAGTTCGTACAACCCGGACAAGACACAGCGCAAGCTGGCTAAGGCGCTTGAGCGCGTAGCGCAACAGCAGGACCGTGCTGAGGAAAGAAGGAGGGCACGTGACGGAGCTTGAACTGCTGAATCGGATTGTTGCAATCCGGGACGCGTGCACTGATGAGAAGACGCGGGAGGAATTGAATGCGCTTGCTATGGAGCGGTGGGGTCGTGCGTCGGTGTGACTGGTGTGCAGTTCGGCTGCGCTGGTGGCAGGCCACAGGGTGGTGCAGGAAGTGCCGGAAGTATCTGATCTACTCGGTCAGTCCGCCCTGTCCTGAAGGGTATCGTATGTATCAAAGCCCGGACAGGTTGTTCGGGATTCACTGGTAAGAAAGGTTTGTAAGTGCGTCGTAGTGTAGGATTGTTCTTGATCGGGCTGGGGATTGTGATCGTGGTGGTGGGAGCCATCAATGGCTTCGGTCAGTACAAGGCATGTGTGGATCGCGGAGGAGTCTCCGTCTCGGGCCAGTGCATCAAGGCTGAACGGATTGATACCTCGCAGTGAAGCTGGTAGAGTCTGGAGGGAAGAGATACCTCGTGGACTCTGATGAGTGGATGGATGTAAGTCCGCCTGCTATGGTGTATCGTGAGTGTCTGGAAGTTTTTCACCCGCTGACCTGTCTGGTGGCTGGGTGTCGCTATGAATGAAAGGTTTGTAATTGACAACGATTGGAACCGCGACGGTGGACGTACGCGTAGAGGTTGAAGAACTGGATGAGAGTCCTGCCGAGACGCTGGGCCGTCTGGTGGAGGATGAGTACCGCAAGGTACTGGCCCGGAAGCAGATTCTTCAGCGCCGGATTCGGCTGGCAAAGCCGGAGCTTGAAACCGTGTCGGAACGGCTCGACGCCCTGAAGGTGATCTCCGGTGACAAGCGTGACCGGTTCGGTGTGGACGCGTACGTACGTCGGACTGACAGCACCCTGAAGCGCTGGGAGCCAACGTATGGCGGATCGGCATGGAGTGGAGTTACGTCGGGGTACCTGAACGGCAAGATCCACTCGCTGTTCGGTGAGCCTACTGTGGCGGAACTGGAGGAGAACTCGGAGAAGATCGCTGACCTGCTGGAGTTCTTCCATCACGTGGAGGTTCCTGCGTTCTGGTACTGGCTGCGCGTCAAGTACAATGACGACGTGAACAAGATGCTGGAAGAGAACGCTACGGTGTTCGGGATTCGGAAGAAGGTTCGTGTATGAAGTGCGTAGAGAAGGTGCCCACGTTCGACTGCATGAAGTGGGACGGGGTTCGGGACAGTGGCTCGCATGGCTGGTTCAAGAAGCGCTTTGCGTCGGCCTCTGTGTATCGCGGAGAGCTTTCGGTGTCATGGTGGAACGGAAAGGTCTTCACTGACTTTGTCCTGCCCGTGGGACACTGGATGGTCATCAACGAACTGACCGGAAAGCCTGAGAGCATGAACCCTGCTGAGTGGCGCTCGCGCTTTGAAGAAGTGAAGGGAGCGCCGGAGGATGATTGAGGTACCTCGGGAGGAGTTCATCGTCCTGCCCATGATGGCGCATGAGGGACCGATGTCTCTGGATGCCATTGCCACTGCTGAGTACGGACGGACGTACCGTGGACAGCAGACAGGGGAGATGATTCACAACGACTCGTACAAGGTGTATGATCTCTCTACGGAGAAAGATGTGGAGAGGTCATGGTACAACGCTGATGCTGATATCTCGCTGTGGCTGGGACTCAAGATCGGAGACCGCAAGATGGGATGGCGGGATCGTGGCGACTTAATCACGCATGAGATTGACATCGAACGTTCTGCCCCGGAGCCGCACAAGATTCTGGCGGACCTGATCAAGAGAGGGAAGCTGCCTATGGGCAAGTACCTCTGTCGGGTATGGTGGTGAGAGTGCGTAAGTATTTCTGGCTGATCTACGCGCTGTCGGCCCTGATGATATTCGTGACGTTCGGGATCGTTGTGTCCCGACTGATAGGAGGGGTATAGTTGCCTAGAAGTGTTCTGTGGGCATTGTGTATGCTCTGGCTGGTCATCGGTGTATTGTTCGGAGTGGGAATCACTCTGCTGACGAGAGGGATGTAATGAGAGGGTATGGAGGATGGCTGCTGGTCTGCCTGTTGTGCTGGCTCGGTGGAGGGTTGTTCTGGATCGGTGTGACCGGATTGGTGGGTCGCTGATGGCTCGTAGGCGGTTGACTAAGGCTCAGTGGGAGCGTGTGTCGATGTGGCTGGCGGTGGTGCAGGTCGTGGCGCTGCTCGGTTTTGTCGTGTCCATGCTCATGCACTGGTAGTGAAAAGCTCTCCTGAGGGAGGGCTTTTTGCGTGTCAAAACTGGCCGATTTTCGTTCAATCGCGTGCCAATCGAAATCGGTGTTTTTGGCCTGTTTTCTTTATCATGTACACTGGTGAGAGGTTACGTCAATTGACAGGACTGCTCGCTGGGTGCAGTGATAAGACGGTAGTTTTCTGAGTCCGGAACTGAAGCGAAGAGATCCGTACTATCATGCAGATCTGTGATTGTGCAGAAGTTTGTGCGCTTTTTGAAATCTGGCTGATGAGGGGTTTTGAGGCTTGTTCTAGGGGAAGTTGCTCTGTTTTACAGATTTTGTTTTGCCAAACTGTTTTCTCCTAAGGGAAGATCTTGAGAGAAAGAATAGAGGGTATATGGTACACCCTTCCTACATACGCTCTTTTTTTTACATCTATGGCTCTCTTGTTCAGAAACCACTTTGGCAAAATGGGGTCTCAAAAATGGGTGGTCTGAGGGGTTGATCTTGAGGGTGTGATTGGGTACGATTTGACTTAAGAAGTGCCATGGGGTACAATAGATACATGAGCGAAATTACTACCATGATGACCAAGCTGGGCAACAAGCGTATTGCCGTCCGAAAGGACGAAGAGAAGATCAAGAGCCTTGACAATCAGATCGAGATCTATCAGAACGCACGTGCCAAGACCGTTGCCTCTCTCGACCAGAAGAAGGTTGAGATTGAGAAGATGGACGAACTGGTTGCAGAGTACAAGCGACTTGAGTGGGACAAGAAGACTCTGATCGGTCGCATGAACAGGCTTCAGGAAAAGTACAATGCCATTCCGTGGAGGCCGGATCTGCTGCCGGAAGAGAAGATCGAGAACTCGGAGTTTGACTCGCTCGCTGCCAAGGTCGCTGTGATTCAGGAACGGTTGAACGTGATCCCCAAGGATGCGAACCGTGTGTACTACCGGAGGGTTGTGGATGAAGTCTCTGGAGAATGAGTTCAAGGAGACTAGCGCTCAGGTAGGGTACATGCTACGCTGGTTGAAGTACCAGCAGGAGAACAAGGGCTTTGTCGGGAAGGATCTGGAAACCACCCAGAACTTTATCGATGGGATCAAGCAGTGTGAACGCTGGCGGGACAAGATCTACAAGCGGAAGCGTGGCTTGGAAGAGTTGAAGGGGAAGGTCGCCTCCCCTCACTATCCGGAAACGGAAGTTGATCTGAGACACTGTGTTGGTGATATGTGTTACTACATGCTGATGATCGGTGCGGTGTTCAGGTCGTTCTATCTGGCTCAGGGGAATTTCCCTCCCATGCCTCCCAGCACTCGGAAGAAGGAACGGGAAGCGGAAGAGTTCCTTGGGTTCGGATTTGAGTATGATCCGGAGAAGTACGCTTGACGTGAATGGTATACTTAGGTAAGATTTGTTCTACTGGAGGTACCATGGAAAGCATTGAGCGCGGAGAGCACGTTATCGTCACTGCCTACGGTGATGGCGAGTCACTGGAAAAGTTCGGTGGGATTCTTGCTGAGGTTGCGGATGACGGTTATGTCTTCTTTGTGACTCACAGGATGATGCCGATTGAGAAGGTTCTGCCGGTGGATGCCTTGACAGTGATCAAGGACATCGTTGACAAGATGCCGGTGTGGCGTGTACGATGGGCTGGTGCCCTTGAGAAGATTTCGGGTTGGCGGACGATGCCCGTGGCGGAACTGCGGGACAAACTCCGTGGCCTGATCGAAGTGCGTACCTTGGAGGGTATGCCCCAGATGGCAAGGCTGAGTCCTTTGACTTCTCCGGTCAAGACCTTCTACAGTGAGGTCAAGACGATGGAGGTCACAGAGGATGTGAACCGAGTCTTTGAGCAGGACCAGACGGTGGCAGAGGCTGTTGCCGGAATGGATGACGAAATTGAAGCACTATTGACTGCGGCGGATGCCGAGAAAGAGACGAATGACGACATACACCCCGAGCCGGGAAGCAAAGACGTTCCGGGAAGCAGTGCAGATAGCCATTGAGGATGGCATGCGGGATGGCAAGGCACTTGGTGAAGCCAAGAAGGCCAAGAAGAGCGTTGCCGAGCGGGTAGCCAGTCTGAGGACGGCAACTCGTATTGGCCGAACGATTGGGTTCTTTGTTGGAACTGCACTGTTCGTGGTCACTGCCCTTGTGGTGATCGGACTGGGTCTTCCTGCGTGGTTGGTCTGGGCATGGGCCTTTGTGTTCTGGATGCGTTGGCAGATCAAGGTCGCGGAGAATCTTCGGGTCAGGCGAGCCGAGTACTCCCTGATGCTTGGTGAGTATCCGGGCTGGAAGGCTTCAGGATACCTGACTCGTCAGGAATGGGAAGCACAGAAGTAAACAGATCCCCTACCGTTTGGTGGGGGATTTTGTTTTGCCCGGAAATGGTGTAGGCTTGAGGTATGAAGACTTATTGGAGGACGCTGAAGGAAGAACCCGGAATCACGGTGTTCTACACGGTAGTGACGATTGCATTCCTGATTTGTATCGGAATGGTTGCAACGACTGATCCCGGAACAGCAGCAGTGATATTCTGCTTGCTCGGGATTCCGATGTTCTTGGCATGGTGCGAACTGATTGAGATGGCTTCCTGATGATGATTGCACGGATTATTGGAACCGCTCTCGGGATTCTGTTGGGAGTCGGTGGTGCTGCCGCTATCGGAATGCATGCCGCTGAGCTTGAGCATGAGAAGCGTGTGCAGTGGGAGCAGGAAGGACGCTGTTGGGAGAAGGGTGGCGTGTACAAGGATGGCACGTGTTCCTACTTCTCCGGTGCCTACTCCGATGAGGCGAAGGTCTGCATGGCAATGAAGGGTTACTATGCCGTGACTGATGACAAGTTCACCTGCTATGACACCGATGGCAAGGTGAAGGAGATGCCGAGCCTTGAAGGTAAGGAACTCCGGATCATGGACGATGGCACGCTTGTACTGCTGAGCAAAAGCTGATAGGCTGAAGGCATGAACAAGAGATACTTCCTGAGCGAGTACAAGAAGAACCGTCGATCCCTGCTGATGGGATGGGGATGCGTTGTACTGGTTACGACGTTTGCGGTGTTGGCATGGACTGTGTTGATGCCGGAGAAGTTTGAGAACAACCTGTGGCACACTGCGGTGATGGCTCCCGTAGTGGTGATCCTCGTGCTGTACCTGATCAAGATGGCGAAGCACCAGAAGGAAATGAAACAACTGATTGTCAACTGGGGAAACTGAAGGAGAAGACTGATGGACATTATGGATCTGATCAACCCTGCGCCTAAGAAGCGCACGATGATTGACTTCCTGCGTGAAGAGGCTGCGTTCAATGAGAAGCAGGCTGAAGCGAAGCGGAAGAAGGCAGAGGCTGCTGATGCTGTGGATGATCCGATGGATCTGATGGATCTGGGGGCACTGTGAAGCTAGCAGATCTGGTACCGGGAGAAGGCTGGAACCACATCAACAAATGGATTCGTGGGAATCTGGTCAAGAAGGCGGGGGACACTCAGTGGCGTGAGCCAACTGAGGTCGATTGGTACGTGGTGCACGGCAAGATGTGGCTGTACCGAGCGCTCAAGGCTGGCCGGTTCAATGAGCGGAAGTGCACGTATCGACAGCCCAAGCGTCTGTGGTACGGAGACAAACTGCGGTCATCGTATGATCCCTTGTGGGGAGGCTTGGCTGTTCCCGGACATCTGTACGTCCGTCCCGCTCAGAGGACTTTCCAAGGGAAGAAGGTCCCGATGTCATGGATCGACTACCTGTACAGTGGTCCTCGTGCCTACTGGCATGCGGCCTAAAGTCGTAGGGAGTTTGTGACAAATTTGACTTACATGGTTGGGTCGGGTACAATAGGTATATGACAAAGAGAAAGATTGATTACAAGGACGAGTTCTATGCCCTCTTGATCTTTGCTCTGATCTACCCGCTCGTGACTCTTGGAGTCATTGCTGTGCTGGGTGGTGGCGTGGTCAGCGTTGTCAGTGCGATGGTGACGGCTGTGCCGTTTTACCTCGTCTGGAGATTCATACTGATTCGGTAACGAAACGGTAACGGATGTATAGTATTCGTGGTAGTGTATACTTACTCTAAGACAGACGCTTCTTAGATAGGGCAATCCCATGGTACACAATCCATTTGACGATGACATGAATGTCATGCCACCACCACCGCCTCAGACCGATGGCTCACCGGAGACCAAGTACTCCAACTGGCCCTCTGCGGAAGGCTACGAAACTGTTCCTGAAGACTGGAAGCCAAGGGCAGGGCGAGAGCTACCGGCTCTGCGCTGCACCTTCGTGCGTCCGGATGATACCCGATGCAAGAACTTCGGTGTGCGTGGGACAGGATTCAACGGAACGCCTGCCATGTGTTTCATCCATGGCGGCTCACTTCCGAACGTAAAGAAGAAAGCGGAAGCGACTCTGCTTGCCGCTCGTATGCGTCTTGTGCAGCATGTGCCGACTGCTCTGGAAGGTCTGATTGACCTCTCAGAGAATGCGTCTGCCGATGCCATCAAGCTCAAGGCCATCACAGAACTTCTCGACCGTGCCGGTATCAAGGGCGGATTCGATGTGAACGTAGAAGTCCAGCACGGTATCTCCGCTGCGGATGAAATCGGCAAGAAGTTAACCCTGATGCGTGAGCGCATGGGTGCGGACACTAAGGCCGAGCTTGAAGAACTTGAAGATCAAGGCGAGATCCTTGACGAACCAGAGAAAGTAGTGTAATGGAACATCCAGAAGCCAAGTTCGTACGTGGCGATAGAGTACAGGTTACTGCGGAGTCCACTGTCGAACTGGAGCATCTGTTCCCTGAAGGCTTTGAGACTTATGAAGGAATTGTAAGGACCGTCCGACTTGACTATTCGGGTGGATGGGGTACCCGTCCTAAAGTCTTCAAGGCTTGGGTTTATACCGTTAGCCTTGATCAGGACCCGTCAAAGGGTGGCCTGTACTTCCTTGAGACGGACTTGACACTTGTCCGCCCGTATGTTGTGGGCAAGCTCGATGAGATCGTGGAAGGGCTTGAGGCACGCATTGCCGACATCCGTCAGGCGCAGCAGGAAGAACTCAAGCGCCGAGGACTTGCCTAACAGTCCAGCGTATCAGAAGGATGTACACTTGTCAAGTTACAAAACTTTCTGAAAAGGGCCTGATCCGAAGACCAGACCCTCTTCCTAGCCGACTACGGAGAGTCTGGCCTTAGCGTCAGCGACTCCAGCAGCATTCAGGACGGCTTCCTTGCACTCCACGCAGAGATCCCGTTCGAATACCAGCTTGTTGCCGGTGTTGCCTTCTATGTGCAGCCAGCCCTTCGGCAAGATGTAGTTGCCGTTCTTGATGCCGTCTGATAGTGGTGTTGTTTCGCTCTTATGGCACTGGTCACATTCCGAGTGCACTACTTGTTGTCTAGCCATACGCTCACGATATCAGCTATACTCAGGGCCAGGAAGTCCCTTTCGGGTCCAGCGGCTTAGCCCAGTTATCTATCCGGAGGGGACTTCCCCTTTGCCGTTGTGACCTGTACCATTAGCTCTGAGGGACCGGAGATCCCTCTGGCGGACGATTAGCCTCTCCCGCCTACCTGAAGGGGTCATCCGGTGTCAATCCCCCAGATCCACCGGATGGCCTCTTCTCTTTTGCCTCTCCCCTGACATCTACCGTAGCACATCCCGCTGAAATGGGAACTGTGATATGATGAGCCAGCGTGTCTAGCCGCGCACCGAAAGGCCCCGAAACCCTTGCAGATTCCGGGGCCTTTCTGGTGGGGTACCTCTATTGGCTACTCTTCGTTAGCCGACACGCCCGGTGCCTGATCAAGGTAGACCAGATCGTAGAGCATCTTGTAGAGGCCGGTCTGACCGGCGAAGCCAGCGCCTGCGGATGTCCACGGGTTGCCCTGACGCTTCTCCCAGTCCACCTGACCGAGCTTGGAGACCAGAGACGCTACCGCGCTCCAGAACTCTTCCTCAGTCTTGGACTGTTCCAGTGCCGAAGACAGGATGTCCGCACCGAGCCGGGAGACGGAGGCAACGCCTGCCAGATCCTTGAGGCGGTACTTGACCGGCTCTTCGATCTGTGCGCCAGTCTCGTCGGTGGTGATGCGGGGACGTTCCTGCCAAGCCGGAGCGCAAGCCCGAGCAACCAGTTCCCAGTACTTCTTGGCTGCGGACTCCAGAACGATGCCGCGACGGTTGAGCCGTCCGATCAGCTTCTCCTGAAGCATGTTGCCGGTAGCGCGTCGGAGACCTTCGTAGGTCACCGGCTTCTCCGGATCGCGTGCACCGGTCATGTTGACCTTGCCAGCCCACGGGCTGTTGCCGTCCTGTGCCAGAGCGAATGCCGCCTCACGGATGGTCTGTGCGTGAGTGGGTTCACCGTGTTCCATGTGAACCTTCGTGGCTTCGATCAAAGCCTTGGGAAGCTTGCGCTGGTTGGTGTTGATGTCATCAAACAGCGTGGCTTCGTCAGCGTACCGCAGGCCGTAGTAGAGCATGACCGGCACGTCCGGGTTGAACTTTGCCTTGGTTTCCCAAGCCCAGTACAGACCGCCCATGCGGTGCTGGCCGTCCACGATGGAGAAGACGGAAGGTCCGAACTCCTTGTGGATCTTGACGATGTCACCCTTGTTGAAGAGTTCGTTGAAGCGCTGCTGCTCCTTGGGGGAGTAGACGCGGACGGAGGCAATGATCGGAGTGATCAGGTGAGCGTGGGTGTGCTTCGTGTCACCCTTCTCCCCTTCCTCCTGAGCGAAGTACCGACCGATGGCGGGGAACCGTGCCGCGAGCGGATCGCGCTGGTAGCCGTGCTGGCGCGGTGAGCTTGACTGCTCATCGATGCTGTTGTACGTTGAGACGAATGCCAACGACTTCAGCGCGTCCGGAGTGAGGGTGGCGAGTGCCGTCTTGCCGGGAACGAACTCCACCTGAATCTTCATGTGGCGTTCCTTGGGTTCGATGGGCGTGACCACATCCTCCGAGTTGAGTTCGGCTGCGGCCTCAGCGTCTTCCGGCTTTCCTTCCGGATCGACCTCTTCTTCCGAGTTGTCCGAGAACATCGGGGTCACTGCCGGTGCGGTGGACTTGCGGGGCCGACGTGTGGTAGCTTTGGGTGTTGCCTTCTCCGGTGCCGATGCGGCTTCCGGTGCTGCGGTCTCTTCCGGAGTCAGGATCTCATCGATCTCTGCGTTCTTGGCCTTGGCCTCTGCGGAGAGGGTCTTTGCCGAAGTGCGAGCCTGAGTTGCGGTGCGTGCCATGATTGGTACTTCCTTTCGTGTTTGTGATGCGGATTATGTTTTCACTGGTTGGCCTCCTTAGCGGCTGCTTTCCATGTCTCAAGCATTACGCTCCGTCTTTTCGATGCGTCAACAGATTTGCAAAAGAATTTTTTGTAGTGGTGCCGATTTTTGCCCAAAAACCCCTAGATCTAGCGGATCTTGCCGGGAAAGATTCCTAAACACAGGTAGTGCGGTGAAGTCAAACTGAGTACACTTGCTAGTCCATCTAAGTACATCGAGTTGCGAAACTGAGTAGTGCCGGGTATGCTTGAAGCATGATCAAGCAGGGAGAGTTCGTCCGGATCACTGCCGGTCCCTATGAAGGGGATGAGGGAGTGGTTGAAGATGTACAGCCTGAATGCAGTGCGGTGCGGGTAGGTACCAGAGAAGGTAACTCCTACGCCATGCTGGATGACCTGAGGAAGATTCCGCCGCTGACTCCACAGCTAACCTCAGGGAAGCGTCCGTTACGGCGGAAGTGATGCGGGACACAACTGAATAAGCGACAGGACTAACTGGGGGAGTCCTGACCGTGCCGTATCCCAGTAATGGGATGCGGCTTCTTTTTGTCCCCAGACAAATCACACCGTTGTAACTAGTAGAGGGAACGCTTTTGAAGGTCTCAGTTTTTCGCGTGGAGGATGCTAATGGGGAAGGGCCGTACAGCAACTCCAGTCCCGTCAAGGACAAGCTCACCGCTCTGTATGCTCACCCTGCCCCGGAGAATGATCCGCTGCTGAAGCTGATCCGCCCGGATGAGGTATGCGGCTTCGCTACCCTGTGCGCTCTCACTGAGTGGTTTGCCGGGTATGAGGATGAGCTTGCCGATGCCGGTTTCGAAATCTCCATCTACACTCTGCCGCGTGATCACGTGCGGTTCGGCAAGGAGCAGCTTGTGTTCCGGAGGGATGACTTCTACCCGGTACGAACTATGACGATGATGTAAGTAACAATGCGGTAACTCACATGCGGATGCGGTAGGCTGGATACATGATGCGGATCTCAATGATCGTTATTGTCTTTGTCCAGCTTGCCGTCTTCTTCATTCTCTCCGGTTCCACAGGAACCTATAACCACACTGTCAAGGCTGTCTACGAACAACCGGCCATGCCGTCAGATCCTGACGATGATGAAGACGAGAACCGCGTGCGGGTAAGACGGAATGCGGATGCGGTTACAAATCTTTCATAGACTTTGACAATGCAGATGCCGTGCCGTAAGCTGAAAGCACATCAACCAACGAAAGGGAGACCATGGCTCACAAGATTCCGGAAGCGAACATCACCTACAAGAAGGGTGACCGAGTACAGGGACTACACAGCGGAAGGTTCGGTACGGTCAGCCGGAGCCTGAGCGGTGATGCCGTGCAGTTGGAATGGGACGGCCACCCCGGAGAGGTCCATGATGTCTGGAGCCGGGACCTCCGTCCTGCACCGTGGCACGGTATCGGATTCGCTCCGATCAGCTTCATCGATCTCCGGGCCGTCCTTGCTGACTACGGCAAGCTCGATGATGACGTGGAGATCACCGATGCCGGTACCGTTGGCGGTGCCGAGAAGGCTTTCATGTACAAGAAGGGCGACCGCGTCAAGCTGAAGTACAACCGCAACAACGGCACCATTGCGGAGGATCAGCGTCATCTGGATAACCGCACCATCCGGGTCATCTGGGACAAGGACCGGAACGTGGCTGCGGTGGAAGAGATCGCGGATCTCTACACTCTGCACGCTCCACGGGATACGGATGCCGTGAACCCGAATCAGGAGGCCATCGATGCCATCGAGAAG
>Ga0157371_10000057_pt1 | contig 171900 bp, 125 predicted proteins | sample C45metaG_FD_113462 | JGI IMG/M metagenome (GOLD analysis project Ga0157371, IMG submission 113462) | Corn rhizosphere microbial communities from Kellogg Biological Station, Michigan, USA - C4-5 metaG | ecosystem: Host-associated > Plants > Roots > Rhizosphere > Soil | place: USA: Michigan...
ACATGCCATAGACTTCCGAAGTCGACGGGAAGATCACGCGCTTGTTGTACTTGACGCAGTAGCGAACCAGCTTGAGGTTCTCTTCGAAGTCCAGCTCGAACACGCGCAGCGGGTTGCGGGTGTACTCGATCGGGGTGGCGATGGCCACCAGAGGCAGGACCACGTCGCACTTCTTGATGTGATATTCGATCCACTCGGAGTGAATGCTGATATCGCCTTCGACGAAGTGGAAGTTCGGATGGCTGCGCAGGCGCTCGATGGCGTCGGAGCCGATGTCCAGGCCGTAGACGTCGTACTTGTCGTCACGCAGCAGGCGCTCGGACAGGTGGTTACCGATAAAGCCGTTGACGCCCAGGATCAGTACGCGGGTGCGACGTGGCTTGCGCCCCGACTCGGCGCCGCGCAGCAGGGAACCGTCCACCAGGCCCAGTTCGTTGGCCAGTTGCGGGCCACCCAGGAACAGGCCGTTGGCGTTGCGCTGGCCGGAGGTGATCACCAGGGAGTCCTGGCCACAGGCAATGCGCAGCGGGTCGACGCTGATGACCCGGCCCGGGGCCTGGCCTTCGTTGCCCTTGGCGACTTCGGCGCTCCAGACGATCAGCTTGTGCTCGCCCACGGCGCAGAAGGCGCCCGGGTAGGGTTGAGTCACGGCGCGCACCAGGTTGAACAGCTCTTCGGCCGGACGCTGCCAGTCGATCTTGCCGTCCGCCGCGGTGCGACGACCGAAGTAGCTGGCCTTGGACTCGTCCTGGGCGGTTTCGGTGATCTTGCCCTGGGCCAGTGCCGGCAGGGTGTCGCGCAGCAGGCTGGCGGCGGCGTCACGCAGTTTGTGGTGCAGGCTCAGCGCGGTGTCGCTGCGCTCGATGGCCACACGCTCCTGGGCAATGATGGCGCCGGCATCGGCACGCTTGACCATGCGGTGCAGGGTCACGCCGGTTTCGGTTTCGCCCTTGACCAGCACCCAGTTGGCCGGTGCGCGGCCACGGTAGCGCGGCAGCAGCGAGCCGTGCAGGTTGAACGCGCCCTTGCTGGCAGTGGCCAGCAGCGGCTCGCTCAGCAGGTTGCGGTAATAGAAGGAGAACAGGTAGTCGGGGTTGAGCTTGGCGATGCGCTCGATCCACAGCGGGTGGTTGGCATCTTCCGGGGCATGCACGGCAATGCCCTTGCGGGCGCAGAGCTGGGCCACCGAGCCGTAGAAGGTGTTTTCCTTGGGGTCATCGGCGTGGGTGAACACGGCGGCGATCTCGTAACCTGCGTTGAGCAGGGCTTCGATGCCAGCACAGCCAATATCGTGGTAGGCGAAGACAACAGCTTTATTGCTCATGGCGAAACCTGATCAGTATGAGTGGAAGTTAAACCGTCGACAGTCACAGCAGGGGCCGGGGCCGCAGGCTGGCTGCGCAAGACTTTTTCGATGAAGAAACGCGGGCGGGCCCGCACGTCGCTGTACATGCGTCCCAGGTATTCACCCAAAAGACCCATGCCGATGAACTGGCCACCGGTGAACACGAACAGCACCGCGAACAGCACGAAGGTGCCGTCGCCGGCCCAGGTGGCGCCGAAGATCAGGCGCAGCACGATCAGCATCAGGGCAAACAGCGCGCCGAGGCCGGCCATGCCGAAACCGATGATGCTCAACAGCCGCAGGGGCGTGGTGGTCATGCAGGTGATCAAGTCGAACATCAGGTTGATCAGGCGCATCGGGCTGTACTTGGAGTCGCCGTGCTCGCGCTCGGCGTGCTCCACCAGCACCTCGGTGGTGTGCCGGGCAAAGCTGTTGGCCAGGATCGGGATAAAGGTGCTGCGCTCGGTGCAGGCCAGCATCGCGTCGATGATGGTGCGGCGATAGGCCCGCAGCATGCAGCCGTAGTCGCTCATGGCCACACCGGTGGAACGCTGCACGGCCAGGTTGATCAGCTTCGAGGGCCAGCGGCGGAACGCCGAGTCCTGCCGGTTGTTGCGCACGGTGCCGACCACGTCGTAGCCCAGTTCGGCCTGAGCCACCAGGCGCGGGATTTCCTCCGGCGGGTTCTGCAGGTCGGCGTCGAGGGTGATCACCACATCGCCACGGCACTGCTCGAAGCCGGCCATGATCGCCGCATGCTGGCCGTAGTTGCGGTTGAGGATCACCGCCACTACCGGGCTGCCTTCGCGCTCGGCGGCAGCTTGCAGGATGTTCGCCGACTCGTCGCGGCTGCCGTCGTCCACCAGGACGATTTCAAACTCGTGCTTGAGCTGGCGGCAGGCCGCTTCGGTGCGCCGCAACAGCTCGGGGAGGCTCTGTTCTTCGTTGTAGACCGGGATCACGATCGACACGAACTGAATCGGATAAGGTTTCAAAGGCTTCAGTCCAAAAGGTTTGCAATGGCACCGGTCACCCGCGCGACATCGTCGAGGGTCATGTCCGGAAACAGTGGAATCGAGCATAGCCGCGCCGAATTCCATTCGGTATGGGGCAGCTGCACTTCAGGGAAGCGCTGTCGGTAATAGGTATGCAGGTGCGTCGCAATGAAGTGGATACCGGTGCCGATGTTCTGTTCCTGCAGGCCTTTCATGAAGGCTTCGCGGTCCAGGCCGCAGCGTTCGGCGTCGATGCGCAGGATGAACAGGTGCCAGGCATGCTGCTGCGGGTACTGGGGCAGGAGCAGGGGCTGTACCGGCAAGCCTTCCAGGCGCTGCAGGTAGGCCTTGGCCAGTACTTCACGCTTGGCGTTGATCTCGTCCAGGCGTTGCAGTTGCACCAGGGCAATGGCCGCGTTCATGTCCGCCAGGTTGTACTTGAAGCCGGGCTCGATGACCTGGGCCTGTGGCTTGCGGCCATGGGTCAGGCGGTCGTAGGCGTCCACTCCCAGGCCGTGGAACTTGAGCATGCGCACGCGGTTGGCCAGGGCTTCGTCATCGCTGACGAACATCGCGCCTTCGGCGCACGTCATGTTCTTGATCGCGTGGAAGGAAAAGATCGCCGTGCCCCGGGCGCCGATGGCGCGGCCGCGGTAGGTGGTACCGGCGGCGTGGGCGGCGTCTTCGATCACCGCGATGCCGTGCTTGTCGGCCAGGGCATAGAGCGGGTCGAGGTCGAAGGCTGCGCCGGCGTAGTGCACCGGGATGATCGCCTTGGTCCGCGGGGTGATGGCGGCTTCGATGGTGGCGGCATCGCTCATCAGGGTGTCGGGGTCGACATCGACGAACACCGGGGTGGCGCCCAGCAGGCAGATCATGTTGGCGGTGGAGACCCAGGTCTGCGACGGGGTGATCACTTCGTCCCCGGGGCCGATGCCCAGGGCCAGCAGGGTGATGTGCATGGCGCCGGTGGCGGAGGACAGTGCCACGGCGTGGCGGGCGCCGACGCGTTCGGCGAACTGCTGTTCCAGTTCCTGGTTTTTCGGGCCGGTGGTGATCCAGCCGGAGCGCAGAACCTGCTCCACTGCAGCAATCTCTTCTTCGCCAATACTCGGGCGCGAGAAAGGAAGGAAAGCCTGGTTCATGGTTACCTCGGGTTTACACAATGTGAATTACTGGAATACGGGTTGCTGCGGGTGAACGGACAGTTCATGGAAAGCGGGGAGGTCTTGCAGTCATCAAGGCGCATCCAGTTATTGAGCCAACAGGGCATTCCATGCAGCGAATCAGTAAAGACTGGGTTTGTGAAAAGTAAAGGTGGATCAAGGTGTTATCTTTACAACCTGAGAACAAACTGCACTCGGATGGTTGTCTGTCGGGGGCTGAGATTAAGCCGAAAATTGTGAAACGAATATGAAAAATAAGGTAAAAGTCCGTTTTTCTGCGAGCCAGACAGCTAGTGTTCAGTTTGTTTCCAAAGTTATCGAAGTGCGCAGGCCTGGCGACTTTTGTAACCAGTTTTCAATGGGTATTGAAGGGGCCTGCGGGAGTGTTTTTTTCACCTCGCCAAGGTGCTACCCGGTACAACCTTGCCCAGCGGAGCATCCATGAACCCGCCGGGCCATGACCGCGCCGCCGGCCTTGACGCGCCCAACCCCTTGAGCCTGTACCTGAAGCGCCTGGCCCCCTCCAGCCAGTCGACCCTGCGTTATGTGCTGCAGGACGCCGCCGACCGCCTGGGCTACGCCGAGCAGAACCTGGAAGAAATCCCCTGGCACCTGCTGCAACCCGAGCATGTCACGGCCCTGGTGGCCACCTTGCGCGAGGACGGCTATGCGCCCAATACCTCATCGCTGTACGTCAACGCCCTGCGCGGGGTGATGAACGAGGCGTGGCGGGCCAGCCTGATCAGCCAGGACCACCTGCTGAAGATGCGTTCGGTCAAGGCCATCAGCGGCACGCGCCTGGCCCGCGGGCGCAACCTCAAGCGCGGCCTGATCCATGAACTGATGGCTGTGTGCGCTTCCGACCCGCGCCCCCAGGGCGTGCGCGATGCAGCGCTGATTGCGCTGCTCTATGGCTCGGGCATGCGCAAGTCCGAGTCGGTCAACCTGGACCTGGCCCAGGTGGATTTCAGCGAGCGCAGCCTGCAGGTGCTGGCCAAGGGCAATCGTCAGTTGATCAAGTACGCACCCACCTGGGCTTTCGACAAGCTGCAGGCCTGGCTGGAGCTGCGTCGCCGGCATCTGCCCGCGGGCCTGGTAGACGACCCGTTCCTGTTCAACCGCATCCGCCGGGGCGGGCACATCACTCGCGAGCGCATCACCAAGCACGCCATCTACTACATTGCCCGGCAACGCGGGGCCGAGGTGGGCGTGCGGATCATGCCCCATGATTTCCGGCGCTCGTTCATCACCCGGGTGATCGAGGAACACGACCTGTCGCTGGCGCAGAAACTGGCTCACCACAGCAACATCCAGACCACCGCCAGCTATGACCTGCGCGATGACAACGAGCGGCGCCGGGCCATCGACCGCTTCGATCTGTAGGCCGTGGCAGGGTCAGAGCGAGGGCAGGGTGGGCGACAACTGCCCGGTGAGGTCCCAGGCTTCCAGCATCTTCGCGTACTCGAAGGCATGGCTCGGGTCGCTCTGCAGCCAGTCCTCGAATGCCCGGCGCTCGGCCAGGCTGCAATCGGCCTCGCGCAGGCGTATGCACCAGTGCGCGGCCTGCATCATCAGGTATTCCTCTGCTTGGCTGGCAGAATCAGTCATGGTTCATTCCTTGTTCAAGGTGGAGCCGGTAGCCACGCTGTACAGCGGCATGGCTGAAGTATCGGAGCGATTGCCGCGCGTGACCATGATCAAGGGCAGCATCCTTCACTCAAGCACCGGGGGCCGCCCCCAGCACATGGGCATGCCCCAGGGTGCGGATGCGCACCCGGCTGCCGACCGGTAGCGCATGCAGGCCGGAACTGCGGACCGGCACCAGTTGTTCATGGCCCCCGGCACCGGCCACGCTGATGCTCAGGGTGCAGGTGTTGCCGGCAAAGTCGCAGTCCCTGACCACTCCCGGGCAACTGCCGGCGCCATCGCCGTCGTCCGTCAGCACCTGCAGTTGCTCGGGGCGCAGCATGATCCGCGCCGGGCCCTTGAGCGAGCGCTCGCGGATCGGCACCTGCCCCAGGTCACATTGGGCCAGCCCCTGGTCCAGCTGCGCCGGCAGCAGCACCGCCTCGCCGAGAAACAGCGCAGTCTGGGCATCCCGCGGGTGCTGGTACAGCTCCAGCGGCGCACCGGCCTGCACCAGCCGGCCCTGGCGCATCACCGCCAACTGGTCGGCAAAGGACAAGGCCTCGGCCTGGTCATGGGTGACCAGAATGGTGGTCACCCCGGCCTCAGCCAGGAGCCGTGCCACGGCCTTGCGCATCGAGGCCCGCAGGCCGGTATCGAGGGCGGAAAAGGGTTCGTCCAGGAGCATCAGCCGCGGGCGCTGCGCCAGGGCCCGGGCCAGGGCAACCCGCTGCTGCTGGCCGCCGGAAAGCTCGTGGGGCCAACGGGCGGCCAGGCTGCTATCCAGAGCCACCATGTCCAGCAGCTCGGCAATGCGCTGCTGCCTCTGCGGGTTCTTGCCCGTCAGGCCGAAGCCGATATTGGCCGCCACGTTGAGGTGCGGAAACAGCGCGCCATCCTGGGGTACATAGCCGATCAGGCGCTGATGGGCCGGCACCGCGCCCTGAGCGTCCGCCAGCACCTGGCCATTGAGGCTGATGCGCCCGCGATCGGGAAACTCGAAGCCGGCGATCATTCGCAGCAAGGTGGTCTTGCCCGAGCCCGAAGGGCCGACGATAGCCGTGCGGCTGCCGGCGGGCATGCCGAGGCTGATGTCCTGCACCGCCGGCACGCCGCCGAAGGATTTGTGCACTGCGTGGAGTTCGAGAGCGTTCATCGGCCCGCCGTACGTCTGGATTGATGGTAGAGGAGGCCGGTCAACGGCAGGGACAGCAGGATCATGATCAGGGCATAGGGCGCCGCGGCGGCGTAGTCGATCTCGCTGGTCCTGGCCCAGAAGCCGGTGGCCAGGGTGCGGGTGCCGTTGGGCGCCAGCAGCAGGGTCGCGGTCAGTTCATTGCTGATGGCCAGGAATACCAGCGCCGCGCCGGCTGCCGCTCCCGGTGCCGCCAGGCGCAGGGTGACCCGCCACAGCGCCTGGAGCGGCGAGCGGCCCAGGCTGCGGGCGATGTTTTCCAGCTCCACCGGTGCCTGGGCGATACCCGCCCGCAGGCTGACCAGGGCCCGGGGCAGGAACATCAGCAGGTAGGCCAGGAGCACGGTGAAGCTGGTCTGGTAGATCGGCCTGGCGAATTTCACCGTGACCGTCACCAGGGCCAGGGCCACCACGATGCCGGGCAGGGAACTGGTGAGGTAGTTGCAGCTTTCCAGTAGCCGCAGCAGGCGCCCCGGGGCACGGATCGACAGCCAGGCCACGGGGATCGCCGCACAGGTGGTCAACAGCGCCCCCAGGCTGGCCAGCATCAGGGTCTGGCGCAGGCTGGGCAGCAGCTCCGGCACCTGCCAGACCTCAAGGCCGCCGGCCAGCAGCCAGTTGCCCAGGGTCAGCAGGGGCACGCCCAGGGCCAGAGCACTGGTCAGCGCCGCCAGCAACAGCCCGGCGGCCCGGGCCACGCCGCACAAGGCCTGGATGCGCTGGGGCCGCGGGCTGCCCGAGCCGACCCGGGCATAGCGCGCCTGGCCACGGCTGGCGGACTCCACCCCCAGCAGCACCAGGCAGCACAGCACCAGGATGCCCGCCAGCATGTTCGCCGCCGGGCCGTTGTAGGTGGATTGGAACTGGTCGTAGATGGCGGTGGTGAAGGTGTCGAAGCGGATCATTGCGTACAGGCCGTACTCGGCCAGCAAATGCAGGCCCACCAGCAAGGCACCGCCGCCCACGGCCAGGCGCAACTGTGGCAGTACCACCCGCAGGAACAGGGCCCAGGGTTCGAGCCCCAGGGCCTCGGCCACGTCTTCCAGGGCCGGATCCAGCCGGCGCAGGGTGGCCGCCGCCGGCAGGTAGACAAAGGGGAAGTAAGCAATCACCGACACCAGCACCGCCGCTGGCAAGCCGTGCAGCGCGGGCGCCAGGCTGACCCAGGCATAGCTGTGGACGAACGCCGGCACGGCCAGGGGCGCCACGGCCAGCAGCGACCAGATGCGCCGCCCGGGCAGGTCGCTGCGTTCGGTCAGCCAGGCCAGCGCAATCCCCAGCAGCACGCACAGCGGCAGGGTCAGCACCAGCAGCAACAGGGTATTGCCCAGCAACTGCGCGACTCGCGGGCGCAGCACCAGCTCGGCGATGGTCGCCCAACCGGTCTGGATCGAGATGCCGACGACAAATCCCAGGGGCAGCAGCGCCCCCAGCGACACCAGCAGCGCCGCGCCCAACAGCCAGGGGGCGGCCCGCCGTCCCGGCCCGTGGCGGCGATAGCCAGTGTGGGTCGCGGCAGCGACCCGGGTCGTATCCCCGGCGGGCAAGCGTGAGAGGTCGTCGGCCATGGGTTTACAGGAGGCCGGCCTGGGTCATCAGGTCCACGGCTTTCTTGCTGTTGAGCCTGGCGGCGTCAACCTTGGGCGCGTCCAGCTCGGCCAGGGGCACCAGCTTGGGATTGGACTGCGCGCCCAGGCCCACCGCGTATTCGAACGACTTGCCGCTGCCGAGCACTGCCTGGCCCTTGGGGCTGGTGATCCACTTGAGGAAAGCCTGGGCCTGCTCCTGGTGCTTGCTGGAAGCCAGAACCGCACCGCCGGAAAGGCTGACAAACGCCCCAGGATCCTGGTGCTTGAAGTAGTGCAGGGCGGTGTTCTTGCTGTTTTCCCCCGTCTTGGCCTGGTCGACGAAGCTGTAGTAGTGATAGATCACACCACTGTCCACCTGACCGGCGTTGACCGCCTTGAGCACCGCGCTGTTGCCCCGGTAGAGGCTGGCATTGCTCTTCATCCCCTTGAGCCATTCCAGGGTGGCGGCTTCGCCCTTGAGTTCCAGCACCGCGCTGACAATGGCCTGGAAGTCGGCTCCGGCAGGGGACGCGGCCCAGCGGCCTTTCCAGGCTGGGTTCGCCAGGTCCAGCAGGGACTTGGGCAGGTCGGCCTGCTGCAGCTTGGCCGGGTTGTAGACGAACACCGTGGAGCGCGCGGCGATGCCCACCCAGTTGCCATGGGTTGGACGATAGGCAGCGGCCACTTGCTCCAGGGTGGTCGGAGCCACTTTGGCGAACAGCCCGGCGTTGTCCACCAGGGCCATGGCCGGTGAGTTCTCGGTGAGGAACACGTCCGCCGGCGAAGCCTGGCCTTCCTGCACCAGCTGGTTGCCCATTTCGCTGTCATCACCGTTACGCAGGGTGACCTTGATCCCGGTGTCCCGGGTGAAGCCTTCGACCCAGGCCTTGGTCAGGCCTTCGTGCTGGGCGTTGTACACCAGCAGGACGTCGGCATCGGCCGCATAGGCATGGCCGGCAGTCAGCAAGGCACCGACCAGCAGGCCGGTTTTCAAGCGTGAGGGGATACGTGGGGTCATGGAGAAGGCAGCTCCTGCGGTGGTTTCTGGATGCATCAAGCCGGAAGAATCGAGCCGTCTGGCAGCTCGAACAATAGGAATCATTTGCAAATGAAAACTGCGCGCAATGTAGAGCGGCAAACAAGAAAAAATCGTCAAATTTATGGTGAATTCCCGTGATGCCCGGAGGTTCTCGCGGTAGCCGGTCACGCGTCTGCCTTGAGGCTGTGACGCACTCGACAGCGTGGGCCCCGGGTTGCTTTATAATCACGCGGCGAAAACCGCAGTAAATGGAATTGACCGGTCAACCGAGGGAACAAACGTGAGCGCCAGACTCTGCAACAACATCAGTGCCGTGACCTTTGTCAGCAAGTACAAGGCGGTGTGCCAGCCGATTGCCGACCAGCTGGACCTGCCGGTGGAAAACCTGCTGGGCCTGGCCGCCCAGGAAAGCCAGTACGGCACCGGGCGCATTGCCCGGGAACTGAACAACTACTTTTCCATGCACGCACCGGCCCCCCTGCAGATCGGCGCCGAGGCGCCCCTGGGCAACGCCAGCATCAAGGTGGCCAAGTTCGACTCCTTCCAGAAGTCCGCCCAGTCCTTTGCTTCGAGCTTTGGCACGGCAGTACGTGGCCAGCGTGACCCCATGGCATTCGCCCAGGCGCTGGTACGCAGCGGCTACAACACCGGCAACGCCAAGACCGGCGGCCGGGATGGCTTCGCCCGCTACCTGGCGGACATCATCATCGCGGTCAGAGGGCGCATGGCGTGCTGAAACTAAAGAGCCCTTCCTGGGTGCTTGGCCTGTCCCTGGCCTGCACCACACTGGTGGCCTGCGCCACCGATAGCCTGCAGCCGGCGCGGATCAAGGACAGCGGCCTGACCCGCGAACAGGCGGAGCAGGTCCTGCGGGTGGCCCTCAAGCACCAGGACTATCAGTTGCAGCGCCCCGGGGTGTTCATCGACGGCGACCTGCAGGACGAAAACGGCAAGCCGCCCCATCCCGGGTACTACGACTTCAGCCTCGGCTACAACGACCCCAAGGCCGGGGCCACCGAGTACTGGGGCCTGTTCTCGGTCAGCCTGAACACGGGCGATACCTGGGAAATCAACAGCTGCAAGCGCCTTGATGGCGCCGAGCTGCGAGCCTTGCAGCGGCGGGTCATGGCCCGCACCGGCAAGAGCCTGGCGGATGAAAAAAGCCAGCGCGAGGGCCTGGGCTGCGAAGACCAACAATAAGCCTAGGAGCACCGTCGCCGCGTGCTCTTCCAACCTCTGGCTCATCACTCGGGCAGCCCTGCGGCGAAGGCTTGCACCGGCGCCTGCTGCGTGGCCGGGGCCGCTGCAGCACCGAGCAATAGGCGCTTGGGCCGCCGGAAAGCATCCAGGGCCCTGGGAGACAGGTCGCCGGCCAATTGCGACAGGGTCCAGTGGTGCTCGCTGTCGGGGTGGTTCGGCACGGGCGGCGGGTTGATCCGCACCCGGGCGCTCAGTAAGCGTTGGGCCAACTGCACCGCGTGCGCCGGATCTTTGCTGAACAGGGTCACCTCAAAGCTTGCCGGGCAATCGTTGGCCAGTTGCGCGGCTGCGCCGAGGTCACTCACCCGTCGGATGACCGCCACCGGGCCCAGGCACTCTTCCTGGGTGATGTCCATGTCGTCGTCGATCTCGGTGAGGATCACCGGCGGTTGCAGGCTGCCGGGCAGCGGGTTTTCGAGTGCCTGTTCTCCGGCCAGCAGTGCGGCGCCCTTGGCCAGGGCGTCACGCACCAGCCGCCGGACTTTGTGCCGTGCGGCCTGGCTGATCAGCGGCCGCACCGCGCTGCTGGAGTCGTGGCCCGGGTGGCGGGTGTGCTCGATGAAGTGCCGGACGAACAGGTCATGGACCTGCGCCTCGACGAAAAAATGCTGGATCGACAGGCAACTCTGGCCACCGCGGCTGAAGGCGGCGCGAGCTCCGTAGGCGGCGGCGAGCGCGACGTCGGCGTCCTGGGCAACGATCATCGCGCCGCGGCCGGTGCTCTCGATCGCACAGGGCTTGAGCAGTTCGGCGCAGGTCACCGCCACCGCGCTGGCAGCGCCGACACTGCCGGTGAAGGCCACGGCATGGGTGCCGCTGGACTGCAGCAGCCATTGCCCGGTGGCGGCGTCCCCGGGAATGCACGAGACCAGCCCCGCCGGCAGGCCAGCGAAGTGCTGCATGAAGGCCAGGGTGGACAGGCTGGCGTTCTGCGCCGGCTTGACCAGGCAACTGTTACCGGCCGCCAGGGCCGCGGCCAACGTGCGCCCCAGCAGGGCAATGCCCAGGGCGAACGGCAGGATATGCACGCTGACGCCATAGGGCTCATACCGTAGCCGGCACTGCGCTGCACCGTTCGGGCTCGGGGCCGGGACATCGCTGTCGGCCAGTGCCCCGTAATAGCGGAACACGGCTGCGCAGTGATCCAGCTCGGCCCGGGCTTCGGCCACGCAAAGCGCCAGTTCCCGAGTCATCTGCCGGATGATCTGCCGGTTCAGTTCACTGTCGGCGGCCATGCTGTCCGCCAGTTGCAGCAACAGCGCCTGACGCTGATCCGTATCCAGCAGGCGCCACAGGGTGTGGGCAACGTTGGCCGCCGCCACCGCGGTGTGCACATCGTCCTTGGTACAGCTGGGGTTGAGCCCGATGGGCTCGCGGGTGTCCGGGTTGAACACCTGGTGCGGGGCATCGCCGGAAGCCGGCAGGTACAGCGGGTTGATATAGAACTGCGGGTTCCAGGGTTGAAAACCGTGCATTGGAAGATCCCTTTCCAAGTGTGCCGGGACTGGCAACGATGGCAACGCCGGGCCACCGCGGCGCGGTGGTCATTCAGCGGGGAGTCTAGGAAGGGGAGTGCAGAGGCGTCTTGTACGATTGTGCGAGGGCCGGGTGCTCAGAGGCGGTAGCCGATGTTGACCATCACCGCCGCGGCCCCCAGCACCACCAGCTCTGCGCCCACCGGGCCGTAATGGGTGCCGATGGCCGGGATCAGCACTGGCGCCACGCCAAAGTGGTTCAGCGGGATCTTGTCCTTGTAGTCGCCCTTGTAGCCCTGGATCAGGCCACCACTGAGCTTGGCGTAAACCGGCCAGTCGGCATTTTCCCAGGCCTTGCCGACGTAGGCGTAGTAGGAACGCTGGGAGAAGGAGTTGCGAAAGGTGCTCACGCCCCACAGTTCACCGTCGGCGTAGTTGCGCTCCAGGCCGATCAGGTCCTGGTGGTTGTTGTGGTCGGGGTCGTTGCTCCAGTGGTTGGTGTACACGCTGGTCTGTACGTACCAGAAGTCCTGTTGCTGGTCGGCGTGGGCGCTGGCGGCCGCGCCCAGCAACAGCAGGGCCGCAGCGGCGGCTTTCAGGGTGCGGTGCTTGGGCGTTGGCAGGCGCAGGGCCGGAGATTGAAGCATGGAGATCATGGTCTTTCCCTGCCATGGCGGCAGTTGCGCCCCCTCGGAAATCAAGGAGGGTAGGGGGCGGCGAAACTACCACTCGGGTATTCACGGGATCAATCAATGAACTGTTGCTTTATCTATCTGCGCCTCGATGCGCTGGATCAGGTAGGGGTAGAACGGGTTCGCACTCAGGCGCATCAGCTCATCCATGGGCACCACCAGCACACCCCGTTCGCCACGGGCGGCAATGGTGCCCAGGTGCACGCCAAAATCCTCATCGGGGCTGGGCTGGGTGCCGTACAGGCCGTCATCGACGGGGAAGGGCAATGCCACATGGGACAGGGAAAACACCCCCGGCGGGTAGGCCAGGCCAAGGGGCCGCCGGCTGCTGTCCGGGCTCAGGGCGGGGGTGCTCACTTCTTCCAGTGTCGCGCTGCCCGTGCCTTCGTTGCTGAGGATGCGGGTGGTGTAGTTGCGTGGCGCGGGCGGTAGCAGGCTGGCCAGGGAGGTGACGCTGGCCGGGTCCAGCAGCCCTTCGAAATCGCGCTCGCGGTTGAGGTCGAAGATCACCAGTTCACTGCCGTTGGCCGGCAGTTGCCGGTACAGCCCACTGACCAGGGCCGGGGTGCTGACGGTGGCGTCGGTCAACGACTGGAAGCTGAGGATAGGTGGCAATCGGGCCAGCCGTGGATCGCCCACCAGGGCCAGCAGCTGCTTTTGCAGGGTGTCGGTCAGCAGCCAGGACTGGCGCGCGGCATTGGCTGGAAACGAGTTGTACTTGAACGGGTTGTATTCGGGCCGCAGGTTGAGCCACGCCGCCTTGCTGAAGGCCGGGAACACCGCAGGCAAGGCGGCCAGCCCGGCAAAACGGGCGGACGAGGCGACGCCGATCATCGGGGAAATCAGTACCAGGCGCTGGGCCTGGGGCAACTGCGGGTCGCTCAAGGCATCCAGGGTGTACTTGACCGCCAGTGCGGCGCCGTTGGAGTAGCCCACCAGGTGCAGCGGAGCCGGCGCCGGCACTTCGGCCCGGGCGGTACGCAGGGCCAGGCGGGTGGCGGCCAGCCAGTCCTGCCACTGGGCATCGGTCAGCCCCGCCGGCACCGTGCCATGGCCGGGCAGGCGCAAGCCGATGGCCAGGTAACCGTGCTCGACGTAGCGCTGGGCGACATGCCGCAGGCTGTAGGGCGAATCGGTCAGGCCGTGCAGCAGCACCACCACGCCCCGGGGCGTACCCGCCGGGCGCAACAGGTAGGAACGGTTCCAGTTCGTGGCAAAGCGTGGCGGGTAGGCCCGGCTGTCCTGGCGGTAGCGGTTGAAGGGCGGTACCTGCCCGGGGTCCAGGCGCTCGCTGACCTGCTGCCGGACCTCGGTGAATACCCGGTCCTCGGCCTGCAGCCAGACGCCCCAGTCGGCGTGGTCCAACTGCTCCACGCTCAGTTCATGGGGCACCTTCAGGTGCCAGGGCTGCAGCGCCGGACCGCGCTCGCTGTCGTAAGCCCGCCAGGCCAGCAGGGTCAGGGTGGCGACGCCGAGGATCAGCGCGCCCTGTTTGAGCAGGCGGGACAGGACTGGCAGGGGCACGGGCATCAACTCACTGGGGTGGCACGGATGCGATAGACGCAGCGTCGATCGCCGGTAATCAGGTGTTCCACGCGCTGCACCTGGCCCAACTCGCCGATGGCGGCCTGGAACACTTGCAACTCGGAACGGCAGAAGCCCTGGCACTGCTGGGCCGCGACGCAGATCGGGCAATGGCTCTCGATCAGCAGCCAGGCATCGCCGTCGGGTTCGACACTGGCCATGTAGCCGGCCACTTCACGGATCTGCGCCAGGGCCCGGACCCGCTGCTCCAGGGTCGGCAACGGCGCGCAGACGCTGAGGTACTCGGCGCTGTTGGCCCGCTCCATATCGCTGACGATGCGCTCCACGCCGTCGGCGCCATACACCGCGCGGATCGAATCGATCAACTGCAGGGTCAGGTTGGCGTGGGTATCGGGAAAGCGCGCCTGGGCCAGCTCGGTGAGCACCCATTTCTGTGAGGGCCGCCCGGCGCCCTGGGCCGGCATCAGTTGGCCGACGATCAGTTCGCTGTCCACCAGCTTCTGCAATTGCTGGCGCGCGGCTTCCTGGGACACCTTGAGCAGCGGCGCCAGGTCGGCGGTTTTCAACGGGCCGCGGGTTTTCAGCAGAAACAGGATCCGCTCGGCGGTAGCCCCGGGGCTTTTCTTCTCGGTGGAGGGGGAAATCGAAGACATCTGGGCCATTAACCAATGCACAGGTGGGGTATCAGGAGCGTCCATGACGCCGGCAACCACGCAAGCATAACAGGCTCGGGCGCAGGGGCTCGCAGCTTGTCGATCCATTGCCTGCTGCTGGGGGGAACTGCCGGAACGGCTGGAAAAAACAATTATCAAAGTATTTGCTTGTGTATTACATTCGCCCAACAGCGAACAACACACATGGAGAACGGCATGGCATCGACAAGCGGATGGTCGGCACTGTTACTGGGCAAGAACGGGCTGCGTTCTGCGGCCCTGGCCGGTGGCGTGGCCCTGCATGCAATCAACGTCTACCTGGTAACCACCCTGTTGCCTTCGGTGGTCAAGGACATTGGCGGCCTGGACTACTACGCCTGGAACACCACCTTGTTCGTGGTGGCCTCGATCATCGGCTCGGTGCTCTCCACCCGGGCCCTGGCGCTCCTGGGGCCCAAAGCCGCGTACGGCCTGGCGGGCCTGGTGTTCATGCTCGGTTGCAGCCTGTGCGCCCTGGCGGCGGACATGGGCGGGCTGATCCTCGGGCGCAGCGTCCAGGGGCTGGGGGGCGGCCTGCTGTTCGCCTTGCCCTACGCCATGATCCGCCTGGTGTTCGACGAGCCGCTGTGGCCCCGGGCGATGGCGTTGATTTCCGCCATGTGGGGCGCAGCGACCCTGATCGGCCCGGCGGTCGGCGGAATTTTCGCCGAACATGGGGCCTGGCGCGCGGCGTTCTGGGTGCTGCTGCCCTGCACCTTGCTGTTCATGCTGCTGGCCGTTGCACTGTTGCCGGGCAAGAGTCGGGAAAGCGCGCCCCGTAGCCCGATTCCCGCCCTGCAACTGCTGTTGCTGACCGCCGTGGTACTGGCCATTTCCATCGGCAGCATCACCCCATCGCCGCTGTACAACGCCCTGGGGCTGGGAGTCGGGCTGGTTCTGCTGGTGCCGGTATTCGCTCTGGAGAACCGCGACGGCGCGCGCTTGTTGCCGCGCAATAGCCTGAAGGCCGGGAGTGCCTTGCTGGCGCTGTACATTTCCATGGCCCTGCTGGTGGTGGGCATGACCAGCGAGGTCTTCGTACCGCTGTTCCTGCAGGTGCTGCATCAGCAGACGCCGTTGCTGGCAGGTTATATCGCCGCACTGATGGCCGCCGGCTGGACCCTGGGGGCGATCTTCAGCTCAGGCCTTGGCCCGCGGGGCGCGGCCCGGGCGATTGCCATCGGACCGTTCCTGGTGGTGGCCGGGCTGCTCCTGGCCTGCCTGTTCATGCCTGCCACCGCCACCCCGGCCCTGAGCCTGGGGGCGGTGTGCCTGGCCATGCTGCTGGTGGGCGTCGGTATCGGCCTGGCCTGGCCGCACCTGCTGTCCCGGGTTCTGGAACAGGCCCCGCAGGATCAGAAGGAACTGGCCGGTGCCTCGATTACCACGGTGCAACTGGTGGCCACTGCCCTGGGGGCGGCGCTGGCGGGAATGATCGTCAACCTTGCAGGCCTGACCTCCACGGGCGGGACTGCTGGCGCGGCCCAGGCTGCGGCCTGGCTGTTCGGCCTGTACGCCGGGCTGTCGGCGCTGCTGTTTGTCTCGGTGCGCCAGGTGCGGCGCAACGGTTCACCGCACCTGGCCCAAGCCTGAACCCTGTCGGGCGTGCGCCTGGCGTCATTGACCTGTAAGGAAACCACGATGAACAGCCTTGCCACTGATGCGCCGCAACCGGCCTTGATCCTCGATCCGGGGCTGGCCCCGCACTTGCACCACCTGCAGCTCAGGCAGCTGGGGGGAAGGGTGATCGGCATTGCCGACAACCGCTTCACTGACTTGCTCAGCGTTGTCGGCGGGCCCGGCTGCGCGGTGCGCAACGGCAACCCCTGGGACCTGCGCCGGGAGAATATCTGCCAGCTCGGCTATCGCCTGGGCGGGCAGGGCGAATTGAGCCGTGCAACCGCGCCTGCGCCGGCGGCGCCCCCATGGCCGGTGGCAACGCCGGCCCCGCCCCTGGAGCTGGATTTGCCAGCCCTGCGCCTGGGCCGGCAAAGCCGCTATGGCTTCCTGCCCCTGGGCCAGAGCACACACCGCGAGAGCATTTCCCTGGATTCCATCGATACCCCGGCGACCCTGCTGACCCTGTCCCATTGGCCGGCGAACAAGACGCCTGTCGAGCACAAGGCCAATCTCTCCACCACCAGTGCCCTGGGTTTTCTCCAGCAGGGGTTGACGGTGGACCGGGCGCAGGTGATCACCAGCGATCATTTCGACCTCGACGGGCTGGCCTCGGTGTATGCCTTCCTTGCGCCGGAGCATGCCCTGGGGCACCGCCAGTTGCTGATCGACATTGCCCGCCTCGGTGATTTCTCCCGGGGCACTTCGGCCCAGGCCCTGCACTGCGCCTTTGCCCTGCATGCCCTGGCGGCCCGGGTGCGCGTCGACCCACAGGCCAGCAACGACCGGCAATTGCTGACACGCTTCGCCGCGCTGCTGCCGCAGATGGCCGATGTACTCGACAACACCCGGCGCTATGCGCCCCTGTACGCTCTGGCCATGCTCGCGCTGCAACGCAGCGAGGCGCTGCTGGCCGATCCGGGCACGGTGATTGAGGAGTACCCGGGCATTGATCTGGCGGTGTTTGTCCTGCCCGAGCAGGGCTGGGACGGTTTGGGCGAGTATTGCGGCCTGTCGCCGGTGGCGGTGCACAACCGCAGCCGTTGCGGGGTGCTGGCCATGGTCCGTCAGGGGCGGGTGGAGATCCGCCAGCGCTACGAGAGCTGGGTCGAGCGCATCAGCGGCATTGCCCGGCCCCGGCGCGACCTGGCGATCTTCGCCCGGGCCCTGCAGGAAGCCGAACGCACCCCGGGGCAATGGCACTACGACGGCGTGCAGGAAATCATGCCGGCCCTGAGGTTTGTCGCCAGCCGGCCCAGCAGCCACGCCAGCAGCACCCTGCTGGCCGAGCTGCGCCAGTTCCTCGAACAAGCCCCAGTCGCCTGGGATGCCAACGCCTGAGCAGCGGCCCGCTCCTACGATGGAGGGGCAGGGCTACCAGGTATCGACAAAACCCTGGGCGCGCTCGGCCCAGGGCACCGGGCGCGGTGCGGCCTGCAGGCCACGCAGCAGCCACGCTCGGCTTTCCAGGGGGTCGATCACCGCGTCGATCTCCAGGTAGCTGGCCATGTTCAGCGCCTTGCCCCGGGCGTAGGCCTTGGCCACCAGCTTGTCGAACAGCGCCTGTTGCGACTGCGGGTCGGGCTGGGCCGCCAGTTCCTTGGAGAAGCCCAGGCGCACCGCACCTTCCAGGCCCATGGCGCCGAACTCGGCGCTGGGCCAGGCGACGGTGAACAACGGGCTGTGAAAACTCCCGGCCGCCATGGCCTGCGCGCCCAGGCCATAGCCCTTGCGCAGCACCAGAGTGAAGAACGGCACCGTGAGGCTGGCGGCACTGACAAACATCCGTGACACATGGCGCACCGTGGCCTGCTGCTCCGACTCCGGCCCCACCATGAACCCCGGGGTGTCGCACAGGGACACCAGCGGCAGGCCGAAGGCTTCGCACAGGCGCATGAAACGTGCGGCCTTGTCCCCGGCCGCGGCGTCGATGGCGCCGCCCAGCACCGCCGGGTTGTTGGCCAGCAGGCCGAAGGCCCGGCCTTCGACGCGGATCAGCGCGGTAATCAGCCCCGGGGCGAATTGCCGGCGCAACTCCAGCACGCTGTCGCGGTCGGCCAGGGTCTCGATGACCCGGCGGATGTCGTAGACCCGCAGGCGGTTTTCCGGAATCAAATGCCGCAGCTCACGCTGGTCGGCGCAGTGCCAGTCCTTGAGCGGCCCCTGGAAATAGCTCAGGTACTGCTTGGCCACCTGCACGGCCTCGGCTTCGTCGGCCACCAGCACGTCGATCACTCCGTTGGGGCCTTGTACCGACACCGGGCCCACCTGTTCCGGGGTGAAGCTGCCCAGGCCGCCGCCTTCGATCATCGCCGGGCCGGCCATGCCGATGCTGGCGTTCCGGGTGGCGATGATCAGGTTGCAGCAGCCGAGCAGGGCGGCATTGCCGGCGAAGCAGCGCCCCGAGGCGATGCCCACCGTGGGCACCCAGCCGGACAGCCGGGCCATGGCGGCGAAGGTATGGCAATCCAGGCCGGCGACCCCGACAAAGTCGCTGTCGCCGGGCCGGCCACCGCCGCCTTCGGCAAACAGCACCACCGGCAGCCGCCACTCCTGGGCCAGGCTCAGCAGGCGGTCGGTCTTCTTGTGGTTCATCACCCCCTGGGTGCCGGCGAACACCGTGTAGTCGTAGGCCAGGGCCAGGCAACGGGCGTCCTGGCCGTCGAACAGCCCGGCATTCACCGTACCTATGCCTCCCACCAGCCCATCCGCCGGGCTCAGGGCCTGCAACTCCTCGACGCTGCGCCGACGCCTTTGGGCGGCCAGGGCCATGGCGCCGTACTCCATGAAACTGCCCGGGTCCAGCAGGTGCTCGAGGTTCTCCCGGGCGGTGCGCTGGCCGTTGCGGCGACGCTTGGCCAGCGCCTCCGGACGCTGGGCATCCTCCAGCAAGGCATGGCGTTCGCGGACTTCGGCCAGGTCGGCGCGAATCAGTGCCAGGTCCAGTTGCTCTTCGCTGTGCTGGCCCTGGTCGGCAAACTCCGCCGGCTCCAGAAAGAGCAGGGGTTGGCCTTCGCCCAGTGCCTCGCCAACCTGGACGGCCAAGGCCCGGACGATACCGCTGCTCTGCGCCTTGACCTCGAACTCCATCTTCATCGCTTCCAGCACCGCAACCCGCTGGCCAATCCGCAACTCATCACCCACGGCCACTTCCAGGCTCACCAGCACCCCGGTGCTCGGGGCGTTCAGCGCCGCCGTGCCCGGGGGCGCCTGGACATCGCTGCGAGTGCTCTGCGCAGTGGCGGCCTGCCGGGCAAAGAACATCGGCCGGTGTTGCCCGGCGCAATCTTGCAGCAACTGGGCCCAATGGGCTTCGACGAACCTGGTGTCCACCTGATAGTCCAGCACCGCCGGCTGGCGCAACAGGTTCAACAACAGCCCCAGGTTGCTCGGCACGCCCTCCAGGCGAAACTCGCAAAGCCCACGATAGGCCCGGCCCAGGGCCGCGGGAAAATCCGTACCCTGGGCGATCAGCTTGGCCAGCAGCGAGTCATAGCCGGGGTTCACCGGGTAACCGGCATAGCCGTAGCCGTCGACCCGCAGCCCGGGCCCGCTGGGGGCTTCATAGGCACTGAGGGTGCCGGCCACCGGCCCCATGCCGCCATCGGCCAGGGGCTGTTCCAGGTTGATCCGCGCCTGCACGGCAAAGCCTTGGGGCTCTGGTGGCCGGCTCAGGCCCAGGCTGGCCAGGGAGGCGCCCGCGCCAAGGCGCAGTTGGGTGTGCAGCAGGTCGACGCCGGTGATGGCCTCGGTCACCGTGTGCTCCACCTGGATCCTTGGGTTGGCCTCCATGAAATAGAAGCGCCCCGGGTGTTCCTGGTCGAGAAGGAATTCGAAGGTACCAATGCCCTGGTAACGCACTCGCGCGGCCAGGGCCAGGGCGGCGTCGATCAACTGCTGGCGCAACTGCGGGGCAAGGTCCGGGCTGGGGGCGACTTCCACCAGCTTCTGGTGCCGGCGCTGCAGGCTGCAATCGCGCTCCCACAAGTGGCTGACCGCGCCGCTGCCGTCTCCCAGCACCTGGATCTCGATGTGCCGCGCCCGCTGCAGCAGTTGTTCGACATACAGCGCGCCATTGCCGAAGGCCGCCTGGGCTTCGGACTGGCAACGGATGAACGCCTGCTGCAGTTGCCCGGCCTCGGTGACCGCGCGCATGCCCCGGCCACCGCCACCGGCCAGGGCCTTGAGCATCACCGCGCCATGGCGTTCGAGAAAGGCTGCGGCCTGTTCCAGGCTGACTGCTCGGTTGATGCCCTCCAGCAAGGGCACCCCACAATCTTCGGCCAGGGCACGGGCCGCGGCCTTGTCGCCAAACAGTTGCAGCACCTCGGGGCCGGGGCCGATCAGGGTCAGCCCGGCTTCCAGGCAGCCCCGGGCAAAGTCGGGGTTTTCCGCGAGAAAGCCGTAGCCCGGGTGAATCGCCTGGCAGCCCTGTTGCAGGGCCAGGGCGATCAGTTGCTGGCGGTCGAGGTAGGCCGCCACCCCGCGGCCCTTGAGGGGCAGGGCCAGATCGGCCTTGCGCGTGTGCAGGCTGGCGGCGTCGTCCTCGGCAAATACCGCGACGCTGCGAACTCCCAGGTCGGCGCAGGCCCGGGCGATACGGATGGCGATCTCGCCGCGATTGGCGATCAACAGACTCTGGAACATGGCAATTCTCGCAATGCTGAAAAGGAAGGGCTCAGAGCTGTTGTTCCAGCTCGTTCTTCTTGACCTTGCCGGTGGCGGTCATGGGCAGGCTGGCCACCAGGCGGATCTGCGGCACCTTGTAGGCGGCCATCACCTCCTGGCACCAGGCTGCCAGGGCATGCGGGTCCTGGGGCGCATCGGGCTTGAGCACAACGAAGGCCACCGGCTGCTGGCCCCGACGTTCATCGGCGCGGCCGATCACTGCGCTGGCCAGCACCTGCGGGTGCTGGCCGAACAGCGCCTCCAGCTCGCTGGGAAACACGCTCATGCCATTGACCTTGAGCATTTCCTTGCGCCGGCCCAGGTAGCGGATAAACCCTTGTCCGGTGATCTGCCCCAGGTCACCGGTGTGCAGCCAGCCGTCGCGCAGGGCCGCCGCGGACGCCTCCGGGCGCTGCCAGTAACCCTGCAGCAGGGAAGGGCTGCGCACGCACAACTCGCCCTCGGAGCCCAGGGGCAGCAGGGCGCCGCTGTCGAAGTCGCAGACCTTGAACTCGGTGCCCGGCACCGGCAGGCCGACGAAGGTTGGCGCGCTTTTGAGGTCGAAGTCGTCGGTCTGCAGGCCGGCGGTAAAGGTGTCGCAGGTGTGGGTTTCGGTCATGCCGAAGCTGAACTCGAACAGGGTGCAGCCGGTTTGCGCGCGCCAGCGCTGGCGATAGTCGGGGGTGAGCTTCTTGACGAAGGAGATGCAGCCGGTGGCCTTCAGGGAGCTCAGGTCGTAGTCGGCGACGCTTGGGTGCTCCAGCACTTCGGCGGCGCTGTCCACCAGCAGCCCGCAATGGCTGACCCGGTAGTGCGCCACCGCCGCCATGAAACCCAGGGCGTCCCAGCGCGCCAGCAGCACCAGGCGGCAGCCGGCGTAGATGGGAAACAGCAGGCCGGCGTTTTCCCCGGCGATCCAGAACTCGGGAAGGAAATTGAGCAGCACGCTGTCCTGCCTCAGGCCCAAGGCCACCGGCACGAAGCTGGCGCAGGTGTAGAGCATGTCGCCGTGGCTATGAATGCAGCCCTTGGGCATGCCGGTGGTGCCACCGGTGTAGTTCAGTGCGGCCATATCGCCCAGGGCAGGACGGTGGGCCGGGGTGGCGGCGCGACAGGCCTCCAGGGCGGGGAAAAAGTCGGTCACCCCCGGGGCCAGGCGCTTGGGCGTCCGCAGCAGGTCCGGCAGGGGAATGCTCGGGGTGGCCGGGCACAACTCGCTGAGGCTGGTGGCCAGGATCGCGCTCAACTCGCAGGCGTCGCTGACCGCCTGCACCACATCCAGCAGTTGGTCGAAGCACAGGATCACCCGGGCGCCGCTGTCCTTGAGCTGATACTCCAGCTCCAGGGTGCGCGCCAGGGGGCTGACCGGCGCGTACACGGCGCCGCACTTGAGAATGCCCCAGAAGCCGATATGCAATTGCGGGCAGTTGGGCAGGTACACCGCCACCCGGTCCCCGGGGCCGATTCCCAGCTCGCCGAGCAAGGCGGCGCACCGGTCGGACAGCCGGTCCAGCTCGGCAAAGCTCAACTGATAGCCATAGAAGTCCAGGGCCACGGCACTGGCTTGCGACTGCGCCCAGGCCCGCAGGTATTCGGTAAGGGGCTGCTGGCCCAGGGGGTACTGCGGAGTACGCGGCGCGCCTTCGGGCCAGGCGGCCTGCTGCAGGGCGTGAAGGTGCTGCTGATAGGCCGCAAGGTCCATGGTGCCTCCTGAATGTTGTTATCGGCACGGCCATCTTAGGCAGCGCCCGGGGCACCACAGAACCGACGGTTATTCATCGAGATTCATGAATGCGCTACATGGTTCTGCCGGCGCCGGCCCGCTGCTAGCCTGCTGCGGGTCGAGACTGCGAGGGCACAACCATGAACTCACCGCATGAATGGTCAGGGCTGAGCCGCCTGGACCTGAACCTGTTCCGGGTCTTCGAGGTGGTGTACCAGGAGCGCAACCTGACCCGCGCCGCCTCGGTGCTGCACCTCAGCCAGTCGGCCATCAGCCACGCCCTGGCGCGCCTGCGCGCCCAGCTGGACGATCCGCTGTTCGTCCGCGAGGGCTATGGCGTGGCCCCTACGCCGCTGGCCAAGCAACTGGCCCCGGGGATCCAGGACGCCCTCAGCGGTCTGCGCCGCAGCCTCAACCCGGCCCAGGCCTTCGACCCGTTGCGGGACCGCCGGCGTTTCACCCTGAACATGCCGGAGCAACTGGAGCCGGTGATCCTGCCCTTGATCCTGGCGCACCTGAACCGTGTTGCCCCGCACCTGGAAGTGCGTAGCACCAGCGTGCACTGGGCCGACCTGAAGCTGGAGATGATTGCCGGGCGCATTGACCTGGCCATCGAACTGTCGCGGCTCACCGACCCGCAACTGCAACAGCAACTGCTGCTGCAGGATTCCTTCTGCGTGATGGCCGGCCCCGGCTTCAGCGGCGAACTGACGGTGGAACGCTACCTGGCGGCCGAGCATGTGGCGGTGACCTCCAGGCGCCGGGGCATCTGCGTCGAAGACCTGGCCCTGGGGCACCTGGGGGTGGTACGGCGCATCCGCCAGCACTGCCAGCACTTTCTCACCGCCGCGCAACTGGTGGCCCAGGGCGATGGCCTGCTGACCCTGACCCGCAACAATGCGCAGTTGATCAACGCCGGGCTGGGCAACCGGATTCTCGACATGCCCCTGACCCTGCCCGAGGTCTGCCTCAACCTGTACTGGAGCAAGCAAGTGCAGAACGAGTCGGCCAACCGCTGGCTGCGCGGGCAGTTGCTGGAGCTGGCAGGGCGCAGTTGAACGGCTTGATGCCCGGCCCAAGCGCCGTTGTGCTGTAATTTGCGGCCACACACGCACAAGGAAACCTGTGGATGCACGAGTCCGCCCGTCATATCGTCGATCTGTACCAGCGTCATGCTCGGGCCTGGGACCAGCGTCGCAGGGCCAACCCCGAGGCCTTCGAGGGAGAGCAGGCATGGCTGGAGCGCTTTCGCCGGGTCATGGGGCAGGGCGGCCAGGTGCTGGACCTGGGTTGCGGAGGTGGCGAGCCGATTGCGCGCAACCTGATCGAACACCAATGTGCAGTCACCGGCGTCGACAGCTCTGCCACCTTGCTGGACCAGTGCCGCCAGCGCTTTGCCGGGCAGCAATGGATCCACGCTGACATGCGCAGCCTCGCCCTGGACCAGGATTTTGCCGGCATCCTCGCCTGGAACAGCCTGTTCCACCTGAGCCCGGACGATCAGCGCGCCATGTTCGCCGTTTTCGAACGCCACGCCGGCCCGGGCTGCGCCCTGATGTTCACCAGCGGCCCCGGGGCAGGGGAGGCCATCGGCGAATTCGAGGGCCAAGACCTGTACCACGCCAGCCTCTCCCCGGGGGAATACTGCACCTTGCTCGACACCCATGGTTTCGAGGTGGTGCAGCACATCAGCGAAGACCCGGACTGCTGCGGGTTCACCGTTTGGCTGGCGCGGGCGATTGACTGGGGATGAAAAAAAACCGGCCCAAGGGCCGGTTTTTCTTCACGGTGCTGTCAGTGCTTCATCATGCTGTGGTCCGGCGCATTCAGCGCTCGGGCTTGGGCTTCGACCTTGATGGTTTCCTTCTCGCCCTTGGCGTTTTCCACGGTCAGGGTCAGGGGCACTATGTCGCCGGCCTTGATCTGGCCGGTGAGCTCCATGAGCATCACGTGGTAGCCGTGGGTGTCCAGGCTGACTTTCTGCCCGGCCGGCAGGGCCACGGCGTCCACTTGCTGCATGCTCATCACGTCGTTGTGCATGCTCGACTGGTGGATCTGCACGTTCTTGGCCACTGGCGATTGCACCTCAACCAGCTTGCTGTCGCTGCTGGCGGTGAGGTCCATGAAGGCGCCGCTGGCGTGCTGGCCGGCTACGGTGGCGCGGACCCAGGCGTTGTCCACTTGGGTCGCGGCGCTGGCGGTGCCGCCCAGACCCAGCAGGGAAACCAGCAGCAGGGCAGCTTTGAGACGGGATGGGCGCTGTAGGGAATGCATTAACAAACCTCCATGACGGTGAGCAGGTCTTCCGCGCACTCTTGGGCGGTAAGGGACTGGGAAAGCCCCAGGCGCAAGGTGCCCCGGGAGTCGAAGACGAAACTGGTGGCGGTGTGGGACAGGGTGTAGGTCGAGCCGCTGGGGATCTTTTCGTAGAACACGCCGAATTCCTTGGCGGTGGCAGCGGTCTGCTCCAGGGTGCCGTACAGCGCCTCGAAGCTGGGGTCGAAGGACTTGACGTAGGCGTCCAGCACTTCGGGGGTGTCGCGCTCCGGGTCCAGGGTGATGAACACCACTTGCAGGCGGTCGCCATCACGGCCCATCAGCTTCTTGGCCTGGGCCGCGCGGGCCAGGGTGGTGGGGCACACGGCCGGGCACTGGGTGAAGCCGAAGAAAATCATCGGCATCAGGCCGCGGTAGCTGGACAGCGACTTGGTTTCGCCCTGGGAATCGGTGAGTTTGAAGGTGCGGCCAAGAATCTGATTGCTCAGGTCCTTGCCGTATTTGAAGGACAGTCGGGGACTGTTGTCGCAACCGGCGAGCAGGCCCAGGCCGAGCACTCCGGCGCTGGTGAGCAGGGTGCGGCGAGTCAGCAGAACACTCATGAAATAACGCCCTTTGAACAGCCAGACAGGCAAAAACCCGCGCATGGTAACAAACAGACGAAAGCGGCGGCGGGCTAATTAGACCAATGCCTGCGGCCATCGGTCGCAGGTCGGGAAGGGCCGGGGCGTGGCTGCTCAGCTTTCCAGGGCGGCCATCTGCACCAGGGCGCGCACGGCGCTGCGGGTGGCCTGGGTCAGGGGTTGGGGCAGGCGGTCGAGCTCGAACCAGGCCACATCGCTGTGCTTGTGCGGCTCGCAATTGCGCGCCGGCATGGCCGGGGCCGAGGCCAGGTACACCGGTGATACCCAGTGCTCCTGGCGCTGCGGGTCGATCTGGTCGACCACGCACAACAGGCTCACGCCTTGCAGGGTCAGCCCCAGTTCTTCGTGGATTTCCCGGCGCATGGCCTGTTCCACCGGCTCCAGCCAGTCGACCTTGCCTCCGGGGAGGCCCCAGCAACCGGCTTCCGGGTCGCGCAGGCGCTTGACCAGCAGCAGCTGGCCGTCCCGGACAATCGCGACACCGCACCCCAGGCGTGGCTGTTGTTGCATGGCAGGTCCTCCTTGCACTGTTTCGGCGGGGCAGATACCGGGCAATGCCCGGCAGGCCCGTTCACCGTTGCGACAATATCGGCAGCGGCGCTTTCGGCAGATTATTGCTTTGTTGTTTATTTGTAATGACAGTTGGAAGTCACTGCCCGGGGCGTGGATCAGTGACGCCACACAGTGGCGCCGATCACCAGCAGCGCCAGCAGGATCAGCATCACCCCGGTGCCCCGTTCCAGCCAGGGCAGGGCCCGGGCAAAGCGCTCGCGCACCCGGCGGTTGCCAATGGCCAGGGCCACCAGCACGTCCCACAACAGCACGGCGCTGAACATCCACAAGCCATAGACCAGCTTCCAGCCGGCACTGGTCTGGGCCCCCACCAGGGACGCCAGGCTGACATAGAACAGGGCGTTCTTGGGGTTGAGGATGCCGGAGAGAAAGCCCATGCCCAGGCCACGCCACCAGGTGGCCCGGCCCAGCGGCCGGGCTTCGTCGTTGCCGTCCACCGCGGCCAGGGAACTGGCACCGGCATGACGGATAAACAGCCAGCCCATATAAAGCAGGTAGCCGCACCCGGCCAACTGGATCGCCAGGAACAGCGGGCTGCCTGCCCGAAACACCGAGACCCCGGCAAACGCCAGGACGATAAAGGCACCATTGGCCAGGGCGATGCCCAGGCAGGCGCCGGTGGCCGATCGCCACCCCGCGGCCATGGACATGCGTGCTACCAGGAAGAAATCCGGGCCGGGGGAGAGCAGGGCGAGAAAGTGCGCGGCGGCGACCAGCAGGAACTGTTGAATCATGGGTAGAGCCTTCCAGTGACGTGAAAGCCTGGAAGTCTGCGGCGCCGAGAGAGCCGGGGTATTGAAGAAAATTGCGCGGCCTCAGGCCTTGTACAGGCCCGGGGTTACGCCGACATGAGCCTTGAACACTCGCTGAAAATGCGCCTGATCGGCAAAGCCCAGGCGCTGGGCCAGGGCTGCCGACGCTTCCCCGGCCTGCAGCGAAGCGCGGGCCTGGATGATCCGCTGGTTCAACTGGTAGGCATGGGGCGTCATCCCGGTGGCCGCGCGAAAGGCGCGGATCAACTGGTAGCGGCTGATTCCCGCCAGTTCCGCCAAGTGCTCCAGAGGCCCGGCCTGCTGCGGATCACACTGGAGGAAATCCACGACCCGGCGCACGCCTGCGCTGGCCCGGGCCGGATCGGCCGCCAGGGCAATCACCGGTTGCTCCCGGGTGGCCAAGCCACCGATGAACTCGATCAGCGCGGCCTCCTTGTGCTGCCAGCCGGCGCAGGAAAACAACAACTGGTTGAGCCGGCAAAAAGCCTGGTAGAGGCCACTGTCGTGGCTCAGCACGACCTGGGAAAGCGCCGACCCATGCTGCTGCGCTTCTTCGCGCACAGCGTCCACCCAGCGCGGGTCCAGGTGCAGCATCTGGTAACTCCAGGCGCTGTCGGGCAGGGGGTTGCAGGCATGGGCGCAATCGGCCGGGACAAATACCACGCTGCCAGCCTGGATCCGGGTCGGGCCCTGGGTGCCGCCGCTGAACACACTGACACCCCGGTCCACGGCACCGATGGACACCGTCGGATGGCTGTGGGCCTTGTAGTTGGCGCGGCTGTCACAGGCCCGGCGGCTTTCGACGTAAGGCAGGTTCGGGTCGCGCCAGAATTGGGCGGTGGAGGACATGGTGCGGTTCCGCGAAGGGGCTGTAGAGACCGCGGCGACGCGGTGGGCGGGTTAGCCTAACAGGCCCCCCGGCAGGCTTGCCACAGGGTTGAAGGCCGATGGGGAGCCTTGACCGATCGGAGATTGCCAGCTATTTGATTCAAAAAAATATTTCAATGCTGTTTTTGAATTTCGCCCAGGGTGGAGGACTTTCCTTGGCGCCTTGGCCGCTCCCGTGAAATACAACCGACCTGAAGCTTGGCTGGAAAGGGACGTCCTGCCGTTTTCATGACCTCTCGATCATGGCCATTACCCCGGCGAAACACTTCGCCCTATGCGTGAGGAACAACAATGAAAAGCTTGAATAGCCTGATGATCGCAAGTGCGCTTGTCATAGGGTTGTGCTCCACGACCCTGGTGGCCGCTGCACCACACTTTTCACCCCAGGGCCCGTTCTACGGCAACAATGGCACCCTCTCGATCAAACTGCCGTCGTCGTTTCAGGCACAGGTCACCTGTGGCATCAGCCTGAGCGGTTCGATCAACACTCAGGATGAAGCCAAGATCCACAGTGTGTTCATCAGCGGTGGCGGAATCTGCAAGTCCTTGCAGGCAAAGAATCTGCCCTGGATCTTGAAACCGGAAAACGTATTTTCCTTGAAGCTGGAGGGCGTCAGCTTTGTCGTCTCCAATTTCGTGCCTGCCAGCAATTGCGGGGCCAATGACATATTCGTGACCTGGAACGGTCCCCTTCAAAAGTTGAGTGCCTTCAACCAGGCCCTCACTGGCAATTGCACACTGGCCACGCTGGATATCACCCTGCAGCCGCCACTGACCCTGGTCCTGTAGCTCCCTCGCGATACCCCGAGCTCCCGGGCCTTGTGGCCTCGGGCGCTCGGGGCACATTGCCTCGGCAGCGTAGAAACCGCTCAGGCACCTTGAAACTTGAAGGCGGGGGTGACCTTGAAGTCGCCGGAGACTTCGCCGGAATAGGTGGTGGACTGGTCCTTGCCCAAGTCGAGCTTCTTCACCTGGCCCGTAGTGCTTGCGAAGTCGATCTTCTTCAGGTCGACCCAAAAGGTATTGGGGGTCAGTGCCGACTCGAAAAAGTACAGCTTGCGTTGATGGTCCACTACAGTGCGCCAGCGAGTGGAGGAAATATTCGGTTCACCCGGGGTGGAGATGCCGTAAGGCACAGAGACGTTTCTGATCACGCTGAATACGCTGGCCAGGGAGACCTGTGGGCTCTCGTCTTTGGGAATAGCGTTGACATAGAAGGAGGCCCGGGCGAATCGATCCGCGGCGCGGTTGGTGCCCGGCAACATGACGGTGCCGCCAATGGATTTCCAGTAGGCATTGAGGGCCAGCTGTTCATCAAAGGTCGGGGAATTGGTCATGACCTGGAATTCCCGGCCATGGTGAATCACCGGCTTGCCCTTGATGTACTCGATGATCGCGCTGTCCCCCGTGGCGTCGGAAATCGACAGGTGCAGGGTCGCCAGGCGCGTGTCCCCGGGGACATTGGCCGTCACCAGGGTAAAGGGTTCTTTCTTCAGCGCTTCCACGGCCTCCGCCACGGTGGCGTAGTTGTCCAGCACATACTGGGCCCAGGCGGCGATGCTGAGACCCGGCTTGCCGTTGTCGGGCACCGGGTACTGGGACTCCACCAGCCACAGCAGGTTGGTCACCAGGCCTGCCTGGTTGACGCCGTCGGTAGTCGCGATGTCATAGCCCGAGGCAATCACACTGCCGTAGCGCGAGGTCCACTTGATCGAGTTGGCTCCCACCTCACCATTACGCTGCATGCCCTGCGGGAAGATCCACAGATGGGTCGCCACATCGGTTTTCCAGTCCATGGAACGGGCGGTGATCACGCTCTGGTTGCTTCCCAGGTAGGTCAGCCGGGTGCAGGCCTGGGCGAGGGGCAGGGACAGGATGATACTGCTGAGGGCCAGGACTAAGGCCCTAGGCACGGCTTTCCTGGGCAGTGGCAATACCGTCATTACCTTCATGGTGCTGATTCCTGTTTTATTCGGCCGAGAAGGCGCGGGTCTCTGAATTCATACCAGTCTTTTTCCTTGTCAAGAAAGCCCGGAGTGACCTGAAAATCGCCATAACCTCACTTTTAGCACTGCCTATACTGGATTGCGCAGCCGTTTCACCGCAGGACACACATAAACAGGAGCGTTTATGACTTTCAGCGAAATAGCCTATGAGCAGTCCGGGCCCGTGGTGATCATCCGCTTCAATCGTCCCGAGCAGCGCAACTGCATCGGCCCGGTCACCCACCGCGAACTGATCGAGGCCTGGACGCGTTTTCGCGAGGATGACAACGCCCTGGTGGCAATCATCACCGGCACCGGCGACCGAGCCTTCTGCGCCGGCGGCGATCTCAAGGCGGCCGCGCAACTGGTGCCCAGCAGCGCCGAGGAAAAGGCAGCCCACGACCGTGGCGAACGCCCGGGCATCATCGGCCCCAGCCGCTGGACCGAGATCTACAAGCCGATCATTGCCGCGGTCAACGGCGTGGCCTATGCCGGTGGCCTGGAGTGGGCCTGTTTTGCCGACATCCGCATCGCTGAAGAACACGCCTCGTTCGGCGTTACCTGCCGGCGCTGGAACATCGGCCTGGCGGATGGCGGCACCCAGCGCCTGCCACGGATCATCGGCATGGGCCGGGCCATGGAACTGATTCTCACGGGCAAGGTGATCGACGCCCAGGAGGCGTACCGTATCGGCCTGGTCAACGAAATAGTGCCCAGTGGGCGCTCCCTGAAACGGGCACTGGAGCTGGCCCATGTCCTGGCCGGCCTGCCGCAACCGGCGATGCGTTCGGACAAGGAAGCGGCCGTGCGTGGCTATGGCTTGCCATTGGCGGAGGGCTTGAAGATCGAAGCGCAGTGCTTCAACCGCTCGATCCATCAACCGGAAACCCAGGAAGGGTTGCGGCGGTTCATCGAGCGCGATCATCCGGATCGGGCCAGCCAGCAGTCGCCCGGTACGCCGGGTATTGTCAGGAACTAACCCCCAGGGCTTGGCGGCCTGCACCCCATACGGTGCAGACGGCAGGGCTCAGCCTGCTTTCTTGCAGATCATCTCTTCAGCCCCATGGCCCCAAGTGACAACAGCCTCGCCCTGATGCTCCCAGAAGCTCTCGTTCTGCCCTAGGTAACGTGAGCCGCTGGCAGAGCTGGCCTCCAGCATCAGCGATTGCCGGCCTTTATATAAGGCGGTGAGGGAGGGCGGTTCGGTCTGGAAGAAGGTGACACTGATACGGCCATTGCTCGCGCAATCGAACATGACTGGAGCGGAGGAGGTGACCAGCCCATAACCCGTCTGCAGTTCGACGATGCGCCGACGATAGCTATCAGCCACGCAGGCTTGCTGATCATCGGTCTTCCAGCACTCGTCGCGGCCCTTGATCCAGCCACGCTGTTCGGCCTTGAGCACATTGCCGCGCTTGCCGGCATTCTTCAGGGCGTCGCGATAAATAGTGGCCAACTTGCGGTCCAGTGCCGCGAGACCAGGGTTCTGGCAGATCAGTGCGGTTATCGACCCGGTCATCTTCTCACTGCAGTTGAATGAAGGACCTTGTTCGGCCGTTGCCAGAGAAGTGGCCAGCAGGGCCGATAAAGCGACACTGCCCACCATTGTTCGAAGGGGAAAGGTCATGGGTAACTCCTGATATCCAATATAACTAAACTAAATATTCATTTAGTTTAGTTATTTATAAGCGTCATATTGTAAGGGCAGGGTAGCTCATCCCGCGAGCCATATCTCGACACCCGGCAGCACTCGGCAAGACCCGCGGCGAGGTGTATTTGATAAAGGGCAGATCGAAGCTATCCTCACCAGGGACAGCAATATCGATTATTTAAAATGCATATTGAACAACTGGGCAGGAGCCAAGAAGCATGACAGGGGAAGATCTGGTCAAGGCAATAGAAAACAATGCAACGCTCATGGGGCTGAAGGATTGTCCTTCCGTGCCCATTCAAATGAGCTGCGCTGTCTACGGGAAGGTGCAAAATGATGTTGGAAACGATGTCATTACAAATAACGGAAGCATGAAATACCAAATCGATCAGGCTCTTTTATTTCGCGGCCTGCACTCGGAGACAGCTGTTTGGCACTTTAGTACGGGACCAGTGGTTCATCATTTTGTCGTGATCCCTTGGTACAGGCAGTCAGCCCCTCAAGGGTCCGTGTATACGGTATTTATGGCCTACGAAGGAAAGTACCTGCTGGTTAATTATGTAAAACATAACAGCCCGGCCCCTGGTGAGGTTAAAGGCTACAAGACAGCCTGGACGGAAAACGACTTGAGAACCATGCTCTCTGACTTGCTCACCAAGAGTAATGCCTGGGAAGAATACTTCGGCAATGTCGGACCGGCCCAGGCGAATATAATCCACTACTACAAATACAAAACAACAACGCTAGACTCTGCAGTTTCCAACGTGAATCGATACAGAGAGCTCTGTCGGTAGATTTCTTGGCCGTCCCGGCAATTACCCAAAGCCCACCTTCAATAGTTTGATATGCAGGTGGGCCACAGTCAGCAACCACCTGAGTTTGAAATTCTCCCGCTCGAACTTTGACAGGCGTTACGAATCTCGAAAGACACACACCACGTGTTCATCCGCAGTCGGAATTCGTGGGTGTCATGCAACTGGAAGTTTTTCGGCCCAGGGCCGGTGAAGTCCTGGGTTGGCTACAAGGAGCAAAGGAATCAGGATTCGTTTGTCCAGGATGTCATTGCGAAGGCCCAGACGCGAGCGACAGCAGAGTGATCGAAGCCTGGCTTCAGAAGCTGTCCCTGAGGGTAGGCAGCGTTGCAGTTGAGCCTGGGTAATTCTTGGGTATCGTGACCCACATGAATATGTCATATCTACGCATAATGTATATTATGTTAAATAGTATAACTCCAAGGCTCACAGGAGCTGTGATCAGCTATCAGGCTTGGATCACGCATCCGGGCGCTTTCGACGCTTTGAATTGGCGTACCCGAGCTGGTCATTTCCAGTTTTCGAAACCACTCACTGCTCAGATCCACCGATGGCTCGATCTGCACCTATAGGCTTCGACCAAGCCCATGAACGTGACGCAGCGAGCAATCGCATAGCTCCCACCCCATCATTGGAGTGCTTCACCATCGAATCGGATTGGCTGACGAACCCTGTACTCTCATGAAGTCCTGGGTACAGCAAAGACCCTTACAATTTCTTCAGCGCAAGCTGCGTCATAAGATCTGCTTTCATAAAAATCAAAAGCAGTTTCTGCCCCACAGTTGGAAAAATGTTTTTTCACTTCCTTCATCTCCTTCGACGCAAGCCCTTTATCATGTTCTCGTACTTTTTCCAAAAAACTGACTGAAGCTGGCTTTGCGTAAATAAAAATATTGGGTATGAGAACACCTTGCTGCGCCAGCCCTTCAAAGTCTGTAAAAGTCACGGCAAAAAAAACATCTTTACCTATTGAAACCTTCAAGACTCTTAAAGTATTTAAAACAAACAAAGCGAGCCCTGTCAGAAAATCAGACACCCCGTCGCTGCTCATTTCATCCATCAGGTGCTTTAAGCGACCATACCTTGATACAAGCGGAATCTCTTCAAAGCTTTCATAGCTCTCGAAGAACACGTCCATATCATTGTACGGTTCTTTACTGATTACCTTGTTATAGAGATCTGTAAGCTTCATTTCCAGGGGATACTCCATCCGTCGCAGGATGTTCGGGTGGAACGTCAGGAAGTTCAATCAACGAGGGTGCGTGCTGGCTAGAACCACTTTCACTGGGATCACCTAGCCCTCAAGCTCATAAACCTCGATATCACGACCAATAACATATAGATCCCCTTCTTCGCGCACTTGATCAATAGATGCTGGATCAGCATCCAAAGCGTAATTTCCATCAATGTCGACACACCAATACTCGTCAAACTTCAACAACCGAACCCCCGAGCAAATTGAATTGAATTGATGGCCGCTAACTTTCGCACTCAGCTCTTCGACGCCACGGACAACCACTTTGACTTTCTTCCAAACATTTCCGTCAATACGGTGATCTCTGGCATGAAATAAAACTTGTGCTGCGAGTCGTTCGCCCGGTGCATAATTAAACTCGAACGACAATAGCAAGCCATCTTCAAAACGGTGAAAAGCTTGTAATACCTCACTTATTTTTTCTGCAGTTTCTGACATTTTCATTTACCTGGTGATTTCTGGCCGTGACTTTCAAGTTGGTTTTTTTCAAGAGGATAGAGTTTGAAACGCCTCATGCCTCGCGTCGCCATGTCCCCCTGGACCACTCACCCCGTCACCGCCTGATAAACAACCCGATGCGCCTCGGTGGGCAGTGGCACTTCCCACTTGAACAGCATGCGGCGGATATCATCGTTGCGCAGCGAGGTGTCGCGCTGCTGGTTGCGCCGCATGATCTCGCCCTCGGGGCGCTCCAGGTAAAGAATTTCCACCTGCGCGCCGTAGCCGTAGAGCAAGTCCAGGGTGCGGTTGCGCATCTGCGCCGACAGGTGCGTCGAGTTCCACACAAAGGGTTTGTGCTCTCGCAGCAAGGCCTTGGCCCGGTCGATGGCGTAATGCGCAGCGGCGCCTTCATTCTGGCCATGGCGCAGGCCCAGGGCCTGGCGGGCGTCGTCGAACGACACCACCGGCAGCTCCGGGTGATGCTGTGCGGTCCAGGTGTCCTTGCCGCTGGCCGGCAGGCCCGAGAGCATCACCACCGACGAACCCTGCGGCGCGTGCAACGGGTAGTCGGGATGTACCCGGGCGCCACGCAGGTACTGAATGCGTGTGTAGTCGTCGGCAAAGGCCCGCGGTCCGTGCAGGCAGCCCTCCTCCTGCGCCAGTTCGCGCCACAGTTCGATGGCGTCCAGTACATCGGCCTTGCCGGCGTAGTTGCGGCCCTGCATATCGGCCTCGGCGACGGCGCAGAGCATCCACAGCGGCAGTTCCCAGGACAGTTTGTGCAGCAGGAACTCAGGGCTGCGGCCGCTGCGATCACCCTGCAGGGCGAAAAACGGCACTTGGTGCACGGCGATGATGCGGCAGATCTGCTCGCGCAGCTCGAACGGCACACCGGCGCGCCACAACAGCAGCCGCGCATCCACCGCCCCCCGGCGTGAATGACCGGGCTGGCCGATACGCCCGGTATCCTTGTCGATCACCGTGGTGTCGGGCTTGGCGATGTCGTGCAACAGGGCCGCGAAGAACAGCACAAAGCGCTGCTCGGCGCTGGCCTGCTGGTAGGCGGGTTGGGCCAGTAATGCTTCGACCACCAGGCGGGTATGAATCCATACATCGCCCTCGGCGTGGTAGATCGGGTCCTGCGGTGTGTCGGCCAGGCGCGCCAGGGCCGGAATGGCCGACAGGCAGGCGGCGGTGTCCATATCGCGCCCCGGCTCGGGGACCAGTTGGCGCAGTTGTTGAATATCCATTTCGGGATGCTCCTTCAGTAGCCGTGGCGTGGGCCCTGCCAGTCCATGGACAGGCGCGGGGCATAGAGGTCGACGCCGGCGGCCAGTTGATTGGGGATAAAGGGTTGGCTGGCATGGTGCTGGTCGGCATCGAGGATGGCCTGGACGAAGTCCTGGCGTACCCACTTGAGCCGGCCGAGGGTCTGCTGCTCGTCCTCGAGCTTCAGGTACAGGCCCTCCATGCGGCTGGAGCGGTCGCATTGACGCCAGGCACGGGCCAGGTCGAGGCCTTCGCGGTGCACAACCTGCTCGAACACCTGGCGCCAGTGCGCGGTCTTGGCCAGCGAATCGCCCACCAGCGCTAGCAGCTCGGCATGCCGGCGCGGTGCCGGGCCTTCGTACAGCACAGGCACCGACAGCACCGGCCCACCTTCTAGCAGGCGCCGACGCGCCGCGGTGGAGAGGAACAGCCCTGTGGCGCGGTCCCACACATCGAACTCGCAGAAGTAATGTGGCAAGTGGTCGTAGAACACCGAGTGCTTCTTGTGCAGCCACTCGCCATACAGCACGAAGCGATCTTCCAGGCGTTCCAGCAACCAGTGCTCATGGGCCGAGGCCCACTGCTTGAACAGATTGAACTGGCGCTCGCGCCCACCGCCGGTGAGGTAGTGACCGCGAGATTGCAGGAGCAACTCGCCGCCTGCGCCAAAGCTGATGCCCGCGTTGGCACCATCGAGTTTTTCTTCCACCACCAGCCACTGTCCGGCCAGGGCGCCATAGCGCACCTGGCCAGTGTCAGTGTCGCCATCTTGCAGGCGCGAGCCTTGCAGGTGGGGCGTGCGGGGGTATTTGAGCAGTTCCAGGTTGTGCGCGGTGGCACGAATATCCGTGTGCATGGGTTTGTCCTCGAAAAAAGAGAAAAACCAACGACAGGATCAGGCAGGCATGGCAGTGAAGCGCCGCCGTGCGTAGGCACGGGCAGCCATCAGGCAGGATGGACCGTCGTCGGTATCAGGCGTGTTGGCTGGCGTAGGGCACTGGCTTCACCACTTGGAGAAAAGGTTGCAGAGGCTTTAGGGCGCGCATTCAACAGCAGATAGCGGCATCAGGTCAAGCCCCGAGAGGACAAAACCCCAGCGCCCCTGCTTGCGCGAAACACCCGAGCTTTTGTCATGAAAAAAACCGCCTGGGGCTCATAGGGTGCAGCCAGTCATAACCCGATAAGGAATCGATCATGAAACGTTCAAGCGTGCTGATGGCTGCAGTCATTGGCCTGGCACTTGCACCTTTGGCCCAGGCCTCGTCCATGGCTGACAGCGAAGAGAAAGCCCAGTTGCGCAAACTCTTCTGCGAGTCGAAGGGCGGCGCCGATATCACTGCGCTGGGTGAGTTGAAGAAGTCCGACGACGTCGGCGCCGTGGTGGTGTGCAAGCTCCCGCCCTCGCCCACCACCGTGGTGGAAAACCAGGCGGCATCGAGCCTTGCCGCGCTGCCATTGACGCCCGTCACGGCAACGCTTGCGCCACCGTCGGGGGTCTACAAGCTCGCCCCGGGAGCCAGCAGCGTCAACACTTCATGCTCGGCCAACCTGGCCATCGCCAAATGGGCGGGCTTTCCCAATACCAGCAACGGCAACGCCACCTTGAACTGTCGTGGATACAATGCCGGCGCAGCAGGCGGTACGCTGGGTTGCAAGATCGAATGGACCGGGCCGACCCAGGTCGCCATCGGGGTCACCCCTTACGGCGGCCAGGTCGCGGTGAACTTCAATTGCCAGGCCCTGTACTTCGGTTCCGTCGGCACGGTGATGGATTTCAGCTACGCCGACCCGACGTATCCGCGCATCCGCTATGGCTCGGTCCAGGCCACCAGCAGCATGACCATCACCCAGTGATGCCATGCCAGCCTGGCTGAGCCTCGATCAAGCGCCGGCAGGGCCGCTCCCTGCCGGTCACCCTCCTCTGCTTCATTGCTTGCCGCGCATGCTGTTGCGCCATATGCGGTAGGTCCTGATGCCCGAACGCACCGAACCGAACAGCAACTGGCTGTCCATTTCCCGGGTCATCCCCGAACGTTCCAGCATCGCCAGGAAAGTACCGCGGGCACGGGCGATAGCGAAGTAGATGCCCTGGGCGGCCAGGGTCTCGCGGATTTCCCGCAGCACCGCGATGCCGCTGACATCGATATCGGTCACCGCCTCGGCATCGAACAGCACCACCTCGGGTTGGCTCTCGCGCTGCACGGTGTCCAACAGGCGCATCTTGAAGTAGTCGGCGTTGAAGAACAGGATCGCGTCGTCGAAGCGATACACCACCAGGCCGGGCACAGTGCGGGCTTGCGGGTACTGGCGGATGTCCACCTGGCCTTCGATGCCCGGCATCCAGCCCAGCACTGCGTCGGTGGGTTGGTAGATGCTGTACAGCAGGCGCAGGATGGCCAGGGTCACGGCGAACATGATGCCCGGCAGCACGCCCAGCCCCAGCACACTGACGGTGGTCAGCAGGCACAGCCAGAACTCGAAGCGGCTGAGTCGGTAGATTTGCTTCAGGGACTTGACGTCGAGCAAGCCCCAGCCCGCCATCAACAGCACCGCGCCCAGGGCCGGCTGCGGAATCCACGCCATGGGCGCGGTGAAAAACAGCAGAATCAGCGCAATCGCCAGGGCGGCGATGATGCCCACCAGCTGGCTCTTGCCTCCGGCCATGTCATTGACCGCGGTACGCGAATCCGCACCGCTGATGGCAAAGCCCTGGGAGGCACCGGCGGCCAGGTTGCTCAGGCCCAGGGCGATGAATTCATGGTTGGCGTTGATCGCGTAGCCATGGCGCGCGGCGAAGCTGCGGGCAGTGAGCATGGCGCTGCAGAAACTCACGGTAGCGATGCCCAGCGCGTCGCGCAGCAGGCTCTTGCTTTCCTCCAGGGTGGTCTTGGGCCAGGACAACTCCGGCATCCCGGCCGGCACATGACCGAGGATCGCCACTCCGAGGCGGTCGAAGCCCAATAGCCCGGCCAGCAAGGTGAACAGCGCCACCGTCAGCAGCGCCGCAGGTACGCGCGGATAGCGTCGCGGCAGCCAGATCAAAAGACCCAGGCTGGCCAGGCCGACGGCCAGGGTCAGGCCATGGATCTCCCCCAGGCGCTGGAGAAAGTCCGCCAGCCCCAGGATGAAGCCGTCGCCTTCGATCTTGAAGCCCACCACCTTGCCCATTTGCCCGGCGATCAGGCTCAGACCGATGCCGTTGAGGTAGCCGATGAGGATCGGCCGCGAGAAGAAGCTGGCGATAAAACCCGCCCGGGCGATCCCGGCGGCAATCAGCATCAGGCCCACCAGCACGGTGACGATCATCGACAATTCGACGGTACGCTGCAGGTCGCCCATGGCCAAAGGCGCCACGGCCCCGCCGAGCATGGCGCAAGTGGCGGCATCGGGGCCGACCATCAGTTGCCGCGAGCTGCCGATCAAGGCATAGACGATCATCGGCAGCACACAGGCGTAAAGCCCGTACTGCGGTGGCAGGCCGACAATCTGCGCATAGGCGATGGCGATCGGGATCTGGATAGCCGCCACGGACAACCCGGCCCGCAGGTCGGCGCGCAACCATTCGCGGCGGTAGTGCAGCAAGTTGGACAGGCCAGATAGACAGCGGGATAACGACATGCCGGGTCCTTTCGAAATATTCCGTTTTATTCTTTGGCTGCGCGCTTGTTTGGCAAGGCGACGCGGGGCGTTATTCAAGCGAATCGGGCAACTTAGCGCCATGAGCTGGAGCAGCTTTTGCTTCGATTCACCCAGGTGCTTGGCCATGGGCAACCCGCTGAGGCGCAGGTGGTGGTGAGCTTGGGCCGCTATAGATGAACAACCTCTCCCATTCATGGGCCGCCAAGCCAGCTATAACGGCGAGTTGCCTTGATGACGCGCCACCTCCCGGTGCATGTCGTCGCGCTCGTAGCCAGGCAGCAAATGACCGTCGGTCACCTACCTTGAAACGTCTCGGTGTTCGCTCCATTGGTCGGAGAGTTTCTTGACTAGGATTAAACCGCGCTAAGACTTTAACCGGAATTGTTAGAGGTGATGCCCAAGTGGCTCTGGACAGAAGGTTAATCCGCAGGAGCCGGATTGACTCGTACGTTCGCTTTGACTGAGTGCCTATGAGGCCGATATGGAGATCATCTCTGTGGTGGATGTACCGCGATGGATGGACACGATTCCCCCTGACCCCGCGAGACGGACGACTGACGCCCGAACACGAGCCAGAGGAAGTCGTTTATGGCAATAACGCAAAACAACCGTTTGGTGCAGGTCGACAGTCCCCTCGGCGGCGATGTCCTGTTGCTGCAGAGCATGGAAGGCAACGAAGAGCTGGGGCGGTTGTTCCACTACGAATTGGACCTCACCTCCGAAAACCGAGCGATCACATTCGACCAGTTGCTGGGCAAGCCCATGGGCCTGACCCTGGAGCTGCACGATGGCAGCAAACGCTATTTCCACGGCATTGTCTGCAGCTGCCGGCAAGTGAACGGCCACGGTCAGTTCGCCGGCTACCGCGTCAGCCTACGGCCCTGGTTATGGCTGCTCACGCGCACTTCGGACTGCCGGATTTTCCAGAACAAAACGGTGCCGGAGATCATCAAGCAGGTGTTCCGCGACCTCGGTTTCTCCGATTTCGAAGACAGCCTGAGCGGCAACTACCGCGAGTGGGAATATTGCGTGCAGTACCGTGAAACCAGCTTTGACTTCGTCAGCCGGTTGATGGAGCACGAAGGCATCTATTACTACTTTCGCCATGAGCAGGCGCGTCATGTACTGGTGTTTGCCGACGCCTATGGCGCCCACTCCACGGTGGCCGACTATGACTCGGTGCCCTTCTACCCGCCCGATCGGCAAATGCGCGAGCGCGACCATTTCTACGATTGGCAACTGGAGCGGGAAGTCCAACCCGGTTCTCTGGAGCTAAACGACTACGACTTCAAGCGCCCCCGCGCCAGACTGGAGGTGCGCTCCAGTGTGTCGCGCAGTCACAGCAACGGCGACCACCCGCTCTACGACTACCCCGGTGAATACGTACAGAGCAACGATGGCGAGCACTACGCGCGTACCCGCATCGAAGCCATTCATAGCCAGTTCGAACGCGTGCAGCTGCGCGGCCGCGCCCGCGGGCTGGGCTGCGGCCATTTGTTCAAGCTGACCGGCTACGAGCGCGAGGACCAGAACCGCGAATACCTGGTGGTGTTCGCACGCTATCAGATCCGCCAGGAACTCTATGAAAATGCGCAGCTGGACCTGTCCGAGCAGTTCACCAGCGAGCTGGACTGCATGGATGCCAGCCAGGCCTTCCGCCCTCTTCCCCTGACCCCCATGCCCATTGTTCGCGGGCCGCAGACCGCCGTGGTGGTCGGCCCCGATGGCGAGGAGATCTGGACCGACCAGTATGGCCGGGTCAAAGTGCATTTCTACTGGGACCGCCACGATCAGTCCAATGCCAATAGCTCCTGCTGGATGCGCGTGTCCCAGGCCTGGGCCGGCAAGAACTGGGGGGCGGTGCAGATCCCGCGAATCGGTCAGGAAGTGATCGTCAGTTTCATCGAAGGCAACCCGGATCGGCCGATCATCACTGGCCGCGTCTACAACGCCGAACAGACCGTGCCCTACACGCTACCGGCCAATGCCACTCAGAGCGGGGTGAAAAGCCGTTCGAGCAAGGACGGCTCACCGGCCAACTTCAATGAAATCCGCATGGAGGACAAGAAAGGTGCGGAGCAACTGTTTATCCATGCCGAGAAGAACCAGGACATCGAGGTCGAGAACGACGAGACCCACTGGGTCGGCCACGACCGCAGCAAGACCATCGATAACGACGAGACTGTGCATGTCAAACACGACCGCACCGAAACCGTCGATCACAACGAGACCATCACCATCGGCGTCAACCGCACCGAAAGCGTGGGCAACAACGAGGACATCAGCATTGGCGTCAACCGTACCGAAAGCGTCGGCAGTAACGAGACGATCAGCATAGGCCTCAACCGCACCATCAGCGTGGGCGCCAGCGAAACCGCGACCGTGGCCCTGCAACGCACCCATGCGGTAGGTATCAACGAGACGATCGCCATCGGCGCCGCGCAGGAAGTTGTCATCGGTGCCTTTCAAACGGTGAATGTCGGGGCCTACCAAAACGTCAACGTGGGCCTCTACCAGTCGACCAATGTGGGCACCAACCGCTCGGTGGACGTCGGAGCCAATCTTTCAACGACGGTAAAAGACAACGAATCGCGCCAGGTCGGCGCAGGACGCACGACCGATATCGGCAAGGACGATGAGCTGACGGTGGGCAAGAACCTTGTCATCGATGCCGGTGACTCGGTGACCATCATGACCGGCAAAGCCAGCATCGTCATGAAGAAGGACGGCACCATCAGCATCAGCGGCAAGGACATCACCATAGACGGCTCTGGCGTGATCAACATCAAGGCCAACAAGAACGTGGTGATCAAGGGACGCAAGATCCTGCAAAACTAGGAGTAACGCGTATGACGGTTCAATACTCACTGCCCACGCAGGCCCGCATCGATGGCGTAGTCGTCGGTGTACTGCTCGACCTGCCACAGGCCAGTGCGCCCTGGGTGACCTACCCCGGCTGCCCCGAGCAACGGAGCATCGCCGCCCGCAGCACCACCCTGCTCTCCCCTGAAGACATCGGCAGCCAAGTGGCGCTGATGTTCGAAGATGGCGACCCTTCCCGCCCGCTAGTGATCGGCCGCCTGCTGAGCCAGGCCATGGCACCCGAACCGGTTGCCAGCGTGCAACTGGACGACCAGCGCCTGGAACTGCGCGCCGAACGCGAGATCGTGCTGCGTTGCGGCAAGGCCAGCATCACCCTGACCCGCGCGGGCAAAGTGATCATCCAGGGCGCCTACCTGTCCAGTCGCTCTAGCGGGGTCAACCGCATCAAGGGTGGTTCGGTGCAAATCAACTAGACAGGTAGTCGCCTATGGAATTGCTCAACGCCAGCAAACTGCTTGCTGCCTATACCCAGGGCATGGAGCCCGATGGCCGCGAATCCCTGGTGGTGGTGGTCAAAGGCACGTTTAATCTGCCGCTGGACGGCCGCGCGGCGACCCTGGCCGAGACCCAGCAACCGCTGCTGATGGCCGATACCTTCCTCGGCGAACCCGGTCTCAGCGCCCCGCTGCAGGAAATGGACTTCGCACCGGTCAAGCCGTTCTGCGACGTGCTGGTGCGCGGCAAGGCCTATGCCCCAGGCGGGCGACCCGTGAGCCAGATGGCAGCGGGCATTCGCGTCGGTCAGATGAGCAAGGCCTTTTCCGTGCTCGGCCCCCGACAATGGCAATTGGGGCTACTGGGCGTTTCTCCCGGCTTGCCGCAGCCCTTCATCGAGCAGGACATCTCTTATGCCCAGGCCTTTGGCGGCAGCCATCCGATGGCGGAAGACTCCGAATTGCGTTACAGCTACCTGGACAATCCGACCGGTTGTGGCTGGTTTCCAAGCCGCATGGGCAGTGCTGCTATCGTCGGCATGCCGATGCCGAGCACCGAGGAATTGGGCAAGGCGATCGACAGTCCCTCTGGCGACTTCCGTCCTATGGCCCTTGGCCCCATCGGCCGCAGCTGGCCGCAACGTGCTCGCTTCGCTGGCACTTACGACGATGCCTGGCTGGCCGACCGCTTTCCGTTTCTGCCGGGAGATTTCGACCGTCGCTACTTTCAGGCGGCCCCTGACGATCAGCAGATTCCTTACCTGCGTGGCGGCGAGGATGTGTTGCTGCTCAACCTCACACGCCAGGAGCGCGCGGGCTTTCGCATTCCCGAAATGGACGTGCCGGTGACCTTCTTTCTGAAAAAAGGCGGTCACGAGACTGTGCAGGCGGTGATCGATACCCTGCTGATCGACACAGACGCGCTCCAGGTGCAACTGACCTGGCGTGTCTCCCGTGTACTACGACACAACATGTTCGAGATCGCTCAGGTGCTGGTCGGCACTATGTCCACAGGCTGGTGGCGCGCCCGCGAACTGGGCAAGGATTACTACCCGTCGCTCTCCTCCCTGGTAAAAGCCAGGCACGCCCCCGAGGAGACAGACTGATGACTGCACTTTGCATCATCGGTTCCGGCATGGTCAGCGCCGTTGGCCTCAGCGCACCCGCGAGCTGCGCGGCGATTCGCTGCGCTATCGATAACTTCCAGGAAACCCGCTTCATCGACTGCGGCGGCGAATGGCTGATCGCTGCCAGCGTGCCTCTGGAGCAGCCCTGGCGTGGGCGCAGCAAACTGATCAAGATGGCCGCCTGCGCCATCGCCGAGGCGCTGCAAAGCACCCCTAACGTCGACCCGGAAAAGACCCCGCTGCTGCTGGGGGTGGCGGAAGTCGAGCGCCCCGGTCGCCTCGACGGCCTCGATAAGGGGCTGCTGCACGCCATCGAAGCCGAACTGGGCCTGCGCTTTCATCCCAGTTCCAACGTCATCGCCTATGGACGGGTCAGCGCTGCCGTGGCCCTGCTTGATGCGCGTACGCTGATCTACCAGGGCGGCCATCGCCACGTGCTGATTGCCGGCGTCGACTCCTTCTTGAATGGACCGACGCTGGCCGCTTTCGAAGCACGCGATCGCCTGCTCACTAGCCAGAACTCCAACGGATTTATCCCCGGCGAAGGTGCCGCCGCCGTGGTGCTGGCCGCCCCCGTTGCCAGCGAAGAGCCGCAATTGGCCTGCCTCGGCCTGGGATTCGGCGTGGAGAAGGCCACCGTGGAGGCCGAAGGTACTCCCCTGCGTGCTGAAGGTCTGACTCAAGCCGTACGCGCTGCCCTGAGCGAGGTTGGCTGTGGGTTGGAGCAAATGGATTATCGGCTCACCGACATCTCCGGCGAGCAGTACTACTTCAAGGAAGCCTCCCTGGCCCTGAGCCGTACCCTGCGGGTGCGCAAGGAGTTCTTCCACCTCTGGCACCCGGCCGACTGCATTGGCGAAGTCGGCGCCGCCATCGGCCCGACGATGCTGGCCGTGGCCCTGGCCGCCAGCCGCAAGGGCTACGGTGACGGCCCGAATATCCTCTGCCACCTCGGCAACGACGCCGGCCAACGCGCCGCCGCCCTGCTCAGCTACCAGACCGTGAGGGCTGCCTGATGGCCAACGAGGTGTATGCCAACAATATGGAGATTTCCTGCAAGGCGGCCGATGGCAAGTCCGTCGCCTGCTTTCCGGATGTCTGCTTCACCCCGCCCGTGGCTCCGCCGACACCGATGGGGGTACCCATTCCCTACCCCAATACGGGTATGTCCAAGGACACCACCCGGGGCACACGAACGGTCAAGATCACCCGCAAAGAGGTGATGCTCAAGGACAAGAGTTACTTCAAGACAAGTTATGGGGATGAGGCTGGGAATGCGCCCAAGAAGGGGGGCATCACTAGCAAGATCAAGGGGAAGGTGTACTTCACTTCCTGGTCGATGAATGTGAAGTTCGAAGGTCAAAACGTAGTACGGCACCTTGACATGACGACGCATAACCATGCTTCACAGCCAGGTAATACCCCTCCCTGGCCTCACCTTTCCAAGATGTCGCCGAGCACCCAGGGAAAATGCAAAAGGGAGAAAAAAAGAGAAAGAAAATCCTGCCAGGAATACAAACCGTACGGTGAAAAGAATGTTTGTAAAGAGGCCGAGCTGAGCGGTGAAATGGTCAATGAAAGCGCTTGGGCCAGCAAAACAGCGACAAGAGCCAAAGCAAACAAATGCTTGTCGGCTCGCCGCTGTCAGTTAGTGCCGTACCGCCCTAAGGACGAAGCAGGTATAGCCGGATGCTGTCCAGCACAAACACCTGACCATGTCATACCGAAAAGCTCATTTTCTGTAGGAGCGTTCAGTAACAACAAGCGCCAGCCCGGCTGGGAAGAGTATTCGAAAGATACGGCGCCTTGTATGTGCGTTGAGGGCTGGGGGAACACTCATGGGAGTCATGGTGTCCGACACAGCGAGCATAAAGCTCTGGGGGTTATCGCTGGGGTCAAGAAAGGCGATATGCGCGAATTCGGTAAAGAGGCCTCCATGGCGGCCCAAAGTACTCGTGGCGCGTTTCCCGAGTCAAACTGTAGCGAACGCTGCCTCACGGCACAGTTGGCCGACGGGCATAAAAAAATGCTACCGCCAAATACGCAGCCCCCTAAAGTAAAACATTCACCAAGCGGAAGAAGTAAGCCAGCGGTATTGAACCGTACTGCGAGAAGGCCCTCCCCTTGAGCCACCACCCAATAAACGGATATTCATATGGCTGACGAATGGCTGGAAGATTATTACTACGCTTATGTTGCCGCCGTAGACGCACAGAAATCTTTTTTCGCTTTTCGGGAAATCGGACTAGAAGCCCAGGACGTTTCGCACACTATTTTCCTGGAGTACAACTCTGGAAAGTGGCGAGAAGTTGGCGAGGCGACTTGGGATACCGTTGCCATGACCACCGACCGGTCACAACAGATGCTGGCAATATCCGAAGAGGGTGAAATTGGGGAAGGCTATCTCGGCTCGACCCTCAGCTTGTCGCAAATGGATCCGCCACCGCTAATGCTCAGAGGGATAAGCTCGATAGGCGAATATACCTACTTGTGCGGAGTGTCCCGAGAAGTGTATGTACGCCATGGATCTTCTGCCTGGCAGCCTATACATGCCCCAAAGCCTACGAGTAAAGACAGTGTTTTTGGCTTCGAAGCACTGGGCGGTTTCTCCAATGATGAAATCTATGCCGCCGGCTGGAAGGGAGAAATATGGCTGCGGGAGCAAGGCAACTGGCGGCAAGTCGACAGTCCAACCAACTTTAAAATAACTGCATTGATATGCGCCTCTGATGGTTATTGTTATTTATGTGGCCGCCAAGGCACTTTGCTGCGTGGCAGAGCGGACACATGGGAAATTATCGATCTCGAAGAGTTCACCGATGATTTCTGGAGCATTGCTGAACACCAAGGAAAAATCTATTTAGCCACCTTGTTCGAAGTATACGTTCTCGATGAAAGTTCTTTGCGGCCAATCAACTGGAACATGCCAAAGCCCAATACTTGCTACTGTCTTTCCGCTAAAAACGGGGCGCTTTGGTCTGTTGGCCAAAAGGATATCTTGGTACATGACGGGCAGAGCTGGAGGAAACTTGCTTAACTCACTATTTCTCAAGACTTTGAAATGTACTCGAACTTGATTCCGCTGATTCTGGATCAACATGTCGAAGAAGCCAGCTTCCTCGCCGTCCTGCGGGACTATGCCCTGGGCGCACCGCACTACGACTTCGACCACCTCAGCCAACTCGACGAGCGCATCGACGCCCACCTTGACGGCCTTCGAGTCGCCGGCACCTGCGGCCTGGAAACCCTGTTGGCTCAACTTGGGCCACACGCCATTGGCGAGCTGTTCGCCAGTGTGGTGCTGGCCTTCGAGGCGGGTAACGCACAGGTGTTGTCACGGCTCAGCGAGCATTTGCGAAGTGCCGTAGAAACGGAGAGCGGCTACCTGATGGCCTTGGGTTGGCTCGACTGGAAGTGGGTATCGCCCTGGGTTGATCGCCTGCTCGCCTCCCCCGACCCCCTGTTTCTGCGCCTCGGCCTGGCCGCCTGTGGCATGCACCGCCATGACCCCGGCGCTGCCCTGCTTACCGGACTGTCCCACGCCGACCCAAGCGTCCTGGCACGTGCCGCCCGCACTGCCGGCGAGCTGCGCCGTCGAGACCTGATGCCGACCATTCGCACCCATCGGCAACACCAGGACACCGCCACGCGCTTTTGGGCCAATTGGGCCACCGCGCAGATGGGCGACGAGGAGGCGCTGGAGCCGCTGCGGCAGTTCGCCGAGCAACCGGGCCAGTTCCAGTACCGCGCGCTCTGTGTACTGCTGGCCTGGCAAAGGCGTGAGCACAGCATCGCCTGGATACGCCAGTTGATACAGAACCCCGAGCAACAGCGCGTCGGCATCCAGGCCGTTGGGCTGCTGGGCGACCCGGTCAGCGTGCCCTGGCTGATCCAGCAGATGAGCGACCTGCCTCATGCCCGCGTCGCCGGCGAGGCCTTCAGCCAGATTACTGGGGCTGACCTGGCGTTACTCGATCTGGAATTGCAGGACCTGCCGGATTTCGATGCAGGCCCGAACGACGACCCTGAGGATGCCAATGTCGCCATGGACCCCGATGAGAATCTACCCTGGCCCGACCCGCAGTTGATCGCAGCCTGGTGGCAGGCCCATGGAGGTGATTTCCAGGCGGGCGTGGGCTATGTGCTGGGGCTGGCGCAGCGCGAAAGCAGTTTTCAGCAAGCGCTTGTCCGGGGCCAGCAACGCCAGCGTATTGCCGCCGCCTACGGCATCGCCCGCTTCCGGCCGACCGAAGTGCTTTTTCCCACCAGCGCACCGGCCTGGCGGCAAAAGCGGTTGTTGTCCGGAGGATGAGCAGGCGATTCATTCTCTTCGACTGCGGCAGCTGGACGCTAGGTGCCCATAAACCAAATACGCTAGACTGCCGGCCTACTTTGTTCAGGCCCCCTCGTCATGCCCGCAGAGCATGTTCCCAAGCCCTATACGCTCCTGGCCATCGACGATGATCCGCAATCGTTGATCGTGCTGTCGAAAACCCTGACCGCCGAATATGAAGTGCTGCTGGCAAAGAACAGCGAACGGGGCCTGGCCCTGGCTCGCAGTGCCAGCCCCGATCTGATCATTCTCGACATCCTGATGCCGGAGATGGATGGCTTCCAGGTGCTCAGCGAGCTCAAGAGTCATCCGGCGACTGCAGCCATTCCGGTGATTTTCCTGACCTCGCGCAGCAGCGTCGAAGACGAACGCCTGGGGCTGCTGCTGGGCGCCGCCGATTACATCGCCAAGCCGATTTCGCCCCCTGTGGTACTGGCCCGGGTGGCAACGCAACTGGGCTACCGCAACAAACCCCTGCATGACCTGCAAGCGGTGGCCGGACCTTGCGCCGGCAGCGACATGCGCGACGGTTTTGTCAGTGCGTTGACCCTGCAACTGGCCGGCAATCCGCAGATTCGCCTCCAGGCCCTGCTCGATACCCTGTCGATTCTGCTGCGCAGCAGCCCGAGCCGGCGCGACCCCGCGGCCTTGCGCAGCGCTGCCTGCCTGGCGCTGATGGGCCTCAATCAGCCGGGCAGCCGTATCGATCAGGCCCTGGGTCACAGCAGGCTGCTGATTGAAGAGATTCTCGCCCACGCCGAGCCGGAAGACCCGATCCTCAACCTTGCCTGGAAAATCACCCACGCCGATGCCTTGCTCAAGGGCCCTGGCGAGCTGCACACCTGCGAGCAGTTGTCCCTGTCGGCCCGTCTGTTCGCCCTGGCACTGAACTACCACCTGAGCCTGCTCCAGGCCAGCACCGAGGACCTCCACAGTCGGCATGCGCAAGCCATGGGCCAGATGTACCGCCAGCCCGGGTTCGAGCAATGCATCGCCGGCGACCCGGAGCCGCTGTCGGCGGCCTTGCTGAGTTCGTCACAGAGCTTTTTCGGCCGGTGAATGGATGGTGAGCCTGGCCAATGCCTAACTTCGCAGATCTGGAGCTGTTCATTCTGATCGCCGAGCTGCAGGGCCTGTCCCCCGCCGCTCGCGTCATGTCGATCACCCCGGCTGCCGCCAGCCTGGGGCTCAAGCGCCTGGAAAACCGCCTCGGCGTGCGGCTGTTCACCCGCTCCACCCGCACCATGAAGCTCACCCCCGAAGGCGCACGCTACCTGGAAAGTGCCCAGCACGCCTTGAAGATCCTGGCCAACGGCAAGCGCTCGTTGCGCCACGATGACGGCATGCTGGAACTCACGGTGTCTTCCGACCTGGGCCGCAACCTGCTGCTGGACATGCTCGCCCGGCTCAAGCAGGAACGGCCGCGCATGTACATCAAGCTGGCGCTGAGCGACAAGGAAGAGGACCTGCTCAAGGGCCGCTTCGATGCCGCGTTGCGCTACGGCAAGAACCTGGCCCTGGATCTGGTCGAGCTACCGGTGCTCAAGCAGCATTACTTCATCGCCTGCGCCGCGCCCGATTACCTGGCCGAGCATGGCCAGCCCGAGTCGCCGGAACAGCTGAGCGAGCACGAATGCATCATCTGCCACAGCATTGGCCGCCCGGAGGGCCGCTGGCGTTTCCATGGGGCCGGCAAGGTCGAGGACGTGCCGGTACAAGGGCATTTTTGCTGTGATGATGGCGATGCTGCACGGCGCTGGGCCGTGGCTGGCCATGGCGTGGTCAACCTGCCGCTGCTCAATGTCGTGGAGGACCTGCTCGCCGGTCGCCTGCTGCCGTTGCTGCCCGGTTGGCAGTCCGACGCGGCGCCGCTGAATCTGGTGGTCTCGCACCGCTCGCAGATCACTTCGTCGTTGCGCGCCTTGCATCAATGCCTGGTCGAGCACTGCACCGACCGCATGGCCCGCTATCAGGCCCTGACCCAGGACACCCGCTAGCCCTGGAAGTCGACAAGCAGGTCATGGGCCTGCTGGAACTCCAACCGGTAGATCCGCTCTTGAATGGCCCGCAGAGGGCCACAGGGGTATTGCTCGTACAGTTCATCGATCAGCGCCAGGGCCTGGGCATTATGGCTGAGCAGCAGCTTGGCCAAGCGCTCCAGTGCCAACACCTGCTCAGGGTCCAGCCCCAGCTGCTGCGGTGCCAGATCCCCGTCGGCTGCCACTGGCAGGGACGCCAGGCCGGCCAGCACCGGTTCCAGGCACCGCGCCAGCTGCTCGATCAGCGGCCCCAGCGCTGCCGGCCCGCCCGCCTGTTCCTCCAGTTGTCCAGCGGCCTCTTTGACCGCCGTGGCACCGATGTTCCCAGCGTTGCCCTGCAGGCTGTGGGCCAGAGAGCCGAGGGCGGCCAGGTCCCCTGCGGCATGGGCTTGCCACAAGCGTTCGATGACCTGCTGCTGGCTGTCACGAAAGTCGGCCAGGAGTTTGCGGTGCAGGGCCAGGTCCTGGTTCACCACCGCCAGCCCGCGCGCGGTGTCGATGCCTGCATAAGTCGAGTTCAAGACGCTTGTACCCGGAGGCGCCGGAACTTGCGCTACCGGCATGTCCGTCGCTTTGATCCAGCGCACCAGGGTCCGATAGAACGCCGCGACCTCCAGGGGCTTGCTCAGCAGATCGCTCATGCCAGCCGCCACCGCCCTGCCCTGCACATCGGCCTGGCTACTGGCGGTCACGGCGATGATCGGCAGCCACCACAGGTGCGGATACCCGCGAATCTTGCGGGTCGTGGCGAAGCCGTCCATGACCGGCATCTGACAATCCATCAGCACAGCGTCAAAGCGCCCCTCCTCAAGCAACAGACGCAGGGCCTGCGCACCGTTCGCCGCCAGCACCACCTGGACCCCCACGCGCTGCAGCAGGCCCTGCAACACTTCCTGGTTGAGCCCGTTGTCCTCGACCACCAGCACCCGCGTCCTCGCCAGCCAGCGTACCGGGTCATTGATCGCGCCCTGCCCCGCTGTGGCGCCAGTCGCCGGCGCGGCAGGCGTGGCGCAGTTTTCCTCAAGTGGTAACGGCGACAGGTTCAACTGCACGCTGAACTTGAATGTTGCGCCCTGCCCTGGCTGGCTTTTCACCCAGATATCACCTTGCATCAGTTGCACGATTTTCTTCGAGATGGTCAGCCCCAGGCCGCTGCCGCCATAACGCCGGCTGATGGACCGGTCGGCCTGGACAAAGACATTGAACAAGCGGGCCTGCTGCTCGTCGCTGATGCCCACCCCCGTGTCGGTGACGCTGAAGCACAGCAGCGCCTGATGATCCCACTGGCGCACCAGGCACACACCGATACAGACATGGCCGGCCTCGGTGAACTTGATCGCGTTGTCCACCAGGTTGGTCAGCACCTGGGCCAGACGCAGCGGATCACCCACATAACGGCGCGGTAGTGAAGCCGGAATATCCAGTTGCAGCCGCAGCGCCTTTTCTTCCGCGCGCTGGCGGACCAGCAGCAACACATCGTCCACCAGTTCCCGCAGGTCGAAGCCCACCTGCTCCATGCTCAGCTTGCCGGCTTCGATCTTCGACAGGTCGAGCACGCCGTTGATGGTGCCCACCAGGTGTTTGGCCGCACGGTCGATCTTTTCGATGTAGTCGCGCTGCACCGGCTCCAGCGGCAGGTCCAGTGCCAGGTGGGCCATGCCGATGATCGCGTTCAGCGGCGTGCGGATCTCATGGGACATGCAGTCGAGAAACTCCGACTTGGCCTGGGTCGCCCGCTCGGCATCCTGTCGTGACTGTTGGATTTGCGCTTCCACCGCCTTGCGCTCGCTGATGTCTTGGAGCACCCCGGTGACCCGCGTCGGTGCTCCACTGGCGTCGCGCTGCATGATCTTGCCGATGTCCAGCACCCACAGCCATTGCCCCTCTTTGTTGCGCATGCGGTACTCAGCGCGGTATTCGCCGACTTCATCGTTCAGGTGCGCCTTGAGCCGGGCCATGACCGGCTCGTAGTCGTCCGGGTGCACCAGAGCGGTCCAGCGCTCCAGGCCATGGCCGAAAGCCTGTTCCATCTGCTGTTTGCTGTAGCCAAGAATCTGCAGCCAGACATCGTTGTTGATGACCGTCCCCAGGCTGAGGTTCCAGTCCCACAGGCCCAGGGCCCCGCTTTGCAGGGCCATGTCCAGGCGCTGTTCGCTCTGCTCGATCTGCGCCACGTCGCGCTTGTGCCGCCGAGCATCGGCCAGGCGCCGCAGGCCGCCCCACAGCAACAGCAAGAACACCAGGGCACTCAGCCCCTCGATCAGCAGCACCTGTTCCCCCGGCAACAGCGTATCCAGGTCGCCCAGGGTGATCAGGGTCCAGGGACCACTCGGGTCATTCCAGTCGAAATCCACCCGGGACAGGCTATAGCGCCGGCCGTCCAGCTGGATCACCGACTGATGGGCATCGAAGGGCAAGCGTTCGGGCACCCCGTTGGCAAACCGATAGTCGCTGAACTGGCGGCGGATCTCCCCCGTGAACCGGTTCCAGGGCCAGGCGCGGTCGGACTTGAGGATAAAGGCCGGGGAACTGGCGGCCAGCACCACGCCGCTGGGGGACAGGATCATCTTCAGATCGTCGCTGTACGGCTTGCTCAGGCTGGCATCGAGCCTATCGGCATCAAAACGCGCCACCAGCACCCCGATCACCTTGTCCTGGCGCGTACGCGACTCGAAGATCGGCACCGCCATGTAGAACATGCGAGTGCCGGTGGTGGCGCTGATGGCGCCGTAGACACTGCTGCCGCCATCGAGAGCCACCTTGAAGTAGGGGCGGAAGGCCACGTTCAGCCCCAGGGGCGTCTGCCCGTGCTGGTCATGGGCCGCTACCACCACCCCTTCCCGGTTGAGAACAAACGCATGGTTGGCTTCCACCACCAGGGACAGGGTCTTGAGGGGAATGGTGGCCCGCTCCATCAGGTCCGCAGAGGGTTCGGGCTCCAGGACAATGCGCTTGAGCGAGGGGTTGTGACGCCCGAGGATCGACAGTGCGCCAATGGCAAAACCGTTGGATTTCCATTGTTCCAGGTCCTGGGCCTGCTCCCGGGTCTGCATCTGGATGCTGGCCCGGTAGACGTCTTCGACCTGCACACGGTAGTAGTTGCCCAGCGCCCCTGCGGCGCCGCCCGCGATCATCACGCCCAGGGCATAACAGCAGCGCCTGTGACTGTCGAAGAAGTCCAATAACCCGTACAACCCTGTCCCCCTTTACCTGAAAAAAATCGGTGCCCGCCAACCCTTGTCCGAGGCATTGCCTGGCCCTGTCAGCGTTTTGCCAGCCGGCGTGGAAACTCCGGCGGCAGAAAATCGCGGTCCGGATCGTAGTCGGCCTTGAGGTAATCACAAAGCGCCTTGAGGTCCTGGGGCGACAATGTCCCCACCGCCTGCTTGAGCCGCAGGGTGTCGAGAATGTAGTCATAGCGGCTGTTGTTGTACTGGCGCACGGCGTTATAGAGCTGACGCTGCGCCTCCAGCACATCGACGATATTGCGGGTTCCGACCTGAAAGCCCATCTGCGAGGCCAGCACGGCGCCCTGGTTGGAGATGATCGACTGGCGCCGCGCCTGCACCTGATCGACACCACTGTTGAGACCGCGATGCAGGTTGCGGGTCTGCTCCACTACTTGACGCCGCAAGCCGTCGTTGAGGTACTCGCGCTGGTTCATCCGCTGGTGGGCTTCGCGCACCTGGGAGCGGGTCTGGCCGCCACTGAACAGCGGAATGTTCAACTGCAGACCGACCGTGCGCTGCTCGACATTGCCACCGTAGCCATTGCCACTGATATCGCTGTTGCCGTAGCCCAGGGCGTCGTTGTCCCCGGTCTGGTAGCGCAGCACCGCGTCCAGGGTCGGCGCGTGCCCGGCCTTGCGCGCGCTCAGGGTCTGCTGCGTCGCCTCCAGGGCAAACTGGCTGGCCTGCAGGGTCAGGTTCTGGCGCACCGCCGTGTCCACCCAGCGCCGGGCGTCGTTGGGTTCGGGCAACAGCACCGGCATGTCGTGGCGCAGCCCCTGGACTGCCTGGTACTGCTGATGCGTCAGGGTGTCCAGGGCTTCGAAGGCATCGTCGGTCTGCTTCTGCGCCACGATGCGGTTGGCCCGCGCCGTGTCATGGCCGGCCTGAGCCTGCAGCACATCGGTGCGGTCCGACAGGCCCAGCTGCAAGCCCCGTTCGGCCAGTTGCTGCTGGCGCTTGAGCGCCGCTTCTTCGGCCTTGGCCGCCGCCAGGGCGTCCTGAGCCTTGAGCAGGCCGAAGTAGGCCTGGGCGCTGTCGAACATGAGTTTCTGCTCGGCGGCGGCCAGCTCCAGCTGGGCCTGCTGGTCTTCAGCTTGCGCGGCCTTGAGGGTGAACCAGCGATCGGCGCGGAATATCGGCTGGTTCAGCACCGCCTGATAACTGGTGCCACTGCGCCGGGTGTCCTGCCGCGGCTGCTGCAGGGAGGTGCTGGTGGCATTGAGATCGGCACTGGCGGACAGCGTGGGCAGCAGGCCGGCCCTGGCCTGGGGCACCGCCTCGGCGCGGGCCGCCTGATCGGCCTGGGCCGCCGCCAGCTCGCTGTTGTTCTGCCGGGCATCCAGGTACACCCGCCACAGGTCACTGGGCAGCGCCTGGGGCCGCTGTTGTGGCACATAGGCTGGCGGATGCTGTGCCGAGTCTTGTGGCAGGTCTTGCCGATGCAATGGGGCCGCCTGCGCCAGGGGCGCCACCAGCAGTGGGACGACAAGCAGCCAGCCGGCAAGGGCTCGCTGCCGCGAATTCATGGGTTTGCTCATGGTTGGATCTAACACCGGGAAAAGAGGGCGCCGCAGACAGGAGGGGCTTTGCGCCCCTCCCGTGTTTCTCCTGCGAGGTCAGGTCAGTGAAGGCACCAGCACCGCCTGCGCGGCCTGATGGTTTTTCGGCAGTTGTTCGCGAGCACCGCCGGTGTCAGCGAAGGCCGCCATGGCCCCGCTGAGTTTTGCCAGGCTGGGGCCCCGACCATCCGCCGCCGAGTCCGGCACATCCGCCGCCGAGCTCAGAGCGTTCGCCGCCGGCAGCGTCTCGCGCTGGCTCCAGGCCAGTTCGAACACGCTGTCCCCGGCCGATCCGCTCGGACCAAAGCCCTTGAGCAGTTGCTCGACGCTGATCATCGACGAGTCGCCTTTGAGCTCGATCAGCAAATGCCCATGGGCGGCCGCCTGGCTGCCCAGCACCTGGCGCAGCACCAGGGCCGTGCCATTGCCCGTGTCGGTCAGCTGCACGTCCTCGCCCCGACGGCTGACGAGGATGTTCTTGCCATCGGCAACCGGCAGGATCACCCGATCCAGGGCCAGGCCCGGATCATCGTTGTCGATGACCACCGAGCGGTAATGCGCCCACATCGCCGGGCTGAAACGATAGGTGTCATCCCCGGCGCCGCCGTGCAGCACCACGCTGTCGACCCCGGCAATCAACGGCGGCGCCAGGTCATCCTGAGGAGCATTGCCGCTGGCTCCCTGAAGCAGCAGCGAGGAGCCGATGCGCTCGACATTTGCGTAATGGCCCAGCTGCAGCGCCTTGCCGTCCTTGACCTGATACAGCGCCTGCGCCGTCGGGCTGTAGACATAGGCCGAGTTCGGCGTCCCGGCAGCGACGCCGATAAAGCGCAAGTCGCTGCCACCCGGGATGCCGTTGCTGGCGAACATCTGCCCACTGGCAATATCGAACCAGCCGCGGGTGTCGCCGTCCTGCAAGCTCAACACGCCTTTGGCGCCCCACTGGCCAGCCACGGTTGCCAGGGCCTGGGGCAGATTGCCCAGATGTGCCTGTTGCCAACCCTTGTCCACGGCCACCAGTTGCACATCGCCGTTGTTGCTGCGCAGCAGCACTTCGCCTTGCACCGTGGTCAGGCGCAACCCGGCATCGACCTGGACTGCCGAACGCAGTGGCTGCTTGGGCATCCAGTCAATGGCGGCCGGCAATTGCGCCGAGGCCTCAAGCACCTCGTCTTTGCCAAACGCGGTGGCCAGTGCTTGCGCTGTCAGCGGCGGCTGCAGATAGAGCTTGCCGCTCTCGGGCTCGAACAGCCGGGCACTGGCGCTGGCACTGTCGAAGCCGAGAAACTGCAGCGGCTTGCCTTGCAGCGCGGACGATGCCACCACCACCTGACCGTTGTGGTACCACACCGGCAGCGCACTCTTGCCGTCGGCGGCCTTGACCCCGAATACCGCCAGGGTGGCATTGCTGCCGGCGACCTCGGCGAGGTTTTTCCACCAGTTACTGTGGGCCTTGAGCCAATGCTCGTTGACCGCCTCATAGCTCAGCCGTCCCGTCGCCTCGATCCGGGCCATGCGCCCGTCGTTGGTCACGGCCAGCAGATGGCCATTGAGATTGAGCACATTGGCCAGGGGCGGCGTGCTCAGCCGCAAGGCGCTTGGCTGGCCGGCATCGAGCACCTTCTGCCCCGGCCCTTCCTGGCGGAACAGCACCTGCTGCGCCTTGCTGTAGAAATAAAACACTTCCTGGCCACCGGGCTGCGCCTGGCTGCCCGCCAACACCAGGTCGGCCGGAATCTGCCAGGCGCTTTGCGCCTGCCCCGGGGCATCGGCGCGCGGCGCCTGCCCGGCCGGTGGTGCCAGGTTCGGCTTGATCACGATGCCGTCGCTGCTGCGCACCCAGTAGCGGTGCGCGACTTTGGCGTTGTCCAGGCCAAACACCGTGATCAGCTCTGCCGCCGTCGGCTCCAGCACGGGCGCGCACAGGCTGTACACCGGGGTGTCGCGCTGGGTGGCCTGAGTCTCGTAGCCCTTGAGCAGGGTATTGAGCAGGGTCTTGGCGTCCTTGCCATGCTGGCTGTTGCTTGCCGACAGTTGCAGCAACGACTCATCGCCGACCACCCCCACCAGCTCCATGCGGTCACCGAGGATACGGAAGCTCAGTTCGGCTTCCCGCTCCTTGAGCTGATAACGACGGGCCAGATACACCGCATCGCCCTCTTGCCAGAACCGGCTGATCTGGCCGGCGCTCTGGTTGAACGCAGGGGCGAACTGCGCATCGACCTTGCCGCTGGCAATGTCGACCCGCCACGCGGCGGCGTTCTCGGCATCGACGAAGTAGGCATGCTCGCCGATGACCGCCCCCAACTGGGCGTTGCGCGCCTGTTGCACATCGGTGTCGGTGAATAGCATGCGGTCCTTGGCAACGTCGTAGTACGCCCGACCGACATTGCGCTCACCGTGCTTGTAGTTCTCCACCACCACGTATTGGCCGTGCAACTGATGGGCCTGGGCCAGCTCCTTGAGGTGCTGTTCGATGCGCTGCCCGGACACCTGCCATTGGCTGGCGTCTTCCTTCACCACGTAGGTGGTCTGGCCGGCAAAATCGGCTGCCCGTACTTCGCCCTTGGCGTTGACCAGCAGCACCTGCCCGCTCTGTGCCGGATCGAGCCTGACCTTGACCCCACCCACCAGCAGGTGGTCCTTCGCCACGGTGATGCTGTCGCTCTCAAGCTGGCTGCTGTCGATGATCCAGCGTGACGGCTGACGACCAGCCTGGTTACTGAGCCTGACCTCGGTGCCTTCGTTGAGGCCGATCAGGTATTCGCCGCCTGCGCCCTGGATGTCGTAGCGCAGGTAGCCGTACAGCTCCTTGGGCAGCTGCGGCACCACCAATTGCCGGTTGTGCCCATCGAGCAGCACTTCTACCGGCGTCTCGACGTACTCCTGGTGAATCCGCCGGATCGTCTCCTCGCTCGGGAAGATGTAGAAGTCGTAGTCGAAGCGCCGGTCCTGCTCGAGCTTGCGAATCACATCGAAGCCCGTGTCATGCCGGGTGGTGGCTCCCGGCAGGATCATGTACTCGTAGCTGATGTAGGACTTGGGCGTGCCCGGCAGGATCACCGTCCTGCTGTCGCCGTGGTCGAGTCTGGGCGGCTTCGCGCCGTGGCCAATGCCGCTGCGCACCTCGATCGCCTGGGCGCGGTCGTGGATCATCCGCGGAAAGTCCCCGACCCAGAAGAAGTAGTTGATCGCCCCGGAACCGGTGGAGCCGTGGTGAGTGCGGTAAATGTACTGGCTGTCGAAACCTACCTCGTTCGAGCGCAGGTCGAGGCGCTTGACCACCGCCCCGGCCAGGGGCACCAGCACCTGCTGTTTCTCGTCATAACGGTAGCCGTTGCCTTGGTAGGCCTTGTCCAGGGTGTCGAAGTAACGTCCCACCGCCTTGGCATCTTCGGCCACCGCGCCAAAGGCCTGGGCCAGTGCCGTGAAGCCTACCGCCAGGCCACCGAGGATCACCCCCGCGCCGCCCAGCACCGCCGCCGTTGTCGAAGCGCCGATCAGCCCGGCACCGATACCCGCCGCGCCACTGACAAAACTCGCCGAATCGAACGCCAGCTGGGTGCCGAATACGGCTTTCTGCACATCGTTCTCGGCATGGGCCAGCTCATAGGCATCCAGGCCGACCATGGCCCCGCCAAACAGCACGCCTGCGCCCTCGTTGACCGTGTGCCCCAGGGTCGAGGCAAAGTCCTTGAGCGAGGACTCGGCGGCCAGGGCTTCGCCGCGCAACGCGGTTTGCACCAGTTTGGTGATGTTGGCCACATCTTGCACCGTGCCATGGCCGATCTGCGCCAGGCCCAGGTAGCTATGGATCTTCAGGGCGGTGGCCAGGTCCGGTGAAACCACGCCCTGGGCCGCATCCTTGCGGTTCTTGTCGGCAAACCACTGGATCAGCGTCTGGACCGCAAAGCCCGCGTTCAGGCCGTCCACATGCGCCACTTCGCCGACACCGCCGCGGGGCCGGATCTGCCCATGCTCCAGGGTGAAGTGCTCGTTGAGCACGCTCATGTGCTCATCGACGAAACGACGGAATTCGACAAAGGTGCCATCGTCGGTGCTCAGCCAGCGGGTCTGATCGGGCTGGTCACGGTTGATGAACTGCACCCGATAGCCGCCCTCCGGCTGTGGCTCGGTGTTGGCGATGATCGGTATCCACTGGCTGCTCAACTGGTGCTCCCGGGCCAGCCGTGTGCTGGCGGCGTCAAAGCGCGCGCCCCATTGCTCGGCGTCGAACGTGGTCAGCGCCGCGCCCAGGCGCAGGTCCTGGCTGACGCGCTGCTGGGCACCCACCGCCTGCTCCACCTGGCGGCGTTGGCCGATGACGCCGGCCAACTCCTCGGGACGGGACAGATCGGCAACGTTCAGCCCACTGCCCACCGGCACCTCGGCCATCTTGTGGGTGTCGATCTCGACCAGGTTGAAGGCCGGCTGCGACTGGCTGCCGAACGAGCCGTAGTGCGCCGCCAGTTTGCGGCGCACCAGGTGCTGCTCCATGGCCTTGGCCAGGCCCTTGCTGGAGTCGAAAGCGAAGATCCCCACGTTCGGGTCATAGAAGTAGTAGCGACGGCCTTCGGGGCCCTGGGTAGTGCCCACCATCATCGAGTGATTCTGGGTGTTGAGGGCAAACATCGAGTCGCTGCTGCCGTTGGCCAGCCGGGCCACCACGTCGGACAACTGGAACTGCCCCAGCGCCTTGGAGGCCTGGACCGCGTCGACATTGGAATGCAGCCGGATCAGGCTGTTCTTGAGCAAGGTCGAGCTGCCCGCCTGGGGATCGGCCGAGGCCAGGAACAGCTTCTGCACCAGGCTGTTGACCCCCGCCTCGCCGCCCCTGGCCAGGGCAACGGCCATGGCCCTGACCAGCGGGTAGCAGCGGCCTCCGGAGCGGTCCCCCACCAGCGACAGGTAGAAGTCCTGGGGCGCCAACTGGCCGAAGACACTGCCGGCGCCCCGGAAGTCTTCACTGAGGGTCGCGGTCTGGCGCAGCACCTTGTCGATGTATTCGGCCTGGCTGGTCTCACTGATGCGGGCACTCAGGGCGCCACGCTGCCCAGGCGTGAGCTGGCCGTCGAGAAACAGGCGCTTCATCTCCAGGGCCGACTTCTTGTCGTCCAGCCCGGGGATCTTGATCTCGCGAAAACCCCGCACGCCATCACTGAATGCCGTGCCCCGGGCCCCGCGCTGATAGGCCTCGGCAATGGCGTAGCGCTCGCCCACGCTGGTGCTGCGCTCATCGCCCCCGCCCTGGATCGCCGTGTCGTCGGTGCGCACCACCGCAGCAGTGCCCTGCTTGGCCTGGATCTGCTGCCAGAGCCAGGTCTTTTCCACCGAAGCGGCCTCACGCAACACCGGTTCGTACTGCGCCCGGTAGAAATCCTGGGTGAGGTTGAGCTGCTTGATCTGCTGGTCGATCAGGCTCTTGTCGATGGCCCCGCGCCGCTGCTCCTGGAGTTGATAACGCTGGTTGCCGAGCTGTTCGATGTCGGCGCTGACCTTGGCCTGGACCGCATCGCGCAGCCGATTCCAGGCGGCAATGGCCGGGTGCTCGGGAGAAAAGTCGCCGCCGCTGTAGACGCCATCGGCCACCCCTTCAGTGGACACGCCGAACTGGGTCGCCACCTTCTTCAGGTTCTGGTGCACCTGTTCGCGGTACTCGGCGAACTGGGTCCGGTTGCGTTCCTGCACCTGGCTGTCGGCGGTCTGGATGGAAAGAGGCTCTGCACCCTCGCGCAACTTCGGCCAGACCATCTGCCCTTCGCGCTGGTACTCCTGGCGCTGGAACACCAACTGCCACTGGCCGTCGACGACCTGCATGTACGCCGCAGCCAGGCCCTCGGCGGTGCCGGCCACCTGGTAGTCCTTGTAGTCGACCGCCATCACCACGTTGTCGTACAGCAGCGAACTGTTGACCCGACCGTCGTGATAGACCCGATAGGTAGTGGCGTCCAGGCTGGTCACCACCAGCGAGCAGCCCGACAAGGTGCCGGTAAAAAGGAAGCTGCCCGCGCGCGCCTGCTTGGGAATGTCCACATAGGCCGGCGCGGCGTTCGCCTGGTTCGGCCCGTTGTAGCCGAGGAAATACGCCGGCACGCTGTCCGGGCTCCCGCTCACGGAGTTGGCGCTGTGCTCGGTGTATTCGAGCTCATACAGCCTGGGCGCGACTTCCACCAACTGCACGTTGCCCTGGGCCGGCAAGCGCCCCGCCTTGACCAGGGCCTCGGCACTGAGGGTGTGGGTCTGGGCGAACTGCACCGGGTCGGCGGCAAACTGGTGAATGTCGGCACTGCCCTGGCGCGGTTCGAAGCCGGCTCCGAGCGACGCCAGCCCGGTCTTGAGTTGCAGGTCCTTGGCGGCCTGCCCCAACAGCGCGGGCAGCGGCCCCAGGTCGGTGAAGCGCGGTGGATGGAACTCCTCGCTCGGCGCCAGGCCCTGATTGACGATGGGCAGGACCCGGGCCATCACGGCGTCGTACAGCTCCCCATGCAAAGCCTCCCGGCGCCCTTCGGCACGGTAGCGGTCGAAGGTCTGCAGCAGGTCCTTGCCGATGCTGTCCGGCCCCTGGGGTTCATAACGGGCGGCGACATACAGGGTTTCGAAGAACGAGTGGTAGCCGTTGCGGATCATGAAGGCCGCGTTGGCCATCTGGAACTGCCAGTACTGCTTGATGCTCGGCGCGCTACCGAACAACTCCGGCAAGGCATTGCTGACGGTCTGGGTGGTCCCGGAAATGCCCCCCACGAACGGGGTGTCCAGGTCGTTCATGTAGCGTGTGGCTTCATTGTTCGGATCGGGGCGGAACTGGCTGTAGCTGCGGTACTTGTCGTCCTGGATCAGCAGCGCGGCATCGGTCCGGGCCTGCTCCGGGTGGGTATTGAGGATCAGGTAGGGGTCGGGCTGGTTCAGCCGGTTGTTGATCATGACCTTGTCGGCGCCGGTTTTTGGCGTCAGCGCGGCATGGGCATTGACCGGCACCGCGGCCTTGGAAAAACTGTCGGCCACGGGGCGCAGGGCATGGAACAACGCCTGCTTGCGCAGGCTGCGGCCCTGGTCGCCGGACAACAGCGCCTCGACCGTCGGCCGCAACGCGACGTCGGCCGGCGCCAGGCCCCGGGGGCCGCTCAACAACAGGTTCAGCAACTTGCTGTCCAGGCCGCGCTCCACCGCCACCTGATCGAAAACATGCACCTTCGGGTTGCCTGGATGCTGCCCGGCGTTGGCGCTGGCCACTCGCTGTGTTTCCACCTCGATCGCCTGGGCACGCCACTGTTCATACAGCGGTGCCAGCAGCAATTTGGCCTGGGCAATGTCGCTCTGCAGATAACCACCTTGCAGGACTTTGCTCAGCGCCTGGTTCTTCACCAGGTTCTGCCCCAGGCCGAACAGCAGCTCATCGTTGTCGTGGCTTTGCCAGACCGACGCGGCGAAGGCCTGTTCCCACAGCACCTTGTTCAGGTTGTTGCCCTTGATATCCCGCAGGCTCGGGCGGCTGTGTTGCGCCAGCAGCACCCCGGCCGGGGTGATGTGGTTGCGTTCGAGCAGGCGCGTCAGCTGTTGCACGAAGGTGGCGCGCTCGCTGCTGCCTTCGAACAGCCGGCTGGCCTTGAAGCCCTCGCCGCGCAATTGTTCCAGGCGCTCGAAAAACGCTGCGTTGTATTGATACAGGGTCTCGGTCTGGGCCTTGCTCAGGTGGCTGCTGCTGACCTTGTCGCCCTCGACGGTCATCACGGCAAAAGGTGTCGCCGAACGGTAAGCGTCACCCTGGGGCATTTCCAGCAGGTACTGATGCTCGGCAAAGCCGACCGAGCGTTCCAGCTCATGAATATTGACGAACAGGCCGTCGCGGTCCGGGTGGTAGCTGTTCTGCCGATAGTCTTCGACGCCCAGGGTCTGGAAGCTGGTGATGTCCGCGTTCTGGTTGATCAGTTCGCTCAAGGCGCCGGCCAGGGGCACTTCGCGGGTCACGCTGGTGCCGGGCGACTGGCCCGAGACCTGGATGCCGACCTGGTTGGGCACTTTGCGATCGACACCGGTCAACAGCAGCTTGCGGCCATTGCTCAGCACCTGGGCCTTGAAGCCTTCGCGCAGGGAGCTTTCCGACACCAGGTGGTTGGCGAAGTACTGCTCGACGAACCCGGTCTTGACCAGCACCGAGCGAATCGGTGCATAGGTCGGCGAGCGCATGGACGGTGGCTCGCTCTTGAGCCGGTACTGTTGCTGCCAGGCCAGGGAACGGGCGGCGGTGCCAAAGGAGAAATTCAGCACGCCGTCGGTGGGCACCACCAGCCGGCCGTGCTCCAGGTAGAAGTCCTTGAAGCGGCCATCGGTGCTGGCATTGACCAGCGCCACGTTCATGCGGATGTAGCCCGGGCGCTCCTCCATCATCAGCAGTGAAAGGTTCACCGGCAGCTCGTCGGAGGCCCGGGGTGCCTTGGCCAGTGCGTCCAGGCTCGCGGCCTGCTGCTGCGGGGCGGCCTTGAGCCAGGCGTTGTAGCGGGTACTCACCTCCTTGTAGGCCTGCAGCTCGGAGAACAGGGTCACGTAGGTCTGGCTGAAGGTGGAGTCGGCCACCTGCATGCTCAGGTGCTTCTCCAGGCGGTTGATCCGGCCCTTGAGCTCTTTCTGCTTGGCCGGCGCATCGGCTTGCAGGACCTCGGCCTTGGCGCCACCGGGACTGAGCAGCCGCAGGGCCTTTTTCCAGGTGCTGTCATAGTGGCTGATCGCCGTGTCCTGACGGCTGTACAACAGGATGTCACGGTCCAGTTGCTGCTTGTAGGCAATGGTGGCCGGCGTGTCGGCGATGGCCTTCATTTCTTTGCGGCGTTGTTGCAGCACCTGCAACTGGTCGCCCACCGAGACCGGGTTGTCCTGCATCTGGTAGTGCTGGGCGGCCAGCACGCTCAGGGTGCTCTGCTGCATTTCCAGCAGGCGCTCGCCGACCTGGCCGATGTACGCGGCACGCTCGTCGGCGCTCATGTTGAACCATTCGGTTTGCCGCCCTGCCGTCTTGATCTGTTGGTCGATCAGGGAATTGAGCAGGCGCGTGAAGTCCTTGGACATAAAAGCCATTGCAATGATCCTTTGTCTGTTTTGAGCCAAGCCCTGCGTCTCGCGAAGGGCTGCCTAGGGGTATGGAACTGCGGGGTGGGGAGACATGACGGGTGGGCGAGTCCTCCTGCCGTCGGTGGGGTCAGTCCTTCATCTGCAGCGCCCACTGCCGGGCATACAACCCGTCCAGGGCGAGCAGCTGTTGGTGTGTGCCTTGTTCGAGCACCCGGCCCTGATCGATGACCAGAATCCGGTCCGCATGGCGCAGGGTGTTGAGGCGATGGGCGACGCTGATCACCGTGCGGCCGCGGACGATGCCCTGCAGGTTGGCCATCACCGCCGCTTCCGACTCGTAGTCCAGGGCACTGGTGGCTTCGTCCAGCAACAAGATGCCGGGGTTGGTCAACAGGGCCCGGGCCAGGGCAATGCGTTGACGCTGGCCGCCAGAGAGCTGGCCGCCACGCTCGCCCACCTCGGTCTCGTAGCCCTGGGCCAGGGCCTCGATAAAGGGCGCCGCCCCGGCCAGACTGGCGGCGTGCCGCACCTCGGCGTCGCTGGCTTGAGGCCGGCACAGGCGGATGTTCTCGGCAACGCTGCCGGCGAACAACACGCTTTCCTGGAGCACCACGCTCATGTTGCGGCGCAGGGCCACCGGATCGGCGATGGCCAGGTCGATGCCGTCCACCAGCACCCGGCCGTGCTGGGGTACATAGAGGCGCTGCAGCAGGCGGGTCAGGGTCGATTTGCCGGAACCGGAAGGCCCGGTGATGCCAACGAACTCGCCCGGCTGGATCTCCAGATCCAGCTGGCGCAGCACCTCCTGGCCGTCTTCCTCGTAGCGAAAACGCACCCCCTGGAAGCTCACCCCGCCCTGCAACGCTGGCACCGAGGCCAGGCCGCCGCTGCCGCTTTCACAGTCGCTGTCGAGAATGTCCCCCAGGCGGCGCAGGGAAATCAGCGTGTGCTGGAAGTCTTGCCAGACCTGGGCCAGACGCAGGATCGGCTCCACCACATGCCCGGCCAGCATGTTGAAGGCCACCAGTTGGCCGGGGCTCAACTGGCCATCCAGCACCAGCATCACGCCCCACCACAGCAACAGCGCCGCGGTCAGCTTCTGGATCAGGCCGATGCCCTGCCCGGCCCAGATCCCGACGATGCGGGTGTGGAACGCCGCACGCACATAAGCCGCCAGCTGGCGCTGCCACTGCTGCTGGAAGGCGCTTTCGATGGCCCCGGTCTTGATAGTCTCGATGCCGGTCACGGTCTCGGTGAGAAACGCCGTGTTGGCCGCATTCAACTCGTATTCGCGCAAGGCCCGGCTGCGCAGCAAGGGGCCCACGCACAGCCAGAAGAGGAAATACAGGGCCAGGGAGCCCACCACCACCCAGGTCAGCAGCGGTGCGTAGCTGTACATCACGGCGATGAACAACCCGCAGAACGCCAGGTCCAGCACCAGGGTCAAGGCCGAGCCGGTAAGAAACTGGCGGATCTGTTGCATCTCACCGACCCGGGCGATGATCTCGCCGCTCTGGCGCCGCTGGAAATAACCCAGCGGCAACTGGATCAGATGCTGGTACAGGCGCGCGGACAGCTCGGCGTTGATCTTGCTCGCCACATTGCTGAACAGCCAGGACCGCAAGAGGCCGAACAAGGGCTCGAACAGCGCCAGGGCCAGCATGGCGATCCCCAGCACTTGCAGGCTCGACAGGCCGCGACTGACCAGGACCCGGTCGATGATGTTCTCGAACAGCAGCGGCGTGACCAGTGCCACCCCTTGCAGCATCAGCGACACCAGCAGCACGCTACGAAATTGGCGCCCATGCTTGAGGATCGACGGCAGGAACCAGGAGACGCCGAAACCACCCGTCTTCAGTTGCACATGCCGCTCGGCCAGCAGCAACACCTCTCCCTGTCCCTGATCATGGCCTTGCCAAAGCGTCGCCAACTCCTGGCGCGACAGGGTCTGGCATTGCCCCTGCAGCGGCCAGAACACCCGGACCCGGTCGCCCTCCACCGCGTCCAGCACCGCCCAGCCCCGAGTGGTGTCCAGCAGCGCCGGCAGCGGCAGGTGATGCAAGCGCTGCACCCGGCTCTGCACTGCCCGTGCGCGCAGGCCGATCCAGCCGGCACAGCGCCGCAGGTCAAGGCTGTCGGCCGGACCTTCAACCCGTCCCAGGCGGTGAGTCAGTTGCGCCACGCTGATGCTCAGGTCGAAGCGCCGGGCGGCCCAGGCCAGGGCGTGCAGGCCGGTGTCGAGCATTGTCGGTGAGGGTTCAGAAGCGGCATCGAAAGCGCGGGTCATGCTCAACGCTCCCGCAACGCTTCGGACTGATACTCGCGAATCGGGCTCAGCAGGTAATTGATCACCCGCCGCTCGCCGGTGCGAATCTCGCCGGCCACGCTCATCCCTGCCTGCAGGGGCATCCAGCCCTGCCCTGCGGCGATTGCCGCACGCTCCAGGCGAATCCGCGTGGGGAACACCAGCCCCAGCTGTTCGTCCTTGATGGCGTCACCGGAGACATGGGCCACGGTGCCGCGCAAGGTGCCGTAGCGGGTATAGGGAAACGCATCCACCTTGATCTCCACGGGCTGGCCGGCCCTGACGAAACCGACGTCCTTGTTCAGCACCATGACCTCGGCATCCAGCTCGGCGCCCTCGGGCACGATCACCAGCAACTGCTGCGCCGCTTGCACGGCGCCGCCCAGGGTATGCACCGCCAGTTGCTGGACCACACCGTCCACCGGCGCCAGCAGGGTTTGCAGGCGCTGCCGGTCGCGGCCACGGATCAGTTGCTGCTCAAGCACCGCGATCTCCTGTTGGCTGCGGTTGAGCAATTCATGCTGTTCGCGCTGGGTCCTGGCCAGGAAGCTGTCGCGCTGCTCCCGACGGTTCTGCGCCTGGGCCTTGAGCACCTGCAGTTCGGCCTGCTGCTGGGCCAGCGAACGCTCGACGTCCAGTTGCTCCTTTTCCTGCTCAAGCAATTCCACCAGGGGCATCAGTTGTTCGGCGGCCATCGCCCGGCGTGCATGGAGCCGTTTGCGCACATTGCTGGCCAGCTTGCCCAGGGCGCTGATCTCGCTGCCCCGGGCCCTTTGATTGGCCTGGTTGATGGCGATTTCGGCGTTGAGGCTGTCCAGGTTGGCGCTGATTTCCTTCCAGGTACTGAGCAGTTGCTCCCGGGCCGCCGCGGCTTGCTGTACATCCAGGCCAGCAGGCGTCTGGTAGCTGTGCAAGGGGTCCGGGGTCAGCAGTGCACGGGCCCGGGCCAATTCCAGACGCTTGAAATCCAGTTGCGTGCGCAACTCGCTCAACTCGGCGTCGATGCCGATCGGGTTCAGCGCCACCAGCACCTCGCCGGCCTTGACCCGCTGCCCGTCACGTACATGGATGGCCCGAACTTCACCCGCCTCGTGCGCCTGGATCACCTTGGTGTAGCTGGAGACCATGAGGCGCCCGGCGGCACTGGCATGAATGTCGAGAAAGCCGAGGATCGCCCAGCCCAGGGCCAGCAGGATCGCCAGGATCAGCAGCAGTGCCGTGCCACGTGCCCAGGGCGCGGGTGGCCGCTCGACAATTTCCAGGTAGCCGGGTTGGAACTCGTATTCGTCGCGGCTGCGCTTGAGCAGCGTCCGCGCGTCACCCAGGCGCTGCCAGGCGCGGCGCCAGCGAGACAACAGTGCACCGGACCTCATGACGCCTCCTTGCACAGCGCCTGTTGCAGCGCCCACAGGCGCGAGTAGCAACCGCCGTTGGCCAAGAGCTGCTGGTGGCTGCCCGATTCACTGATGCGCCCCTGTTCCAGGGCGATGATGCGTTGGCAATGCCGTACCGCAGACAGGCGATGGGCAATGATGATCACCGTGCGTCCCTGGGCGATGCTCGCCATGTTGTCCTGGATCAGCGCTTGGGATTCGTCATCCAGGGCGCTGGTGGCTTCGTCGAAAATCAGGATGCGCGGGTCGCCCATCAGTGCCCGGGCTATGGCGATGCGTTGCCGCTGGCCGCCGGACAAGGAGCTGCCGGCTTCGGCCAGCACCGTGTCGTAGCCCAGGGGCAGGCGCAGGATGAAATCATGGGCACCGGCCAGGCGCGCCGCGGCGATCACGCTTTCCAGGGAGGCGGTGGGATGGCGCAGGGCGATGTTGTGGCGCACGCTGCGGTTGAACAGGTAGTTTTCCTGGAGCACCACGCCAATCTGGCTGCGCAACCAGGCCGGCTGCAACTGATCCAGGGGCAAGCCGTCGATCAGGATGCGCCCGCCATCGGGGGTGTAGAGTTTCTGCAGCAAGCGGGTCAGCGTGCTCTTGCCGGACCCGGACGGCCCGACGATGCCCAGGGTCTGCCCCGCGGCGATCTGCAAGTCCAGGCCGCGCAGCACCCACTCAAGTTCCGGACGGTAGCGGAACACCAACTGTTCGATGCGCACTTCGCCACGCAACGCCTGTGCCGGGCGCAGATCCCCCTCGGCCTGCTCCACCGGCAGGTTGAGCATGTCGCCCAGCTTGTCCACCGACACCCGCACCCGGACGAACTGCTGCCAGACCTCGATCAGCTTGGCTACGGGCTGGCTGACGTGGGACAGCATCATGTTGAAGGCAATCAACTGGCCGATGCTCATTTGCAGGTCGATGACCCGGCTAGCGCCCCAGCAGATCACCGCCACCGCGGTGACTTTCTGCAACAGCATCACGGTCTGGCTGATGGCGCTGCCCAGGGTCTGGCTGGCAAACCCGGCCTCGACCATCTGTGCCGTCTGCGACTCCCAGCGACGCTGCATGCGCGGCTCCACCGCCAGACTCTTGATGGTTTCGCTGCTGCTGACGCTTTCGTTGAGAAAGGCGGTGTTGCGCGCCGCGCTGTAGAACTGGCGCTCGATGCGCTTCTCCAGCGGGCCGGTGCTGAACCAGGCCAGCAGCGCATACAGGGGCAAGGTCAGCAGCACCAGCAGGGTCAACGGCCAGGAAATCCAGGCCATGACCGCAAAAAACACCAGGGTGAAGGCCACGTCGACACACAGGGTCAGCAGCGAGCCGGTGAGGAACTCGCGGATGCTGTCCAGCTCCTGGACCCGGGTGATGATCGCCCCCACCTGGCGTTGCTTGAAGTACAGCAGCGGCAGGCCCAGCAGATGGCGCAAGAGCTTGACCCCAAGGCCGATGTCGATGCGGTTGGCGGTGTGCGCCGCCAGGTATTCGCGCAAGCCCTTGAGCAGCACCTCGAACAGGCCCACCACCACCAGGGTCATCACCAGCACGTCGAGGGTCGACAGCGCCCGGTGCACCATGACCTTGTCCATCACCGCCTGGAAGAACAACGGCGTCGCCAGGGCCAGCACCTGCAGCAACAGCGAGCACAGCAGCACTTCGCCCAGTATCCGCCGATGGCGCAGCAGCTCCGGTACGAACCAGGACAGATCGAAGCGCAAACCGCTCTGGCGCAGGCGAATCACCTCCCCGCTCCACTGCTCGGCCAACTGCTGGCGATCGAGCATGTCCGGGGTCGGCACGGCAGGTCGCTGCACCAGCGCCTGGGTGTCCGAGAGCCGCGCCAGCAACATGAATTCGCCGCTCTGGTTGCGCCAGGCAAGGGGCAGCATCTTCGGGGTCAGTCGGGTCAGCGCCAGGCGTTCCAGGCGCAGATCGACACCGGCGTTGCGTGCGTAGTCCCTGACCGCCTGGCGCAGGTCCCGCGAGGGGTCAGGGTTCAGGGATTGCGGGGCCGCGGCTTGCGGTACGCGCTCCTGGGTCAGTTGCAGCAGCAGATGGCAGCAGGCCAAGGCTGAGTGAACGGCCGTATCGGCCGCGGATGATGGGGCAGACAGCGCTGTCATAGCGGAACATCCGCTGAGGACAGGCTGCGGGTTGTTGCAGTATTGACTGGCATAGACCGCTCGTTGCTTGCTCCAGGGAGCATGGAGGCACGAACGCAGTCTGGGCCAGCCAATTACGAATGATAATCAGCAGTTTGATTGAAGCGTTTTAACTAAAACTTAAGGCTGTCCCGCAAAAGCCCCGCATGTTCATACGGCGCATGCAGAGAGCGCTGCCCAAGGCTGTTCAACGTGAGTATCAGCGCGTACCAGTCGCTGCCCCCACCGGTTGCCCCAGCCCTGAACCGCGCGAGCAATCTCAGCGGTCAAAAAAAACCGTCAAACCCAACCGTCTCTGCGCATAACCCTCTAATCTTGGCGGCATGTTTTGCAGGTCGTTGCGGGGCGGTCTCTGCACGTGTCGAATACGCAGCGTTAATCCGAGAGCATGAAATGCCACTGTTTGTTGAGTTACTGCCATGACTCATATGATCCAATCGTTGCGCCAGCGGGGGGCGCTGATCCTGACGACGCTGCTCGTTCTGACGGCCTGGGTGCCCTCAGTGTCTGGCGCCGAGTCCCGTAGCTTCGACCTGTACATCGCCGAAGCGCCGCCTTTATCGATGCTGGAGCAGACCGGCCTGCATGGCATCGTCGGTGATGCGACGTCGGAAGCGGCGACCCGGGCCGGTTATACGCTGCATTTTATCGAAGTGCCCTGGGCACGAGCCCAGCAAAGCGTGCGCAAAGGCGTCGACAAGCTGATCATTCCTCTGTCGCGCACGCCGGAAAGAGAAGCCGATTACACCTGGATCGCGCCCATCATGACCATGGACAGAGCCTTCTTCAGCCTGCACACGCGCGTCGAAACCCTGCAGCAGGCACGGGAAACCTTCGCTCGGATCGCCGTTGGCCGAGGCAGTGCCCAAGAGCAGAAGCTTCGGGCTGAAGGCTTTGGCGACAACCAGATCTATCCGTTTGAAATTGGCGAGAACCCGGCTCAACTGCTGCTGATGGGACGGGTCGACGCCTGGTTCAACGGCATTCCCGAAACCCAGAGCATCTGGCGCAAGGTGTCGACTCAGCCGTTGCAGGTCAGTCCGGTCTTTATGAGCACCGATCTGTACCTGGCCTGCTCCAGAAACTGCAATGCGATACTGGTGCGCAAGCTGCGCGCGGCGGTCGAGGGGCTGCGCAAGGACGGCACGCTGGAGAGAATGCGAAAATCCTACCTCGACGCTCCCTGACCGGCCCCTGTGCTGCGCAGAACCCGGGCCGCGTTGGCATAGCCGGCGTCCCGATCCTGCAAGCCTCTGCAAAGCACCGCCGCGGGTCCGCAGCACGCGCTTGCCGATGCTCCTCAACGCGACAGCATGAACGTCTCGTACTCCAGGTCATCCAGCGCCGTCGACAGCCGCGTCAGCCCCAGCAGCACGCAGATCAGCAGCGACAGGGTAAAGCCATAGCCGAAGAAGCTCGGCCCCAGGTGCAGGCTGAGCAGGGTCAGGGCGGCATTGAGGGCCACGAACAGCAGGCACAGTTCCAGCACGATGGCGCGTTTGTCGAGGTAGAAGAACACGTTGAGAATCGCCATGAACACCACCTGGATGCTCACCCCGATCAGGTCGATGTAGAACAGCGGCAGGTAGTAGCTGGACATCCCCAGCCACTCCAGCAGGCGCGGGCCGAAGAGGAACAGCAGGACCACCGTCAGCCCCTGGACCTTGCAGATTTCCAGCAGGCCCTGGCGGATCGAGAAGGTCATCTCGGCCTTCAGGGAACCGATGTGCTGCAAGGTCTCGCCATCGCGCACGGCACGGAACAGGCGGTCGTACCATTCGGCGAAATCGGTTTCGATGCGCACCAGGAACACCGCCATCCCGGGAATGATCGCCAGGTAAGCGAGGAAGATCGGCAGGTCGTAGAGAATTGACGCGCGCATCGGCCCGATCACCTGGCTCGAAGTTTCCGGGTTGAACCAGAAGATGAACTTGTCGATCCAGATCCCCAGGTTGTAGCAAAGCCCGGTCAGCAGCAGGCTGACAAACACCTGGCGGCGGTCGAGAAAGTCGAAGGCCACCAGCTTCTCGGCCCGGTACTCGCGCAGGATGTCGTAGAGAAACAGGAACAGCAGCGTGCTGTGCCCCAGCAGCAGCGCCAGCAACAGCCCTTCCATGCCCATGTAGCGCAGGTAGAAGGCGCTGCCGACCATCAAGCCATACCCCACCAGCATCACCAGGAGGATGCGGTTATAGGCCTTCATCCCCGAGAGGAAGATGATCACCAGCCACAGGTTGCACAGCACCACGAAGTTGGCCAGGGTCAGCAGGCGGTAGATCAGCGCCTGGTCGAACAGGGTCACCAGCAGCAGGATGCCCAGCGCCCCGGAGCCCAGGGTCACCAGCAAGAGTACGCCCACCAGGTTCGGCAGGATCTGCTCGTACTTGCGCTCGAACAGGCGGTCGGACACGAAACGGGTGAAAAACAGCTGCAGGCCGCCGGTCAGGATCAGCGACGTGGCCATCAGGTAGGTGACGGTGATCAGGAACTGGCGGATCAGGACCTCCGGCACCACCAGCCCGAGGCTGATCACCCCCACCAGCATCACGCTGAGGATCGACAGCACCCAGGGCCCGGAACTGATCAGGCCGGCATAGACATAGGCGTGCAGGGTCGCCGTGTAGGAGTCGCGGGAGAGAATCTTGCGCAGTTCGAAACCGATGCCGGCCATTTACACAGCCTCCTTGTGTGGGGTGCCGATGGCCGTGTGATAGAGCGTGCGATAGCGGTCGAGCATCAAGCGCTCGCTGTAGTAGCGATGTACCCGCAACAGGCCCGCCGCCTGGGCCGATTGCCAGCGTTCGGGGCTGCGCAGCAGGTCGATGATCGCCTGGGAGGTGGCCTGCGGATCGGCGATCGCCACCACTTCCCCGGCCCGCCCCAGGTCCCGGTCGGCCGCCTCGCCGCCCTCGATCAGCTCGCGGCAGGAGCCCACGTCACTGCTGACCACCGGCGTGCCGGCAGCCCAGGCTTCGAGAATCACCAGGGGCTGGGCCTCGCTGATGGAGGTCAGCACCATCAGGCCCAGTTGCGGCAGGATGTCCTGGATTTTCTGGAAGCCCAGGAACAGTACCTTCTGCTCCAGCCCCAGGCTCGCCACCAGGCTGCGGCACTCGGCGACGTACTCCGGGTCTTCCTCTTCCGGCCCGACGATCCAGCCTTCGACCTCGGGCATCACGCTGACCACCCCGCGCATGGCCCGCAGGAAGGTCTTGACGTCCTTGATCGGCACCACCCGGCCGATCAGCCCGACCACCGGCGCAATGCCTTCGGCCCGGGCCTCCAGGGCCTGGGTCCAGAGCTGCAGGTCGATGCCGTTGGGGATCACCTGGGTGCGCTCGGGGGGCGCGCCGTCCTTGATCTGGCGTTGGCGGTTGCCGTCGTACAGGGCAATGATCTGGTCGGCGCTTTCATAGACCAGATGCCCGATGCGTTCGAAGAAACGCACCCAGAGCATGCGGATATAGCCGGAGCCGGAATCCATGCTGTCGTTCAGCGCCTGGTTGCTGCTTTCGGCGATCCAGCTGGCCTGGGCCAGGTCGATCTTGCGCTCCTTGGTGTAGATCCCGTGCTCGCTGAGCAGGAACTGGCAGCCCCACAACTGCTTGAGAATGCAGCCCACCAGCCCGGCGTAGCCGGTGGAAATCGAGTGCAGCACCCGGGCCCGCGGCATGTGCCGGGCGGCATTGGCCAGCATCAGCAAGGGCGACTGCATGGTGCGCAGGGTCCAGAAGTAGTTGACGAAGGACGGATCGGCGCAGTGCTGCTCGTAGCCTTCGGTCAGCGCTTCCCAGCTGGGCCGGCTGTAGAGCACGTCGTCCAGGGTGATGCGCCCCTGGGCCAGGGATGCCAGCACTTCGATGCCCAGCTCGGCGGCGGGCTTCTGCGGGTTGTGCAGGTAGCGGTACAGGTTGCTCAGTTCCTCCAGGGACGCGCTGTGGGCCTCGCGCTTGTGCCTGGGGTTGCGCCAGGCCTCTTCCAGGTACACCTCTTCGATATGCACGACGTTGGCCGGAATCTCATAGCGGCGCTGACCATAGGCCTCGCGCTGGCCGCCAATGAACAGCACCGAAAACTGCAGCTGCGGCAGGCCGAGGATCATCTGGTGGATCCAGCTGGACACGCCACCACGCACATAGGGCCAGGTGCCCTCGAGCAGCAGGCAGACATCGGCGATGGGGGTTGAGTCGGGGGTTTTCTTCATGTCCAGGTCCTTACCAGCCCGGCAAAGGGCGGACGTTGCTGCATTTGCGCCGGCAGGCTTCGCAGCAGCCCGGGAATCTCGGCATAGCGGCCGGTTTCAAAGGCGATTTCGGCGCGGAACGGCAGGACCTTGGCCGAGTCCATGCCCGCCTCCTCGGCCTGGTGCATGTGCAGGCGCGCCTTGCCGACGTCACCGCGTTCAAGGGCGATGCGCCCGGCCAGCAACAGCAGCTCGCCGCCCTCCCCCAGCTTCAGCGCCTGTTCGGCATGTTCGCCGGCCTGGCCCAGCACGTGCTGCTGCACACTGCCCTGGGCCAGGCCCAGGTAAGCCAGTTCCCAGTACCAGCGGGCCAGCGTCGCGTGCAAGGCTCCGGCCTTCTGCGGCGCCGCGCCGGGCAGCTGTTCCAGGGAAGACTGGATCCGCTGGTTGATGTCGGTTTCCTGCTTGTCGAGCATCGAATACGCCAACAGCCGCACATCGTCGCTCGGGTCACCCAGGGCCAGCTTGAGGATCGGCACCGCTTCCTTGCCCGGCATCCGCCGGGTGGCGAGCAAGGCCGCCAGGCGCTGGTCGGGGTCCGGCGCATGGCGCAAGACATCCTGCAGCCCGCTGTCACCGAAGGCGGGCGATTGCAGTTGAGTCTGAGCGCGAAACGGCAGGTCGGGAATGCCCACCGCCTGCCACGTCTGCGCCTCGCGCTTGCGCGGCAGGTACAGCGCCGGAAAGATCGCGGCAATCACCCCGACGGCCCCGATCAGCGGCACAAAGAACGCCAGGCTGAAGATGAACAGCGGGCTCCATGGCAACGGCCGGCGATAACGCGCCGGCAGCAGCAGCCAGACCGCCGCGGTCAGCAGGCCACAGGCGATGCCATGGGTCATTGCATACAGCAGCGCGGTCTGCAGGTCGGGCAACTGCGCCGTCAGGCTGGCCCAGCTGCCGATCTCGAAAAACAGCGCTCCGCTAAACAGCCACTTGCTGATCATTCAGGCCACACTCGTTGTACAGGAAGTTACGCAGCCCATCGCGTTGCCGGGCCGACTCCAGGTCGTAGGGCAGTACCTTGACCCCCAGGCCGGCCAGCTCCACGCTCATGCCGAAGTGTTCGTGGACCAGCTTGCCCAGGCGTGCCAGGTAGCCCTGGGCGCCCTCGGCGCTGGTCAGCGGCAACAGCACCAGCAACAGTTCGTGCCCGCGTGCATTGGCCAGGCTCAGGTGCAGGTCCAGGCCACGCTGGCTACGCTCGAACAGCCGCGCCAGTTCATCATTGGGCTGGGTCAGCTCGAAGGCATAGAGGCAACCGGACAGGCCGTGGCGCTCGACATCCACCAGTGAACGCTTGAGTTGGCGGGTGAAGTGCTGGGCATCGGCGCTCTGCAGTTGCAAAACCTGCGGGTCCGGGTGCAACAGGTCGGCGATATGTCCGGCGAGCAGGGCCAGCAGGCTGAGGGTGCGTTCCTGGAAGGCAAAGAACGGCATCTGCCGCACCGCCAGAATCGCCAGCACCTGGCCCTGGGTGTCCACCAGCGGAACACAGGCCTGCAAGGACGACACCGAGGCCTGGGCGCCGCTATCCAGCAGCTCCTCACGCACACTCACCAGCTCCTCGCGCTCCAGGCACATACGCACCAGCAGGTCCTGGCTGTCCAGGGGCCCCATGGTGCCGATCGAGGCCAAGAGGCTCAGCTGTGGCGCCGCACTGGCGCCCTGCTCCACCCGGTACAGCCCGGCCACCCGCAGCGAGCCGTACTGGCCGAGCAGGGTCAGCACCGGCTCGGCCAGCAGGCTCAGCGGGTCGCCGCCATTGGGCGCCGCGCGCAGTCGATCACGCAGGCCCAGCAGGGAACTGCGCAAGCTCTGGTCGCTGCCCGCCAGGCGCTGCTCCAGGCGGTCATGGGAGACCCGCAGAATCTGGTGCGCCCGGGTGAAATCATCGAGCCGGTACTGGCGGTACTCGTTGGCCATCTGCAAGCGCAGCAAACGCCGCTCCCAGAGGTCGCGCACCTCGCCCACCAGCATGCCGCAGACCAGTACGCCGACAATGTAGGACGGCGCGACCTGGGCGTAGCTCGCCAGCCCCGAATGACGCAGGGCAAAGAACGCCGCTACCAGCAGGCTGGCACTGATCAGGCCGCGAACAAACCCGTAGCGCACCCCCAGCAGCAGCGGCGCCAGCACCGACCAGGGAAACTCGCCCTGCACCTGCAAGGGGTCCTCGGGGGCCAGCCACAGGCCGACGCCGATGACCAGGGCGGTCACCAGAAAGGTTTCCAGCCAGGACGCCGGACCGCTGGCGCGGGGCGCCAGCGCATAGTCCATGTGTGGAGAGTTCATGGCAGTCACTCGATCCGAAGGCCACCGACAAGCTTGTCGAGCACCTTCTGGGCGGCCCCGGCCAGGCTTTCCCGGGACCAGCCGGCGCGGGCCCCGCTATTGCTCCACAGCACCTTGCCGGTACCGGCCTCGACCACCCGCAGGCTGATGCCCACCGCCGGTTCGCCATCCAGGCCGTTCTTGTACTGCCACTCCTCGACGCTGCCGGACACCACATAGTCGAGCTTCTGCTCCCGGGCCCAGTCCATGGCCCCGGCCAGGCGCTCGTTGTCGTCGAGCAGGGCCTGTTCGCCCTGCCCCGCCGTACCGGTGTAGACCTGGGGTTGCAGGCCGCGGCTGCTCAGCACGCTGAGCAGAATCTGCTCACTGCGCTCGCCGGCCTGGGGTGTCTGGGAATAGTTGACCAGCGGCAGCACGCCCCAGCGCGCACTCTTGGACAACTCGGGGCTGCTTTGCCCGGTGAAGCTGCTGCACCCGGCCATCAGCAAGGCGACCATTGCCAGACTCACGCAACGAATGGATTGCATAAGGTTTACTCCTCCTTGAATTCCATGATCAGCGTCCGAAACGCACGCTGTAGCTGACACCTGCAGTGCCCCCGGACTTGCCTGCCCCGCCTTGCGGCGCGGACTGGTAGCCAAGGGTCACTGCCAATTCGTCATCCCCTATCACCTCGGTGCCGACACCGGTACTGATGGCGTAGTTGATGGTGTTGTCGGTCCACTGCCAGCCGGTGCTGACATCCACCAGCCAGGTGTATTGCCCCCGCGTGCGGTTCAGCGCCCCCGGGAAACCGCGCCGCCAGGAACTGCCGAAGAACAGCTGGCCGTAGCGCTTCTGCAGCAGGGTCTGGCTGGTGATCTGCTCCGGATTGTCGAGATCGGCCCCGGCCAGATCGATGCCTCCGCCCAGGGTATTGGCCAGGTCGGGCAGCGAACGGTTGTTCAGGCTGTTCTGCTGGTAGTCGATACCGCTGCGCAATTCCCAGTTCGGCCCTTCGAACTGCAAGGTGTGGTCGAACTCGATCTTCAACGCCTGGCCGCTGCCCAGGTCATCGCCGCCGCGGGTCGAGAACCAGCGCTGGGCCAGGTTCCAGGACAACTGGTCACGGGCCGAATAGCGATGCCGGCCGCCCACCCAGACATCATCCTGCTGGCCGAAGGTGCGCATGTATCCGCTGTCCTCGTTCTTGCGGTGCCAGTCGGCACCGACGTCCAGCTCGTTGCCGCTGTCCAGTTGCCAGGTGCGGCTGGCACCCAGGCCGTTGCGGTCATCGTCCTTGCGCAGGCTGCTGTCGAAGATCAGCTTGTAGTTGCCGTTCTCCAGCTGGCGCTGCAAGGTCAGTTCGGTGTTGGTCTCATTGCCCAGGCGCGACTCATCCAGTACATCGCCGCTGTAGCGGCCCTGCTCCAGGACCAGCTTGGCGTACCAGTTGTCGTTCAGATAGCGCGCGGCGGTCAGGCGCGGGCCGTTGAACACCAGGCCGCCGTAGTCCTGGCGCTCCCAGGCGATTTGCATACCCTGGGGTGTGCGCTCGGTCATCTCGATGGCCTGGCGGCGCAGTTGCTCGCGCAGCGCCGCCGGTTGCTCGTCACCCAGTGCCGAAAGGCCCACCGCCAGCGCTTCGCCGCTGCGACCCAGGCTGTTCAAGGCCTCGACCTGCTGCGCCGGGTCCAGGTCGCCGCTGGCCACCAGGCGCTCCAGGGCCTGGCGATTGCTGCCGCGCAGGGCTTCCTGGATCTGCTCGTAGCGGCTGACCTTCAGGCCGCGGCTGCGGGCCCAGGCCAGCCACTCATCCTTTTGCGCCGACTGATTGAGGTCATCCAGGCGCGCGAGGAACTGATCGAACCACAGCTGCAGCATCGGCTTGGAACCGTCCTGCCATTGCATGGCCTTGTTCTGCGCCTTGCGTGACGAATAGCTGCTGGCCAGCAGGCGCAGCCAGGTGGCATAGCCCTGGGGCGTGGCGCGGATTTGCTCCGGGCTGACCTGGCGATCGAGCCGCAGGCGCAAGCGCTGGGCCGAGTCGGCATAACCGGCGCCCTCCAGGGCATCGGCATAGGCGGCCTGGACCATCCAGTCCCGGGGGTTGGCCTGCAAGTACAGGCGATACCAGGCCAGGGCCTCGGTATTGCGCCCGAGCAACTGGCTGGCGGCGGCGAACGGCAGCCACAGGCTGCTGTCACTGCGGGCCAGGGAGCGCCATTGCTGCAACAGCGGCTTGATCTCGCCCGTGCGGCCCAGATCGACATACAGCCACAGCAGCCGCTCACGGAAGGTGTTGTCGTCCGGGAAGCGGCTCAAGCCCTGTTGATACAGGCGCAGGGCCAGATCGGTCTGGCCCTGCTGCACCGCCAGCGCGGCGCGGGCGGCCAGCACCTGGGACTGGTCGCTGGCACCCGGGTACTGCTCGGCTTCCTTGAGCAAATCGACCACCAGAGGCCAGTCCTGGAGTTCCTGGGCCAGTTGCAGGGCGGCCACCAGGCGCTGCGGGCTGTGGCCCTGGCGCCAGCTGTCGACGGTCAATTGCAGGGCCTTGCGCGGATCGCGGGTGCGATACAGGGCAATCAGCTCGCTTTCGTCGCCTGTATTGAGCGAGCCCTTGATCGCCAGCATCTTCTCCAGCGCCAGCTGCAGCTCGTCGTCCAGTTCCAGGTCCCAGGCCAGGGCGGCGCGGGACTGCCAGTAGTCGAAGTCCTTGATCTTGTTGCCATCCACCGCGGTGATGACTTTCCAGGCCCCCTGGCTATCGAACAGCTTGAGGTGGTTGTTGGCCCAGTCCACACGTTCGGTGCTGGTCAGCGGATAGCGCTTGGCGAACTGGTTCCAGACCACCAGGCGCTGCGGGTACTGCTCGGTGTTTTCCAGGTTCTGCAACAGGCGCACCCAGGCCAGACGCTGTTTCGGGTATTTGGCGACATAGCGGCGCAGCCACTTTTCTGCCTCCTCGGGCGTCCCCCTGGACTCTTGCGCGTAGACCAGGGCATCGAGCTCGACGTTGGTCAGGGCGCGGCTGTCCATGATCCCCGCCAGCAGTGGGATGCCCCGGTCGAAGTCGTAGGTCTGCATCGCCAGGCGCCAGGTGTGCTCGAACTGCGCCGGGTCCTTGCTTAGCGTGCTCAGGCTGATCCAGTAGCCCAGGGCGGCGGCCGAGTCGCCCTGCCATTCGGCGAGATGGGCCATCTGCTCCAGCAACTGCGGGTCATCCGGCCGCTGTTCGAGCAGTTGCAGGCCCACCGCATGGGCGCCGGCCAGGTCACCGAAGGCCAGGCGCTGCTTGAATTCCTTGGCGAGGATTTCCGGGCTGTCGGGCTGCACCTTGCGCCAGGCACTGAAGAACTGTTCCGCCAGGTCCACGCGGTTGTGCGCCACGGCCACATCCACGCCGCGGTCCAGCAGCGCCGGTTCGAATTCCACGTCCGGCTGTGCGGCCAGCTCTCGGGCCAGCAGCTCCACTGCCTGATCGCCGCGATCGGCCGCCACCAGGGTGGTGAAGGCCTGTTGCAGAAACTGCCGACGCGCCTCGGGGGTCTGGCTGGCATCAAGCAACTGCACATAGAGATCGGCCGCGCGCCCCGGCTGTTCGCTGGCCTGGTACCACTTGGCGGCTTCAGGCAGCCACTGCTCGCGCCGTGTCGGGTCGCGCCGCGCCAGCTCGGCATAGGCATCCGCCGCCAGCCCCGGGGCCTGGGCGCTCAGGGCCAAAGTGGCCAGGCGCTCGAGTTGCGGCGATGGCAGCGGCTTGTAGTCAAAGGCCTTGAAACGTTCGGCCAGGGCCTGCAGGGCCGCGCTGTCGGTGCTGTTGTTCAGCGCCAGGGCATCGAGCTGCAAGCGGTAGTAGGCCTTGAGCGCCGGATCGGGCCGCTGCCACTGGGCCAGGTGTTTTTCCGCCTTGGGGTAGTCCCCCAGCTGAATCAGCAGGTCGAGCAGCTGGGTGCGCAGCTCATTGTTTTCCGGGTGTGCGGCCAGCAGCACCTCGGCGTAGCTGGCCGACACTTCGTCCGGCTGCCCGCCCTTGGGGCGGAACGCCTCTTCATTGCGAAAGGTTGCCCACAGCAGCACGCCGACGGCGATCGCCACCAGCAGCAAGGCCCAGGGGTTGAGCAGCCGCGCGCTGGGCGCCTTGGCCTTAGTTGCAGAGGAGTTGGGCATCACTCACCTGCTTCATGGGAAGTTGGAAATGCCACAGGCCCTGTTCGGACTTGCCGGCGTAGCGTTGGCCCTGGACCTCGACCCGACAGGCGCTGGCCGAACGCACCGAGAATTCCAGGTTGAACTGGCCGGCAAAGGAGAAGCTCACCTGCCGGTCATTGACATAGCGCCAGTCGCGCAGGGGAATATTGGCCAGCTCCAGTGCCGGGCGCGGATCGCGCTCGGGGCGCAGGGCCAACAGCGCATGATCGCTGCTCAAGGCTACATAGCGCCCCTGGGGCAAGTCGCGCACCCCGGCCACCCCCACCGAGCGGCCGAGGTCCGGCCAACCCAGCGCCGGGTCCAGGCGCAAGGTGCGCAGGCCGTCCATGCCGCGTACCTGCCAGTCGCCATTGGCGGTCCGCGCCAGGCTTGCCTGGTACAGGCCGTGGACCCGGTCCAGGTAGTCACTCATCCACAATGACAGCGGCTGCTGGCCACGCATGAACTGGTAGATGTCGGTCATGGCCTTGATCGACGCCTGCTTGGTGCCCGAATAGAAGTGGTAGTACAGGTGGATGCCGCGCAGGCGCCGTGGGCTGTCGGTCAGCTCGAAGGTGTCGATCACATCGCGAAAGCCGTAGTACGGGCCTTTCCAGAGGTTGGTGTACATGTTCTCGTTGATCACCGGAGCGTAGTACTGCAAGCCGCCCGAGGTCGGCCGCAACAGCGGGTACAGGCCGGTGAGCGATGAGTTGGCCTTGGTCAGGATGGTCTGCCCGCCGTTGACGTTTTTCAGCCCGGCGTCGTAGGCCAGCTTGATGGTCTCGGCGCTGGGCAGCGCATCCCCCGGCCAGAAGACCAGCTTCACCGGTTTCTGCGCGGTGGTCAGGCGGCTGTTGATGTAGTCCCGCGAGCCGAGGATCTCGCGCTTGTAATCCAGGGTCTTGTACCCCGGGATATTCAGGCGCAGGCCGTATTCGGCGTGGAAATCCTCGTCCTTCTTGGCCTTCTCCGGCTGCATGTAGAACGGGTGGCTGTAGGTGTGGGTGGCCACTTCGACCTTGGGATCGGCGAAGATCTCCTGGGCGATGGGCTCAAGCTCCCGCGCCAGGAACGGCGACATGCCCTTGGGCCCGACTTCGCCTTCGATGATCGAGACCGAGGTCAGGAACGGGTTGGGACGAATGTAGTCGTCCAGCACCTGGCGCCCGGAATACGGGGTGCCACGCACTTCGGCATGGGACGGGAAACCGTCACCGTCGATATGCACCGTGGCGATCCGCCGACCGTTCTCGGTGGTGGTGTCCGGGCGTGGCTGGGACGGCAGGCGCAGGGCCTTCTGGATAAAGGCGAACGGGTCGAGGATCCAGCGGCTGCGCTCCACATTGGCCTCCACCACATAGGGGGCCAGGGCCATGCCGCCCCAGGCGGCGGTGGCCACCGGGACGTACTTGCCGCCCTTGTCATCGCCCAGCACCAGGGCTGGTTTCGGCCCGTCGGGCAGCAGGCTCACGCGGGTCAGTTCGCGGCTGCGCGCCACCACCGGAGCCTCGAAGGCGCCGATCAGGCTCTTGTCCTGGCTCAGCACATGCAGGGCATCGCGAGCCCCCGGCGCCGCCAGGTTCAGCCCCAGGCGCTTGAGCAGCGCCCGGTCCTCGATCGGCAGGCCGGCCATGATCGCCAGGGGCACCTGCTCATCCAGGCGCTGGCCGACCCAGCTATAGAAGGCACGGCTGTCCTCGGGCGGGCCGCTGGTCATCCACAGCACCACCCCGGCGTAAAGGCCGGCGAAGCTGTAGGCAGGCAGGCTGTCGTCCACCGGGAAGTAGTCCACCCGGTAACCCAAGTACTCCAGCAGGCCACCGAGCATGCGGTGCCCGGCGTGATCGTAGAGTTCCCCTTCGCGCGGGTCATAGAGCATGGCGATGCGCCGCGGCTGGACTTCCACGGTGCTCATGCTCAGGGCGTTGAGGTCCGGGGTGGTGACCACCGGTATAAAGCCTTCCTGGCTCAATTGCCGGACCAGCTTGCGTGCCTCTTCCCGACGGTTGGCCGGCAGGTAATCGATGGCCACCAGCGGGATGTTGCGTGCGCGCAGCGGCTTGAGTTCGCCTTCAAGCCAGGTGCGGTCGGCTTCGGAAACCGGGCGGTAACGCTTGGCCGAGGCATCCCAGCCGGCGTGGATGGATTCCACCGCCACGGCCGAGGCGACGCCATCGAGCTCGCCCAGTACCTCGAAGCCCCGGTTGAAGAACAGCTTGAGGTTGGGCAGCCGGCTGTGCAGTTCCCGCAGGAACGAGGCCAGGGCCTTGCGTTGCGGTTCACGATCGGCCTCGGGGAGCAACTGGAAACTGTCCAGGGTGTCCAGGAACAGGCCGGCGTAGCCCTGGTCCTGCAGCGCCTTGGCACGCTTGAACAGGTGTTCGCGCCAGGCCGGGGTGGCGATGTCCATCACCTGGCTGTCCCAGGCCTTGTTGCGCACGGGGCTCGCGCCCTGGGCCAGGGCCTGCTTGGCCAGGGCAGCGCGGTTGCCGTCGAACTCCCCTACCGACAGGTAGGCGAACGGCTGGCTGCCGAGCTTGCGCAAGGTGGCGACATCGGCGCTGGCCATATGGCCGGGCTCGACCACTGCCCATTCGAACTGCGCCAGCTCCTGCAAGGGTGGCTGCTCGGCGTACCAGAACCCGACACTGGCGGGCGCCGCGGGCGCGGCCTGCACCAGGGTGTTGGTGGCACACAAGGCCAATGCGGTAAACAGGCGTCGAACCACTTTGCAGACATGCCCCCTGCGAAACTCGATATCCATAACTCACTCTTCAGTAGATCAATCTGCACAACATCAGGCTCTAGGGCAGCCGCCATGGCGCGCCCCTAAGGCAACGAACTAAAGGCTGCGGTAAAGCCGTTCCAGGCCCTCGGCCAGGCTGCTGGGCGTGCCCAGGTCGAAGCGCTCGCGCAAGCGGCGGTTGTCGGCCTTGGAATGGCGGATATCCCCGGAGCGGGTCGCGCCGTGGCTCACCTGCAGCGGCTTGCCGCTGATCTGCTGCAGGGCGCCAATCAGATCGTTGAGGGTGGTCACCCCGCCGAGCCCGACATTGGTGGCATCGGCTGCCGGCGCGGGGCATTCCAGGCCCTGCACCAGGATCTTCACCAGATCCGCGACATAGACGAAGTCGCGGGTCTGCCCGCCATCGCCGAACAGGGTGATGGGCCGCCCGGCCTTGGCCCGCTCGCTGAAAATGCTGATCACCCCGGAGTACGGCGATGAAGGGTCCTGGCGCGGGCCGAAGATATTGAAAAAGCGCAGGATCACCGGTTCCAGCCCATGCTGGCGGCGGTAGAAGTCCAGGTAGTACTCGCTGGCGAGCTTGTCCGCCGCGTAGGGCGTGAGGGGAGATTTGGGGGTGTCTTCGGCAATCGGCGTGCCCTCGCCGTTATTGCCATAGACCGCCGCACTGGAGGCGAACACCACGCGGCGGATACCGGCCGCGGTCATCGCCTCGCACAGGCGCAGGGTGGCGATGAAATTGCTCTGGTGGGTGGCCACCGGGTCTTCGACCGAAGCCTGGACCGACGCCACAGCAGCCAGATGCACCACGGCATCGCAGCCCTGAACGGCATCCGCCAGGAGTGCCGCATCGGCGGCATCCCCCACCAGCAGTTCCAGGCCAGCATCGCCCATGGGCAGATTGCCGACCTTGCCCGTGGAAAGGTCGTCCAGAACCCGCACCGCATAACCCTTGGCCAGCAGTGCATCCACGAGGTGAGAACCGATAAAACCAGCGCCCCCAGTAACCAGTATCCGTTCGGCAGACATAGATCATTCCAAAGAGAAATATCGCGGCTACGCCGTCTGAAGCTAGCACAGCCAACGGATCAGCCCTGGCTACTTGCCATCCTGGCCGTCATGTTTTTAGTGGCTGCTCTGCGCCATAGGCTGTTTCGCCTATTTTCGGAGCAGAGTTCAGCGCTTTGGCGTCAAAAAAAACTCAAGATAATCAATCGCTCAGCGCCGACATACTGGGTCAGAAAAGCAAAATCGTCAATAATGCGTCGATATTTGTTGATTATTTAAGCGCCAGGAAAAATAGGTCAATATATTGGCTTACCTGGTATAAAGCGCTGAAACCGCCGCCGTAGCTGGCCACATGCCATTGACGCAAGGGCTCGGCAGTGCTCATATGCGCGCCAGTTTCAGGTGTCCCATGCCGCCGTGCATGGGGTTAAACGGGAAGCCGGTGCGTCCTTTCGATGATCAGTCCGGCGCTGCCCCCGCAACGGTAAGCGAGCGAAGCATTCGACAGACCACTGTGCCAAGGCATGGGAAGGTGAATGCCTCATGACCCTCGCAAGCCCGGAGACCGGCCTGCAACTTCGTTTGACAACCCCGCGGTGGGCGGGCGCAGTCCGGTTTTCGTGGGCGCGGCTGCCCGCGATTCCCTATGCGTTGTTCCCTCCGGGATTCATTCATTCCTTACAAGTAGTAGGAATCGCATGTCCCGCACCTCCTTGCTGCAACACCTGGCGAGCCCCTCGCTGTGTTTCACCCTCCTGCCTTGCATGGCCTACCCGGCGCTGGCCTTGGCTGAACAGAAAACCTCCCTGGTCTTGCCCGAGACCCAAGTGAGCGGAGTTTCCAGCGCCCCGCAAACCTCTCTGGACACGCCCCTGCCCGCCGGCTCGCGGCTGAACCTCACGGCCCTGGAGACTCCGGCCAGCACCAGCAGCCTGGGCAACGACGCCATCAGCAACCGCAACAACCTCACGGTGCAGGATGCCGTCACCCGCTCCCCCGGCATCACCAGCATCGCCACCCCGGGCAACGGCAATACCGCACTGTCGGCCCGCGGCTTTACCGGGCACTCCTCGGTGATGACCCTGTTCGACGGCGCGCGCCTGTACACCGGCGCCGGCAGCCAGACCTTCCCGGTGGACCCGTGGATGGTCGAGCGCATCGACGTGATCCGCGGCCCGGCCTCGGTGCTGTACGGGGAAGGCGCCACCGGCGCAGTGATCAACGTGATTGCCAAGAAGCCCTTCGACGGTGAGATCCACAACCGCCTGCGCCTGGGCTATGGCTCCCATGATCGCCAGCAACTGGGCCTGGACAGCGGCGGCTCGCTGACCGACACCCTGAGCTACCGCCTGACCCTGAACCAGCAGCAGAGCAATGGCTGGGTCGACCAGGGCCAGTCACGCAGCCTGGCACTCAGCGCGGCGCTACGCTGGCAAGCCACCGACGACCTCGGTTTCACCCTGGCCCATGAGCGCGGTGAAAGCGAACCCGCCAGCTATTTCGGCACGCCGCTGATTGCCGGCCAATACCGCGACAGCCTGCGGGACAAGAACTACAACCTGCGCAACGCCGTGCAGCGCTACAACGACGAATGGACCCGGCTCAACACCGACTGGACCCTGAGCGACAACCTCAGCGCCAACAACCAGCTCTACTACATCAAGAGCCGCCGCCACTGGCGCAACGCCGAAGCCTACAACTGGGTCAGCTCCCGGGAGCAGTTGCTGCGCGGCGACTACCTGGAGATCAAGCACGATCAGGAGCAGATCGGCGATCGCCAGAGCTTCACCTTCAACCACTCGCTGTTCGGCCTGGACAGCAGGACCGTGGTCGGCCTGGAGTACAACAGGATTCGCTTCGGCGTGGCCAACAACTCGCCCTACAAGGATATCGGTAGCGACTATATCGACCCGTGGAACCCGGCACCGGGCTACTTCCAGAGCCGCTCGCCCTTCTCGCCCCAGACCGACAGCAGCACCCGCACTTTCGCCCTGTTTGCGGAAAACCGCCTGCAACTGTCGGAGCGCTGGTCGCTGGTGACCGGCATCCGCCGCGACCAGAACCATATCGATCGCAGTGATCTGCGCGCCGGCACCCGCACCGATCGCAGCCTCACCGGCGGCAACTGGCGCGCCGGCCTGGTGTTCGCGGTCACCGATCAACTGTCGCTGTACGGCCAGTACTCCACCAGTGAAGACGGGGTCAGCAACCTGATCAGCCTCAACCCGAGCCAGTTGCAGATGGACCTGACTGAAGCCAAGCAGACCGAGTTCGGGCTCAAGCAACAGTTCTGGAACGGCCGTGGCGAATGGACCCTGGCGGCCTACCACATCGTCAAGAAAAAGCTCTTGACCACCGATCCGGTGACCCGCCTGGCGCAGCAGGTCGGCCAGCAATCCGCCGACGGCCTGGAAGCCTCGCTGGAGCTGGCCCTGGATCACGGCTGGCAAGTCTCGGCCAACGCCTCGGTGGTGCGCGCCGAGTACGATGACTTCGATGAGGTGGTCTCTGGCAAAGCGGTGTCCCGGGCCGGAAATCGCCCCACCAACGTGCCGCGACGCACCGCCAACCTGTGGCTGAACAAGGCCCTGGCCCCGAGCCTGGAAGCCGGCATGGGCCTGCGCTACGTCGATGCGCGTTATGCCAACACCGCCAATAGCGTCGATGTACCCGGCTACACGGTGCTGGATGCCAACCTCGGCTGGCAGGCCCTGCCCGACGTGCGCCTGGGCCTGCAGGTGAACAACCTGCTGGACCGGCGTTATGCCGCGGCGCAACAGAACAGCGGCCAGCAATGGCTGATGGGTGAACCGCGCTCATTGTTCGTCACCGCCGACTACAGCTTCTGATCGAGGGGTTGCCGCAAGGCCCTGGGCTTTGCGGCGCCATTTCAGGCGTGCAGTGAGTTCGCCAGCCACTGGCCCGGGCCAGCGTCGGACAGCGACCAATCGGCACTTGCACCCACGCAGTCGATGGATATCCTGAGCGCCTTTGTCCCTGCACTGCCCGCGAGAGCCCCATGCCCTGCCTGAATGCCCGAGATGTCTGCCAGCGCCTGCGCGATGCCGCCCTTGGCGTTTACCCCCTACGGCCCGGCGCCAGCCATTCGGGCGCTGGCCAGGTGCAGGTGGATATCGAGGGTTGGCAGTTGCTGCTGGATTTCGATGGCCGGCATCTGCATCACTGCCAGAGCTGCCGCAGCGCCGAAGGCGATGTCTGGCAGCTCGATACGCGGCAACGCTTCGGCACCGACCCGGTGAGCCTGCTCAGTACCTGGGAGCTGGCGCAGATCGAGAAGTTACTGAAAGAGGCGGTTTAACGCAGCTGGCTACAGGCATTCCTGGGCCGCGCGTTCGAAGCTCGACGGAGCGAAGCTGGAGGCCAGCAAGTGCCGCTCGTAGAGGAACACCTTGCCGCCATTGGGCGCCTTGTAGGCTTCCAGTACGTTGTCTGCCGCCACCTTGCTGGCAACGACAATGCGAAAACCGCGCTGGGTCTGGGAAACCGTCGGGCTCTGGGCGTTGCCTTGCAGCTTGGGCACCACGCACTCGGCATATTCGGCCGGGGTTTTCCGGGTCTGCATGACCAGGGTCGGGTCGTTGGGCGCGGTGGCGCAACCGGCCAGCAGCAAGGTGGCCAGGGTCATGGCGGGAGCAAATAGAGGGCGCATCGGTAAGTCCTGAAAATGTACAGCCTGATTCGGTGCGCAACGGTTCAGCGTCACGGGCGCTGCCGTTGCGGTCATGGTTGTGGGTCGGGGGCGATTGTCCATGGTTGGCGCCCAAAGCAGAACTTGCGTTGCTTGATTGTCACTATTACTTGAACCGATAGTTGCCCCCCGGGCAGACTGCCCGGCAGCCCGACTACAACTAAAAAAAGGATTTCCCCATGCGCACCTTTGACTTGATTCGCGACGCCGTCCTCCCGGAATTCCGTGAGCGGGTGGCGGACTACCTGGTGGAGTACGAACAGGTGCTGGGTGACAGCAGCGTCGACCCGCAAAGCCTGCGGATCGCCGCCTATCAATTGCGTGGCTACCTGCGTGGCCTGAACACCACCCGGGTCCTGGGCATGGCCGACTGGGAAGAGCTGGACCGGCGGGTGCTGGAGACATGGCTCAACCACTCGCAGTGACGTAAAGACACTCAAGGATGACATCGGCGAATACAGCCATTACCGAGTCGCTCCAGGCGTTATCGGCCCCCTGCCATTTCTACTTCAATTTGGAGCCTCGTCTTTATGAGTAGTGGATTTGTTTACATCATGATCAACCCGGCCATGCCTGGATTAGTCAAAATCGGATTAACCGAGAGAACGTCTGATGACCGGGCCAAAGATCTACGAAGTACGGGGTTGCCGACTGATTTCATTACCGTTTACGACGAGCTTGTGACTGACTGCAAAACTGTTGAAAAACGGATGCACGCGCGTTTTGACTCTTTTCGCTATCAACCGAATCGCGAGTTTTTTGAAATTCCAGTCAGGCAAGCGATACGTGGATTAATGGAGGAATCCGTCGGATATCTCGTGCCTCGGATCGGGACAAATTGTGGTGTGGAAATACTCCCTGACTTGAAGAAGAAGTACCCGGACTACCTGAAGCCGGACTTCCACTCGATTAAACTTACTCATAGCGACGGTGTTGTATATCTGGAGTCGGTGCGTTATCGCCATTCCGGTTTGAAGGACGAAATCATTGAGCGAACAGACCTGAGCTTCATCGTCAGCTCGACAAGCGAAATGTTCCCGGCCTCGAGAAGTCCAACGGACAATGCTCGCCTCTTTGTGCATCAACTCGATGAGTACTCAATGATTCATTGCACAGACCTGTTCACTCATGAAGCCTGCATGGACATAGCGCAAAGGCATGAGTCTTAAATTGAACTGTCGCCTGACTGATCTTTCCGACCAACCGTAGCGAGTGCGACCGCTGCGCCCTTACACAAATCAAGAGACCCCCATGGCCAACCAAGACCTGAGCTTCACCCCCGACCCGGACGCCGATTCCATCTCCTCCGACGTGATCGGTTTCAACGGCATCCTGGTCTCCACCCAGATCCCTACCCGCGCCGACGGCAGCCTGGAACTGGGGGACATCACCCTGCAGAGCGAATGCACGCTGCAGGCGCTGAAAGTCGCCCTGGAGCGCGCCGGCAGTTCCATGGACCGGGTCATGCACCTGACCATCTACCTCACCGACATGGCCGATCGTGCGGCATTCAATGCGGTCTACCAGCGTTTCTTCGCCAAGCCCTGGCCGGTACGTGCCGCGGTTGGCGTGGCCGCCCTGGCGGTGGAAGGCATGCGCGTGGAAGTCACGGCAATGGCCGCAAAGGCCTGAGGCAGCGCTTCAATCGGCGGCCACGCGCAAGGCGTGGCCGCCACCTGGCAGCGCACGGGTGCCGGGCAAGCGTTTCGCCGCTACAATGCGCGCCTTGACCCTGATAAGCCTGACTAAAAAAACATGTCCTTGCCCAAACATCACCTGGAACTGCTCAGCCCTGCCCGCGATGTGAGCATCGCCCGCGAAGCCATCCTGCATGGCGCCGATGCGGTGTACATCGGCGGCCCGAGCTTCGGCGCCCGCCACAACGCCAGCAACGAGGTGGGCGAGATCGCCCAGTTGGTGGAGTTCGCCCGCCGCTATCACGCCCGGGTGTTCACCACCCTCAACACCATCCTCCACGACAACGAGCTGGAACCGGCGCGCAAGCTGATCCACCAGCTGTATGACGCGGGGGTCGATGCGCTGATCGTCCAGGACCTGGGGGTGATGGAGCTGGATATTCCGCCCATCGAGCTGCACGCCAGCACCCAGACCGACATCCGCACCCTGGAGCGGGCGAAGTTCCTCGACCAGGCCGGTTTCTCCCAGCTGGTCCTGGCCCGCGAGCTGAACCTCAAGGAAATCAGTGCCATCGCCGCTGAAACCGATGCCGCCATCGAGTTCTTCATTCACGGCGCTTTGTGCGTGGCCTTCTCCGGCCAATGCAACATTTCCCACGCCCAGACCGGCCGCAGCGCCAACCGTGGCGACTGCTCCCAGGCCTGCCGCCTGCCCTACACCCTCAAGGACGAGCACGGCGGCGTGATCGCCTATGAAAAGCACCTGCTGTCGATGAAGGACAACAACCAGAGCGCCAACATCCGCGCCCTGGTGGAAGCCGGCGTGCGCTCGTTCAAGATCGAGGGGCGCTACAAGGACATGGCCTATGTGAAGAACATCACGGCCTACTACCGCCAGCGCCTGGACGCGGTTCTGGAAGATCGCCCCGACCTGGCTCGCGCCTCCAGCGGCCGTACCGCGCATTTCTTCGTGCCCGACCCGGACAAGACGTTCCACCGCGGCAGCACCGACTACTTTGTCAGCGAGCGCAAGATCGACATCGGCGCCTTCGACTCGCCGACTTTCACCGGGCTGCCGGTAGGCACCGTGGAAAAGGTCGGCAAGCGCGACCTGCAGGTGGTGACCTTCGAGCCGTTGTCCAATGGCGATGGCCTGAACCTGCTGGTCAAGCGTGAGGTGGTGGGTTTCCGCGCCAACATCGCCGAGGCCCGTGGCGAGTTCGAAGAAGATGGCGAGAAACGCTACCGCTATCGGGTCGAACCCAATGAGATGCCCGAAGCCCTGAGCCGTCTGCGGCCCAACCACCCGCTGAGCCGCAACCTCGACCACAACTGGCAGCAAGCCTTGACCCGCACTTCCGCCGAGCGGCGCATCGGCCTGACCTGGCTGGCCCGCCTGAGCGAAGCACGGCTGGAACTGACCGCCACCAGCGAGGAAGGCATCAGCGCCAGCGTCGCCCTGGATGGCCCGTTCGGCGTGGCCAACAAGCCGGAACAGGCCCTGGGGCAACTGCAGGATCTGCTGGGCCAGCTGGGCACCACCCATTACCACGCCACCAGCATCAGGCTGGACGCGCCCCAGGCTTACTTCATCCCCAACTCCCAGCTCAAGGCCCTGCGCCGGGAGGTCATCGAAGCCCTGGACGCCGCACGCATCGCTGCCCACCCACGGGGCTCGCGCAAGGCCGAAAGCAGCCCGCCGCCGGTCTACCCGGAATCGCACCTGTCATTCCTGGCCAACGTCTACAACCAGAAGGCCCGGGATTTCTACCACCGCCACGGGGTGCAACTGATCGACGCGGCCTTCGAGGCCCATGAAGAGCACGGCGACGTGCCGGTGATGATCACCAAGCACTGCCTGCGCTTCTCCTTCAACCTGTGCCCCAAGCAGGCCAAGGGCGTGACTGGCGTGCGCACCAAGGTGGCACCGATGCAACTGGTACACGGCGATGAAGTGCTGACCCTGAAATTCGACTGCAAGCCGTGCGAAATGCATGTGGTGGGCAAGATCAAGGGTCATATCCTCGACCTGCCGCTACCGGGCAGCGCCGCCGAGGCCGTGGTCGGCCATATCAGCCCCGAAGACCTGCTCAAGACCATTCCCCGCGCTCCGCACTGAGTGACCGGCGAGCGTGGCACCCAGGTGCCGCGTTCGCGTGCGCGGCACACCGGCCAGCTGGCGCCCATAGGCCGGTAGCGTTGCGTCCCGCAGCGCAGGCAGCGAGCCTGCGCCCTCAGGAGCCCGGATTGGTCACCTGGATATACACCGCCCAAATCCCCAGCAGCAGCCAGAACGCCGCGAACAACCAGGGCGAACGCATGGAAAACAGCAACGACTTGCGATAGCCCTTGTGGCTCGACTCACTTTCGCAGAACAGCGGCGATTCGTCATAGGCCAGGCCCATCACCGGTTCGCTGTGCAGCAGGTGACTCTGCTTGAAATGCCAGTGATCGATGATCTCATAGGCGGCCCTGATGCCAGGCCAGGCATTGAGAGAGCTGAGGATCCCCAGCAACGCCAGGAAAGGCGGCACGGACAGGGTAAACAGCTTGCCCCATTCCGGATTGAGATTGGCCATGCACGAAGCGAAGGCGATTACCAGGAATGCCTGGGCCGTCAGGTAGGCATCGGTGCGGTTGGCCAGGATGCTGGTTTCGTATTGGATCTCCCGGCGATAGAAGTCCAGCCGTTCCTTGGGCGAGCCGAACATCTTGGCGTTGTGCTCGGTGAGCTCGGCTTCGTCCACATGGGATGTAAGAATTCTTGGCATGTCGTGATCAACCCTTCAGCGGGTTTGCCCCCCGTTTTCAGCTTCTGCCGCGCTCGGCCGGCGCGTCCCGGTTCAGGGCCTTGGGGCCGACCATCAGCCATAGCAACAGCCCCAGCAGCGGCACGAAGATGATCACCACGATCCACAGCCCCTTGTTTTCTGCCCGCGCACCGCTGCGCAGCAGGCTTCTGATGGCCCAGATCTCGGCCAGCAGCACGATCACGGCCAGTACGATCAACAGGTATTGCACTTGCATAAGATTCCTCCCGGTCTGTACTGCCTTAGTGCGGTGCAGGCGACGAGGGTTCACAAAGATTGCCGTGGGCGTTCATGGCGCAGGAAAGATCAGCGTCCTGTGACATCCGGATTGAATTTAACCGCTGTGGCAGCGGTCTATAACGCGCCTCTTCATCGGCAAACAGGTATAGTTGCCGGCTTTATCGGCCTGGCTAACGCCGAAGTTTCGGGCCCCTTGGCCCCGTCAAGACATAGTGGATGTCGCGTGTTCGCAAGATTGCTTTTCATCGCATTGCTCCTGACCCTGTCAGCCTGCAGCTCCAGCCCTTCCAACTCCGGCCCCCTCAAGGCCGGCGAGTACCGGGTCAAGCGCGGCGACACGCTGTATTCCATTGCCAGCCGCAACGGCACCAACTGGAAGGAGGTGGCGCGGCTCAACGGCCTCAAGGCGCCTTATACCGTGGAGGTCGGCCAGGTGCTGCGGGTAGGCGGCGCGGCCAGGACCACCCGGGTGGTCAGCAGCAAGTCGCGAACCACCGCCAGCAAGGGCCGAACAGCGCCCCCGGCCCCTGCCCCCATGCCCAAGGTCACTCTCAAGGGCTGGAGCTGGCCGTTGCGCGGAGTGCTGATCGGGCGCTTCTCCCCCACCGGCAAGCTCAACCAGGGCATCCGCATCGCCACCACCCAGGGCCAGCCGATCCACGCCACCCTGGGCGGCAAGGTGGCGTTCGCCGGCTACATGCGCGGTTACGGCAACCTGATGATTCTCCAGCACGGCCCCTCCTACACCAGCACCTACGCCTACAACAGCCGGCTGCTGGTCAAGGAAGGGCAGATGGTGATCAAGGGCCAGAAGATCGCCGAAGCCGGTTCCCAGGACACCGACCGCGCCCAGCTTTACTTCGAGATCCGCGCCAACGGCGTGCCGGTGGATCCGCTGCGCTTGCTGCCGCCGGGCTGAGCGGGCGGCTCACCGCGCTGCACGTCGGCCCTCCTGCCTGGCCCCTGCGCCGTCCCCCCCATTGGACGCAGCAAGATGAACTCTGGGGTTTCAAGCATGGTAGTGATCGGCTCAATCGCTATCATTTGCTTCAGGATTTGAGCGACGCTGGTACTGCCGGCGCCACTCGATTCACAAAGCCCGAGAGCCCCTGCAACCCCCTTGAGTGACTGCCTGCGCGACAACGTGCCTGTCACTGCGCTGTAGGGCGCCGGTGCTCTCTTCGCCCCTTCCAACAACCTCAACTGCCATGCCCCCACAGTCATTGGCCTGGATAAGTCATGTCCGCGAATCCGCACGCCTGCAATAAAGCTCCATCGCGGCTGCTCCTGCTGTTTCTGGCGCTGTCATTGATGGTGTCCCTGATCAACAGCAGCGTGCCGACGCCGCTCTACCCCTTCTACAAGCAGCAACTGCAATTGAGCTCGGTGCAGTTGACGCTGATCTTCGGCGTCTATGGCGTCGGCGTACTGCTGTCGCTGCTGACCCTGGGCGGGCTTGCCGGCCGCCTGCAAGATCTGCGCAAGTTGCTGGTGCCCGCGGCAGCCCTGGTGTTCTGCGGTGCCTGGTTGTTTTCCCGGGGCGAGGCGTCCTGGCAACTGGGTGCCGGGCGCCTGATTGCCGGTATCGGCTCGGGAGCCATGACCGCCGGAGTCAACGTCGCCCTGGTGCGCTTCGGCCCTGCCGACCACGGCAAGCTGGCGGCGCTGCTGGCCACCCTGGCGATGGTCATGGGCCTGGCCCTGGGCCCGTTGCTCAGCGGTGCCGCCCTGCAACTGGACCTCTACCCCATGGCACTGCCCTTCTGGCTGATCATGGGCCTGACCCTCGTCGCCACCTGCGGCGTACTGGGCGGCTGGCCCGCATCGGTACAGGTCGCCAACGCCACACCGGATGCTATGCAGGCCAAGGCCCCGGGATTGCTGCAAAGCCTCAAGGGCATTGGCATGCCCTTCCATCTTTGCGCCTGGTCGGTGTTCTTCAGTTGGTCGTTTGCCGCCTGCGTGTTCGTCATCGGCCCCGGGGCCGCCGAGCAGCTACTGGGCCTGGGTGATCGCGGGGTATTCGGCTACAGCATTTCGGCTTACCTGCTGATCGCCGGGGCCAGCCAGTTGTTCTGCCAGCGCCTGGACGCCCGGCGTGCCCTTCTGAGCGGCCTGCTGAGCCAATGCCTGGCCTTCGCGGTGTTGCTACTGGCCTTTTTCCAGGCGTCGCTGCTGCTGGCGGTGCCGGCCCTGATCATCGGCGGCTATGCCTATGGCGCGATATTCGTCGGCAGCGCGCGGCTGATCAATCAGCTGGCCAAGGGCAAGGGCCACGGCAAGCTCATCGCCTACTTCTACATGACGGTCTACCTGTTCAACGCCGTCCCCGTACCCCTGGGGCTGCTGGTGGACGCAACGGGCATGGCCCCGGCCGTGCACGGTGCCCTGATGCTGTTTCTGCTTCTGGGGACCGGTCTGTTGCTGATGGCGTACCGAATCAGGTTTTCCCCAGCAAGGCTTTAACACCGACGCACGAGCCCATCGTCCGTCGCCCCCTGTCATTCACTTATCAGTAGTCAGGATCATGAATAGAAAACTCAAATTCTCCGCTGGCGCTGCCGTAGCGCTGGCAATGCTCGCGGTCGCCTGCAAGGTGCTGTATGCCCCCGCTCCCTCAGGTTCGGACGCCGGCAATAGCTCGCGCCCGGCCACCAAAGTGGCCGTTGCCCAGGTAATGCTCGGCAATGTGCCCAACGTACTGAGCGGTATCGGCGAGCTGGAAGCCACCCGGCAAGTCATGGTCAGCGCCGAGACCAGCGGCCTGATCAGCGCCATCGCCTTCGCCCCCGGAGACCGGGTGCGCGCCGGCCAGGTGCTGGTGCAATTGAACGCCGAGCCGCAACTGGGCGAACTGGCGCGGCTCCAGGCCCAGGCCAGCAATGCCCAGGCACAATTGCAGCGTACCCGCACGCTGCTGCCGCAACAGGCCGCCACCCAGGAGCAGTTGGACCAGGCTCACTGGGCCTATCAGCAGGTGCTGGGGGACATCCGCCGGGTCAAGGCCCTGATCGAGCAAAAGCGCATAAAGGCGCCGTTCGACGGCGTACTCGGCGTGCGCAAGGTCAACCTCGGCCAATACCTGCAAGCCGGTGAACCTGTGGTGTCCCTGACCGACGCACGCACCCTGTACGCCAACATCACCCTGCCCGAGCGCTCCCTGGCCGCACTGGCCACAGGGCAGGACATGGCCGTGGCGGTGGACGCCTATCCCCAGCGCTCGTTCAAGGGCCGGGTCGGCACCCTGGAGCCGCGCATCGATCCTGGCACCCGGACCGTACTGGTGCAGGCCGTAGTGGCCAACCCCGACCACCTGCTGACCCCGGGCATGTATGTCCATGGCCAGGTGGCACTGCCGCCGGGCCCGCCGCGCATGAGTGTCCCGGAAACAGCCGTCAGCTACAGCGCCTACGGCGACTTTGTCTACGTGGTGCAAGGCACTGATGACAGCGCCCTCAGCGTGCGCCAGGCGTACGTCAAGACCGGCGAGCGCCTGGATGGCCGCGTCGTCCTGCAAGAAGGCGTCCAGCCGGGAGACCGGGTAGTGACCTCGGGCCAGTTGCGCCTGCAGAACGGCGCCCCCGTGCAGATAGCCAACCAGGACAGCCTGGCCCTCGATGCCCCGGCTACCGCCGCCCGGGCCCAGTGAAACACCAAGGATCCCATCATGACCTTCACTGATTTATTCGTCCGGCGCCCGGTACTGGCGCTGGTGGTCAGCACCCTGATTCTGCTGATGGGGTGGCTGGCCATCGACAAGCTGCCGATCCGCCAGTACCCGCTGACCGAAAGCTCGACCCTGACCATCACCACCCAGTATCCCGGCGCCTCGCCGCAATTGATGCAGGGCTTTGTCACCCAGGCCATCGCCCAGTCGGTGGCCACGGTGGAGGACGTCGACTACATGACCTCCACCTCGACCCAAGGCCGCAGCGTGATCGCAGTGCGCATGAAGCTCAATGCCGACTCGAACAAGGCCATGACCCAGGTGATGGCCAAGGTCAACGAGGTCAAGTACCGGCTGCCCGCCGAGGCCTACGACCCGGTGATCGTGAAGTCCTCCGGGGAAGCCACGGCCGTGGCCTATGTCGGCTTTTCCAGCCCGACCCTGTCCACCGCGGCGCTGTCCGACTACGTGACCCGGGTGGTGCAGCCACAGCTGTCGTCCATCGAGGGTGTGGGCAGCATCGACTTAAACGGCGGGCAGAAAATGGCCATGCGCATCTGGCTCGACGCCAGCCGCCTGGCCGCCCACGGTGTGTCCGCCGGCGAGGTGGCCCGGGCCCTGCGCGACAACAACGTGCAGGCCGCGCCGGGCCAGGCCAAGGGGCTGTATGTGGTGTCCGACATCCAGGTCGATACCGACCTGGTGAACGTCGCCGAGTTTCGCCAGTTGGTGGTCAAGAGCACCCCTGCCGGCCTGGTGCGCCTGGAAGACGTTGCCACGGTGGAACTGGGCGCGGCCGCGACGGATACCAGTGCCCTCATGGATGGGGTCAATGCGGTGTACTTCGGTTTGAATGCCGCCCCCAATGCCAACCCTTTGGTGATAGTCGACAAGCTCAACGAGCTGCTGCCGGGGATCCGCGCCAATCTGCCACCGGACGTGAAGGTAGCGGTGCCCTTCGAGCTGGCCCGCTTCATCAGCGCCTCCATCGATGAAGTCTCCGGTACCCTGATCGAAGCGATAGTGATCGTGGTGCTGGTCATCTTCCTCAGCCTGGGTTCGGTGCGGGCGGTGCTCATCCCGGTCATCACCATCCCGCTGTCGATGCTCGGCGCCGCGGCCTTCATGGCGCTATTTGGCTTCAGTATCAACTTGCTGACCCTGCTGGCCATGGTTCTGGCCATCGGCCTGGTGGTCGATGACGCGATCATCGTGGTGGAGAACGTCCACCGGCATATCGAAGAAGGCAAGTCCCCGGCCCTCGCCGCCCTGATCGGCGCCCGGGAGGTCGCCGCGCCGGTGATCGCCATGACCCTGACCCTGGCCGCGGTCTATGCCCCCATCGGCCTGATGGGCGGCCTTACCGGGTCGCTGTTCAAGGAGTTCGCCTTCACCCTCGCCGGTTCCGTGGTGGTCTCTGGGATCATCGCCTTGACGCTGTCCCCGGTCATGAGCTCGTTCCTGCTCGATAGCCAGATGAACGAAGGCTGGATGGCGCGCCAGGCCGAACGCGGCTTCGCACGCCTGGGGGCGGCCTATGGCCGGGTGCTGAGCATGTCCCTGGAACATCGTCGGGTGATCTGCGTCATTGCCCTGCTGGTCCTGGTCAGCGTGCCGTTGCTGTACAACCAGGCCCGGCGCGAACTGGCACCGGTGGAAGACCAGTCCACGGTGCTGACGGCCATCAAGTCGCCGCAGAACGCCAACATCGACTATGTAGAGAAATTCGGCGAGAAGTGGAACCAGGTGATGGTGACCCTGCCCGAGCAGAGCAACCTGTGGCTGATCAACGGCATCAACGGTGTCTCCAACAGTATTGGCGGGGTCAACTTCGTCGACTGGGAGCAACGCCAGCGCAACGCCGACCAGATCCAGGTGGACATGCAGAATCGCGCCAATGACATCGAGGGCAGCAATGTCTTCGCCTTCCAGTTGCCCTCGCTGCCCGGCTCCACCGGCGGCCTGCCGGTGCAGATGGTAATCAAGAGTGCCGGCGACTACCGGCTGGTCTACGAGGCCATGCAGGAGCTGAAGGACGCCGCGCGCAAAAGCGGCCTGTTCATGGTGGTGGACAGCGACCTGGACTACAACAACTCGGTGATCAGGATCCGCATCGACCGGGCCAAGGCCAACAGCCTCGGGGTCACCATGAAGGACATCGGCGACACCCTGGCGGTGCTGGTGGGCGAAAACTACGTCAACCGCTTCGGCATGCAGGGCCGCTCCTACGATGTAATCCCCCAGAGCCTGCGCAATGAGCGCCTGTCTCCCGAGGCCCTGGCGCGTTTCTACGTCACCAGCGCCAGCGGCGGCCAGGTTCCGCTGGGCAACCTGGTAACCCTGTCCACCGGGGTGGAACCCAACCAGTTGACTCAGTTCGACCAGCTCAACTCGGCGGTCTTCCAGGCGATTCCCGCACCGGGAGTGGCCATGGGCGATGCCGTGGGCTTCCTCGAGCAGCAGGCACGCAACCTGCCGCCGGGCTTCACCTATGACTGGCTCTCGGACGCCCGCCAGTATCAGCAGGAAGGGGGGGCGCTGATCATGGCCTTCGTGTTCGCGATCATCGTCATCTACCTGGTATTGGCAGCCCAATACGAAAGCCTGCGGGATCCGCTGATCATCCTGATCAGTGTTCCGCTGTCGATCTTCGGCGCCCTGATTCCCCTGGCGCTGGGGCTGTCCACCATCAACATCTACACCCAGATCGGGCTGGTCACCTTGGTGGGCCTGATCAGCAAGCATGGGATCCTCATGGTGGAGTTCGCCAATGAGCTGCAGGTCAAGGAAGGCCTGGACCGCCATGAGGCGATAGTGAAGTCGGCGAAGATGCGCCTGCGGCCGATCCTGATGACCACCGCGGCCATGGTCGCCGGGCTGGTCCCCCTGCTGTTCGCCAGCGGTGCTGGCGCCCACAGCCGCCATGACCTGGGGCTGGTGATTGTGGTGGGCATGCTGGTGGGCACGCTGTTCACCCTGCTGGTGCTGCCCACCATGTACTCGATCATTGCCGTGGACCATCGCAGCGCGGCTAACACTCCCCGGGCGCGCGAACTGGCATCCCTGGATGCCGCAGCCCCCGCCATGGCCCCTCGGGTCTAAGGAGCAACTCATGCGTCACTTTGCAATCAACCCGCGGCAGCCCCTGTACTGGCTGCTGCTGTCACTGGGGCTGGGTGGCTGCACCCTGGGCCCCGATTATCAGCCACAGGTTGCGACGCCGCTGCACCTGTCCCAGCAACCGGACCCGGCGCTGTACTCCAGCGAGCAATTGCAGCGCGACTGGTGGCGGCAATTCCAGGACCCGCAACTGGACCAGTTGATGGACCAGGCCCTGAGTCGCAACCGGGACATTCACCAGGCCCAGGCCCGGTTGCTGGAAGCGCGCGCCGAGCTGGACCAGCGCCAGCTCGACCGCTTGCCGACCGTGACCGCCGGCGGTGGTTATTCCCGCAGCCTGGCCCAGGACAATCCAGGGCCCGCCGGCGAACGCAACCTGGCCAAGAGCTACCGGGCGGGGTTTGACGCCCAATGGGAGATAGACCTGTTCGGCCGCTTGCAGCGCCTGTCCCAAGCTGCGGCCGCCCGTGATCAAGCCGCCGTGGCCGATCTGGCCCAGGCGCGGATAGTGGTAGCGGCCGAAGTAGCGCGCAATTACTTCGAGATGCGCGGTGCGCAACGCCAGCTGGAGGTGGCCCGGGCAGCCCTGGATAACCAGACGCACATGGTGCAGGTGGTGGCCGCCATGGTCGCAGCCGGGCGTGGCGCCGAAGACGAGTTGGCCAGTGCACGGGCCGAGCGGGCACGCCAGCAGGCCTCCCTGGCGCCCCTGTACACCCGCAGCCAACTGGCCCGCTATCGCCTGGCGGTGCTGGTGGCCGCCCAGCCCGGCGAGCTGAAAGCCCTGGATCGTCAGGCTGCCCTGGTACCGCTTGCGACCCGCCTGCCGATCGGCAACCTCGCCGATCTGCTGCGTCAGCGCCCGGACATCGCCAGTGCCGAGCGCGACTTTGCCGCCTCCAGCGCCGACATCGGTGCGGTGACCGCCGAGTTGTATCCCCGGGTGGACCTGGGGGGCTTCCTCGGCTTCGTGGCCATCCGCGGCGCGGACCTGGGCGCCGGCAGCAGCCGGGCCTTCAGCTTCACCCCCGGCATCAGCTGGCCGGCCCTGCACCTGGCTAGTGTCAAGGCCCGGCAACGCCAGGCCGAGGCGCGCAGCCAAGGTGCCCAGGCTCGTTACGAGCAGGTGGTGCTGCTGGCGGTGGCGGAAGCCGAGAGCGCCCTGACCACCTACAGCCAGTCCCAGCAACGCCTGGGGGATCTGCTGGAAGCCGCCCGGCAAAGTAGCCGGGCCGCCACCCTGGCCCAGGTGCGCTACACAGCAGGTGCGGCGCCCTACCTGCTGGCGCTGCAGGCCCAGGCCAGCCGGCTGCAGGCCGAGGATGCCCTGGCCCAGGCGGATACCGCGTCCTATGTGAATGTGGTCGCGCTGTACAAGGCGCTGGGGGGCGGCTGGCGAGCGCCAGGGACAACCAGCGCCGCCGCTGTTGCCACTCGGGACTAGCTACCGCTCTTGACCTTGCTCCAGACCCGGGTACGCACCCGCTCCAGTTTCAACGGCAGCGGTTCCAGAGGGAACAGAGTGTCGAGCACCGCAGCGCTCGGGTAGACGCTGGGGTTGTCACGGATCTGCTGCTCCACCAGCGCCTTGGCCGCCAGGTTGCCATTGGGGTACTTCAGGTAGCGGGTGGTCGCGGCGATCACCTGGGGGCGCAGCATGTAGTCGATGAACTGCAAGCCCTGCTGCGGGTTGGGTGCGTCGTTGAGCAACACCAGGCTCTCCACCCAGATCGGGGCACCCTCGCGGGGAATCCGGTACTCGATCTGGCGGCCGTTGCCGGCGGCCTCCGATGCGCTCTTGGCGTCAAGCACACCGCCGGCCCAGCCCACTACCACGCAGATATTGCCATTGGCCAGGTCGGTGATGAACTTCGAGGAATCGAAGTAGCGCACATAGGGGCGCAGCTTCAGCAGCAGGGCCTCGGCCTTGCGGTAGTCCTCGGGGTTCTGGCTGTTGTAGGGCAACCCCAGGTAATGCAGGGCAATGGGGACGATCTCGCCTGGGGCATCGAGCATGGCCACACCGCACTGGCTGAGCCGGGCGAGGTTCTGCTCCTTGAAGATCAGGTCCCAGGAATCCACCGGGGCGTCCGGCCCGAGGATCGCCCGGACCTTGTCTGCGTCGTAGCCAATGCCCGTGGTGCCCCACAGGTAGGGTACGGCATAGCGATTGCCCGGGTCGTTGCCCTGCACCTTGGCCAGGATCTGCGGGTCCAGGTTGGGCCAGTTGGGCAACTGGCTGCGGTCCAGTTCCTTGAGCACCCCTGCCTTGATCAGGTTCGGCAGCAGGTCGCCGGTGGCCACTACCACGTCGTAGCCGCTGCGGCCGGCCATGAGCTTGCTCTGCATCACGTCACCGTTGTCGAACACGTCGTAGGTCACGGCGACGGAGGTCTGTGCCTGGAAGTCCTTGGTGGTCTCGGGGGCAATGAAGTCGTACCAGTTGTAGATGTGCACCTTGGGTTCGGCGCTGGCGGTAAAGGCCAGGCAGAAATTCAAGGCCAGGGCCAGGGGAACGCAGTGAAGGGTTTTCATCGTCAAGCTCCATAGCGTCGGCCCCTGCTCCATGGGGAAGGTGGCCGCGCCTGCTGTTTTTGGGATTGTTGTGGCAGGAATCAGAGCAATGGGCAGGAATCAGGGAATCAGCAGCTCGCGGCGCCCGTCCGGGTGCTCCACCTGTTCACCGGGTAGGGGCAGACGACGGTCGCTGAGGTAGTGGTAGTCGCGGCGCGAGGCCTTGAGCTGGTGCAGGTCGAGGCTCACGCGCTGCTGGCACGCCTCGCGCCCGGCTTCCCACAGCACCTGCCCGAACGGGTCGATGGCAGCGCTGCCCCCGGCGAAGACCAGGCCGTCATCGCCCTCGCCCACCCGGTTGACCATGACCGCGAACAGCTGATTTTCCTGGGCTCGAGCCATGATCGCAGTGCGGTGCACCGGGCCGTAGGGGTCCATGTTGCCGTTGGTGACGATGATCAGTTCGGCCCCCAGTTGTGCCAGGGCCCGGGCCGTTTCCGGCAACTCGATGTCGTAGCAGATCAGGATGCCGACCCGCAGCCCCTTCCACAGCACCGTGGTGAAGCGGTCGCCGGGGCAGAACGCACCGCGCTCCGAGGGCCATAGGTGGGTCTTGCGGTAATGCAAGGCGATGCCCTCGGGGGTCAGCAGCAGTGAGCTGTTGTAGTAATGCTCCCCGGCCCGCTCGGCCAGGCCGATGACCACCGCGACCTGACGCTCACGGACCTGCTGCAGCACCGCCTGGACACTGGGCCCGTCCAGGGTTTCAGCGCACTCGGCCAACTGTACGGCGCTGAGGAAGCCGGTCAGGCAAGTTTCGGGGAACACCAGCAGATCGGTGTCGCCTGCGCAGGTTGCAATGGCTTCGAGCACCCGGTCCAGGTTATAAGCGGTGTCGCCGTCACGGCCTGCCAGTTGTACCAGTTCAATGTTCATTTCTAATCCTTGCACTCGTTGGCGACGCCCGGGGCTTGCGACCGCAGGTGCCGGGGACGGGCCGAGTATGGAGCGCCGCGACGCGGCAAAAAATCACTTCGATGGGGTACCCCTCAATGGGTAGTGAAACGCGCCTGACCTTGCAGGACGTGGCCTGGCACGACGCCGTGGGCCGCGTTATCGAGACCCTGGACCGGGACAATTTCTGGAGCGCCCTGGTGCGCCTGCTGCAGCACTATGTGCCGGTGGACAATTGGGTGGTGCTGGTCTTCAGCGGCGGCCGGCCCCGGTTACTGGCCGAATCCCCGGCAACGGACGGCGAAGCCGACTCCCTGTTCCAGGACTATCTCAAGGGGCTGTACCTGCTGGATCCGTTCTACATCCACGCCAGGGAACATCCGCGCAGTGGCCTGTTTCGCCTGCAGGACGTGGCCCCGGAATGCTTCGAGCAGACCGATTACTACCAGCGCTATTTCTGCCTGAACGTGCTGACCGACGAGGTGCACATCAATATCCTGCTGGACGGCGAGCGTACCCTCAGCCTGTCGCTGGGCAGCCAATCGCGTTTCAGCCCTGAGCAGACTGCCCTGCTGAGCCTGGTGCAACCCTGGATCGCGGCGCTGATGCGCCAGCGCCTGCATTTCGAGTCCGAGCCCCAAGCCACGACGCCCAGCGCGCCCAACTGGCAGAGCCGCCTGGAACAGGCCACTGCCCAGTTGAGTTCGCCCCTTTCGGCGCGGGAGTTGGATGTGGGCCAGTGGTTGCTCAGTGGCTGCTCGAACAAGGAGATTGCGCGCAAGCTGGGGATTTCCGCCGAGACGGTCAAGGTTCACCGCAAGCACATGTACAGCAAGCTGGGGATCAAGTCCCAGTCCGAGCTGTTTGCCCTGTTCCTCCAGGCCCAGGACGCCTGATGCCAGGCCGTGGGGGCGCAGCGGCCAGCGCCCCGCCCCCCGCAGTTTCAGGCATTAGAAGCGCAGGTAGTTACCTCGCCCCGGCGCCTGGTAGGCCATTTCCGAGAGCCCGGTCCAGACGTAGCTCGGAGCTGTCCACTGGACCTGTGCGTAGCCGTAGGAGCCATGGCCATAGGCCGAAAGCACGGCAGGAGCCGGCTTGAGCGCCACGCTGGAGACCGGAGTCGCCGCTGCGCCGGACTGGCGTGGAGGCTCGGCATAACCGCCCCCCAGTACCCCTTGATTGCGCTGGCTGCCGACCCAGTTGGTGAGCCTGCCGCGACTGGTGATGGTGCCGCTGGCAGTGTTGTCCAGGCGGCTGCCCAGGAGCGTCAGGGAGGCGCCACTGTGAATCACCTTGTCGTTGAACAGCGTGCTGTTGTTGAGGGTCATGGACTGCTCGCTGCGCAGGGTGCCGTGATTCTCCAGGGCGCCGTAGGCAGTCAGCGAAGCGCCGCTGTGGATCAGATTGTCGTTGAATACCTTGCTGGCGTTGAGAGTCATCGCCTGCCCGCTGCGCAGGGTGCCATGGTTTTCCAGGGCGCCTTGCAGCGACAGGCTGCCGTGCGCCACGAGCGACCCCTGTCGACCCTGAAGCGTATCGCCGTTGACCGAGACCCGGGCACCCGAAACCTGGCCCTGGTTGTCCAGGCCGCCGGTGATCGACAGTGCCTGCCCGGCTTCCAGGGCCCCACCAGCGGCCACCTGCACCTTGCCATCAGCGGTGACAGTGAGGTTGCCGGTCAGGGCCTTGACCTGCCCCGCCACATTGACCCCGACACCGGCGGATCGGCCCAGCATGCGGATCGAGTCCGCGTGCATGCTGCCCAGGCGTGCCACATCGATGGCGACCTCGGGAACAACCGTCTCAGCCACCACCTCTGGCACTGAAACGCCAGCCGCCGGCACTGGCGGGCCGGAAACCACCTGGGTGTTGCCCTTGCCGAACTGGCTGCTGTTGAAGGGTTTGTCGGCAAAGTCGGAACCCGATTGCACCTGGCCATTGATGATGATCTGGTTGCCGGTAAAGCCCTGCTCCTTGCCGTTGATGATCACCCCCACCGCGGACTGTCCAGCGCTGCCGGAGCTGGCCAGGGACAAGGTGTTGCTGGCACTCACATCGCCCTTGAGTGCGGACAGGTTGAGCTTCTGCGCCTGCAGCGCCGCATTCAACTGAATGGTACGGGCTACCAGGTCCACTTCATTGGCCCCGGAACCATCCAGGCCCGCGCCGTCGATACGGATCTGGCCATTCTCGGTATGCAGGCGCGCAACTCCACCCTGCCCGTCCAGCACAGCGTTGCCGGCCACCAGGGTCACTCGATTGGCATTGATGAACCCCGCGCCCTGGGTGGAAATGCCGTTGGGGTTGGCCACGATCACCCGCGCATTGGCACCGGCGACTTCAATCACGCCGTTGAGCTGGGAGGCCATTTTCCCGGTTACCTCGTTGAGAATGACGCTTGCCGACTGGCCATTGAGCAGGCTGTTGCCGGCTATGGCGCCGCCCAGGCTGGTCTGCACACCCGTGGTGCTGTTGTTGAGGATCAGCCCGGCCTGGCCGACGTTGAACTCGGTGAACTTGTTGTGGGACAGGCCCGCACCATTGGCAGCGACGATGTTCACCAGCGGCGTGCCGTTGCTGGTCGAGAGCACCGGTCGCAGCGCCGCGGACGGGTCCACCACCAGCCCGGGCTGGGCCAGGGCGCTCTGCTCCAGGAGCGGCAGTGCCAGCAGGATGGCCAGCGCCAGGCGCTGTGCCCCGAAAGCGGGCTGTGGCAGGTGCGGGGTAGATTTATTCTTGGTTTTCATATTGATCTCGGTGGTGTTGTTGGCATAAGGCGTGCGCTTGAATCGGCGGGCACGCGGGTAACAGGTTCGGCGGTGGTGGCACCTCCTGGTTCTGGGCTGGAAGACAGGCCGCTTGGCGAAACGCTATGGCCTAGAAGCGGCTACGCAACGAGAAATCCAGGGTGGGAGTACGGCTGTTGAGGTCGTCGGGCTTTTTCAACGGCAGGCCCAGGGCAATGTCGTAGCTCAGGGCGCTGAAGCTGCCGCGCAGGCCGACGGCGCTACCGATCAGGGTGCGCTCCCCTGACCGCAGGCTGGCGCTGGGCACTACCTGGCCGGCATCCAGGGCCGTGTAGAACTGGCTGCCCCAGCCTGCCGCCACAGCCAGCTCGTTGCGCCAGGTCCAGCCACCCGGGCTGGCCAGGGTGCTGTTGCCATCGAAGCCGCGCACCGTGTAGCGGCCACCGATCTGCAGGTACTCGGTGGGCGGCACCGGCACCGGCGCGTACTGCACGAACAAACCGCTCTGGTAGCCCAGCACACTGGCGCCCACGCCAAGGGCGCCGGCCACTGCGGCCTTGCCGGTGAAGATCCGGTAACGACCGTTCCAGTACTGCTCCTCGTAGACCGCCCCCGGCGCTGCGCTCATCCCGGGCAGGCTGCCGCGCAGGCCGAGTTCGAAATCCAGGGTGCTGGCGTTGCATTTTTCCCGGTGGGCCATGCTCAGTTCATAGCCGGTGATGTCCCGGTAAAGCTGGCCCAACTCGGTGTTGCCGACCCAGGCCCGGTCCTGGCGACGCACCAACCGCCCTTGCAAGGTGCCCCGGCTGTGGGCCGAGCGGTAAGTCACCAGGCTGAGGCCGGCATCCAGACGTCGGGTCCTGGAGATGAACCCCAGGCGCTGGTCGGCGTCTTTGAACAGTTGCTGGCGGCTGCCCCACTCACTGGCGCCCAAGGACAGCGCGGTGTAGCCCAGAGGCAGGTTCCAGGCCAGGCTCCTCGACCAGGAACCCAGGCTGTGGTCGGCGAATGCGCTGTCCGAACTGGCGGTCAGCAGCAATTGGTCATACAGGGCCAGGGGCGAATCGATCGCCAGGATGGCCCCCAACTGATTGCGCCCGGTGGCGTCGATGCCGGCGTTGTCCAGGGTCAGCATGCCCATCACCCGGCGTACCTCCTCGGGTTGCCGGATGACGATATCGGTGCTGCCCAGGGCCGTCCCCGGAATCAGGTCAAAGGCACTCAGGGCCTGCCCCGGCAGGCGCCGCAGGTTTTCCAGGGCCTGGTCCAGGTCGCGCACATTCAACAGTTGGCCCTGGCCGGCGGGAAACAACGGCCGGGCCCAACCGATACCCTGGGGTTGCTGTTCAATAGTGCCGATCCGCCCGGCGATCACTTGGATCAGCAGGCGTCCGCCGGCCAGGTCCTGGGCCGGAATGGCGACTTGAGTCGTAAGGTAGCCACGCAGTATCAGTTGCTCCGCCAGCCAATGGCGCAGCAAGCCCAGGCCGTTGCCGCCGACGCACTGGCCAATGATCGGCGAGGTAGCGGTCATCCAGGCAAAGGCCTCGGCGCCCTGCCACTGCACCGAGCGGATCAGCACACAGGGCGACTCGGCCGGCAGGCGCAGCGAGCTGCCGGCCACCGGGGCCTGTTCGGCAAGCATGTCCACCGGTTTCAAGGCCTGGGCCTGCAAGGCTTCCAGTTGCTGGTCCTGATGCCGCGAGCCATTGCCCAACGAGCCCAGGGCCGGCGCGCCCAGGCCCTGTTCCAGAGGGGCAAGCAGCACCAGGGCGATCAGGCCGCGCAAGGGCCAGGGGCCTTTCCATCTCGACAACTGAGGTCTCTCCGCAGGATGACAATGCAGCCCCGTCCGATGAGGGTTGGAGGCATGTCAGGGCAATTGCGGCGAAGTCTAAGAGTGGATGTTGCGGCCCCGGAATAAGAGTGGGAGACAGCGACTCAAGGAATAATCGTCAAGACTGTGCAGATAAATCGAGCATCCGGTGCACAGTCTCAACCCCGTGTGCCTGCTCCTGTCACTGGCCCCGTCGTCGCCAGCCGACCTGTTCCAGGGCAGCCAGCAAGCGTTCGGGCGTGAGCGCACGGGCCTGGCTGCCACAGCCCGACAGATCGCGAGCGGCCAGCATGGCGTTGAGAATGGCCTCTTCCACCGCATCGGCGGCCGCCACGAACAGCGCTGAAATGTAATCGTTGTTGACCATCTGCAAGGCGCTGGTCGGGGCACCGGGGTGGCCGTGATTGGCCACCGGCAGGTTGCGATTGCCCACCGAAAACGCCAGGAAGATGTCTCCGCTGGAATCCTCGGTGCCTCCCCCGACCCGCGCCAGGCCGATGCTGGCCCTCTGCGCCAGGCGCGTGCACTGGTGTGGCAGCAGGGGCGCATCGGTGGCGATGGTGATCACGATCGAACCCATGCCGGCCTCACCGACCGGAGTCGGGCCCTTGAACGGTGACGCCACGTCCCCCAGTACCGTGCCCACCGGGTAGCCGGCCACCCGCAACGCTTCGCGCACTCCATAGTTGGCCTGTACCAGGACGCCCACGGTCCAGCCACCCTGCTCCTGGCTCAGGACCCGCGAAGAAGTGCCGATACCGCCCTTGAATTCGTGGCAGATCATGCCGGTGCCTCCTCCGACGTTGCCCTCCGCCACCGGCCCGGAACTGGCCTGACTCAGGGCCGCGTGGAGGTGTTCGGCCGTCACGTGCTGGCCCCAGATATCGCTGAGCACGCCGTCGTAGGTTTCCAGCACCACCGGCATGCACCAGTAAGTATGTTGCCTGGCCATTTCTCGCTCGGCCGCCACCAGGGCGTCACGCACCACGCCAACGCTATGGGTGTTGGTGTAGGCAATGGGTGTGGCCAGCAAGCCGGCCTCGCGGATCCACTCCAGGCCCGTGGCATCGCCGTTGCCATTGAGCACATGGACCCCGGCGAAGCACGGCTCCAGGTGGGCCGAACCGGCCCGCGGCTCGATCACTGTGACGCCGGTATGGATCGACGCATCGGCGGTTTCCAGGTTGAGGGTGTGATGGCCGACACGCACGCCCGGCACATCGGTAATAGCGTTGTAGATGCCGGGGGTACCGGTGCCGAGGGTGATGCCAAGGTCGCGTATACGCATGGTTGCGGTCTCCACTGTCGAACAATCAAGGGGTCGAAGTGTAAGAATCCGCACAACCGCTGACGATTACCCCGTTGCATTACCCCCGGCGGGTTAGCCGCTCAGAGCTGGCTGATCAGCCGCTCGACCCGTTCGATGAATCGCTGCAACTGGCCCTCCTCCAGCCTGGCACCATGGCCGCCCACCGAGGCTTCAAGGCTGGCGCAAACCAGGATCAGGCTCTTGGCCTTGCCCACTGCCAGGGCACCGCGAATGCGGTGCAACTGGTCCATCAGCTGCACCTTGTCGCCCCCTGCCAGCGCGGCCTTGAGCGCCTCCAGGTCCTGGCCGATGGTGAGCTGGAACAGCTCCAGCATGCGCTCGGGCACGCGCAACGGATCGTCCTGGGGTAGGCCCGTTGCCTGAACCGCGTCGGCAACCACGTGCTGCAACGGGATCTCGATGGCCGCCTTGAGACACAAGTAAAGCCCCTGGATATCAATCGGCTTGGTCAGCCAGTTGTTCATCCCGACGCGGATGCAGTGCTCCCCCTCCTCGCGCAAGGCGTTGGCAGTGACACCGATGATCGGCGTGTCCAGGTTGCGTTCGCGCACGCTCTGGGCGAAGACATAGCCGTCCATGAGCGGCATGTTGACGTCGGTGAGGATCAGGTCATAGGCCTGCTGGTCAAGCAGGTGCAAGCCTTCGATGCCATTGCTGGCCACATCCACCAGGCAGCCGATGGTTTCCAGCTGTTCCTTCATCAGCAACTGGTTCACCGGGCTGTCCTCGGCCAGCAGCACGCTCAGGCCCAGCGGGTGTCTGCTCGCTACACCGGGCGTGGTGTCGGGCTCGCACACCTCCCCCGTCAACGCCATGTTCAAGGCCTGGAGGATGGCCGGCAGGCTGTGCTGATTGACCAGGATGTCCTTGCCTATGACCTGAGGCTGAAGATTGAAATCGTGCTGGGCAAAGACCTTGGTTCCGGCCCAGTCCAGGCCGGCCAGGGCTTCAGGCATCACCTCCAGCATGACATCGGGCATGTCGCCCAGAGCCTCGGGCAGGGTCGACACCCGCGCCCCGTGCTGCTGCAACCAGGCGCCGAGGCTGGCGCTCAGATCGGCGAACGGGGTACGCAGGTGTACGCGCTTGCCCTGCAGGCGCAGGTCCACCGGGTCGGCCTCCTCGGACTCCGCCAGTTCAAGGTCGAGGGCGAAGCTGAATGTACTGCCCTGGCCCTCTTCGCTGCTGAAACTCAGGTGCCCCCCCAGCATCTGGCTGAGGCTGGCGCAGATCGGCAGGCCCAGTCCGGTACCGCGTATGTTCGGCTGCCGGTTGTCCCGCTGGTAGAAACGTTCGAACAGGCGCGCCTGCACCTCCTGGGGTATGCCAGGCCCGCTATCGGCCACCTGCCATTGCAAGCGAGCCCGGCCCGTTGCGCACTGCACCTGGTTCAGGCGCACCGCCACCCGCCCGTGAGCGGTGAACTTGATGGCGTTGCTGATCAGGTTACCGACGATCTGCCGGATGCGCAGGCTGTCCCCCAGGACCTCCACCGGCAACGGCTGGTCGATGCAGGCGTACAGCGCCAGGCCCTTGCTCGCGGCCATGGCCGAAAAGCCCCGCAGGGTTTCTTCCAGCAGCTCCCGTGGGTTGAACCTGACCGATTCAGGCACCATTTGTCCGGCCTCGATCTTGGACACATCCAGCACATCGCTGATCAGTTGCAGCAGCACCGTCGATGAACTGTCGATGGTGCGCAGGTAGGCGCGCTGACGCTCGCTCAGGTCAGTCATCGCCAACAGCTCCAGGGTCCCCAGGGCACCATACAAGGGTGTTCGGATCTCATGGCTGACGGTGGCGACGAAGTTGCTCTTCTGCTCGTTGGCGGCATCCGCCGCGTCCCGGGCCATGATCAGCGAGGCCGCGGCTTCGCGGTGCGACGTGATGTCGGTAAAGGTGCACAGCAGCACATCCTCACCCTGGTAGTCGGTGGGCGCAAAACGCACGTACAAGGAACGCGGGCCGACTTCCAGGCAGCCTTCTCCCGAAATCGGCCGGCCCTGGTCGAACATTTCCCAGTGCTGCATCAGCAAACGCAGGTCCGTGACTTCTCCCAGCCAGGTCCCATACAAACTGTTATGCGTTACCGGCTGCAGCGTCGGCCCCCTGACCACACACAACGCCAGCGGTACGGTCTGCAGGATGGAGTGGTTGAAATCATGGGTAACCAGCAATTGCCGAAAATCGCTGCCGGCCGGTTCCACCACCCGCCGCCGATACCACTCGATCACTCCCCAGCCACCGAAGACGCACGTCAGCAGCAGCCCCAACAGGCTCAGCAGCGGCCAGAATCCGTCCTCCAGCAGGCTCTTGTAGCTGATCCGGTACAGCGCCTGCCAGGTGCCCTGGGTACCGGCGCTGCGCTTGATCAGCAACCCCGATGCGCTCAGGTGCAAGCCGTTCTGATAGTCCCGGATATCACTGTCGGCAGCGCCCACCAGCAAGCGCCCGTCGGGGGCCAGCAGGTCGATGGACTCGAAGTCCGGCCGCTCATAGAACTGCCTGTCGATCCGCTCGCCGAAATCGTTGAGCTCACTCAGCTCCAGCAGGGTGGCTGCCACCACCTCACGTGGCGCACGCCCCGCCACCCGGTACTCGTCCGCCGTCTGATCGAGGACATAGGCCAGCAGGGCCTGGCGCCCGTTCATCATGAACGGCTCGGCGGGGCTCCAGCGCACGATCAGATCGCTGTTTTTCGGTGGGTCGCGGCGGATCGCCGCCTTGACCCGGCTCAGCACCGGCAACAGGTCGGGCTGCGTAGCGCCAACCTGCTGCGGCTGGGTTTCGATCCAGGGAATGGCGATGTCGAAGTGACGGTCCAGGTCGAACAGGAACATCTGTGGCGCGGTAAAGGACGAACCGATCCAGAAGTCGCTGTAGACATTGGCAAGGCCCCGGGCCAGCCCCAGTTGCCGGTTGATGACCCTGGGGCCCAGGCGGTCGGTGTGTTCGGGCAGGACCACGGACACCTTGGTCAGGTACTGCGACGCCAGGCCCTCGTAGATGCGCACATCACCCTTGGGCATTTCCGTGAAGATATAGCCCCGGTAGTCGGTCTCGGGCCGGTAGGTGCTGGAACCGCTGCTCTTGATGGCACGCAGCAAAAAGGTCTCATGGTCGTTGGCCCGGGCCACTAGGCGCAGGAAGTGGTAATTGACCTTGACCAGTTCACCTCGCATCACCTTGTAGGTCGCCCAGTAACCGGCACTCACGAAAAACACCAGTAGCAGGAAGGAAATCACCAGGCCGAGGTTCAATCGCAGCGACACACGCTCCAGGCGCTTGACCCTGGATTGTCTATAGACCATGGGAAGGTGAACCGGCGAAACCTGCTGTTTGTTGCATCTCATGCTCCCCAAAGGTCCTTCATCAACATCACCCCGCACCCGCGAGGGTCACGCACACTACCTGAACTTGTTGCCATTGTAGGAGCGGTCCTACATTTGTCATCGAAAACGCCGACTGACAGTCTGATCGAGCTACGCCAATGTGGGTAGACCGTATTGGATCGTCGAGCGCCATGAAAAACTCCTTCCTCAACCGCACCGCCTTGCTTGACCGCGCGCCTATGCCTGCGGCGCGGCGAGCGCAACACGGGACGCCCAGATCCGACGCCGGATCTTTCAGCCCTGTACCACTGGCCGCCCCCAGTGCCGATGAAGTGCTCCAGGGCCTCAGGCGCCACGAGTTCGTCGCCTATTACCAGCCCAAGCTGTCACTGCTCGATGGCAGGCTGGCCGGGGCCGAAGTCCTGGCGCGCTGGGACCACCCCGAGGCGGGGATACTGGCACCGGAGCATTTTCTGCCCGTGATGTGCCAGGCCGGCCTGGTGCACATGCTGTTTGCCCAGCTCTTCGAGCAGGGGCTGCAATTGCAGCAGATCCTCGCCGAACTGAGTGTGACCATGGAGCTGGCGTTCAACCTGGAGCCCCAGCAATTGAGCAACCCAGGGTTCAGCAAGGGTGTCAGCGATCTGTTGCGCGAGTACCGCTGCCCGGCCGAAGGCATCATGTTCGAACTGACCGAGACCGGCTCCATCCACTTGCCCGCCGTCAGCCTGAAGAACCTGCTGCAACTGCGGGTGCTGGGCTGCGGCTTGTCGATGGACGACTATGGTAGCGGCTTCTCTTCGCTGCAGCGGCTGTGCGACCTGCCGTTCAACCAGATCAAGCTGGACGCCTCGTTCGTGCGCAAGCTGGACTCCCATCCCACCTGCCGCAGCGTGGTGGAAAGCACTGTTCGGCTGGCCGCCACCCTGGGCCTGTCACTGGTGGTCGAGGGAGTGGAGACACCAAGGCAGATGAAGCAGCTCAAGGCCCTGGGTTGCCCCGTCGTCCAAGGTTTCGCCATCGGCCGGCCGATGCCGGAGCAGCACCTGATCAACTACTGCCTGCACAACGCCCGCTCGCGACGTTCCATAGCCTCTGCCTGAGTTGCTTGCCCATGCCTTGCGATCCATGGAGCCCGCGCCCCTTCATCTCGCCCCCCTAACCGACCGCTTTATCCCTGGTAGTCGTCCTATGTTCATGACCAAGTCACTGATCACGTCCTGCGTGTTTTGCCTGACCCTGCTGCTCGCCACCCGCAGCCACGCAGCGCCCGTGCCGGACCACCTGCACCTCACCAGCCAACTGGCCAGCGAGCCGCAGAAACTCCAGCTGGATGCCGAGGACTGGGCCTGGTTGCGGGAGAAGCGACGGCTGGTGTTGGGGGTCGCCGGGCCTTCCTCCCTGCCCATGGATATCATCTACAGCAACGGTGACTACGAAGGGGTCAGCGCCGATGTGGTGGTCCTGCTGAAACAGCAGTTGAACATCGAGATCCAGGTACTGGGTTTCGATGACGCCCAAGACGCTCTGAGAGCCCTGCGGGCCGGCAAGGTCGACCTGCTCAGCCGCGCCAGCGACTACCAGCGCCAGACTCCAGCCACCGCCCTGAGCTTGCCCTATGCGCAGAACGCGCCTTCGCTCTATCGACGCCAGGGCGATGAGCGAAACCTGCCCGAGGACCTGCGGGGGATGACCATCGCCGTGGTCCAGGACTACCTGCCCGCGGAGCTGTTTCGCAGCCACTTCCCCGAGGCGCAGATTCTCAGCTACAGCAGCGCCGCCCAGGCCATGGCCGCGGTGGCCTTCCAGGGCGTTGACGGTTACATCGGCGACTCCCTGAGCGCCCACTATCTGATCAACCACAGCTTCTTCAACTACCTGAAATTCAGCCGTTTCATCGACCTGGAATCCGGGGGCTACGGCTTTCTCCTGCGCGCCGACGACCAGCGCCTGATGCACATCCTCAACCGCACCCTGACCTCGCTGGGCGCCTTGCGCATGAGCTTTATCGTCAAGCGCTGGACCGGTGGAGGCATCGTCATGCCCGAAGACCGGGTGGTCCTCGACGATCAGGAGCGGCGCTGGTTGGCTCGGCACCCGGTAGCCCGGCTGATGATCAACGACGACATGGCCCCCTCCGCATTCTTCGATGCCGACGGGCGCTTCAACGGGGTGATCTCCGACCTGTTCGAGATCATCACCCAGCGCACCGGCCTGCGCTTCGAGGTGCAGCGCACCTCCAGCTTCCAGGGCATCCAGAAAGCCTTGCGCAACGGCGAAACCGACCTCGCGGTGCTGACACCGAGCATCGAGCGCGAGGAAGCCTTCCGTTTCACTCACCCCTTTGCCACCAGCTCCTTTGTCCTGGTCACTGCCCAGGGCCGGCAGGACATCGCCAGCCTCGCTGCGCTGTCCGGGAAACGCCTGGCCATCGCCCGGGGACATGTACTGAGCGCCAGCCTGGGCGTCGATTACCCGCAGATTCATCTGCTACGCCCTTCCAACAACCTGGAGGCAATGAGCATGGTGGCCAGCGGGCAGGCAGACGCCGCCGTCATGGCGCTGTCCATGGCGCGCTACTACACCGCGCGCCTATACGAAAAGAAACTGCGCATCGCCGCCATCCTCGACGGCGATGCCGCCACCGCCAGCTTCGCCATGCGCCGCGGTGACACCCAGCTGCAGTCGATCCTCGACAAGGCGATCCTGAGCATCCCGCCCGATGAATTGAACGCCATCACCATTCGCTGGCGGGCCAATGCCGCGATGAGTGGCCAGAGCTGGCGCGACTACGGGCGGGTAATACTGGAAATTCTCGGCTGCGCTCTACTGGTGATGACGGTGTTCATGATCCGCATCTTCCAGCTGCGCCGGCAGATCCGCCGGCGCCTGCTGGCAGAGAAAGCCCTGAGCGACCAGTTGCAGTTCCAGCGCACCCTGGACGACTCCATGCCCATTCCCATCTACGTGCGCGACCGCAAGGGCCGCCTGCTGTCCTGCAGCCGCAGCTATATGCAGGTGATGAACCTGCGTCAGGACCAGGTACTGGGCAAGACCGCCCTGGAGATGCCCATCGAGCACTTCGAGGTGGCCCTGGCCCTGCACAACAGCTACCTGCAAGCCATGGACAGCGGCATCACCATCGAACGCCAGTATCAGATCGTCATTGCCGGCAACAGCCTGTGCATCGAGCACTGGATCCAGCCATTTCGTGACTCCTCGGGCACTATCAAGGGAGTGATCTGTGGCTGGCAGGACATTTCCGAACACCAGCGCCTGGTCCACGACCTGCAACAGGCCAAGGGCCAGGCCGATGAAGCGAACCAGGCGAAAACCCAGTTCCTGGCCACCATCAGCCATGAAATACGCACCCCCATGAGCGCGGTGATCGGCACACTGGAGCTGGTCCTGAAACGGGCCGATCAAGGGGTGCTCGACCGCTACCACATCGATGTCGCCCACAGCGCGGCGAAGAACCTGCTAGAACTGCTGGGCAATACCCTGGACATCGTGCGTATCGAATCCGGGCGCCTGAGCTTCTTTCCCCGGCGTACCCGTCTCAAGGAACTGCTGGAGCCCGTGGCCCGGGTCTTCGAAGGCCTGGCGCAACAGAAGAACCTGGAACTGCTGTTGGAAATGGACGCGGGCAGCAATCTCGATGTGCTGATCGACCCCATGCGTTTCAAACAGGTGCTGACAAACCTGGTGAGCAATGCGATCAAGTTCACCGATCAGGGCCGGGTGAGCATCCGCCTTGAAAGCGCACTCGACGGCGAGCAGATGCTCGACATCAAGTTGCAAGTACAGGACACCGGCCGAGGCATCTCGGTGGAGGACCGCCAGTTGCTTTTCCGGCCTTTTGCCCAAGTGGCCCAACCCTCCCTCGGTGGCCAGGGCGGCAGCGGCCTGGGCCTGGTGGTATCGCGCTCGCTGTGCGAAATGATGGGCGGCGCCCTGGAGATGCTCAGCACCCCAGGCAAGGGAACCACAGTGACGGTCACCCTGCGCCTGAAAGTGCTGGAGCCGGTGCCCGAGGCCCCCGCGCCGACAATCAACAAGCTGCGGTTCGCAGCACAGCGGGCGACCCGGGTTCTGGTGGCTGACGACAACACCCCCAACCGGCAGATGCTGCGGGCCCAGTTGGAGTTCCTCGGCTGCCAGGCGGTGGAAGCCGAAAACGGCGTGCAGGCCTTGCAGCTATGGCAGCAGAAGGCGTTCGACCTGCTGATCACCGACTATCACATGCCACAGATGAATGGCGTTGAACTGGCCCTGGCCATTCGCCGCGAGGAGCATGAGCAGCAACGCCCGCGCACCCTGATTATCGGGCTGACCGCCGATGCCCAGCAGGAGGAAATAGAGCGCTGCATCAATGCCGGCATGCGCGACTGCCTGATCAAGCCGGTGAGCCTCGCGACCCTGGAGGAGCGCTTGTCGACCTTGCTGCCCCAGGACCAGGCCCAGACACTGGCCTACCAGGAATCCCCGCCGCCCGCCGCCATCCTCCAGGCCCATGGCGATGCCAGCCAATCCCTCAACAAACTGAGCAGCAACCCGACACTTCAGGAACAGTTCCGCCTTGAACTGCTCAAGAGCAATCGCCGGGACCTCGAGGAGCTGCGGTGGTTGTGCGAAGAGATGAATGTCAACGCCCTGGTGCGCCTGTCGCATCGTATCCGCGGCAGTGCAGCCATCATGCGCAATACCCGGCTGACACAACTGTGCAAGGACCTGGAGCAGGCTTGCACGGAACACAATCCGGACACCTTGCCCGGCAGAACCGCGGAGCTGGAAGCCGAGCTGCTGCGGATCGAAAAGGCTTTCGCCCTGCCGCACTGAAGCCCAGGCAAAAAAGGCCGGCGCAGGTTCTCCTGCGCCGGCCCTGCCGGGGGTCACACCAGGCCGTTGCGCTTGGCCAGTTCAACCATGGCGATCAGGTTTTCCACGCTGAGTTTCCTCTGCAGGCGCACCTTGTACGTACTGACCGTCTTGTGGCTGATCATCAACTGCTGGGCTATATCCTGGTTACCCATGCCACGGGCCAGCAGCTTGAGCACGGTAATCTCGCGATCGGACAGCTGTGCCAGCTTGAGGCTTTCCTGAGATGCAGCCTGGGAGTTGTCCCGCAGCATGTGAATCGTGTTCGCCGGAAAATAGCTGTATCCGGCCAGTACCGCCTTCACCGCCCCGGCCAGTTCATCGAGGCTGTCGTCCTTGCACACGAAACCTGCTGCTCCCGCCTGCAGCGAGCGCATGGCAAAGTTGCGGGCGTCGCCCGAGGTGAGGATCAGCACCTTGGTGGAGATACCGATGGAGGTCAGGTGCGCAATCACCGAAAGACCGTCCATCTTGGGGATGCTCAGGTCAAGCACGATCAGGTCAGGCAGCAACTTGCGGATGATTTCCAGGGCATCCACGCCGTTGTCGATTTCCGCCATGATGGTATGCCCTTCACTTTCGAGCATGACACGCACGGCCATGCGCATCAGTGGATGATCGTCGACTATGACTATGTTGCCCATGATTTGGTTGTTCCTGATTTCTTGACTCGGTGGATGATGCCGTAGGCGACTTGAGAATAATAGTGAATGCATGGCTTGAAAAAGGTTATGCAAAACAGGCTAGTCACTAGTGACGGTAACTGAAACTGCCGCATTGCCTGCTCCTGGGATTACCTTGTCTTCGGTGCGGATATAACGAACGTCAAGCACTTTACTGATGTCTGTGGTGCCGGCCGGCGTATAGCCAATAACATTACTGGACGAGACGCCTAGATTAAGGAGCGTCCCGGCATTCATCAGTTGCAAGGCGACTCCCGAAGGTTGGGTGGCGTGAGTAGTAAATGTCAGGTTCGACGAGTTATTCCAGGGGGTGGCCATATCAATCATATTGACGCTGATTCTATTGCTGCTCATGCTGCTCTCGCAGCCTATATCCAGGCGGACTGTTCCCGCGTCCACCGTTGAGCCTCGAACTGGCAGTGCCGATAAACTGATTTTTTTCAGTTTCACTGGAGCATTATTATAAAGCTGGCAAGTTCTCGCCCTGACCAGAAATGAAAAGTCCAGCGCCTTGGTTCCCCAATAACCGAAATTAACCGAAGGATCACCATTGTTGTAACTGAGCAGCCCGGCAAACAGATCTTGCCCGGTGATGCTGTACAAGCCCGGAAACAGCTTCTGCGACGGGGAGTAATACCGCACATAAATGATCATCCCGAAGCCGGCAGTTCCTGTGCTGCTAACAGATACGGGCGTGCGGTTCAGGTCGCCCAGAGGGCGAGCTATATTATCCGGACCAGCAGCCTTGGCGATGAACATCACATCAGCGGAACTAGTCTTGTAAAGCTTGTAGTTGGCGCCCTCGAAATGGAGGGTCTTCCCCGAGTCGCCCGCGGTTGCATAGATGTTGTTAAAGTACTTCCCATATGCCACCAGACCGCTACAGGACACCAAGACCGTTGCTGATGCCCAATAACTGGAGAGCATTCCTGTCGCTCCTTGCGAGACTTCCGGTATCGCCGGTTGGAGCGTCTGGCCGAGCACCTGAGAACATCCGGCAATGGCGTACGGCCCCCCCCCCAGAACCATGCACAGCCATACTCTTGCAAAAAAAACACAAACCAGCTTCATCCACTTACCTCGAAGCCATCATTGGCTACTTGAACTAATTACTTCAGTGCTCGCCATCAAGGCCTTCGGAGTACTGCAGGAAAACTCAAACTTTTCGTAAATCATCTCTTTGTTCGCCGCGGGCAACTCATAATTCACCTTGCAGTGCTTTGTACCCCAGCGAACATCCAGCTCACCTTTATCCCCGATACCAAACAGCAACAGCCTGGACAAGTTGTCGACGACACCCAGCAAGTTTCCCTGGGAGTCATAGGCCTGAGCGCCAAATGGTATTTGCTGGCCATCTACTGTGCGCAGGTCGAACTGCAGGCGGCGCCCGGACGTGGACTCGAAGCGACTCTTGACTACCGCACCCCGGGTGGGCACCACCATGCGCGAACTTTCTTGTATTTCTACATCACTGCCCAGGGTGTCGCTGTCGAGGCTGATCCAGTTGTAGCGATAGGGTTGTACATAGGGAACGATGGCATAACCCTTGTCATCGGTACGTGTGACAGCGCTGCTATCGACCCCTACCCCCTTGACCCCGGATACCTCGACCAGGGCAAAGGTTTCCCCCACCGAGGGGCCCAAGGTGATGCCATTTGCGTGGGCCACCAGCGAACCCGCAGCGCCGAGGCTCATGTGCTTGCTGGCGGAGCCTTGGCCGTAATTGCCGCTGACCTTCGCTGCGGGCCCATCCCAGCTCAGGTCGAGGTTGGCGGAACGTCCACCCTGCCGGCTCTGGCTGCCCTGGACCGAGTAGTTCCAGGCATTTCGCTGATCCAAATTGCCCGAGACTCCAGTCTGGACCGACGAATCCCCCTGGGACGACGACGTCACACTGCTATAGACCCGCTGGTGCCGGCCCGAGCCACCGAATGGCACGCTCAGCGATGCGCTGAGCTGGTTATCGGCGCCCTGCTCCATGCCCTGGCCTTCTGTACGCGACAGGGCCAGGTTGTAGCTGACGTCCAGATAGTTACCGTTGTAGCCGAACTGCCAGCGCCGTGTACTGCCCTGACGACTCCAGTAGCTGGTTTCCCCCATACTGGCGAACAGCGAACCCGATTGCCCCAGGGGTTGGTTGACGTTCAGGTCAAAGCGGCTTTTCTGCCGTCCGTAATGGCTCCCACCGACGTCGCCGGACTCCTCCACATGCTGGCTGAAGGTCCGGTAGTTCTCGGTGGAGTAGCGATAGCCAATCATGGTGAAGCTGGTATCGGTGGTGCCCAGGGTCTTGGAGTACAGAGCGCGGGCACTCTGCCCACGGCTCACCTGGCCCCGCAGGCTCTCGGAACTGGATTGGGTCACGTCGAACGACACCCCGCCCCAGGGCGAGTTGATGCCCAGCCCCAGGTTCAGGGCCTTGTACCCCGTGGCCGCCAGCAGGCCGCCGTAACCGGTGAAGTTGTCGCTCATGCCATATACCAGGGTACCTTGGCCGAATCCTGGCGCAGCCTGGTCATGGTTCTTGTATTGGCCAGCGGCAACACTGTAGCGAGCACTGCCGTTGCGGATCATGACCGGCAGATAGGAATAGGCCTGTGAATACTGCCGTTCGCGACCGTCAGCCTCGATGATCTTCACCACCAGGTCGCCGTTGGAGCCACTGGGATAGATGTCCTGGATCTCGAAGGCGCCCGGCGAGACGCTGGTGGAGTAGATGACGTAGTTGTTCTGGATCACCTCCACCGTGGCGTTGGTCTCGGCAATGCCACGCACCACCGGTGCGTAACCGATTTCCTCATCCGACAACATGCTCAGCTCGGAACTGAGCTGCACCCCGCGAAAACGCACGCTGTCGAAGACCTCGCCCTGGGTGTACAGCTCTCCCGCTGCAAACCGGCCGTTCAGAGAGGCAACATCCCGCTCGATGTAGCTGCGGTTGCTGCTGAAGGTGTCGCGCACACCGGTGTAACCCGACACTGAAGACTCGTTGCGCAAGCGCCAGGCACCCAGGTTGAAACCGTTGCGCAACCCCAGGAAGCGGTAGTCGTTGTGGTAGCCCTGGCTGATATTGCGGTTGAAGTTCAACTGATAGTCGGTGAAGAGCGCGGTAACACCATCGTCCCACAGGGAGCGATCCACCGAATGACCGGCACCGCGCTGGATGTAGGCCTGGGGCACGCTGATCTTCAGGGCCAGAGCGCTGACATCAAACTCGACGCTGGCACCACTGACCAGCCTGGCAACGTCGATGATCGATTCATCGCTGCTGTCGGTAGCGATGAGCCGCTCTTGCGCAAGCCGCGAAGTATTGATGCCCATTGCTTTTAGAGTGCCCAGACTGATCTGCGGGCGTACTTCAGGCGAGTTGCCTGTTGCAATGAAGGTGACACTCTGCCGAACTACCATCGCTTGATTGAGATAGATATCGACGTTGTAGTTTCCAGGGGAAATACCACTCCCCGATTCGAAGTACTTCAACTCTACCGGGGCTCCACCCTTGTTCAGGAAAACCTCATTGAACTCTACTGACAACGCGGCCACAGGCGTGGCCATGCTCATGAAAAATAAAAAGGAACAACCTGTATTCTTCAGATTGAGCTTTTTCCTGAAAACGTGCACAGGCGCAATCCCTTATACCAGTGATTGAACATCAGCCTGCTCTCTACAAAGCAAGTATCGAATAAACCAGCGAGGCAGCCACTTTCAATAACTGACAGTCGCCGTACCCTTGATTGGAGTGCCGTAGTCGTTAATGCTATGAAACTCAACGAGCGCCCGCTGGCTTGGCTGAGCCGTAGGCTCTCCCGTCACAGCAAACTTGCTGACACTTCCGGGCGTCACCATATCCAACTCAACGGGGTATTTCTTTTCGCCCACACTTAACACTCCCGAACTAAAGGAGATGTGATAAGGCGAACCATTAGAAACTTGCAAATAGCTCTTCCCATTCTCGCGAAGCATTTTCCACTTCAAGTTGCCGACTGCCTCCTGGGAGTTTTCCGTCAGGTTTTTCGGACGATAGAACATCTTGATGCGCTGACGCACGGCAATTTGCAGGGTATTTTGTTCCGCTGACTTTTGCGGGATTTCCTGCACGTTCAACCAGAAGATCGACTCTTTATCAGTTGGTAAACCCTTGCCGTAATAAAAGATCCTCAACATCTGTTGGTTATTCCCGGCAAGGCGACTCAAGGAAGGGGTCAGAGCAAAGGGAATATTCTGTTCATTATGCAGTTCATTGGATTCCAGCCAGGATTGAATCATGATGTCCTGCGAACCAGTGTTCCTGATCAGGATTGAAACTTCCTTGCTTTTTTCCGGGTATATCACTCGAGTTCCATCGAGGGTAATTCCGGCACAGGCAAGGCTACTGCCGAGCAAGGCGAAGCCCAGCAGCAAGTATCTGGAAATTGCGTTCATTAAATTGGCACCACTCGTGAGCAAGAGAGGCATGTACAGCCTCTCTTTTTTACTATTACCTGTAAGTCAAGCTAAACGGCAGGGTGCCGGTCGCATCGCCCGCAACAACTTTATCGCCATTGGCAAGAAAGCCGGCACGCAAGCTGATGTTACTTTTATAAGAACCACTACCAGCAGATGTTTCCGTCAAATTACCGGTAATGATTTCGTTCGCGGCCATATTTATTATGGCATTATTTTCATTATATATTGCGATACCTACACCTTTGGCCGTCCCCCGAGTTTTCAAGAGGTCGGACCTACTAGGGTCAATGCCTGAGCCGGCAACAGGGTCAAACTTCATATCAACTGAGTCAAGACCCGCTCCGGTCGAGCCGCAGTCCAGATTAATATTGATTCGAACAGTTGATGCAATACTATTCTCTACAGGTTTGCTTATTGAATTAATACTGACTTTCCCCAAAGGCACGTTAATTATTTGAGTAGTTCCAGTTCCAGTTCCACCTCCGCCTGCTGTAACGCTGCACGAGACGTTATTGATTTCACCCGTGAAGTTGATTGTCCCGTCAGCCGCCATTGCGGAACTGGCAACAAGGCCAGAGGCAGTAATTGCCAGAATAGCTCTCATGGGATTGAACACTGTCATTTCCTTGGTCTGTGTAAGTTGATGGCTTTAATTGTTCCTTAAAGGAAGCGAGCAAATTCTTACCCAGGATAGAAAGTGCAACAATCGTAGGAATCGCCCTACATCTAAAGATAAATCATCTAAATATGTAGGACTAATCCTACAAACCTATAGCTTGTTTAATTGATTACAAAAGAAAAACCGCCTGTTCCCGGAGGGAACAGGCGGTTTAATGACACTCGCGATTCAGCGCGGTGCGAACCAGGGCGCCGGCACCTCAGCCTGGACCGTGATGGTCTTGATCTGGGTGTAGGCATTCAGGGTTTCGCGGCTGAACTCGCGGCCAATACCGCTGTTCTTGTAGCCACCGAACGCCGTGCCGTCGCTGATGTTGGAGTAGCGATTGATCCACACTGAACCGGCCTCCAGGCGATTGGCGGTATCCATGGCGTGCTTCAGGTTGCTGGTGTAGATACCGGCGGCCAGACCGTATTCGGAGTCATTGGCCTGGGCGATCATCTGCTCGTAATCGCTCCAGCGGATCAGTGACAGCACGGGGCCGAAGATCTCTTCCCGGCAGATGCGCATGTCATTGCGGACCTCGAAAACCGTGGGCTGGATAAAGTAGCCCGCCGGGCAATCCGGCACCTCGACCCGGGCTCCGCCCACCAGCAGCTCAGCCCCCTCCTGCACTCCGAGGGCAATGTACTCCAGGACTTTTTCACCCTGCCCGGCCGATACCAGGCAACTGACCCGCGCACTTTCATCCAGCGGCGAACCCACGCTGACCCGCTGGAATGACTCGATCAGCTTTTGCTTGAACGTCTCGAAGATAGCGTCATGGACGAACAGCCGAGTGCCGGCCAGGCATGACTGCCCGTTATTGTGGATCGCTGCGAAGGTGGCGTTGTCTACCACGGCATCCAGGTCATCGATATCCGGGAACACGATGTTGGCGCTCTTGCCACCCAGTTCCAGGGTCGCCGGCACCAGCCGGTCGGCCGCTACTCGCGCAACGATGCGCCCCACTTCGGTGCTGCCGGTAAAGGACAGCTTGCGCACCTTGGGGTGCTGGCTCAGGGCTGCACCTACGACTTCCCCCAGGCCGGTGACGATATTGACCACCCCAGCCGGGAAAATCCGCGTGATGTGCTTGCCCAGTTCCAGGGTCGACAGCGAAGCATTTTCATCCGGCTTGAGCACCACGGTGTTGCCAGCCGCCAGGGCTGGCGCCAGCTTGAACGATGCCATGATCGCCGGCGCATTCCAGGGGATGATCTGCCCGCACACCCCCAGGGGCTCGCGCTTGCCCAGGGCGTAGCCACCGGGGATCTCTCGGCCATGGTCTTCATGGGCCATGATCACCGAGGCAAAATAGCGGTAGTGACGTACCGCAGTCTGGTAATCCTTGCGTACCTCGCTGATGCAACGCCCCACGTCATGGGCATCGATCCGCGCCAAGCGTTCACTGTCCGCCTCCACCGCGTCGGCCAGGGCATTGAGCAATCGACCCCGTTCCTGCTGACCCAATGCATTCCATCCGGCAAAGGCCGCCTGCGCCGCATTCACCGCTCTATCGACATCTTGAGCGTCACAGTAATGAATAGTCGCCAGGCACTTTCCGGTGGCCGGATCCAGGGCGGGCAATGCCTGTTTGTCACGACTCTCAAATACACCGTTAATCAACGGACCATAGACTTCATCTAATTGGATATTCATGTTTATTCCTTTTCAAGTTACAACTTTCATAACGATTTCGGGCAAGTCGATGCGCGACTTTATATATCCATCAGGATAATCACGGTGTTAACATTCACCTCCCATTTTCAAAATCCCCAAAGGGCAACCAATGGATCCGCTTTCAGGCGTTCTTTCTTTATTGCGAATTCGCAACTATCACTCCGCAACATTAAGAATGGCGGGTGATTGGGCGTTCAGTTTTCCCGAGAATGCCGGAATCAAGTTCACTACCGTAGTTCAAGGTGGCTGCTGGCTATTAGTTGCAGGCGAACAACAACCGCAACGCTTGCAACAAGGTGACTGTTTCCTCATGACCCGGGGCGTGCCCTTTGCCCTTTACAGCGATATGAACCAGGTCCCGATGGATTCCGCCTCCTACTTCCAACGGATCGCTGAAGACGAAATCACCCTTGACTACTGCGGCGCCGATACCCAATTGGTGGGTGGACGCTTCGAGTTCACCGGGGTCCCGGCCCAAGTCCTGCTCAGCACCCTACCGTCCCTGGTGCACCTGACCGGTGTCTCGGCCCAGGCCTCGATTCTGCGCTGGGCCCTGGAGCGCTTTACTTCGGAACTGCACCAGCACAAGCCGGGACGTTCATTGATGACCGAACACCTGGCCCACATCATGCTGGTGGAGGTGCTGCGTGCTCACCTGGGAACCCTGGGCAGCGATGGCACCGGCTGGTTCGCCGGCCTGGCCGACCGACACCTGAGTGCCGCCATCAGTGCACTGCATGGTGAGCCAGCGCGGCGCTGGAGCGTGGAAGAACTGGCACGCCTGGCCAACATGTCGCGCTCGGCCTTTGCCCAGCGGTTCAAGACCGTAGTCGGGGTTGCTCCCATGGAGTACCTGACCCGCTGGCGAATGCTGCTGGCCAGCGACCGCTTGCGCAATTCCGACGACAGTATCTCCAGCATCGCCTTCTCCCTGGGTTATGAGTCCGAAAGCGCCTTCAGTACCGCCTTCAAGCGCGTGATGAGCGAAGCCCCGCGCCATTATCAGCGCGGCCAGCAGAGCCTGTAGCGCTCAGCGCAAACCACCGCCGATGACCAGGGTTTCGCCAGTGATCCAACTGGCATCGTCCGAGGCCAGGAAGGCCACCGCCGGCGAAATGTCCCGAGGTACGCCAATGCGCCCCAGGGGCGTGAGTGTCTCGATCTTGGTGCGGAACTCATCTGCGAAGAAGCCGCTGGAGAGCACCCCCTCAGTCATCACAAGCCCCGGGTTGACCGAATTGACCCGGATGTTCCTGGGGCCCAGCTCATTGGCCAGGGTGCGAGTTATCGCATCCACCGCGCCCTTGGAAGCGGTGTAGATCGCCGAATTGGCAGGGGTGAAGGAGGTGACGCTGGAACTGACATTGATGATGCTCGCCCCTTGTGGGTTGAAGCAGTCCAACGCCGCCTGGCAACACAGAATCAGACCCAATACGTTCAGGTCGAAATGCCGGTGGAACTCATCTTCAGTGACCTGCGCCAGTGAGCCGGTGGAATAGACCCCGGCGTTATTGACCAGGATATCGAGGCGGCCGTACAGATGCTCTATGGTCTTGAACAGGGTCTTGACCTCAAGGCTCCTGGCCACATCGGCCTGGATCGCATAGGCCCTACCGCCCTGCTCCAAGATCTGCGCCACCACAGCGTCGGCGTCGGCCTTGCTGCGAGCGTAGTTGACGATCACCGTCGCGCCGTTGCGAGCCAACTGCTTGGCGATGTCCGCGCCAATACCCTTGGAAGCCCCTGTCACCAGGGCAACTTTCTTTTCCAATTTTTTCATGCTTGAACTTTCCCTTCGGGGTTCAATGACCCAATTGCCCGGGGGCACTGGACGAGAGGTTCAGCTTAAGCATGGGGTACGAGGCTGTTAATGGCTGAGAAGCCAGGAAACTTGCGTCAGCGTCCAGAGCGTTCATCGGCGATCTGGACGGTGCTCCGGGCCAATTAAGGGGGCAGTTGGGTCGCGTCGTCCTGGGCACGCTCGTCTGCCGGCTCGCGGGAAGCAATATGCAGGTCCAGCTTGCGCTGCACCTTGAACAGCTCGGCGTCGGTACGGATCCCCAGCTTTCTGAACGCGGCCTGCTTCTGCCCGCTGATGGTCTTGATGCTGCGGGAAAACTTGCTGGCGATCTGCGAGATCCGCAGGCCATCCAGAAAGCAGCGCAAGACTTCGTTCTCCTTGGGGGACAGGGTCTCAAGGCTGGTCAATGGCGGGCTGCCCGGCTCGGCGGCGGGGCCGATTGGCGGGTGCTGCACGGCGAAAGCCAGCAACGGCGACAGATAGAGCCGCTTGCTGGCTACCGTGCGGATGGCCGGAATCAGGTCGTCCAGGGATTGTGATTTGCCGAGAAAGCCATTGGCTCCGATATCGATGATCTGCTTGACGAAAAACGGCGTCTCGGTGGCCGAGGACACCAGGATCAGTAAATGCGGGTATTTGTTGCGCAACAGGCGGATCAGGCGCAGGCCATCCAGGTCGCATTCCTGCAGCTGGTAATCGAGCACCAGCAGGTCCAGCTCGGTATCACGCAGGGCCGAGATCAGCTCGCCGCTGCTGGCATACAAACCCACCAGCTGGAAATCCGCCACGCTCTGCAGCTGTAGCTGCATTGCCATGCGAATCAATGCGTGATCGTCCAGCACTGCGATGCGCAAGGGCTTGTTAACGACAAGTGACATAGCGCCTCCAGAACGTTCGATGGTGGTCTTCAGAACTGGATATTCCATCCTCTCAAGCCTCTAGTCCGAGTGGTCCTGGCCCACCGACCGTCACGGCCTTGCGACAGTCTTTCAGGTCACCAGTGCCGGGTACTCTAGAGCGCCGGCCGCCTCGCCATAACAAGAAACGTCTTGAAGTTTTCCAAAGAAAATCTTGAATCGAGGGCTACGCGGCCTGTTCGGCTAGGCGTCGTAGAGTGGCTTTTCCATGCTTGCCCGGCCATCGCTGAGCATGGCATAGCGTTCGCCGCGAGCCAGGCTTCGCAGCGCATCAGCGTAGTCCGGCAAAGACTGCGTCTTGGACATCACCCCATGCGCGCCCACGGCCTGTAGCTGCGAGGCAATTACAGGGTCGGGACGGTTCAGCAGCACGAGTATTTTCAGATCGGGGTAACGGGTACTCAAGTTCCGCACCAGATGAATCGGGTCGCGATCCATCAGGTGGCCGATCATCAGCACGTCCAGCTGGTTTTGTTCAAGGGCCTCCAACATGTCGGAGAAATTGAAGAACTCGCTCAGGCACAGAACCGACTGCCTGGACAGATGCTTGTACAGACCGTGGCGGACAATATTATGTTGCTCCAGTACCCCTACCCTTAACTTCAACATCGCTTGGTTCGACCTCAGGAAAATAGTGGGCCGTCACACTGCTGGCACAGTGCACTAGAATGCTGCCCGCCACTCAGGCTCGCCCTGTGCCTGGCTGAATGACAGGGCAAGATAAGCTCTGCGCTGTGGGTGGGATGTAGGAATAGTCTTGAATTGCATTCATCTAGTCGAGATCGCTGCCAAGAGCCCGTCAACCCGAAGGAATGGATTCGAAAACAGGAATTTTCTTGGCAGTACTCAGGTTGCTTCCTGCTAGCCTGCCAGTGACATTCTGATGACCCTGAGGGGCTTATTCGGCATCATTTTCTTATTTGAGCTTTCCGCAAATCCGCCCTAGGTCAGAGAAAAATCTCAACCAGCCTCAGATTTCATCAAGGCGCTGACCGTTGTTGGCTCACTTATTACCTAGATATTTTGATTCTGGATAACCTGGCATGAGTAAAAGTGTACTGATCGTCGATGATCACCCGGTAGTCTGTGAGGCGATTCGCAAAACCCTGGAGACTCAGGGCTACTCCATTGTTGGCGAAACTGCCGACGGTATCAGCGCCCTGAACATGATCCTGTCGCTGAAGCCGGACATCGTGATCCTGGATGTCAGCCTGGAAAAAATGGACGGTCTCACCGTGCTCAAGCGCATCGCCCAGGCGAACCTGGATGTGCGGGTGCTGGTGTTCACCGCCCAGTCCGTCGACACCTATGCCATGCGCTGCCTGCAGGCCGGAGCCAGTGGTTTCGTGAGCAAGAACGAACCCCTGACCAGACTGCTCAAGGCGGTGGACACCATCGTCGAGGGCTATGTGTTCTTCCCAAAGAAGTCGATGCCGTTCAGCGATGGCGGCCGCGGCAAACACAGCAGCGACGTCCTGGCGGCGCTGACCAATCGTGAACTGGAAGTCCTCAAGCTGCTCGCTGAAGGTCTGACCAATCTTGAGATCGCCGAGAAACTGCACCTGAGCAACAAGACCGTCAGCGGCCACAAGATCAATATCTTGAGCAAGCTTGGGGTCACTTCGGTGGTGGATCTGGTGAACATCGCCAGGCAGAACGAACTGGTCTGAGTAACCTGATGTGAGGTTACTGCCGCGCCCGCTGTTTTTCGTACTGATATTGTGGTTGGCCCTGCCGGTATTCGCGCAGGACAGGGTGAAGATCCGTGCCCGCCAGCCGCTGGACTTCCTCGATATTCGCCCCAGCATCGATGAACAGACCTGGCTGCGTAACAAAGAGGCCCTGTTGGTCGGCATCGTCAGTGGCGACCTGCCCCCCTACCGGGAAATCAACCAGCGCCATGAACTCGAAGGCATAGGGGCCGACTACCTGGGGGCCTTGCAGCGCGAGCTGGCGATCCCCGTGGAAGTCCGCACCTACCCCAATACGGATGCCGCCTATCACGCCTTGCGCAGTGGTGAGGTCGACCTGGTAGACAGCGCTACCCAGGTGGAAGCCGAGGATTACCAGGTCCGGCTGAGCCCGAGCTACGCGGTCACCGAACTGGCCCTGTATGCCGAGAGCGGTGACCTGCGGGACTACCGCGCGAACATCTCCAGGACACGGATCGCCGCCACCCGCGGCATGGCCCTGGAGCTCTATCTGCGCACCGGCGGACGGGGCCTGATCCAGCTGTACGATTCCCCCCGCGCCGCCATGGGCTCGGTACTCGATGGCGACGCAGATATCTACCTGGGGGACTCGCTGTCTACCGGCTATCTATCCAGCCAATTGTTCAGCGACCAGTTGGTGATCAGCCACAGTGCACGGTTGCCGGAAATCCGGGTCGGGTTTGCCGTGGCCCGTGACAATACCCACCTGCAACAGTTGCTCGAGCGAGCCCTGGGCGGCATCAAGCGCTGCCAGGTGATATCGGCGCTGCAGATGTGGGGCGGTACGGGTAACTGCGACTCCAACAGTTTTCGCGAACGCCTGGACGCCGATCAGCGTCTCTGGCTGGAGCATGCACCGCCGGTGCGGCTGGTGATCAGCGACGACCTGGCGCCCTATGCGTTTTTCAACAGCCGCGGGCTGTTCAACGGCATCGCTTCGGACCTTCTGGACCTCATCCGGCGCAAGAGCGGGCTGCGCTTCGAGGTCTCCCGGGTCGGCTCGCTCAAACAGGTCGACACCCGCCTGCGCGAAGGCCGTGCAGACCTCAGCATACTGGCCCGCGCCAACCCCAGGCGTGCGTCCTACCTGTACACCCGGCCCATCGTCACTACGCCCTATGTGATTGTACGCAAGACCGACGCACCGCCCCTGGCACCGCTGAACCGCGACTCCATCGGCTCCGTGGCGCTCGCCTCCGGCTACCTGCAGAGCGAGGACCTGCGCGAGCGCTATCCACGGCTATGGGTCCAGCAGACATCCACCGTTGCCGAGGCCCTCAACCGGGTGCGCCAAGGCAAGGCGGACTTCACCCTGGCACCAGCCAACCTGGCCAACTACTATCTGTCCTTCAGGCTCCAGAACAGCCTGAAGATTCACGGCATGATGCAAGGCCAGGAAGCCCGGATCGCCTTCGCCGCACCGCAAAGCCAGCAGCAACTGATCGCCATCATCGACCAGGCCATGGCCGAGATCAGCCCTCAGGAATACCTGCAGGTCCTGGGTCGCTGGCGCGCCAGCGGCAGCACCGACGACAGCTACTGGAAAGGTGTGACGGCCTTCACCTGGAAAATCCTGGGCAGCCTGGGCCTGATGCTGGTGCTGGCGGCCTGGTGGATTCTGAGCCAGCGACGACGGATCATTCGCAAGCGCCTGGACCTGCTGCAGCGCCAGTTGATCCTCGACCAGTTGCGCGATGCCAAAGAAGCCGCCGAGCATGCCAGCCGCAGCAAGACCGTGTTCCTGACCACCATGAGCCATGAGATCCGTACCCCCCTGAGCGCCATCGTCGGCATGCTGGAGCTGGTGCTGACCCGTGACAACGACCGCGAACTCAATACCCGCTCCGTGCATATCGCCTACGAGTCGGCGCAGAACCTGCTGGCGCTGATCGGCCATATCCTGGATATCTCGCGGATCGAATCCGGGCGCCTGACCCTGCGCCCGGAAGCCGCCAGCCTCAAGGACCTGATCGAATCGGTGGCCAATGTCTTCGATGGCCTGGCCCGCCAGAAGCACCTGGACATCCACCTGCAGTTCGATGCCTGGGCCACCGCGCAAGTGTGGATCGATGGCCTGAAGTTCAAGCAGATCATCTCCAACCTGCTGAGTAACGCGATCAAGTTCACCGAACAGGGCGAGATCCATATCCGTTGCCTGGGCCAGGTGAAAGATCAACACTTTCTCGACTTCCATGTCGAAGTGATCGACACCGGCCCGGGCATTCCGGCTTCGCAGATCCAGAAGATCTTCACCCCGTTCTTCGAGGTCGACAGCGTGGTCAGCAACCCTAACGCCGGGTCGGGGCTGGGCCTGTCCATCAGTCATTCGCTGACCCAGTTGATGAACGGCAGCCTGCAGGTCCAGAGCGAACTTGGCGTAGGTACCCGCATGACCTTCAAGGCCTGTTTTCAGCGCGTTGCCGACGAGCGCAGCAGCGCCACCGACAGCGCGGAACAAGCGGTGCTCAACAGCACCGACCAGCCCCTGTGCGTGTTGATCGTCGAAGACCACCTGCCCAGCCAGTACCTGCTCAACCAGCAGATCAACTACCTGGGACACGAGGCCCTGATCGCCTACAACGGCCTGGAAGGCCTGGCCATGTGGCAGGAGCATGACGTGGATATCATCATCACCGACTGCAACATGCCGCAGATGAGCGGCCATGAGATGAGCCAGGCGATCCGGCGCATGGAGGGCCAGATGGGGGTGCGCCCCTGCACCATCATCGGCCTGACCGCCAGCGCCCAGCTTGAGGAACTGGAACGCTGCCTGGCTTCGGGCATGGACAGTGCCCTGACCAAGCCGATCAGCCTTGCCGGGCTGAACCGCCTGATCCCCAAGCTGAGCCTGACGCCCCCCCAGGCGCAGAGCGCGGTGCCGTCGTTGAACGGCGACATCCACGCCGCTCTGGCCGAGCACGTGATCAACAGCAACAACGAGGAACTGCAGGCCTTGAGCAAGGCCCTGGCCAGTGGCAATCGCCAGGCCCTGAAAGCCATCGCCCACAAGCTCAAGGGCACGGCCTACCTGCTCAATACCCAAGGTTTGCTGGAGCTGTGCGTCAGCCTGGAAGAGCTGGTGGCCGAGGCGGCCCAGGAGCAGCAATTGTCCACCGCCGTGGCCCGGCTGGATCAGGCCCTGCGCGACCTCAACCAGTCATTGCAAGTGTACTGAGGGCTTGCCCGCAAGGCCCGGGCGCACGCCCTAGCGACGCGCCACGGCACTGCGTTTCAAGGTCTGGCTCGGCAGCTCCTTGAACAGCGCCCGGTAACTGCTGGAAAACCGCCCCAGGTGCCAGAACGACCAGTGCATCGCCACCTCGGCCACCGTGGTCTCAGTCGGCCCTCGGCTGAGCAGTTCGCGGTGCGCGCTGTTGAGCCGGCGCAGGCGCAGCCATTGGCTGGGGGCCATCCCGGTAAAGGCCTTGAACGCACTCTGCAACTGGCGCAGGGACACTCCGGCTACCTGGGACAACTCCAGCAGGTTGAGGGTTTCCTCGGGCACGTCGGCGGCCCACTGCGCTACCCGTTGCATGATCCCCCGCTCCTCGCTGCGCCGTTGCAGGCCGCCGCGGTCCAGGCGCACGCAGGCGTTATCGAGGATGTACAGGCAGTCCTCCAGGAGTTGCTGGGTCAGGGCTTCGCGGCTGGGCGGGTCGAGGGTCTGGGACAGGCGGGTCAGGGTCGAACTCAGCCAGCGGCAGAACAAGGCGTTCTGCTGGCTGTTGAGGGGCGCCATGAACAGCCCGTCGAGGCGCTCCACACCCAGGCCGTGGCCGCGGACGAACTCGGGGCCGAACACCACCGCCACTTCCTGGTAGTTCTCGGGGGTGATCCAGATGTTGCGGCTCTCGCCGTTGAGCACGTACAGCGCGTTGTCGCTGCGGTCGAAACAGAACGCCAGGGCGCCTTGGGGGGCACTGAAATTCTGCTCGACCCGGGTGTTCATGCATTCCTCGTAGATCTCCACGCCCTGCAGGTCCAGGTAGCGCACCAGGCCGTTGAAATGGCCAGGGGACATCTGCTGGTAATGCTGGACCCAACCCGGGGTGGCACGGATCTGATCGGCGACATCGAAGGTGTTGAACGCTTGGACCTGAAGCGGATTGGACGCTGTCATCGGGGGACCTTACGCACTCGTTTGGTGCGTTTTGGTTCTGCTTAAAGTGGATAGATGGAACAACAAGGCTCGCCCAAGATAGTCGCCAATGCGCCGCAGGGGAAGCCTTGCCGGGATACTCCCGCTCACCTCGGAGCAGATAAAACCAATCATCGAGGTCTTTATGAACGCCCCTTTCGATCAGCTTTCCTCCTGGCTGAAAGATCACAAGATTACCGAAGTAGAGTGCGTGGTCAGCGATCTGACCGGCATTGCCCGCGGCAAGATCGCACCCACCAACAAGTTCCTGCATGAGCGAGGCATGCGCCTGCCGGAAAGTGTCCTGCTGCAAACGGTAACCGGGGATTTTGTCGACGACGACCTGTACTACGAACTGCTGGACCCGGCCGATATCGACATGGTCTGCCGCCCCGACTCGTCATCGATCTACCTGGTGCCCTGGGCCATCGAACCCACCGCCATCGTCATCCACGACACCTTCGACAAATTCGGCAACCCCATCGAACTGTCGCCGCGCAACGTGTTGAAGAAAGTGCTGCAGCTGTACACCGACAAGGGCTGGAAGCCGATCGTCGCCCCGGAAATGGAGTTCTACCTGACCCAGCGCTGCGAAGACCCGGACCTGCCGCTCAAGGCTCCCCTGGGCCGCTCCGGCCGAGCGGAAAGCGGTCGCCAGTCGTTCTCCATCGATGCCGCCAACGAATTCGACCCGCTGTTCGAAGATGTCTACGACTGGTGCGAAGCCCAGGGCCTGGACCTGGACACGCTGATCCACGAAGACGGCCCGGCGCAGATGGAAATCAACTTCCGCCACGGCGACGCCCTGGACCTGGCGGACCAGATCACCGTGTTCAAGCGCACCCTGCGCGAGGCGGCGCTCAAGCACAACGTCACCGCCACCTTCATGGCCAAGCCGGTGGCCGACGAGCCCGGCAGCGCCATGCACCTGCACCAGAGCGTGGTGGACATCGACACCGGCAAGCCGATCTTCGTCGATGCCAACGGTGAGAAAAGCAAGCTGTTCCTGCACCACATCGGCGGCCTGCAGAAGTACATCCCCAAATTGCTGCCGATGTTCGCCCCCAACGTCAACTCGTTCCGCCGCTTCCTGCCGGACACCTCGGCCCCGGTGAACGTCGAATGGGGTGAGGAAAACCGCACCGTGGGCCTGCGGGTTCCGACCGCAAGCCCCGACGCCATGCGCGTGGAAAACCGCCTGCCCGGCGCCGACGCCAACCCCTACCTGGCCATTGCCGCCAGCCTGCTGTGCGGCTACCTGGGCATGGTCGAGGGCATCGAGCCCAGCGCCGCGGTGGAAGGCCGGGCCTACGAGCGGCGCAACCTGCGCCTGCCGATCACCATCGAGGACGCCCTGGCACACATGGAGGACTGCCCGACCATCGAGCAGTACCTGGGGCGCAAGTTCGTGCGCGGCTACGTGGCGGTCAAACGTGCCGAACACGAGAACTTCAAGCGCGTGATCAGCTCCTGGGAACGCGAGTTCCTGCTGCTCAGCGTCTGACAACCCGCATTCTGCAATCAACAAAAACAACCCGAAGAGGTGTCGATATGCGTCTTTTGAAAGCAGTGGTCCCGGCAGCATTGGCGGTCTTGTGCAGCACCGCCGTCCAGGCACAACCCAGTGTCAGCGTGTACAACTGGACCGACTACATCGGCCAGACCACCCTCGCCGACTTCCAGGGCAAGACCGGGGTCAAGGTGATCTACGACGTCTTCGACTCCAACGAAACCCTGGAGGGCAAACTGCTGGCCGGGCGCACCGGCTACGACGTGGTAGTGCCCTCCAACCACTTCCTGGCGCGCCAGGTGAAGGCCGGCGCGTTCCTCAAGCTCGACCGCTCGCAGTTGCCCAACTGGAAGAACCTGGACCCCAAGCTGCTGGCCCTGCTGGAGCAGAACGACCCCGGCAACCAGTACTCGGTGCCCTACCTCTGGGGCACCAATGGCATCGGCTACAACGTCGACAAGGTCAAGCAGGTACTGGGCATCGAGCGCATCGACTCCTGGGCAGTGCTGCTGGAGCCTGAGAACCTCAAGAAGCTGCAGCAGTGCGGGGTGTCGATGATGGACTCGCCGGATGAAGTGTTCCCGGCGGTGCTCAACTACCTGGGCCTGGACCCGCGCAGCGAGAACCCCGAGGACTACAAGAAGGCCGAGGCCAAGCTGCTGACCCTGCGCCCCTACATCACCTACTTCCACTCCTCCAAGTACGTTTCGGACCTGGCCAACGGTGATATCTGCATCGCCTTCGGTTACTCCGGCGACGTGTTCCAGGCCGCCAACCGGGCCAAGGAAGCCAAGAACGGGGTGAACATCGCCTATTCGATTCCCAAGGAAGGCAGCAACCTGTGGTTCGACCTGCTGGCGATTCCCGCCGATGCCGGCAACGTCAAGGAAGCCCACGCCTTCATCAACTACCTGCTGGACCCGCAAGTGATCGCCAAGGTCAGCGCCTATGTCGGCTACGCCAACCCCAACCCGGCTTCCCAGCAGTACATGGAGGCCGATCTGGTGAACAACCCCGAGGTCTATCCACCTCAGGCCGTGCTCGACAAGCTGTACATCTCCACCACCCAGTCGCCGGCCATCATGCGCTTGATGACCCGCTCCTGGAGCAAAGTTAAGTCCAACAAATGATTCAGCCAAACCTTTCGGGCAGCGCCAACGGGCATGCCCGCTCCTACTACGCCGCCTCGGCCGGCAGCCTGCCCGGCTACCCATCGCTGGAGGGCCAACCGAGCGCCGACGTCTGCGTGATCGGCGGCGGTTTCACCGGGGTCAACACCGCCATCGAGTTGGCCCGGCGCGGGCTCTCGGTGATCCTCCTGGAAGCCCGGCGCATCGGCTGGGGCGCCAGCGGGCGCAACGGCGGCCAACTGATCCGCGGCATTGGCCACGAGGTCACAGGCTTTGCCCGCTACGTCGGCCAGGAAGGGGTGAAATACCTCGAGCAGGCCGGCATCGACTCGGTGGAGGTGGTACGCCAGCGCATCAGCGAACATGCCATCGACTGCGACCTGCGCTGGGGCTTCTGTGAGTTGGCCAACACCCCGGCCCAGTTCGCCGCCTTCCAGGCCGAGCAGGACAGCCTGGTCAGGCTGGGCTACCGCCACCCCACTCGGCTGGTGGCGCCCCAGGACATGCAGCAGGTGGTGGCCTCCTCGGTGTATGCCGGGGGGCTGGTGGACATGGGCTCTGGGCACTTGCACCCGCTCAAGCTGGTGCTGGGCGAAGCGCGGCTGGCAGCGTCCCTGGGGGTAAGGATCTTCGAGCAGAGCCCGGTGCTGGAACTGACCCACGGCGAGAGTGTGAAGGTGCGCTGCGCAACCGGCACTGTCACCGCCGGGCACCTGGTGCTGGCCTGCAATGCCCACCTGGAAGACCTCGAGCCGCGGCTCAGTGGCAAGGTACTGCCGGCGGGCAGCTACATCATCACCACCGAGCCGCTGGCCGAGGCCCGGGCCAGGCAACTGATCCCGGACAACCTGGCGCTGTGCGACCAGAAAGTCGGCCTGGACTACTACCGACTGACCGCGGACCGGCGCTTGCTGTTCGGCGGTGCCTGCCACTATTCGGGGCGTGATCCGGCGGATATTGCCGGCTACATGCGACCCAAGATGCTCAAGGTCTTCCCGCAGTTGCAGGATGTGGCGATCGACTTCCAATGGGGCGGCAAGATCGGCATCACCGCCAATCGCTTCCCCCAGGTCGGGCGCCTGTCGCAGTACCCCAATGTGTACTACGCCCAGGGCTATTCCGGGCATGGCCTGAACGTCACCCACTGGACTGCGCGGCTACTGGCCGAGGCCATCCATGCCGGCCACAGTCGCGGCCTGGACGTGTTCAGCGGCGTACCGCACATGACCTTCCCCGGCGGCCCGGCCCTGCGGGCACCACTGCTGGCCCTGGGCATGCTCTGGCACCGGATGCGGGAAATGCTCGGTTGATCGGCCCCCTTCGCTGGCACCACCCGGCCTCGTAGCAGCCGGCTTGCCGGCGAACACCTTGCGCCGCACCTGCTGGCGCGTTCGCTGGCACGCCAGCTCCTGCGGGGCGGCAGGCTCCCTAGGTGAACCGGCGCTGCAGGAAATCCAGCAACAGGGCATTGACCTGCTGTGGCCGTTCGTTCTGGATCCAGTGCCCGCAGTCCGCCAGCAGGTGCTGCTCAAGGTCCGCCACCTTGCCCGGCATGCGCTTGAGGGTATGGGCTTCCAGTACACCAACCGGGTCCTGGTCGCCCAGCAGGAACAAGGTCGGTTGCTGGACCTGGGTATCGGCCAGGAACTCGGTGCGCTTCCAGGTCCGCTCGAAATTGCGGTACCAGTTCAGGGCACCGCGAAAGCCGCGCCCGGCAAAGGTCTGGCGATAGGCCTGGAAATCCTCCTCGCTGCACCACTGCGGCAACCCTGCGGGCACCGTCACCCCGTCGAACAACCGGGCATCGGCCGGCTTGGGTTGCAGCAATGCACCGACATTGCCCATGAACAGGCGCAGGCTGGCGTCTATATCGGCGTCCAGTTCCGCCTCGGCCACTCCCGGCTGCTGGAAGTAGAGGATGTAGTTGAAATGCTCGCCGTGCACCTGGCGCATGATCTCGCTGGCCGGGCGTTTCGGCCGCCCGGCAAAGGGCACCGACAGGGTCACCAGCGCCGCCACCCGCTGCGGCTCCAGCAGCGCCAGGTGCCAGGCCACGGGGGCGCCCCAGTCGTGGCCGACGATGCACACCCGCTGCTGGCCGAAGGCGTGCATGGCCTGCTGGATATCGGCGCACAGGGTCAGCAGGTCGTAGGCCTGCACCGCCTCGGGAGCCGAGCTGCGGCCATAGCCACGCATTTCCGGGACGAACACCCGGAACCCCGCTGCCACCAGGGCCGGCACTTGATGGCGCCAGGAATGCCAGCACTCGGGAAAACCGTGCAGCAGCCATACCGGCTGCCCGTGTTCCGGGCCGCTGACCCGCACACTGAGTTCGATGCCGTTGACGGCCAGAACATGCTGTTGGGAGGAACTCATGGCGAATGCTCCAAGGCAGATGCAAGGAGCAGAACCTAGCAGATGTGGGCACCTGCCCCGAGAATCATTGACGCTCCGAATGATCCTGCTGCGCTGTCGGGGCCGGGCGGCTCAGCCGGGAATCAGCCGGCCAGGGAATGGGATTGCTGACGGATCAGGCGCTGGGTATCGAGGACTTTCTCCAGGGCCTGCTCGGAATCGGGGTCCTGCATGGGGGCGCGAATCGCCGCCGACACCAGGCTGATGAGCTTGGCCATGACTTCAGCATCGGTGGCCGGGCGTCCAAGGCTCATGGCCTGCATCAGCAGGCGCAGCTCGGTGCCGGCCATGACGCCGGAAATAGCCTTGAGGGCAAATTGCAGGCGCACCCCCAGCTCATTGCGCGGCAGGTCCGGCAAAGCCAGGGCAAAGGCCTTGAAGAAGCGCTCGAACACCGGCTGGTAATGCTCCTTGAGGTATTCCTGGATAAAGGGCGAAGTATCGCTGTAGACCCGGCCAAGGAAGCGGATGAACGAGCGCCCTTCCACGCCGCCACTCTCGTCGCTGCGCTCGAGGCCCATGGCCGGGGCGAACAGCACCCCCAGCAGGGTTTCGCAGTCCAGCGGGCCCTCGGCCTGTTCCTCGCACTTGGCCAGCAGTTCCAGGCGCTGATCATTGAGTGGCCCCAGGCGCTGCATCAACAGGGCCTTCATCAGCGAATCCTTGTCGCCGAAGTGGTAGTTCACCGCCGCCAGGTTGACCTTGGCCCGCTCGGTGATCTGGCGCAGCAGCACCGCGTCGTAGCCGTACTTGATAAATAATGCCTCGGTCGCTTCCAGCAGTCGGGTCTTGGTGACATTGGGGGCACTGAGTTTCTTGGCGACCATGGAGGACTAACCTTTGCTGGGATGAAAAACTGACCGATCGAACAGTGTTTTAAAAAAAAATTTGATTTTTTATACCTGCGAGAAGCCCTAAAAGCAAGCGCCCGAGGGACCGTCACGGTGGCCACCGGCCTTTTTGTGACCCACGGGTTTCTCCGCAAAAAAACCTGGAAAAAGCCCTCAATTACCCGGTTCAGACGGCTGGCGTGGCAGGATGAACGCAGTTACTATTCAAACAATGTTTTTAAAATAATAAATAAAACCAGAGCTTGGCCCTGCCCCTGAATACCCCTGTTGCGTGACCCTGCGCCCCATGGTTGTTCAAGCAGCCAGTCGAGCCAGCCGGCGCGGTAAGCGATGACAGAGACGATAATCGACCAAGGTTTTATCTCCCTGCAGGGCATAGGCAAGAGCTATCGGCTGGCGGAGCAACCGCTCCACATTCTCAAGAACGTCTCCCTTTGCATCGAGGCCGGTGAAAGCTGCGCCATCCTGGGTGCCTCCGGTTCCGGCAAAAGCACCCTGCTGAACATTCTCGGCCTGCTGGATCTGCCCGACAGCGGCGACTACCACTTTGCCGGCCACGATATCTTCCGCGCCAGCCCCGACCAGTTGGCGGCGATCCGCAACCAGCAGATCGGCTTCGTGTTCCAGAGCTTCAACCTGCTGCCGCGTCTCAGCGCCCTGGACAACGTCGCCCTGCCCCTGAGCTACCGCGGCGTGGCCCGGCGTGATTCCCTGGAGCGGGCCATGCACATGCTCGACCAGGTAGGCCTCGGGCAACGCGCCGACCACCGCCCGGCGGACCTTTCCGGCGGCCAGCGCCAGCGGGTGGCGATCGCCCGGGCACTGGTGGGCGAACCCTCGGTGATCCTCGCCGACGAACCCACCGGCAACCTCGACAGCCACACCGCCCAGGACATCATGGACCTGCTGCTGGCGCTGAACCGCGAGCGCCGGGTGACCCTGATCATCGTCACCCACGACCCCAATATCGCCCAGCGCCTGGAACGGCAGATCCGTGTCACCAATGGCGTGGTGCAGGAGGTCTGGCCGGCATGAGCCTCAAGGTCGAGCAAAGCGCCAGCCAGCTGCTGCACGAAGCCTTCGTCAGCCTGCGCACCCTGGGCAAGCGTTCGATCCTGGCCCTGCTGGGCATCGTCATCGGCAGTTCCTCGGTGGTGGCACTGATCAACATCGGCCACAACGCCGCCGAGGACGCCGCGGCGATCTTCCAGAACATGGGCACCGACACCCTGGTGGCCCGCTTTCCCGCCAGCGCCGACAGCCGCACGCCGCTGCCCGCGGCCCTGGACACCCGGGCGCTGAGCCAGGCGGTGCCGAGCCTGATCAACATTGCCCCGACGGTGTTGCTCAGCGCCACGCTGATTCGCAATGGCCGCTCCGCCAACGCCAGCGTGGTGGGCGCGACCGCCGAGCTGGCGCCGGCCATGCGTCTGCAGTTGCGTGAGGGGCGCTTTCTCTCGGACTTCGATCAGAACGAAATCTATGCGGTGGTCGGCCATCAGGTGGCTCAGACCCTGGGCGCCGCCGGGGCCCCGCTGCAACTGGGGGACCGGGTGCGGATCAACGACTACCTGTTCCTGGTCATCGGTATCCTGCAGAACCAGCCCAGCGCGGTGCTGGTGCCAATCCAGGCCAATGACTCGGTGTTCCTGCCCCAGGGCAGCATGCGGCGGATTTTCCCTTCGCCACAGATCGACAACGTGGTGACCCGGGTCGCCGGTGGCCAGAACATGGAGCAGGTCGCCGCCGCCATGACCCAGGCCTTGAAAAAGATCCTGCACGGACGTGAGGTGGAAGTGCAGGTACCGCAGCAGATCATCGACGGCATGACCCGGCAGAGCCGCACCTTTGGCTACCTGCTGATGGCCCTGGGCGGCATTTCCCTGGTGGGGGGTGGCGTGGGGGTGATGAACGTGATGCTGATGAATGTCTCGGAGCGCCGCCGCGAGATCGGCATCCGCATGGCCCTGGGCGCCCGGCAAAAGGACATCCGCAACCTGTTCCTGCTGGAGGCGGTCAGCCTGACCGCCGTCGGCGCCCTGTCGGGGGCGATACTGGGGGTCGCCTCGGCCTTTATCTATGCCCGGATGTCCGGCTGGCACTTCTCCCTCGCGGGAGCCGCACTGCCGCTGGGGATCGGGAGCACCCTGCTGGTGGGCCTGTTTTTCGGCCTGTACCCGGCCATTTCGGCATCCAGACTGCAACCGGTGGAGGCGTTGCGCGATGAATGACTGGCGCCTGCGAACACTCGCCTGCCTGTGCCTTTTGTACTTGCCGGCGCTCAGCGCCGATGAGCGGGTGGATCGCCCCTCCGCTCCCACCATGCGCAGCGACTACTCGCGCAGCGCCCTGCTCAGCCAGCAGGTCACCGACCTGACCCTGGGGGACGCGGTCTACCTGGGCTTGCGCAACAACCGCAGCATCCGCAGTTCGTACCTGCAGCGGGTGGCGCAGAAGTTCGACCTGCGGGTGGCCGAGGATGTGTTCAACCCCAAGCTGCTGATCACCGGCAACTACCGCACCACCCGGGGCAGCAGCGACACCACGCAGAACCTCAACATGGCCCCGGCCACCAGCCTGTTGAGCGAGTACGGCACGCGCCTGAGCATGGCCTGGATCCAGGACCTGAACAAAGCCGATCGGGCCGGCCGCCAGCGCAGCGACGGCCTGGACCTGGCGATCATCCAGCCATTGCTGCGCGGCGCCGGCTGGGACGTGACCACCGCGCCGTTGCGCCTGGCGCGCATCACCGAACAAAGCAACCGCCTCAACCTCAAGGCCGGGGTCGCCCAGACCATCACCGCGATCATTACCACCTACCGCGAGCTGCTGCGTTCCCAGGAACAGCTGACCATCGCCCAGGAAGCCCTCAAGCGCGCCAATGCCCTGCTGGAAGTCAACCGCGCGCTGATCAGCGCCGGGCGCATGGCCGAGTTCGAGATCGTGCAGACCGAAGCCGACATCGCCAGCCAGGAGCTGGGGGTGGAGGAAGCGCGCAACCAGGTGGACGTCAACCGCCTGTCGCTGCTGCGTCTGCTGGCCCTGGACATGTCCAGCCGGATCCACGCCAGCGAGGCCCTGCAGGCGGCCAAGATCAGCATCGACCAGCGCGAGGCCCTGCGCCTTGCGCAGATCCAGCAGCCCGAATACCTGGCTACCCTGCTGGGCAGCCAGCAGGCCGATCTGAACCTGGTGATCGCCAAGGACCAGTCGCGCTGGGACGTATCCCTGGTGGCCGGGGCCAACCAGACCCGCAGCCGCTATGACAATGACACCAGCAACGGTTCGGACCGGCGCTGGGACAGCTACGCCGGGGTCCAGGTGCAGATTCCCATTGGCGACCTGAGTACCCGCCAGGCCGAGGTCCACGCCCGGGTTAATGTGGAGAACCAGGAAATCCTCCTGGCCGATGCCCGCCAGGTGCTGGAGCGTGACGTCAACAACGTGGTGCGCGACCTGGGCACCCGCTGGCGCCAGTACGAGATTGCCCAGCGCGCCAGCGAACTGTCCAAGCGCAAGCTGGACATCGAACGGGAAAAGCTCAGTGCCGGCCGTTCCAGCAACTTCCAGGTGCTGAGTTTCGAGGGTGACCTGCGCAACGCCGAGAATGCCCGGCTCAATGCGCTGATCGCCTACCTGAACGCCCAGACGCAACTGGACCTGACCCTGGGCATGACTTTGGAGAGCTGGGACATTGCGCTCAATGACTTCTGACAAGCCGCAGGCGAGCAAGCGCCGTCGCCATACCCTGCAAGCGCTGGCCCTGGCCGTCGCCCTCGCCGTGGGCGCCGCTGCCCTGGTCACCCTCCAGTCCCCCGCCAGCACTCCGGCCAGCGAGGCCCGCTGGGTCAGCGTGCAAGGCACGGTACTGACTCACCAGATCGGCCTGGTGGGCAAGATCGAACCCCAAAAGACCGTGGTCCTCACCGCCCCGTTCGAAGGCAATGTGCAGGCCAGCCTGGTGGAACAGGGCCAGCGCGTAGAGGCCGGCCAGGTCCTTTTGCAGATGGACCCGGGGCTGGTGGAAATCCAGTCGCGCGAAGCCCTTTCCACCTTGCTCAAGGCCCGCCGCACCGTCCAGGAGCTGCAGGACTGGAACAACGGCGCCGTGGTCACCCGGGCCCGCCGTACCCTGCGCAACTCGCAGATGTCCCTGGCCAATACCGAACGCAAGCTGCGGGAAAGCCAGAACCTGTTCCAGCGCGGAATCATTCCGCGCAACGAGCTCAACGACCAGGAGCAACAGGCACAGATGCAGCGCCTGGACCTGGCCGCCGCCCAGAGTGAATTGCAGCAGGCGCTGAACCAGGGCACGGGGGAATACCGGCAGATTGCCGAAATGGAGTTGACCAACGCCACGGTCAAGTACGACGCCCTGCGCAAACTGCTGGAGCACAAGAACGTGGTCGCCCCCTTTGCCGGCATCGTGGTGCCGCCACCCAATGGCGGCGCGGGCCCGAACACCGCCGGTGCCGCCAACGGTCCGGTGCAGACCGGTTCACGCCTGAGCCCGGGGCAAGTGCTGTTCGGCCTGGCCAACATCGAACAGCTGAAGATCGTCAGCAAGGTGTCGGAGCTGGACATCAACCAACTGCACCAGGGGCAGCGCGTGGAAATTCTCGGTGACGGCTTTGATGGTGAACGCCTGGAAGGCGTGGTGGATATCGTCAGCAGCCTGGCCCTGCCCAACGAAACCGCAGGTGCCGGAGCGCAATTCCCGGTGACCCTGTCGGTGCCCAAGCTCAGCCGCGAACAACTGCAACGGGTGCGCCTGGGCATGAGCGCGCGGCTGACCATCGTCACCTACCGCAACGACCAGGCCATCGTGCTGCCGCCTGCGGCGATCCAGCGCGACGCCGACGGCATGAGCGTGGAATACCGGACAACGGCCGATCAACCAGGCCAGCGGGTGCCGGTGACCGTGGGCCAATCGACCCCGGAGGGCGTGGAAGTGTTCGGCCTGCAACCGGGCCAGGTCCGCCTGCCCAACGCCTTGTAGACGCTGGCCTGCCAGCGAAGGCGCCCTCGGGAACGGCGCAAGGCCCAGGGGCCTCTTCGCCGGCAAGCCGGCTCCTGCAGGTCAGCGCAGGGCGCGGCGCAGGACTTTGCCCACGGTGGTCTTGGGCAGCTCTTGGGTACGGAACTCTACATAGCGCGGCACTTTGTAGCCGGTGAGGTATTCCCGGCAGTGGGCCAGCAACTGGTCCTGGGTCAGCGCCGGGTCCTTGCGCACGACGAAGATCTTCACTTTCTCGCCGGTCACATCATCCTCGACGCCAATCGCCGCCACTTCCGCCACCCCGGGGTGCAGGGCCACCACATCCTCGATCTCGTTGGGGTACACGTTGAAACCGGAGACCAGGATCATGTCCTTCTTGCGGTCCACCAGGCGAATGAAGCCCTGCTCGTTCATCACCCCGACATCCCCGGTGGACAGCCAGCCGTGGCGGTCCAGAACCTTGGCGGTTTCCTCCGGGCGCTGCCAGTAGCCCTTCATCACCTGCGGCCCGCGTACCTGCAGCTCGCCCTCCTCGCCCAGCTCGGCCAGTTGGCCGTCCTCGCGCACGAAGCGCACCCAGGTCGAAGGCAGCGGTACGCCGATGGTCCCGGTGAAATCGCCTTCGCGCATGCGCGCAATGTCGATCGGGCTGATGCTCACCACCGGCGAGCACTCGGTCAGGCCGTAGCCTTCGATGATCGGCACCCCGGTGACTTCCTTCCAGCGCCGGGCCACCGAGGTGTGGGTGGCCATGCCGCCCGCAATCGCCAGCTTCAGGTCGGAGAAATCCCGGCCGCGAAACTCCTCGTTTTCCAGCAGGCCGTTGAACAGGGTGTTGACCCCGACGATGCCGCTGAACTTTTCCTTGCGCAGGATCATCTGCACCCGCTTCACGTCCCGCGGGTTGGCGATCAGGATGTTGCGCCCGCCCAGGCACATGAACATCAGGCAGTTCACCGTCAGCGACAGCACGTGGTACAGCGGCAACAGGGTGACGTTGGTTTCCTGCTGGTTCTCGTCCAGCTGGTCACCGACCCAGGCCTTGGCCTGCATCAGGTTGGCGAGGATGTTGCGGTGCGTGAGCATGGCGCCCTTGGCATCGCCCGTGGTGCCGCCGGTGTATTGCAGGAAGGCGATGTCGTCCTGCTTGAGTTCCACCGGGCGGTGCTCCAGCACGCTGGCCAGCTTCATCATCGCCGGAAAGCGGATGGCCCCCGGCAGGTTGAATTTCGGCACCTGCTTTTGCACATGGCGCAAGGCGAAGTTCAGGGCTGCGCCCTTGAAGGTGCCCAGCAGGTCACCGATGGCGGCCACCACGATGTTCTTCAATTGGCTGCCCGGCATCGCCTGTTCCAGGGTGTGGGCGAAATTCTCGAAGATCACCACGGTCTCGGCGCCGCTGTCCTTGAGCAGGTGCCGCAGTTCGTGAGCCGTGTACAGCGGGTTGACGTTGACCACCACGGCCCCCACCAGCAGGGTGCCGAACAGGCAGATCGGGTACTGCAGGCAGTTGGGCATCATCAACGCCACCCGGTCGCCCTTCTTCACCCCCTTGGACTGCAACCAGGCGGCGAAAGCGAATACCCGCTTCTCCCACAGGTCGTAGCCCATCTCGGTGCCGATGCTCACATAGGCCACCCGTTGGCGATACTTGTCCACGTGTTCGAGGAACACTTCCCGCAGCGACGGGTAACGGTCGATCTCGGCTTCGATATCGCTGGGCACTCCCGGCAGGTAAGCGTTCAGCCAGATACGCTCGACGGGTTGCAGGCTCACGACACTCATTGGCAGTCTCCTTGTTATTTTATTTTTCGACGATGGCGGTTACGCCCAGCCCGCCTGCTGCACAGATGGAAATCAGCCCGCGGCCGCCGCCGCGCTCATGGATCGCCTTGGCCAGGGTCGCCAGTTGCCGCCCACCGGTGGCGGCGAACGGATGCCCGCAGCCCAGGGAGCCGCCGTTGACGTTGAGCTTGCTGCGCTCGATGCTGCCCAGAGGTCCGTCGAGGCCGAGCTTGTTCCGGCAGTAATCAGCGTCCTCCCAGGCCTTGAGGGTGCACAGCACCTGGGCGGCAAAGGCTTCGTGGATCTCGTAGAAGTCGAAATCCTCCAGGCTCAGGCCCTCCCGGGCGAGCATGCGCGGCACGGCATAGGCCGGGGCCATGAGCAGCCCTTCACTGCCGTCGACAAAGTTCACCGCGGCGGTTTCCCCGGTACGCAGGTAGGCCAGTACCGGCAGGTTGTTGGCCGCCGCCCAGTCTTCGCTGGCCAGCAGCACCACCGAGGCGCCATCGGTGAGCGGGGTCGAGTTGCCGGCAGTCAGGGTGCCGTTGTGGCGGTCGTAGGCCGGGCCCAGGCCTGCGAGCTTCTCCAGGCTGGCGTCGGCCCGCAGGTTGTTATCGCGTTTCAGGCCGCGGTACGGGGTGATCAGGTCATCGAAGAAGCCGCGCTGGTAGGCCGCATTCAACTGGTGGTGGCTGGTGAGGGCCAGTTCATCCTGGGCCAGGCGCTTGATCTGCCAGCGCTTGGCCATTTCTTCGCAGTGCTCGCCCATGGACAGCCCGGTGCGCGGCTCGCCGTTGCGTGGCAGCAACGGCTTGAAGAACATCCCCGGGCGCACCTTGAGCAGGCTGCGCAGCTTGTTGTCGGTGCCCTTGGCGCGATTGGCCTGGAGCAAGGTGCGGCGCAGGCCTTCGTTAATGCCGATGGGCGCGTCGGAGGTGGTGTCGGCGCCCCCGGCAATGCCCACTTCGATCTGCCCCAGGGCGATCTTGTTGGCCACCAGCAGCGCCGCCTCAAGGCCGGTGCCGCAGGCCTGCTGCAGGTCATAGGCCGGGGTCTGCGGCGACAGGGTGGTGGACAAGAGACTTTCCCGGGCCAGGTTGAAATCCCGCGAATGTTTGATCACCGCCCCCGCGGCGAACTCCCCCAGGCGCTGGCCCGACAGGCCGTAGCGATCCACCAGGCCCTGCAACGCCGCCACCAGCAGGTCCTGGTTGCTGTCATTGGCATATACCGTGTTGGAACGGGCGAACGGAATCCGGTTACCGCCCAGGATCGCCACCCGGCGTACCGGCGCCGGATTGAAACTGTACTCAGCCATCAACGAGCTCCCCAGATAAATAGACCGCGCATGTGGGGCTTGTCCCCCGCGTTGTTGCGCACTTCGAACTCATGGCGCGGGCCGTCCGGCAGGCGATTCCACAGGGTCACCGCTGCCGGCAGGAAGATCGGCAGCTTGAACTCGCAGTCCAGTTGGGCCGCCGCCAGTGGATGGGGCGGTTGCTGGGCCGCCAGGGCCCGGCCCAGGGTCCACATGCCGTGGGCAATGGGCCGGCGGAAGCCGAACAGCCGGGCGCCCAGCCATGAGGTATGGATCGGGTTGAAGTCGCCGCTGACCTGGGCAAAGCGGCGGCCCAGGTCGCCCGCCAGGCTCCAGCGCTGAGTGCGCACCAGGGCGTGTTCATCCAGCGTCAGCGCGCCTTGCCAGGGCTCACCGATGGGCGCGCTGACGCCACGGCGCAGATACAGGCTGTCGCTTTCCCAGACCAGGCTGCCGCCACTGTGGGCCCGGGTGGCAATCGACAGGGCCTGGCCCTTGGGATGGGCCAGCCAGCGCTCGGCGAACACTTCCAGGCGCAGGGCCTGGCCCTCCTCCAGCCGTTGGTACTGGCGGATGCGGTTGGCCAGGTGGACCATGCCGCTGGCCGGGTAGGGAAACGTCGGGCGGGTCAGCAGCAACAGGTGCAGCGGGAACGCCAGGGTGTGGGGAAACGCCAGCGGCACCCCATGTTCCCGGCGAAAGCCGCAGGCCCGGGCGTAGCGGGCTATTTCGTCGGCCTTGAGCTCTACCGCCGGGCGCACCAGGCGCTCCGTCGGCAGTTGGGGCGCCGCTTCCGGCTTGGGCTTGCGCAGGCTGCGGATGCCGTCGTAAAGCAGCTGCCCCCGGGAGGGCGGCGGCTCGATGATGCGAATTGCGGTATCAGCATTCATGGCTCAGGCCCCCAACAGGCTTTGCCCGCAGACGCGGACCACCTGTCCATTGATGCCGCCGGAGGCCGGATGGGCCAGCCAGGCGATGGTTTGCGCCACGTCCACGGCCTGCCCGCCCTGGTTCATGGAGTTCATGCGCCGCCCGGCCTCGCGGATCATCAGCGGGATCTTCGCGGTCATCTGGGTTTCGATAAAACCCGGGGCCACGCCATTGACCGTGATCTGCTGGCGCGCCGCCAAAGGGGCGAGGTTCTGCACCAGGCCGATGACCCCGGCCTTGGAGGTGGCGTAGTTGCTCTGCCCGAGGTTGCCGGCGATCCCGGAAATCGACGAGACGCAGACGATGCGCCCGCCGGGATTCAGGCCCTGGCCTTCCAGCAGCGCCTGGCTGAGCAGCAGCGGCGCTTCCAGGTTGACCGCCATGACCTTGCGCCACGCTGCCTCGGTCATCTTCGCCAGGGTCTTGTCCTGGGTGATGCCGGCGTTGTGCACCACGATATCGAAGGCGCCGTGCTCGCCGACGAACTCCAGCAGGCGTTGCCCGGCGTTGGCCGCGGTGATGTCCAGGGCCAGGGCGCTGCCCTTGATCCCGGCAGCCGCCTGCTGCAGCTCGGCCTCGCTCTGGGGAATGTCCAGGCACACCACCTGGGCGCCCTCCCGGGCCAGGACCTTGGCAATGGCCAGGCCGATGCCGCGGCAGGCCCCGGTGACCAGTGCCCGGCGCCCGCCCAGGGGCTGTTGCCAATCGATGTGCCGGGGCACTTCCACCGGTTCCCCGATGCGCACCACCTGCCCCGATACATAGGCCGAGCGGCGCGACAGGAAGAACCGCAGGCTGCTGTCCAGCTCGGCTTCGGCGCCGGGCTCGACGTACAGCAACTGCACCGTGATGGCCCGACGCAGCTCCTTGCCCAGGGAACGCACGAAGCCTTCCAGGGCCCGTTGCGCCACCGCCTGGGCCAGTTCCTTGCAGTGCTCCGGCGGCGTACCCAGCACCAGCACCCGGCCGTGGGCTGTCAGGCGCCGCACATTGGCGTGGAAGAAGCGGTACAGCTCGTCCAGCTGGGCGATGTCGGCCACCCCACTGGCATCGAACACCAGGCCCTGGACCTTCACCGTGGAAGGCGCGGTGATGCTTGCGGCCTGGGCCGCCACGGTGTCGGTAGCGGCGAAGATCCGTTGCAACTCGCCCAGCAGGCGCCCCTCGGGCGCTGCGGCGAGGACCACCGGGTTGAGCAGGTTGCCGCCCTGCCCCTCGCGGTGCCGTTGCAGCGGCACCGGTTGCGGCAGGCCGGTGCGCTGGGCCAGCCAGCGGCCCCAGCCGGAATTGACGAACGAAAGATAACCGTCAGACATAAAGAGATCCCGATCCAATCCTGTAGAGGGTCAATAGGCCGAATCGCTGGCGGCCACCGCGTCTTCGCTGCTGGCCGCGCGTTTGCGCGAGGCCGGCTTGGCGCTCTGCTCGAAGTGCGCCTGACGCTGTTGCAGGGCTTCGAGCAGACCGAAGTCCTGGGGGAAGTCGTCGACCTGGATCGCATGGTCGCCGTATTCCACATAGCGCCCCAGCAGCTCGTCCTCGTCCGGGCTGATCAGCTGCAGCTCCAGGGCCTTGACCCGCCAGATCACGAAGGCCTCGCGGGAGATCGGCAACGGCGCCAGGCTGCCCTGCTTGATCGCCGGCTTGAGCCGCGCCTCGATCAGGTCCACCTGTGGCTGCAGGCGGAATGCCAGTTCGCCATAGGCCAGCTTGTCGATGTCCGGCTGCGGGATGTAGGAGTCGGCCAGCAGGCGGTCGCGGGTCGGGCCCGGGGTCTGCACCAGTTCGGCGACTTGCGCCAGCAGGCGGTCCGACGGCTTGCGCTGGGGAATGCCCAGGGGAAAGCTCAGGCCACGGATGATCCGCGCGGCAGCCTTGGACGGATAGTTGTCCAGCACTTCGGCCAGGGCTTCATGGGCCCGCAGCAGGCAGTCCTGGGCGGCCCAGTGCACCAGCGGCAGGTCGGCCTGCGGCCGGCCATCGTCCTCGAAGCGCTTCAACACGCAGGACAGGATGTACAGCTGGGACAGAATGTCCCCCAGGCGCCCGGTGATGCTTTCCTTGCGCTTGAGGGCACCGCCCAGCACGCCCATGGAAATGTCCGAGGCCAGGGCCAGCACCACCGACAGACGCTGGATCTGCCGGTAGTAGCCGGCCAGGGCCTTGTCAGTGTTGCCCGGGGCCTTGATCAGGCGCCCGCCAGTGACCGCATGCACCGCGGCGCGCACGGTGTTGGCGAAGACGAAGCTGATATGGCCGAACATCGCGCTGTCGAACGCTTCCAGGCCCTTGCGCCCGGTATCCCGGGCCGCTTCCATCTCGCGAAAGACATAGGGATGGCAACGGATCAGCCCCTGGCCGTAGATGATCAGGCAGCGGGTCATGATGTTCGCGCCTTCCACGGTGATGGCGATCGGGCTTTGCTGGTAGGCCCGGGCCAGGAAGTTGTTGGGCCCCATGCAGATGCCCTTGCCGGCAACGATGTCCATGCCGTCATTGACCATGGCCCGGGCGCGCTCGGTGACGTGGTACTTGGCGATGGCCGAGATCACCGAGGGCTTCTCGCCGGCATCCAGGGACGCCACCGAGACCTTGCGCACCGCGTCGCAGGCATACAGGTGCCCGGCCATGCGGGCCAGGGGCGCCTGCACCCCTTCGAACTTGCCGATGGGCAGGCCGAACTGCTTGCGCATCGCCGCGTAGGCCGTGGTGCCGCGCACCGCCACCTTGCCCAGGCCGACGTTGGCCGAGGGCAGGGAAATGGCGCGCCCGGCGGCCAGGCATTCCATCAGCATGCGCCAGCCGTTGCCCACCTGGTCGCCACCGCCGATCACCCATTCCAGGGGGATGAACACATCCTTGCCGGTGGTGGGGCCATTCTGGAACACCGCGTTCAGCGGCCAGTGGCGCCGCCCGGTATTGACCCCGGGATGAGTGGTGGGAATCAGCGCGCAGGTGATCCCCAGGCTGCCCTGGGTGCCCAGCAGGCCGTCCGGGTCCTCGGCGCGAAAGGCCAGGCCCAGCACCGTGGCGATCGGGCCCAGGGTGATGTAGCGCTTGTCCCAGGTAACCCGGAAGCCCAGCACTTCCTGGCCCTCGAACTGGCCCTTGCAGACCACGCCGGTATCGGGAATGGCCCCGGCGTCGGAACCGGCGTACGGGCTGGTCAGGGCGAAGCAGGGAATGTCTTCGCCCCGGGCCAGGCGCGGCAGGTAGTGCTGGCGCTGGGCCTCGGTGCCGTAGTGCAGCAGCAGTTCGGCCGGGCCCAGGGAGTTGGGCACCATCACCGAGATCGCCGCCGCCGAGCAGCGGGTGGAGAGTTTCATCACCACTTGGGAGTGAGCGTAATGGGAGAAGCCTTTGCCGCCGTACTGCTTGGGAATGATCATCCCCAGGAAACCCGCGTCCTTGGTGTATTGCCAGGCCTTGGGCGAGAGGTCCTGCCAGACCTGGGTGGTTTCCCAGTCGTTGGCCATGTCGCACAGGGTTTCCACTTCGTTGTCCATGAACGCCTGCTCTTCGGCGCTCAGGCTGGCCGGCGCGGCGCCTATCAGGCGCGACCAGTCGGGCTTGCCGCTGAACAGCTCGGCATCCCACCAGACCGTGCCGGATTCGATGGCCGCGCGCTCGGTGTCGGACATGGCCGGCATGATCTTGCGGAACATGACCAGGGCACGACGGGTGAGCAAGGCCCGACGCAGCGGCTTGACGCTCAGCAGCGCAGCCGGCAGCACCACCAGCAGCGCCGCGAGGGTGATGCCCAGCGAGCCCACCAGGCCCAACCAGTGCCCTGCCCCCAGCCAGACCAGGGCCGAGCCCAGCCACCAGGATGCCGGGGCCTGCCGATAGGCCAGTGCGAACGCAGCGGCGAGTCCCACCAATAACCAGACAATCATGGAATACCTCTCTTGTTCTATGCAGACGACCACTTGGAGCCTGGGCGTTGTGCCGGCCCCTCGAAGATCACCCTACAAAGGAAACTGCCGCGTTTCAAATTTTATTTTTAAATATTGTTTTGAGTGATTTCAGCAACGCACAACGGCCGAACGATGTCAGCCAGGGCTTGGGGAAATGGCAGGTCAAGACGGGTCCTGAGGTGACCCGTCCCGCCGACGGCAGTAGCACAATCCCTTTGTACTGCCGTTATCTCGAGGCGTGGGTAAAGCCTTTACCCTCAGAAGTGATAGGTCGCGGAGAGACTCACCACCTCGCCCTTGGCGTCGACCTTGCCATCCAGGCGCGAGGCACCGAGACGATCCACGTTCTGGGTCTTGATCTTGGCTTCCTTGACGAATTGCCGGGAATAGGCGCCGTCGATGGTCAGGCCGGGGATCGCCCTGATGTCATAGCCGAAGCCCAGGGAAGTGAACCAGCGATCGTTGTCGGGAATCCGCGGGTCACGTGTGCTGTTACGGGTTGGTGTCTGGTCGTACGCCACACCGGCCCGCAGGGTCAGCTGGTCGGTGAAGCGGTAGTCGCCACCCAGGGAATACATCATGGTGTCTTTGTATTTGTACGGGATGGAGACCAGGGTATTGCCATCGGACTTCAGGGTCAGGTCCTTGAACGACGACCATTGGGTCCACAGCATGCTGGCACCCAGGGTGAAGCGGTCATCGAACACGTGCACCCAGTCCAGCCCGGCGGAGGCTGGAATGTCCAGCTGGGCACTGGCGTTGGCGCCATCCGGGTTCAGCTTCAGGCCGGGATAGGCCAGTTCCACCAGGCTTTCACCATTGGGCCCGGCCGGTTGGGTCATGTACTGGCGGCCTACCGCGTCGGCACGCACGTTGTACTTGCCGTCCATCTTGTTCTTGATCTTGGCGTGGTAGTTCAGGCCCAGGGTGTCGCGGTCGGTGGGTTTCCAGACCACGCCGGTGAACCAGCCTACCGAGGTATTGTCCACCTTGACCCGCATCAGGTTCGCCCCGACGCCGGATGGCAGCGGGATCCCGCCCAGGCCGGGAGATACCGCCGCGGCACCGGTCAGGTTGAGGTTCTGGCTGACAAAGCCCTTGCTGTGCTGGACGATGACCCCGGCACCCAGGGAGAAGTCGTCATTGACCTTGAACGACAGCGAGCCGGTCAGGCCCACGGTCTCGATCTTGGTATCCACCGAAAAGTCGCGGATCTTGGAATTGTCGTTATCCCAGGTGCTGCGCATGCCCATGGGCACGACCTGGCTCAGGCCGAAGGCAAACTGATCATTGATCGGCATTACCATGAAGCCGGTCGGCAACCAGGCGGTGAAGCCGCCCTGACCACCATTGCCCTCCAGGGGCACCGGACCGCTGGTGGGGACGCCGGATGCATCCACCGGCAAGGTGGTGGCCGGATTCCCTTGATAATCGTAGGCATCGCCTTTGTATTTCATCTTGATGCGGGCGTAGTCGACCGTCATCTGTGCCACGTTCTGATCGATAAACGCCATGGCCGCCGGGTTGTTGTAAGCCGCACTGGGGTCGTTCTTGAACAACGAACCACCACCGAAGGCCCGGCCCCATCCGGGAGCGCCGTAGGTAGGCGTGGTGAAGCCGCCTGCCTGAACAGTGCCGATCGCACCAAAGCCCCCCAACAGGGCGAGTGCCACCGCGATCTGCAACTGTTGTTTCTTATTATTCATGCCCCACTCCTTATTATTATCGATAGCAACCGACACTACAGGGCCCTCCTGATCTGCAGATCACCGCCTCTTGCGAGGCGGTGTCCTTCAGCGGGTGATCAGCCCTTGGTTCCAGATAACGCTTAAATCACGCTGACCTGTGGCGACGGCTTGGCGTTCAGCACATCCACGGAGCAGCCACCGCTCAGGGTCTGAGGCGTGCTCAGGCTCAGCGAGTGAGTCACGTTGCTCCAGGCCACGTTGATGGTGGTCGGACCGCAGTTGGTGGCAGGGAAGAAGGAAATGGTGTAACCCACGTTGGTCACGGTACCTGCGGTGGTGCTGGAGGCACTCAGGGTCCATGGCAAGCCAGTGATCTTCGGCAGGTTGCACAGCGCGTTGCTGCCGCTGACGGTGGCGCCGGTGATGCTGGCCACGCCGCCGGCGATGTTGCCGCTGAAGTTGATGTTGCAGGTCACGGGCTGGTTGAACGAGGACGGCGAGCGCACGGTGATGGTGCCGCCAGGGGTAGTGAACGGACCATCCGGGTTCGCACCATCAATGGCGATGGATGCAGCGCTGGCCATGGAAGCAGCTCCCAAGCAGGCAACGATGGCGGTGGCGGACACGAGAGTTTTGATGCCTTTCATTGTTGTTTTTCCTCACATGTATGGCGATTCATTTCGCCGGGGTAATGGCCTTGAGCGAGACGACACGGAGAACAGCGACCGAGCTTCCCTTTCCAGCCAAATCTTCAATTCGATAAAGGTGTGACGTGCGCGTCAGGGTGCAACCCGGAACGTGGGTGGCATCTGGATCGATACGGTCTTGATGGTGCAGCCACCGTCGAGGCTGACCTGGGCCGCTTCGAGTTTTCCGGTGCTGTTGTTCCAACTGCCTTCGGCGGTGGACGGCCCGCAGTCGCCGCCCACCAGGGGCGCGTGCACGGTGACCTGGATACCCGACATGGCGCCGCTGGTTTCGTCCTTGGCGATCAGCTTCCAGGGCAGGTGCGTGGCTTCCACCTGGCCGCACTTGAGGCCGCCGCTGAAGTCGACTTTCTCGACGCTGGCGAAGCTGCCGTCGGGGCTGACCTTGCCGCTGACCTGGATGGTGCAGTCGGCATTGATGATGCTCTTGGCAAAGCTGATGGGGCCCTTGGCGGTGAACTCGGTATTGGCCGGTTCAATGCGCGCGGCTTCGGCGGCCCCCATCAGGGAGATCCCCACCAGGACCACGAACAACTGGGCAGTGAATAGCGGTGAAATGGACATCCGTGACTTCCTTACAGTTGCTTATTGTTGTTGTCGGTCAACTTGCTTAAGGACTGCCTACTGCGTTGCTCACCCTTCAAGCGGGCACATCACAGGCGAACACGACCGGTTCACCAGCACTTGAAGGGGTGAGCGGTACAACTAAAGAGCGGTGTCTGAATCGGTGTTGCTGAAGCCGTAGCGCTTGAGCAGCTCGTCACGCTTGGCCGGGTGCATGTTGGCCAGGCGTACATCACCCGAGTAGTGCGCCAGCACCCGGTGGTCCATCAGGCGCCGCCAGAGGGCCGGCACATAGGCCCAGACGATCATGGTGGCGTAGCCATAGGGCAGCTGTGGCGACTCGTCGAAGTGACGCAAGGCCTGATACGCACGGGTCGGGTTGGCGTGGTGGTCGGAGTGGCGCTGCAACTGGAACAGGAAGATGTTGGTGACGATCCGGTTGCTGTTCCAGGAGTGGCGCGGCGAGCAGCGTTCATAGCGGCCGTTGGGCTGTTTCTGACGCAGCAGACCGTAGTGCTCGACGTAGTTGACCACCTCCAGCAGAGAGAAGCCGTAGATCCCCTGGATCACCAGGAAGGGAATCACCGCCGCCCCCAGCCAGGCGATCAGCACGCCCCACAGCACCACGCTGTACAACCAGGCGCTGAGCACGCCGTTCTTCCAGTGCAGGGTCGGCAGGCCGAGTTTTTCCAGGCGCTGGCTTTCCAGATGCCAGGCCGAACTCAGGCTGAACCACACGGTGCGCGGCAGGAAACTCCAGAAGGATTCGCCCAGGCGCGAACTGGCCGGGTCCTCCGGGGTGGCCACCCGCACATGGTGGCCGCGGTTGTGCTCGACGAAGAAGTGCCCGTAGAAGGTCGAAGCCAGGGCCAGCTTGGCCAGGAACTTGGCCATCCCGCGGTTCTTGTGCCCCAGCTCATGAGCGATGTTGATGGCAATGCCGGTGGCCGCGCCGGTGGACATCGCCATGCCCAGGTAGGTGAACCAGCCGATACTGCCGTGCAGTTGCGCACGCTCGGTGAGGAAGGCGGCGAAGCTCGCCAGGCTGCCTTGCAGGTGCAGTTGTTCACTCAGTTGCAGCAGGCCGCCGGCGATGATCCAGTCCACCCCGCTGATGGCCATCCAGGCGGTCACCACCAAAGACAGTACCGAGAGCACGGCACAGCTGTAGACGATAAAGCGGTAGTAGGGTTGTTTTTCCAGATCGGGAACGGCGGATTCAGGCGGGTTGCTGGCATCTTCCCCCATCAGGCCGTCAATCAGCGGGATCAGGCCGAAGATCACCAGGACCCCGCTCCACCAGAACACTTGCACCCCGGTGGTGAGGGCAAAGATCCCCGACAGCAGAGGGGTGATCATGGGCAAGGTGCCCAGCCACCACAGGTGACGCTTGCTATCGGTCCAGACGCCGGGTGCCGCCACGGAAACAGTCATGGCAGCCTCCGCAGGATGGCAGTCGAAACAGGTGCTATAAAGGACAGCGCGGCTGCGCTGTGCCGAGCGTGAAGGGATGAAAAAACAAAAGCGTGAAATGGCGTTATTTTCATTATTTTTAATCGCTCAATTGCACTTTCAAAAAAAACATTCAAAACATTTTTTTAAAAAAATAGCTCGGGTTCGTTAGCTCGTCAACTATTTTTTCGGCTTGTTTCGAATGTCGCCCGTGAAGCATTTACAGCTGCTGTCGACGCCGCGGCAGGGGCGCTCGAAACCGCCCCCCACCACGCCCTCAACTTGCTCTTGAAGCCGCGAACGGCGGGTGCAGGATGGTTGCGCTGCGTTGTGGCGCAGCCTGGGAAGCGACGTGCTGGACCATGGCCACCACCCGCTCGACCGCGCTGATGGGCAACATGTGGCCCCGGCCCTGGACGATCTCCAGGGACAGCCCCGGCACCTTGCCGACCATTGACTCACCGTGCCGGCGGTAACTGAGCACCGGGTCCGCCGAGCCATAGATCAGCCCTACCGGCAGCTTCAGGCTGGGGTAATGCTTGACCATGCCCGGCAGCGAACGGTTGACCACGGCGATTTCGCTGGAGGCGTTGTAGAAGCTGTCCGAACGCATCCCCAGCAACCCGCCGCCACGCTCGGCGAAATCCTCGGGCACCGGGTCCGGGGCGAACACCGACTTGACCAGGCCACGGCGCCCGAGCATGGCCATGGGCGCCGCCAGGGTCAGGGACATCCAGCGCCGCAGGAAAGCCGGGCGCACTGCCAGGGACAGGAACACCAGCGGCAACATGCGCTGCGGATGGGTCAAGGGGGCCACCAGGATCAGCCCGGACACCGATTGCCGATGGTCCAGGGCCAGGGACAGCGCCACCGCACCGCCCAGGGAATGCCCCAGCACCAGCGGCTGGCCCAGGTCCAGGGTACGAATGAACCTGGCCACCAGGCTGGCCTGGGCCGGCAGGTCTGCCGCGGCGCCCCGGGCCCGGGTGGAATAGCCCGAACCGGGACGATCGATGGTGATCACCCGGAAGCGTTCGCGCAACTGCGGGGCCAGGGAGTGGGTCAGGTTGCGCCCGCAGCCGGTCAGGCCATGGATCATCAATAGCGCCGGGCCCCTGCCCTCATCGGTGTAGTGAATGCGCTCGCCACCGACCTCGAGAAAGCGTCCGTTGATCGGAACCTGGCTTTCAATCCGGCGGTTGATACGAAAACTCACCACCCAGAGCACCGCACTGACCGCCAGGAATACCGCTGCCGCTACCAGCCACTCCATAACCCGCCCCCTCAGCTTCCCTGCGCCGTTCGCCCGTGATCGGAATGACCTGGCGGTGTGGCGTGTCGCCCTGGCCTGGTGCCGCCTGTGACGCCTCACCCATGGCCTGGATGAGCCCCGCAAAATCCACAGGCGACCAGCGCAGGTGACATTTTCAGGTAATTTATTTAAATTAATTTTTAAAACATTATTTTAAATTGTGCAATCCTGAGTTTTCACCCACTGACGAAAGTCACCCAGCAGCATCATTACAATCGAGGTACACACCATGAATGCGTACTCGCCACCCGACGACCCCGAGGTCGTTGACATCGCCATCATCGGCGCCGGCTTCGCAGGGCTGTGCATGGCGATCAAGCTCAAGCAAGCGGGGATAGAGGATTTCTTCGTCGCCGAACACGCCGCGTCCCTGGGGGGCACCTGGCGCGACAATCACTACCCCGGCTGCGCCTGCGACGTGCAATCCCACGTTTATTCCTTCTCTTTTGCGCCCAACCCGAACTGGACCCGGCAGTTCGCGCCCCAGCCGGAAATCCGCGAATACCTGGAAAACTGCGCCCGGGATTTCGCCCTGGCGCCCTACCTGCACTTCAACATGGGCCTGCAACAGGCGGTCTTCGATGAAGCCCGGGAGCGCTGGCACCTGCGCTTCAGCAATGGTCGGGAAGTCAGTGCGCGGGTACTGATCTCCGGCATGGGTGGCCTGTCGCGCCCGGCGATACCGGACATCCCCGGGCTCGACACTTTCACCGGCAAGCGGTTTCACTCCCAGCAGTGGGATCACCGCTACGCCCTGCAAGGCAAGCGGGTGGCGGTGATCGGCACCGGCGCCAGCGCCATTCAGTTCGTGCCGAAAATCGCCCCGCGGGTGGCTCAGCTCAAGCTGTTCCAGCGCACCCCGCCGTGGATCATGCCCAAGCCCGACCGCGAGCTCAGCGCGGTGGAACGCTGGGCCTTCAAGCACCTGCCCTTCACCCAGCGGCTGGTGCGCTCGGCGCTGTACTGGGCCCTGGAAAGCCGGGTGATCGCCTTCGCCCGCCGGCCCAGACTGATGAAAGTGGTGCAGCGCGTGGCCCTGCGTCATCTGCGCAAACAGGTGCCCGACCCGGTGCTGCGCCAGCGCCTGACCCCGGACTACACCATCGGCTGCAAGCGCATCCTGATCTCCAACGACTACTACCCGGCCCTGACCCGGGGCAACGTGCGGCTGATCACTGATGACATCCAGCGCATCGACGGCGACGCGGTGATCACTGCAGACGGCAGCCGCCACCCCGTGGACTGCATCATCTTCGGCACCGGTTTCCAGGCCACCGACCCGATCCCCCGGGGCCTGCTGTTCGGCCGCCATGGCCAGGACCTGATGGACAGCTGGGCCCGGGGCGCCCACGCCTACCTGGGCACCTGCCTGCCGGGCTTTCCGAATTTCTTCATGATCGTCGGCCCCAACACCGGCCTGGGGCACAACTCGATGATCCTGATGATCGAGGCCCAGGTGGACTACATCCTCAAGGCCCTGGGCCAGATGCAGCGCGAACGTATCGCCAGCATCGAAGTCCGGCCCCAGGTCGAAAGCCAGTACAACCAGCGCCTGCAGCAGCGCCTGGCCGGGGCCATCTGGTCCACCGGGGGCTGCCGCAGCTGGTACCTGGACCCGCGCAGCGGGCAGAACACCACCCTCTGGCCGGGCTCCACCTGGAGCTTCAAGAAGACCTTGCAGCACTTCGAGCTGCAGGACTACCAGGCCAGCCACCTGCCCCACACCCAGCCCGCCGCCGCACCGGCCGCCGCGCGCCCCCTGCACCTTGAAGAGGCCGCTCTCAATGAAAAACTTTAACGGTAAAGTCGCCGCCATCACCGGCGCCGCCTCCGGCATGGGCCGCGCCCTGGCCGTCGCCCTGGCCCGTGAGGGCTGTCACCTGGCCCTGGCCGACAAGAACCCCCTGGGCCTGGCACAGACCGTGGCCCAGGCCCGGGCCGCGACCCTGTTGCCGCTGCGCATCAGCAGCCAGGAACTGGACGTCGGCGACCGCGAGGCGATGTTCGCCTGGGCCGCCGCCAGCGCCGCCGAACACGGCCAGATCAACCTGATCTTCAACAACGCCGGGGTGGCGCTGTCGAGCACCGTGGAAGGTTCGAGCCTGGCGGACCTGGAGTGGATAGTGGACGTCAACTTCTGGGGCGTGGTTCACGGCACCCAGGCCTTCCTGCCCTACCTCAGGCAATCCGGCGACGGTCACATCATCAACACCTCCAGCGTCTTCGGGCTGTTCTCCCAGCCCGGCATGAGCGGCTACAACGCCACCAAGTTCGCCGTGCGCGGCTTTACCGAATCCCTGCGCCAGGAGCTCGACCTGCAAGGCCACGGGGTCTCTGCCACCTGCGTGCATCCGGGGGGCATCCGCACGGATATCGCCCGCACCAGCCGCATCAGCGACAACGTCAAGGGTTTCCTGATCGACAACGAGCAGCAGGCCCGGGACGACTTCGAAAAACTCTTCATCACCTCTGCCGAAACCGCCGCCAAGGTGATTCTGCTGGGGGTGCGCAAGAACAAGCGCCGGGTGCTGATCGGCCGCGACGCGCACTTGCTCGACCTGTTCATCCGCTTGCTGCCCAGCGCCTACCAGGCCCTGGTGGTGTGGGCCAGCCGGCGCATGGCGCCCAAGCCGGGCAAGACGCGGCCGGCGGTCTACGAGCCCCAGGACGAACGCGGCCTGTAGCGCCGCCCACCCTTTTTCATGTCTAGAGGAGCGACAGCCATGCTGCCCATCCGCCGCGACATCAAGGTCGAACTGCCTGCCGAACGCGCCTGCGACTGGCACGAGCAAGGCAGCCACGTGACCCACTTCTTCAATGCGTTGTCCCTGCTGTTTCCTTCCGGCGAGCTGTTCTTCATGGACAGCGTGCGCCACTACCGCGAACAGATTCACGACCCCGAGCTCAAGCGCCAGATCCAGGGTTTCATCGGCCAGGAAGCCATGCACAGCCGCGAGCACCTGCGCTACAACGACCTGCTGCAGGACGCCGGGCTGCCGGCCCATCTGCTGGACCGGCGGTTGCGCTTCTTCCTCGATTTCCAGAAGAAGCACTTCCCGCCGGCCTTCAACCTCGCGATCACCGTAGCCCTGGAACACTACACGGCAATCCTCGCCGACCTGCTGCTGCGCGACCCCAGCCGCTTCGGCAATTCGGTGGCGGGCTACCGGCAGATGTGGCTGTGGCACGCCCTCGAGGAAACCGAGCACAAGGCCGTGTCCTACGACGTCTGGAACAGCGTGATCAAGCCCGGGCCCAAGCGTTACCTGATCCGCACCGCGAGCATGCTGTTCACCACCCTGGGCTTCTGGCTGGTGGTGTTCGACTTCCATGTGCGCATGCTGATCGCCGACCGCCGTCGCGGCGGCCACTGGCGCGGGTTGTGGCAGGTGGTCAAGTACCTCTACGGCCCCAAGGGGGTGTTCCCGCGGATCGCCCTGCCCTGGCTGCAGTTCTTCAAGCCGGGCTTTCACCCCTGGGACCACGACAACCGCGAGCAACTGCAACGTATCGACGGCCTGGTGCAGGACATCGAACGCACCCGCGCCGCCGCGGCCAAGTGACAAATGCCGGCACGGCGCAACAGCGGCGTGCCGGCATCCCCTGGCGGGGCTGCTAACCTGCAACGCACCCTTAGGTGCTGCGAGCCCGCGCGATGATCCTGATTCTGCTGCCCCACGCCGACTACGACCCCAGCGAAAGCAGCCTGCCCTGGCAGGCTGCCCGGGACGCCGGTTTTGCCGCGCAGTTCGCCACCCCCCTGGGGATGCCGGCCTACGCCGATTCGCGCCTGGTGAGCCTGGGGTTCGGCCCGCTCAACCCGTTGTTGATGACCCCGGCGGCCGACCTGGCGCGCTACCACGCCATGACCCGCGACCCGGCCTTTTGCAGCCCTCTGCCCTATGCCGGGGTCGACCCGGCAGCCTACGAGGGCTTGCTGATTCCCGGCGGCCACGCCCGGGGCATGCGCAGCCTGTTGGAATCCGAGGAGGTGCGGCGGATCATCCTGGCCTTCTTCCAGGCCGACAAACCCGTGGCCGCGGTGTGCCACGGCCCCCTGGCCCTGGCGCGCTGCATCGATCCGGCCAGCGGGCGCTCGGTGCTCCATGGGCGCAAGGTCACCGCCCTGCTGGCCGGCCCCATGGAACTCGCGGCCTGGCTGGTCACCGCGCCGTGGCTGGGGCGCTACTACCGCACCTACGACCACAGCGTCGAAGAAGAGATCAAGGCGGCCCTGGCCAGCCCGGCGGATTTTCTGCCCGGGCCCTGGCTGCCCCGGCGGGATTCGGCAGAGCACCCCGAGCGCGGTTTTGTGGTCCGCGACCGCAATCTATTGACCGCGCGCTGGCCCGGGGACTGCCACCGCTTCGCCAATGAATGGGCGAGCCTGCTGCAACAGGCTCGCGACGCCCAACCTCAGGCGCAGCAGGCAGAGCGCTGACCCGGCTTGAAGGCATGGCTGCGCGCGCCCCAGACCAGCATCAGGCCCACCAGCGCCAGGGCGGCCATGGCCCAGGGAAAAGACGCCGCGCCATAGCGTTGCAAGAGCAGGCCGCCGACCATACCCCCGCAGGCAATTCCCAGGTTGAAGATGGTCACCAGCATCGATTGCGCGACATCCGCCCCCTCCCCGGCCACATCCGCCACGGCGGTCTGGAGCAAGGTCGGGGCGCCACCGAAGGTCAGGCCCCAGGCGCCAATGCCGAGCCAGGCCAGCCAGGGCTGGCTGGCAGCGATCCCCAGCAGCAGGCACGCCAGGGCGAAACCGGCGAGGCTGCACAGGGTCAGCCCGCGCAGCCAGCGGTCGACCCCGAGCCCGGTGAACCAGATCCCCACCAGGGAGGCCAGGCCGAACACCAGCAGCGCCCGGTCGAGAGAGGCCGCCAGGCCCAGGGACGCGAGGAACGGCGCGATATAGGTGTAGAGAATGTTGTGGGCCAGGATCCACACGAAGATCACCAGCAGCGCCTGGGGCAGGCCCCGGGTGAGAAAGATCCGCGCGATCGGCTGGCGCTGGTGGGCCGGCTGGCCGGGGTAGTCCGGCACTGCCAGGCGCACCCAGAACCACAGCAGCAGAGCCAGTAGCGACAGCCCCCAGAAGATCTGCGGCCAATCCATTCGGGTGCCCAGCCAGGCCCCCAGGGGCACCCCCAGGCACAGCGCGATCGGCTGGCCCACGCCCACCACCGCCAGGGCCCGGCCCTGCAACTCGGGCACCACCAGACGCCGGGCATAGCCGGCCAGCAGGCCCCAGACCAGCCCCGCCGCCATGCCCGCGGCAAAGCGCGCGGCCAGGGTCAGCAGATAGTGGGTCGACAACGCGGTCAGGCTGTTGAACAGCAACAGGCCGCCGATGGCCAGCAACAGCAAGGGCCTACGGCGCCAACTGCGAGTGGCGGCGATCAGCGGAATCGCCGCCGCCACCGAGCCCAGGGCATACAGGCTGATCAACTGCCCGGCCATGGCCTCGCTGATGCCCAGGCCCTGGCTGATCTGCGGCAACAGCCCGGCAGGCAGCGTCTCAGTGACGATGGCGATGAAACCGGCCAGGGTAAAGGCCAGCAGGCGCCAGACCGGCAACCTGCTGGAGGCGGTCGGCAAAGGTACGCAAATGTTCATGAAAGAATGCTCACACAAGAAAACCAGAGATCACCGCAGGAACCGGCTTGCCGGCGAATGGGCCTCAGACCCTGCGCCCGACTCACGGGCGCCTTCGCTGGCAAGCCAGCTCCTACAGCAGGCAGATACACCGCGCAGGCTCCCGTAGGAGCCGGCTTGCCGGCGAAAAGGCCCTCAGCCCCTGTGCCCGACCCACGGGCGCCTTCGCTGGCAAGCCAGTTCCTACAGCAGGCAGATACACCGCGCAGGCTCCCGTAGGAACCGGCTTGCCGGCGAAAAGGCCCTCAACCCCTGCTCCCGACCCACGGGCGCCTTCGCTGGCAAGCCAGTTCCTACAGCAGGCAGATACACCGCGCAGGCTCCCGTAGGAGCCGGCTTGCCGGCGAAGAGGCCCTCAACCCCTGCGCCCGACTCACGGGCGCCTTCGCTGGCAAGCCAGCGCCTGCATCAGCGCTAGAAGAAAACGCTCAGCCGAGGTAGGAGGCCGCCATGTCCTTGTCGCCATGGCCCTGCTCCAGGGCGCGCTGGAAACGCTGGATTCCGGCCTCGGCCAGATCCAGCCGGACCCCGGCTCTGGCGGCCGCCGCCACCATCAATTCGGCGTCTTTCAGGGCGTTGGCCAGGGTAAAGCTCGGGCTGTAGTCGCCACTGAGCATGGCCCGGGTCTTGGCCTGGAAATAGCCGCTGTCCAGGGGCCCGCCGCTGACCAGTTCCACCACCAGCGCCGGGTCCAGCCCCAGCCCCTTGGCCAGGGCCAGGCTTTCCGCGGCGCCGTGGGTCAGGGCCAGCACCCAGCTGTTGAGGGCCAGCTTCAGGCGGCTGCCGGCTCCCGGCTGTTCGGCAACCCAGAGCACACGCTTGGCGATGGCCTCCAGCAACGGCTGCAACGCCGGCCGATGAGCCTCGGGGCCCGCGCCCAATACCACCAACTGGCCCTGCTCCGCAGGCTGGCGCGTGCCCAGCACCGGGGCATCGTAGAAGACCAGCCCGCCATCCCGGGCAAAGCCTTGCAGTTCGTCGTTGGCCTCGATCCCCACGGTGGCCATCTGCAGCCAGAGCGCCCCAGGCTCGAAACCGTCCCGTGCCTGCTGCATGGCTTGCAGCACGGCGGCGCCGTCCTTGCCCAGGGTGATGATCACTTGCGCCCCGCGTACCGCCTCGGCGGGCTCGGCAAATACCTGGATATCGTCCGCGATCAGCGCCTGGGCCCGTTGCAGCGTGCGGTTCCAGGCCCGTACCGCAAAGCCCTTGCGCCGCAGATTGCGCGCCACTGCGGCGCCCATGATGCCGATGCCTAATACCGCAATGGATCCTGGTTGCTTGGCCATCTGTGTCTCTCCCGTGTTCAATTAATTATGGAATGATCATTCCAATAAAAGGCAAAAAAAAGACCAGCCCTATAGGCGCTGGCTTGCCAGCGAAGACGCCCTGGAACCTGATGCAGATTGTGAGGGGCCCTTCGCCGGCAGGCCGGCTGCTACAGGCTGGCCAGGACCACCTCGACCACATCCAGCAGGCGCTGGCGTCGTTGCTCCGCCAGGCTGCCCTTGGCCAGCACCCGCAAGCCCTGCACGGTGCACACCACAAAGCTGGCCAGGGCCCGGGGATTCTTCTGCGGGTCGATCTCCCCCTGCTCCTGGCCGCGACGCAGCACCTGCTCCAGGGCCGCCTCGATACGCTGGAAATTCTGCGCAACGAGCTGAGCCACCGCCGCGTCCTGCCCGGCCATTTCCAGGGAGGCATTGGCCGCCAGGCAGCCCAGGCGCCGGGTGTCTTCCAGCTCGTTGTCGACGATGCGCATCAGCAATCGCCGGACCAGTTCCCTGGCGGGTGCGTCGGCGCCCAGCAGCTCGATATTGGCGCTGGTCATCTGCTGGTAGCGCTTGAGGGCACAGGTGTACAGGCCGTGCTTGCTGTCGAAGGCGTTGTACAGGCTGCTGCGGCTCAGGCCGGTGCCTTCCACCAGGTCCTGAATGGACGTGGCGGCGTAACCGCGCTGCCAGAACACCTGCATGGCCGCATCGGCAATCTGCTCGGGGTCGAACTCCTTGGGACGCACGGCTATTACCTTTCTGGAATGATCGTTCCAAAGACTAAAGATCAAGCCGGCAGGCGTCAACCGGCCCGGGCAAAAAAAAGCCCCGGGCCGGTTCTCGGGTCCAGGAAGCGGATCTAGGAAGCGGAAGTCGCCAGGGGCTTGTTCAACTCGCCGATCTTTTCCAGCCGGGCGCGCACGATGTTGCGGCTGATGTTGAGCAGGCGCCCGGTCTGCAACTGGTTGCCATGGCAGTAGCGATAGGCCTCGCGAAAGATCGTTTCCTCGATGTGCTCGTACAGGTCGGGAATGTTCTGCTCGAACAGCGCCTGCAAGGCCCGGCCCAGGTCTGCCGGCGCCTGAGGCCCCGGGACGGCCAGGGGCGCCTGTTCCTGGCGGATGCCGGAGGAGCGCATGTCCACCAGGTGCAGATCCCCCGGTGCCACCCGCTGCTGGCGGCACACCAGCAAGGCGTGGTGGATGGCATTTTCCAGTTCGCGAATGTTGCCCGGCCAGCTGTGCTCCAGCAGCTTGCGTTCAGCCTCTTCGGTCAGCGAGGCACGGTTGTAGCCCAGGCGCTGGCAGTGTTCCTCAAGGAAGAATTCGGCCAGGGGCAGGATGTCCCCCGGGCGCTCGCGCAGCGGCGGCAGGCGGATGGTGGCCACGTGCAGGCGGTAGAACAGGTCTTCACGAAAATGCCCGGCCACCACCGCATCGGCGAGGTTGACGTTGGTGGCCGCCACCAGCCGCACATTGATCGGGATCGGCGTGCGCGAGCCCAGGCGCACCACTTCTCGCTCCTGCAGTACCCGCAGCAGCTTGACCTGCATGTTCAGCGGCAAGTCGCCGATCTCGTCGAGAAACAGCGTGCCGCCGTTGGCCGCTTCGAACCAGCCGGCCTTATGGGTGGTGGCACCGGTAAAGGCGCCTTTCTCATGGCCGAAGAGTTCGCTTTCCACCAGGGTTTCGGCAAAGGCCCCGCAGTTCACCGCGACAAAGGGCTCGCGCCCGCGGCGGCTCAGGTGATGGATGTGGCGCGCCACCAGTTCCTTGCCGGTGCCGGTCTCGCCAATGATCAGGGTATTGGCCTCACTGGGGGCCAGGCGCTCGATGCGACTGAGCAATTCCTGGGAGCGCGGGTCCTTGAACACCAGAACGGTGGCCCGTACCGATTTGGTCAATTCACGGGCGTTTGGATGAGTGATCAGCGACATGGTGCATTCCTGGCAGTAAAAGCGCGGGCTCAATAGTGCACGAAGATATTTAGACTAAATAATTATTAATTAATCTTTAGATATTCCTTTTATGAATATATCTGAAGGGTGCTCCCCACCTGCTGCTGGAGCAGCAATCGGCCAGCACCTGCCTGTTCGCAGATCAGCAGCGGCGGCTTGGGCCAGGGCCTGTCGATCTGCCTGAAGCCCTTGCCAGGCAAGGCCTGCAGCGCTTTGTAGCGGCCCTGGCATGCAATCTGCTCTATCCCCTCCGACACCAGTACCCACCACCGCCCCTCGTAGGAGCTGGCTTGCCAGCGAAGGCGCCCGCAAGGGCGAGGCAAGGCTCAAGGGCCCTCTTCGCCGGCAAGCCGGCTCCTACAGGAAACACCGCGATATCCGGCGCAGGGCTGGCGGGGCTGAGGGCTTATTTTTTGAGGGAGAGTGCAATGCAAGGTTTATGGCGCAATACCCTGGCCGTTATGGCCGGGCTGCTGATCAGTGTCACGGCCCTGGCCAACCCGGCCCCCGAGTCGCTGAAGATTGCCATCGTCGCCTTCACCCAGGGCGGCAAGCCGGTGTTCGGCGGCATCGCCGGGCGGGTGATCGAGGATGGCTGGCTGGAACAGCAACTGAGCCAGCGCGGCATCAAGCTGCAGTGGATCGCCCTGCCCCACGCCGGCGCCGGGCCGCAGATCAACGAGGGCTTCAGCAACAACAGCATCGACTTCGCCGTGCGTGGCGACCTGCCGTCGGTGATCGCTGGCGCCGGCGGCGTGCCCGGCAAGCTGATCGTGCCCGGCGGCAGCGGCAACAATATCTACCTGGTGGTGCCCACCCAGTCCACGGTCAAGAGCATCGAGGACCTCAAGGGCCAGCGCCTGGCCCTGCATCGCGGCAGGCCCTGGGAGTTCGCCTTCAGCAACTTCCTGGCCAGCAAGGGCCTGAAGCTCGACGACTTCAAGATCGCCAACCTCAACCCCCAGGTCGGTGCGGCGGCGGTGTCCGCCGGCAAGGTCGACGCCGCGGTGCTGCTCAGCGAGGCCTATGCCCTGGAAGACAAGGGCGTGGGCCGGATCATCTGGTCCACCAAGCAAGGGGCCAATGACTGGCGCCTGGTCTCCGACCTCTGGGGCACCGACAGTTTCATCGAGCAGCACCCGGAGGTTACCCAACTGCTGGCCACCGCCTGGGTCAAGGCCGCCTGGTGGATTTCCCAGGAGCAGAACCAGGACGCCTACTACCAACTGTCCTCCCGCGCCGGCACCGCCGAGAGCGTGCTGCGCCGCGACGACCAGGGCGACCCGGTGGCCTGGAAGGAGCGCTGGGCGCCCAAGAGCGACCAGCAGCTCAAGGCCCACTATCAGGCACTGAGCGACTACGCCCTGGCCAACCAGCTGATCCGCACGCCCTACGACATCACCCCGGCCCTGGCCACCGGTTTCACCAACCAGGCGCTGATCGATCTGCACCTGAGTGATTACTGGCCCGCCCTGCGCGGCCAGGTCGCCACCCATCCCTGAACCCTGAGCACGAGTCTTCTTGATGAAACTGTCCGCAAAATTCACCTTTGGCCTGAGCCTCCTGGCGCTCTCCCTGTCGGCCCTGGCCGGCCCGACCTACGCGCCCAAGCCCGACCCGTTGCAGGGCGACGGCCGGGTCTCGGCCTTCTACACCTGGCAGGACGCGATCCCCCCGACCCCGGGCAAGCTGCTGCGCAGCGAACCCCTGGAAGCGACCCTGAGCCTGCCCAACGCTGCCAGCGCGCAACGGATTCTCTATAGCTCCACCGACGGCATCGACGGCAAGACCCCGGTGGTGGTCTCCGGCACCTTGTTCCTGCCCAAGGGCAAGGCCCCGGCCGGCGGCTGGCCGGTGGCCTCCTGGGGCCATGGCACGGTGGGCGTGGCGGATGTCTGCGCGCCGTCCTGGCAGGGCCGTTCCTACCGTGACGTGCAGTACCTGAGCCGCTGGCTGGACGAAGGCTTTGCCATTGTCGCCACCGACTACCAGGGCCTGGGCGTGCCCGGCGGCCATCCGCTGCTGAACAACCGCATGGCCGCCTACGGCATTCTCGACGCCGCCAAAGCCGTGGTCGCCGGGGTGCCCGGGCTGGCCAACAAGGTACTGATCGTCGGCCAGTCCCAAGGCGGCGCCGGCGCCTTCGCCTCGGCCGCCTACGCCTCCACCTACGCACCGGACCTGGGGGTCAAGGGCAGCATCGGCACCGGGGTGATCTACACCATCGGCGCGAAGAATGTCGGCGAGCAGGACCCGAACAAGGTCGATGCCTCCCTGGCCTACGGTTTCTACACCTTGCTGGCCGCCCAGCAGTACGACCCCAGCATCAACCCCCGGGACTTCTACACCGACAAGGCCCTGCCGCTGTTCGAGCAGGCCCGTACCAGTTGCCTGGCGTCCCTGGTCAGCGACGTGGTGGGGGTCGGCCTGACCCCGGCCAACGCCAAGAAGGACTATCAGGGCAGCCAACTGGCGGCCTGGCAGAAACAAGTGTCCTACCCGACCCTGAAAACCGCCCAGCCGGTGTTCATCGGCACCGGCGCCGAGGACAAGACCCCGGCCGCCGCCACCCAGGTGGCCCTGATGCAGGACGCCTGCAAGGCCGGCTCGGTGGTCGAGGGCCACTTGTACAAGGGCCTGGGCCACAGTGAAACGGTCAATGCCTCCCTCAAGGACTCGGTGCCGTTCGCCCACAAGGTGATCAACGGCCAAGCCATTACCCCCGTCTGCAACCCCAGCGTGCAATAGCCAGGAGGCCCAGCCATGAGCATCGAATTCTTCACCCGCCTGCCCTTGCACGGCGAAACCCAGTTCCTCCCCGGCGACCCGCGCAACCGCGGCGACTGGCACCGGGGCGGGCCCAGCACCGGTGCCGTCTCAGGCTTCAGCGTCGGCGACCACTTCACCTACATCGACTACCTGGGGCAGATCGCCCGGGCCGCGGAAATCAACGGCTTCGGCGGCGCACTGATGGTCAACGCGCCCTCCGGCGAAGAGCCCTGGACCGTGTGCTCGCTGCTGGCCCGGGAAACCCGCACCCTGAAGTTCGTCACCGCCTTCCAGCCCTATCACTACACGCCCTGGGTTGCGGTGCAGCAGGCCGCCACCTACCAGCGCGCCACCGGCAACCGCCTGGTGTGGAACATCATCAACGGCGGCTCGGACACCATTCAGCGCCAGGTCGGCGACTTCAGCGACCACGATGAGCGCTATGCCCGTGCCACCGAGTTCATGGACGTGGTCAAGGGCTACTGGCACAACGAGAACTTCCACTACCAGGGCCAGTTCTACCGCGCCGAAGGCGGCGGCCTGCGCGGCCCCTTGAAGAAGGCCGAGCTGCCGCTGATCTGCACCGCGGGATCGTCCATCGCCGCTCGGGAATTCGCCGCCAAGCATGCCGACTTCTACCTGATGCGCGCCGAGCACCCGGACGAGATCGCCGCGTTGATCGCCGATATTCGTGAGCGCGCCTTGCAGTACGGCCGCAGCGATATCCGCTTCGGCCTGTCGATCGACGTCATCACCCGGGAAACCGAGGAACTGGCGCGCACCGAGGCCAAGCGCTTCTTCGACGAGGGCATCGCCAAGGGCGCGGTCAAGGCCGTGGCCGCCCATGCCGGGCTGCGCACCGCGCGCAAGCTCAGCTACGAGAACGGCTTCGCACAGAAGAACGAGACCCAGGGCTTCGAGGATTTCTTCATCCACCCCAATGTCTGGACCGGCTTCGGCTACATCGGCATACCGCCGGGCTGCGCCCTGGTGGGCAGCTACGAAAACGTGGTGGCGCGGATCCGCGAGTACCACGCCATCGGTATCGACCTGTTCTTCCTCGCCGGCTACCCGCACCTGGAGGAAGCCTACCGCCTGGGCGAGCACATCCTGCCGCACTTTCGCGGCGAGCGCACGGCCCTGAGCCGTCAGCCGCAAGCGCCGCTGGAGCTGCGCAGCGCCAACGGCCCGGCAGGAGCCTGACGCCATGAGCCAGGACTACTCGGGCTTGAGCCGCCGTCGTTTTCTCGGCCACAGCGCACTGTTCGGCGGCGGCCTGCTGCTGGGCAGCGGCCTGCTGGCCGGTTGCGACGCGGACAATTCCAGCACCCTGGGCACGGTCGCCAGCGACCAGCCGCGCTACGGCGGGCGCCTGCGCCTGGGGATTCTCGACGGCAACCAGAGCGGCAACCTGGACGCCCACAAGCCCATCGGCAGCGGCATCGTCCGAGGCTTCGCGCTGTACAGCAAACTCTGGGAATGGGACGAGCAGATGCAGCCACGCCTGGCCCTGGCGGAGTTTGCCGAACCCAATGCCGATGCCAGCAGCTGGACCCTGCGCCTGCGCCAGGGCCTGGAATTCCACCACGGCAAGAGCATCGACGCCGATGACCTGATCTTCTCCATCCGCCGCCTCACCGACCCGCAGCTGGCCTCGCCCTACGCGGCGCTGCTGCACTGGGTCGATCGCGACAACCTGCAAAAGCTCGATGAGCGCACTGTGCGCCTGAGCTTTCGCGAGGGCCGCAGCTACATGCCCCTGGCGGAAACCTGGGTCAACTTCGGTGGCATCGTCCCGGTGGACTATCACCCGGTGACCAACCCGGTGGGTGCCGGCCCCTACAAGCTGAAAAGCTTCACCCCCGGCCAGCGCTCGCTGTTCACCCGCTTCGACAACTACTACAAGGACGGCCAGCCCTACGCCGACGAACTGGAGATCATCGACTTCAAGAATCAGGTGGCGCGCCTGGCGGCCCTGCGTTCCGGGCAGATCGACATGGCCAATGTGATGCCCACTGAACAGTTGCAAGTCCTGCAGCGCGACCCGCGGGTGCGGCTGCTGAAATCGGTGACCGGCAACTGGCTGTCCTTCGACATGAACCTGGACAAGCCGCCGTTCAACGACCCCAGGGTGCGTGAGGCTTTCCGCCTGCTGGCGGATCGCGAGGAGCTGGTGCGCCGCGCCCTGAACGGCCAGGGCCGGGTGGCCAACGACCTCTATGCCCCCAGCGACCCGACCTTCAACCACAGCCTGGGGCCCCGCCCCCACGACCCGCAGCGTGCGGCGCAACTGCTCAAGGAGGCCGGCCAGGAAAACCTCGAGCTGGAACTGGTGACCACCCCGGGGCCGGCCCTGACCTCGGCCCTGGTGCTGGCCGAACAGGCCAAGCGCATCGGCGTGACCCTCAAGGTCCGCCAGGTGGACCTGGCGACCTTCCAGGGCCCGCAACGCAACGACTGGACCCTGAGCACCGGCGGCAGCATCGGCGCGCCGTTCCTGGCCAGCGCCATCCACACCGACGCGCCCTTTGCCGTGTCCAACAAGACCCACTTCAACGACCCGCAGTTCAGCGAGGTGTTTCTCGCGGCCATGGCCCAACCCGACCTGCAACGACGCACGGCCCTGGTGCACCAGGCCCAGCAGATCCAGTACGAACGGGGCGGCATGCTGATCTGGGGCTACGCCGATCTGCTGGACAGCATCTCCACCCGCGTGGGCGGCGCCCGGGAAGAACAGTCGCTGTTCAGCACCTGGCGTTTCGAAAGGTTGTGGCTCAACAACAGCGCCTGACCCACCGCCCGACCGTAGGAGCTGGCTTGCCAGCGAAAGCGCCCGCAAGAGCACCGCGAGCCTCCAGGCCCTCTTCGCCGGCAAGCCGGCTCCTACAAGGAACCACCGCAACCGCGACACACCCCGTAGGAGCTGGCTTGCCAGCGAAAGCGCCCACAAGAGCACCGCGAGCCTCCAGGCCCTCTTCGCCGGCAAGCCGGCTCCTACAAGGAACCACCGCAACCGCGACACACCCCGTAGGAGCTGGCTTGCCAGCGAA